>Ga0075029_100000015_pt1 | contig 68121 bp, 72 predicted proteins | sample LitLauG_LLR_2013_FD_71391 | JGI IMG/M metagenome (GOLD analysis project Ga0075029, IMG submission 71391) | Freshwater sediment microbial communities from North America - Little Laurel Run_MetaG_LLR_2013 | ecosystem: Environmental > Aquatic > Freshwater > Creek > Sediment | place: USA... | reverse complement strand
GGGAAACTGCTGGTTTAGCTGTGTGGGGTCGGTGGCGACCGAGAAATAGATACGCAGGATCTGACCGTAGGAGATCTGCGCCGGGTCGAAGTCGACCTTGATCGATTCGGCGTGTCCGGTCGTGCCTGTGCTCACCAGGTCATATTGCGCCGTAAAACGCTTTCCCCCGGCGTATCCTGACAGAACCTGCCGCACCCCCTTCACGTGTTCGAACACGCCCTGTAAACCCCAGAAACATCCGCCGGACAGCACCGCGGTGGCCGTGGTCTTCGCGGCGGCCGGGGGATCGAATACCGGAGCTGGAACCTTGATCGGACCGGCGGCGTCGGCCGCTCCGACGTTCACCGCGCAGCCGGCCAGAGCCGCGCACATCGTCAAGCGGGCCGCCTTGGCGACCCAAGCGGTGTAGAAAGTTCGGTGAGAGATTTTGAACGGCGCCATGGTGATCAAACTCCAGGATGAGCGCCGAAGAGATCGGCGAGCCTAACTCATACGTTGGTCGCGTCCGTGAGGTTACGGGCGTCTCGTGACCTTTTACGAAGGAGTTGGCTCGTGGGTTCTCTGGCACGACGCGCCACGACAGGTTGGCGTGCCTATGCTTAATGGGGCGGCCACAACAATCGCACCATGAGGATTGCTCTCACGACTGCGTACGAATGAGGCCCCGAGCAAGTCGCAATGGAGCACGTTGGCCGCGAGAAGATTCACCCGTTGCGCGCGTCGCAACGGGTGAATCTTATGACTATTTCGCGTCGGCTTTCGCCTCGGCCTTCATGTGATGCTTGTGACCATGATGGTGATGCCCGTGATGGCGTCCCATCTTGCCCATGTGTTTGGCCATTTCGGGCGGGTTGGCGACGGGTTGCATCGTCACCGGCGGCGAAGTGGGGTCCGCGAGCGCCGGCCCGGCGCACACCCCCGCCAACGCCAATGCGGAAATCGCCAAGGCTGAAAGCTTCATTCTGCAGTTCCTCTTAGACAATGATGGCGGAAGCCCGCCTCGCGCCGAGTGATAGCGCCAATCCTAAAGCGCGAAAAGCCCAGGGGTGTTCCTCCCAAGTGAGCGTTCGGCAAAAGGTATTAGGTAACATTCGGGACTGGCGAGCGTTGGCCAATCGCTGCTAGGAATATGTCTGAGGGTGGCGCTCGGCGCCGGTGATTAGGGTGTCGTACGGATGAATAAATGGACGGGCGGCGCGGTCGTCGCCATAAGTTGCGTGACACTAGGCGCCTGTCACATTCCATTCTTCGGGCAGAAGGCGCCGACTGGTCAGGTCGTCGCCACTGTCGGCAGTCGCGAGATCACCCAGCGTGAACTGCAGATGGCCATGGGTAACGCAAGCGGTGGCGATCCGAAGGCCCGCAAAGCGCGCGAGCAGGCTGTCCTCAACAATCTTGTCACGGGCATCGTGCTCGCGAATGCGGCGCGAGATCAGGGTCTGGATAAGACGCCCGAATTCGCCATCCAAAAGTCGCACGTGATGGATCAACTGCTGATTCAAAGCCTGCAGAAGAAGATCGTTGATCAGGTGCCTTCCGTCACCAAGGATGAAGCGCAAGCCTTTGTCGGCGCTCATCCGGATATCTTCGCCGAGCGGAAGATTTTTGTCGTCGATCAGATTCGGATGCCTCGTCTCGATCCGGGAATGCTCAAGGCGCTTGAGCCGCTTAAAACCTTGGAGGCCATCGAAGGCGTTCTAAAAGCCAACAACGTTCCCTATCAGCGCGCGCCCGCTTCGCTGGATTCGGTTGGCGCTGATCCACGCTTGGTTGACCAGATCGTGAAATTGCCGGCTGGCGAGGTCTTCGTTATCCCTTCCGGGAACGGCCTGACTGTAAATCAAATCAAAGATACGAAGGTCCAACCCTTTACCGGCGATCCCGCGGTTGACTACGCGCAGAAATTGATCACCCGGCAAAGAACGCAGGACTCGCTGACCAATTCGTTCCGCCAGCTAATGGCGAAGGCGAAACCAACCGTGCGGTTCAACAAAGATTACGCACCGCCTCCGCAAAGCAATTCGGCGCACCCGCTTCCCAAGCCCTAGCCACCGCCGGCGAACGTATGCCTTGCTTCCCCTGGAAGGGCCGCGTCCCACTGCGTCGATGATATCGGGTCGAGGACGAACGCGTCTCTCCCACGTCCCGATAACGGCTAAGCCGGCGGTCACCTCAAGGCCCCTGCCAGACGGGTTCGCGACGCAATTTTGTCCGTTTCCTGTGTTAGCGACAGGGCATGGCGCTATCGAAGACGGGCGAACCAGCGCATCCGAAATCTGCGGCGTTTCATCGAAGGAAAGCATAGACTTTGAGCGGAAATCCAGAGTTGGGATTGCGCGCGGCATGGGGCGCGCCGTTCGTTGTGGCGGTCTTTGCCGCGATCGCCTTGTGTGGTCTTGGGACTTCGAATGCGGGGGCCCAGGGCGTGGGTTTGAGCGCCCCGGCCTCGGAGACGGCCCCCTCCGCGACTGCCCAGCCAGCGCCACCCCCCGCAATTACGTCACCCGCGGTTGTGCAAAGCGCGGCGCCGGCGACCCAGTCCAGCAACGTGGCGAAGGCGGAGGTTTCCGTGGATGGCGGCTATGTGCTCGGGCCGTCGGACGTGATTGAAGTCAACCTGCTGGGCGTGCCCAATTTCACCACGCGTGACCGCATTAGCGATGATGGGACGATCAAGTTGCCTTATCTCGGCGCCTTTCCCGCGGCGAACAAGACGTCAGGGCAACTGAGCGACGACATCGCTCACGCTCTGGAAGCCGGCGGGTTTTTCAACCACCCCATCGTGAAGATTGACGTGGGATCCTACGCGAGCCGTTACGTTACGGTGTTGGGAAACTTTACGTCCCCCGGCCTGGTGCCAGTTGATCGCGCCTATCATCTTTCGGAGATCATCGCGCGGGTTGGCGGAGTCCGTGAAACTGGAGCCGACTATGTCGTGTTGCATTTCAAACGTGGCGGCGAGCGCAGGATTACGATCGAGTCTCTCGCCACCGGCGACACATCGGATGATCCGCTCGTGTCACCGGGAGACAAGATCTACAGTCCACAGGCGGCGCTCTTTTACATTTCGGGCCAGGTTAAATCGCCTGGGGTGTTCCCAATGTCGCCTGAAATGACCTTTCGGATGGCGGTCTCGCGGGGCGGGGGTGTCACCGACGCGGGCAGTCTGGGGAGCCTAACCGTTACGCGAGAGGGCAAGAAACTCGGTCACGTGGACCTTGATTCGAAGGTTTTGCCCGGCGACGTGATTGTGATCGGCGAGCGGTTGTTCTAGGCGAGATTACGCGGACGCACGCGGAGTGTCATTTTGTTGATCGTTCATACACTCGCCCAGGCCACAGAAGGCTCATACGACGCGTCCTTGCCTAGGCGCAGCGGGCGTGGAGGCGAGGCATGAACATCGGCCAATTCTTACTGATATTCTGGGCGCGCCGTGGCTTGATAGCGGCCGCAACCGCTTGCTGCCTGGTTGGCGCGCTCATCGTGACCATGCTCATCCCCGCCCAATGGGAGGGACGCGTGAGGATTATCCTGAACACGCTCAAACCAGACCCGGTCACTGGAGAGATATTGGGTGGGCCGTCGGGGCGGACCTACGTCGATACCCAGTTGGAACTCTTCACCGACTACAGCGTGGTCGGAAACGTTGTGGAGAAGATAGGCTGGCTTTCGGATCCGAATCTCGCCGCCCAGTACGACAAACGTCCAAGCAACGATCGTCGTGATTTTCGTCACTGGCTGGCGGACAGAATTATTGTTGGCACGAAAGCGAAGCTGGTCGAAGGCAGCAACATAGTTGAAGTGACGTACACCGCGCCCTCGCCAGATGTCGCCAAAAAGGTAGCTGAGCTGTTGCGGGAAACCTATATGGAAACCGCGCTGGAATTTAAACGCGAAGACGCGCGTCACAACACCGAATGGTATGCGGATCAGGCGAATAAAGCCAAGCAGGTGCTCGATGCCGCCGTCGCAGCGGAAGCGGCTTATGAGCGCGCCAACGGTGTGGTGATGTCTGCCGACAAGGTGGATCTTGATAGCGCCCACCTTCAGGCGCTGACCATGCAGTCCAGCGCCCCCATGCTCGGGCCAATCGGCGCCCAGGCGCCCTCGGGATCGGCGGTTCAGCTTGCCTCGCTGGATGCGGAGCTCGCGGCGGCGCGAAAGACCCTGGGTCCCAACCACCCGGAAATCCTCGATTTGCAGGCCAAGCGCGCAGCGCTCGTGTCCGTCGTGGCGAAAGATCAGGCGGCCGCCCGCGCTGCGGATGCGCGGGCCTCGTCCGGCGGCGCCGGCGCGATCAGCGCCGCCTTGGCGGCTCAGAAAGCGAAGGTCATCGGTCAAAGCGAAAAGGTGGGGCGTCTTACGCAGCTACATCAGGACGTGGAGCTGGCCAGGGATCAATATTTGAAGATGTCCTCCAAAACGACCGAATTTCGGGAGGAGGCGGCATCCAACGATATCGGCGTCACCACCTTGGGCGGCGCGACCGTCCCAAAGGAGCCCAAATTTCCCAACTATATGCTGATTGTTCCGGGCTCTTTGATGCTTGGATTCAGCGTGGGCGTGTTGGTCAGCTTGCTAATGGAGCTCGTGCGTCGACGCGTGAGGAGCCCTGAGGATCTGGAACAGGAAGATGAAGTCCCTGTGATTACAGTTATCCCGACCGCCGTCGCCCGGGCCAGGGCCCTGGGTTTGATCATTCCGGAGCTCCCGTTCTTTCCGAAGCGCCGATTGGTGAACGCGTGAGCGCCGAAAGCGCCACGCTGCGCATTAGTGAATTGGGTGTGGCCTCACAGCCGGGTCAGGCCGAGCGTCGGTATGGTCTCTCTCAGGAACTCGTCGCGGCGCTCGGTGTCGAGTCGCCTCGATTGGAGGCCATTCGCGGGCTGCGAGCTCATATCGTGACCCAACATCTCAACCGCGGGCGACGCGCGCTCGCGGTATGCTCGCCAAATACAGGAGCAGGCTGCACATTCGTAGCTGCCAATCTTGCCGTCTCGCTGTCGCAGATTGGTCTGAAAACCATTTTGATCGACGCCGATTTGAAGCGACCCTCCATCGGCGAACTCATCAGACCGCCGGTTCAACCCGTCGGGCTCGCCCACGCTTTGACGGATCCAGGCGCCAGGATCTCCGATTGCATCGACGCGAACGTCTTGCCCGACCTGTCTGTCATGTACGCTGGAACACCCGGCGCTCATCCTCGGGATCTGCTGAGCGCGGAACGATTCAGAGCGTTGATGAATGTGTGCCTGCGGGATTTTGACGTCACAATCGTCGATACGCCGGCTGCGAATCTCTCGCCTGACGCAAGACGGATCAGCAGCGTGGTCGGGTACGCCTTGATCGTCGCCGGCCGAAATCGAACGTTCGTGCGTGACGTCAAGACGCTTATCGAACAGCTCAAGAGTGACCGTGCGTCCGTCATCGGCACCGTCCTTTACGACGCCTGAAGCACCAATGGCATCTGTCGCCGCCAGACGGTATCCACGCTCCCGACTGTCGGTCGGTGATGGTTGCCTGGCGGTCGGGCTCGCCGCCATGGCGCTCCCTGACCTGTATGGTTTGGCAAACCAGACTTGGACGCGGGAATTTGGCGCCTATGGACCAATCGTTCTGGCGGCCGGTCTTTGGCTTCTGGGCCGTAAATGGGGACAATTGCAGGCAGAGGCGACACCGGGGCCGCTCTGGGTCGTAATCGGACTGCTGGCGCCGTCCCTCGCGTCTTTTGTCATCGGTTTGGCTTACGATTTTCTGACGCTTGAGACTGCTGGACTTTATGGGGTGGCCTTGGCCATGTTGGTGTCAAGGTTCGGTGTGCCAGCGCTGCGGAAGCAATGGTTTCCTTTGCTTTATTTGGCGTTTGTAATTCCGCCGCCAAATTCGGTGCTTTCCGATGTCACCGCACCGCTAAAGGAACTCGTGTCAAACTTGGCCACAGGCGGCGCCGATGCTCTGGGTTTGCCCGTGGCGAGGTCCGGGGTGACGATCTTCGTCGCGCAGTATCAGTTGCTGGTCGAAGACGCCTGTTCGGGTATGAATTCCCTTGTCGGATTGATCGCCGTTGGCCTGCTCTACGTCTATCTCATGCGAGGATCGTCCTGGAGATATGCCGCGGCCCTAACCACATGCATCATCCCGATCGCGATTTTCGCCAACGTTTTGCGGATCATGGTGTTGATCCTCTTAACCTACTTTTACGGCAACGAGGTTGCGCAGAGCTTCCTGCATTTTTGGGCGGGCATGCTGCTGTTCATGACCGCGCTCCTTGGGGTTTTCGCGCTGGATCAAGGTGTCGCGGCGGTCCGTTCGCGCCTGGGTAGAACCGCTTGACCACCCGTCGAGACATTTTGATTGGAGGGGCTTGCGCCGCTTCGGCCGCACTGGGACTGGCGCTCAAGCCACGCCGACAGGTGCGTCTCCTCGCCCACGATCAAACCATGGCCGAGATTGTGCCCCGTAGCTTCGGAACATGGAGTTCGCAGGACGTTACCGACCTGGTTGCGCCCAAGATCGAGGGGAGCCTCGCGTCGAAACTGTACAGCGAGACAGTCGGCCGCGTGTACGAGAACGCGGCCGATCACTCGCAGGTCATGATGCTTCTGGCCTACGGGGACACCCAAAGCGATGATCTGCAGCTTCATCGGCCCGAAATCTGTTACCCCGCGTTCGGCTTCGCGATATCCCACAACGAGGTGACGCCCGTATCCATCAGCCATGCGGCGGCGGTGCCGGCGCGAAGCCTGCTGGCCGAGGCGCCCGACCGGCGCGAAGCGATCGTGTATTGGTCCCGTTTGGGTGAATACCTTCCCCTGGACCGCAAGGCGCAGCAACTTGCTCGTGTTCGCACGGCGATGCGAGGCGAGATCGCCGATGGTGTTCTCGCGCGATTTTCGATGGTGACCCAGGATCCAAATCCCTCATTCGTGCGTTTAAGCGAATTCGCGTCGGGTCTGGTAATGGCGGTTCATCCCCGCGCACGCCCGGCGCTCGTCGGCACACGGATTGCGAATCTGCTTTACACCGCGACTGCATGATCTCCACCCGGATAGAATCCGGCGGCGCAAGCGACGTCAGGCGTTAAGCTTGAAAAAATGCGTAGTTGGTTGATTTCGTCGCGGAAGTTTTTTCTCGTAAGAATAAAAAAATGGTAACTTATGGAATTAAATGTGGGTATAAAACGCCGCCGGGTGGGCGAGTGGTCTGAGTTCAATCGCGTTCGAGGGGACGCGGTTGGCTAGGTTGAACAACGTTGGGGCCGGCTTGTGACAACGGCGTGCGAGGGCGTGACTGAGGATACGGCGCACCGCTGGCCAATGACGTTACCTCAATCCTTAAACAGTATGGACGTCTCACCGCTTCTCTCGTCCGACCCAGCTTCGGATAAGTTGTCTCGCGCATGGTCGAAGCGCGCCTTGGACATATTGGGGGCTTTGGGTGGGCTTGTGCTGCTCTCGCCGCTGCTCCTTATCGTGGCGCTGGTCGTCGCGATCGACATGAGGGGATCGCCCCTTTTTCGGCAGCGCCGCTGCGGGCATATGGGGCGCACTTTCACAATATATAAATTTCAAACCATGCGCGTCCGAGAGGACGGAAACGATGTGGTCCAGGTGCGGCCCGGTGACTCGAGGGTGACCGAAATTGGCTGGATCCTGCGACGGTACAGCATCGACGAATTGCCCCAATTGATCAATGTATTGAAAGGCGAGATGTCGCTGGTGGGACCGCGTCCTCATGTGTTGTTACACGATGAATATTACGGAAGCCGGATTGAACACTACGCGGAGCGATACCGGGCGAAGCCAGGATTGACCGGACTGGCGCAGATACGGGGACTGCGGGGGGCGACACCAGAGGTGTCGGACATGGCGGCGCGCGTGGCAAAAGACCTGGAATACATTCGCGACTGGTCTTTTTTCACGGACCTGGAAATCCTCATGAGGACGGTTTTGGAACTGTCTTTCCGCACCAAGCACGGCTGACCTCCGATCAGCTGGACGTAAGCCCTCGCCGTGGCGCCAGGCGATCAGGAGCGGCGGATTGCGGTCCGCCCGATCGCTGGCGACGAAAAACCAGTTCCCAAAACTTCACATCCCGCACTATGGATGCCGCCTCAAATTAAGGTGACCCGATGACGCGAAACAGCGATGGCACTTGGGACAAGTCAAAACTCCCGAGCCGCCATGTGACCGATGGACCGGCGAGGGCGCCGCATAGGTCCTACTACTATGCAATGGGACTGGGCACACGGGAGATCGCCCAACCTTTCGTCGGCGTAGCGTCATGCTGGAACGAAGCCGCGCCATGCAACACCGCGCTGATGCGCCAAGCTCATGCTGTGAGCGAGGGCGTTAAGATTGCCGGCGCGACGCCGCGCGAGTTCTGCACGATCACCGTGACGGACGGCATCGCGATGGGTCACGAGGGCATGCGATCCAGCCTGGTCAGCCGCGAGGTCATCGCCGACTCGGTCGAACTTACGATGCGAGGACATGGGTACGACGCACTGGTCGGCGTCGCCGGCTGCGACAAGAGCCTGCCCGGGATGATGATGGCCATGCTGCGCCTCAATGTCCCGTCTGTGTTCCTCTATGGCGGATCAATCATGCCAGGGCGGTGGCGCGGCAAGGACATCACGGTCGTCGATGTTTTCGAAGGCGTTGGGCAACACTCGGCCGGAAACATGTCACTCCAGGATCTATACGATCTTGAGCGCCATGCCTGCCCTGGCGATGGCGCTTGCGGAGGCCAATTCACCGCAAACACCATGGCCTGTGTGTCCGAGGCGATTGGCCTTGCCCTGCCGCTGTCTTCGGCTCTTCCAGCTCCTTACGAAAGCCGGGATCAATATGCCGTGGCCTCTGGCGAGGCGGTGGTGCGCCTGATCGAGCGCAACATTCGCCCGCGCGACATCTGCACCCTTAAGGCCTTCGAAAACGCAGCGGTGGTGATTGCGGCCACCGGTGGTTCGACCAATGGGGGTCTGCATCTGCCGGCCATGGCGCATGAGTGTGGCATCGAGTTCACGCTGCGCGACGTTGCCGAAATTATGCGCCGCACACCTTATCTGGCCGATCTGAAGCCGGGTGGGCAGTATGTGGCCAAGGACATGGGCGAGGCCGGCGGTGTGCCCGTGCTGCTCAAAACGCTGCTCGAAGGGGGATTTATTCACGGCGACTGCATGACGGTCACCGGCAAGACCATTGCCGAGAACCTCAAGGACGTGAAGTGGCGCGACGACCAGGTGGTTATCCGCCCGGTGACCAATCCGCTCTCGCCGACCGGGGGTGTGGTCGGCCTTTGGGGCTCGCTCGCGCCCGACGGCGCGATCGTCAAGGTGGCCGGCATGACGTCACACCGCGCGCACCGCGGTCCCGCGAGGGTCTTTGACGGCGAGGAAGCTTGTTTCGCGGCGGTCGAACGCGGCGACTACAAGGACGGCGAGGTTTTGGTCATTCGTTATGAGGGCCCCAAGGGCGGTCCCGGCATGCGGGAAATGCTGTCGACCACGGCGGCGCTTTCGGGGCAGGGACGAGGCGACAAGGTCGCCCTGATCACCGACGGTCGGTTCTCTGGGGGCACCCGCGGGCTGTGCATCGGCCACGTCGGTCCGGAAGCCCAGGACGGCGGGCCGATCGCCTTGATCAAGGATGGCGACATCATCGCCATCGACGCCGACGCCGGCACGATCGAACTCGAGGTCGACCCGATCGAGTTGGAACGGCGCAGGCAGCACTGGTCGCCACGCACCACGGGCTATGGCTCGGGGGCGCTTTGGAAATTCGCCCAGGGCGTTGGGCCAGCCCACCTCGGCGCCGTCACACACCCCGGTCGACGCGGCGAGCGCCATGTCTATGCCGATCTCTGAGGCTCGCGACCGACCGCGGTCATGAAGACCCTCGGCCTCCTGGGCGGGATGAGCTGGGAGAGCACCACGACCTACTACCAGTGGCTGAATCGGCTGGCGCGAGAGCGACTGGGCGGTCAGCACTCCGCCAAGCTGCTGATCTGGTCGGCTGATTTCGCCCCTATCGCGGCGATGCAGGCCGCCGGAGACTGGGCAGGCGCGACCGCAATCCTCGTCGACGCCGCCCAGAAGCTGGAAACGGCCGGCGCCGAGGCCATTTTGATATGCGCGAACACCATGCATCTGATGGCCGACGAAGTGGCGGCCGCGCTCGCCGTGCCCCTGATCCATGTCGCGGACGTCACCGCCGAAACGCTGGTCTCCGCAGGCTATCGTCGCCCGGTGTTGCTCGCCACTCGCTTCACAATGGAAAGGCCGTTCTATCGTGAACGTCTCGCCCGGACCGGCGTCGAGGCGATCATTCCTCCGCGGGAGGACCGGGAGAAGCTTCATTCAATCATCTTTGACGAGCTCGTCCGCGGTCGCTTCGAAGCCGCCTCTCGCGGCGCCGTGCGTGATATCGCCAACCGGTCGTTGGAAGCCGGCGACGGTGACTGCGTGGTGCTCGGTTGCACCGAGTTCGGGCTTTTGATGCGGGCTGGGGACTTCTCGGCGGCCGTGTTCGACACCACTGAAATCCACGCGCGGGCCGGAATGGCTTTCGCCTTGCCGGCGGCCTAGACGGTGTCGGATCCGACCTCGGACGCTCTTTGGATTCGTCGCGCCGGGCTGGAAGACGCATCCCGGATCGCTGATGTCTATCTGCGCTCGCGCGCCGACGCCTTGCCCTATCTGGCCAGAATTCACACCGACGACGAAACGCGGTCCTGGGTGCGAGACGTCTGCCTCCAGCGCGGCGAGGTCTGGGTGGCGGAGTTGTCCGGCAGGATTGTCGGCTTCGTCGCCGTTGACGGCGAAGACCTTGATCAGCTCTATCTGGAACCTGGCTATTATCGCCAGCGAATCGGCACGCGCCTCCTTGAAAAGGCCAAGGCGCTCAGCCCCTCGGGACTGCATCTTTACGTATTCCAACGAAACGCCCGCGCCCGCGCCTTTTATGAAGCTCACGGCTTCACACTGTTCGATCTTAACAATGGCGCGCGAAACGAGGAGGGGGAACCGGACGCGCAATACCAATGGCGGGGCGCTCTAAGTCGTCGCGCCAGCGGGGCCGCAATCGGGCCCGAGGGCCTATAGGTCCAGTTCCACGACCACTGGAACATGATCCGACGGTTTCTCGCGCCCGCGTACATCGCGATGGATGATCACCGATTTCAATCGATCGGCGGCGTGCGGGGAGAGAAGGGCGTGATCGATGCGGATTCCGTGGTCTCGAGGCCAGGCGCCCGCCTGATAGTCCCAGAAGGTGTATCCGCCCGGCGCGCCATCCGCGGCCATGTAGGCGTCGGTAAGTCCAAGCCACTTCAGCGCGCGAAAGGCGCCCCGGCTCTCGGGGCGGAACAGGGCGTCGCCCACCCAGGCCGCTGGATCATGCACATCGGCTGGTTCGGGAATGACGTTGTAGTCACCGGCGAGTACGAGAGGCTCTTCCTGATCCAACAACGCCCGGGCGTGGGCGGTGAGCCTATCCATCCAGCGAAGTTTATAGGTAAATTTGTCTGTCTCGACCGGATTGCCGTTGGGCAGATATAGCCCGCCGACCCGCACCGGCGTCGGACCGGAAATCAGGGCCTCAATGTACCTGGCCTGGTCGTCGCCGTCGTCACCTGGGAGTCCCTTGCGCACGTCTTCCAACGGCGTCTTGGAAAGCAGGGCGACGCCATTGTAGGTCTTTTGGCCATGGACGGCGACGTTATAGCCAAGGCGCTCAAAGGCCTCGGTGGGAAATTTCTCGTCTACACACTTGAGTTCCTGCAGGCAGGCGACATCTGGGCTGGCCTCTTGAAACCAGTCGAGCACGGTTGGCAGGCGCGCGTTGACCGAGTTGACGTTCCATGTGGCGATGCGCATGACCGGATCGGTCGCTAGATCGAAAAACTGACGCCGCAGCCGCAGCTGGACTTGGCGTTAGGATTGCGCACGCGGAATTCCGCCGCCGCAAGTTCATCGACAAAATCGATTTCGGACCCGCGGATCAAATCCAGCGAAACAGGGTCGACCAGGGCCGCCGAACCGTCGCGTTCCACTCGCAAATCGTCCGGTTCGCCACCCTCGACCAGTTCAAACCGGTACTGGAACCCCGAACACCCGCCCCCGTCGACGGCCACGCGCAGCATAACCGGGCGCCCCTCTGCCTGGCCGATCGACTTAAGCCGTCGCGCGGCCGCTGAGGTGAGTGTCACCGCTGGCGCGCGCTCAGTCGGGAGAGAAACTGTAAATTCGGTGGTCGGCATGGCAATCCTCTATAGCCCATATATGAGGGGCGGGCGCGTCCTTGGCAAAGGGGCGATGAAATTCGTCCGGCGATTGCCACCGATCAGGGGGTCCTTATGCGTGTTCCATGGGCCGAAGATCCGGCGCGATCAAAGGGTCGCCGTCACGAGGAAGCGTCAAGCGCCACACGCACTCCTTTCGCGCGCGATCGAGACCGGATCATCCATGCTTCGGCCTTTCGTCGCCTGAAGGAGAAGACCCAGGTTTTCGTGGCGCACGAGGGGGATCACTACCGCACGCGGCTGACCCATTCGTTGGAGGTCTCCCAGATCGCCCGGTCCATCGCCACGGCGCTCGGTCTCGACGCCGATCTCGCCGAGGCGATTGCGCTAGGACACGACCTTGGGCACCCACCGTTCGGACATGCCGGCGAAGACGAGCTGGAACGCCAGATGGCTCCCTTTGGCGGGTTCGACCATAACGTGCAGACGTTCCGAGTCGTCACCGAATTGGAGCGGCAGTATCCAAGGTTCGACGGACTAAACCTGACCTGGGAGAGCCTGGAAGGCCTGGTCAAACACAATGGACCAGTGAGCGGTGAGCTGAGTCGGCCGGTGTGGGCCGCCGTTGTCGCTCTCGACGCCGACTTCGATCTGAGGCTGGGAACATGGGCGTCGGCGGAGGCCCAGGTCGCGGCCATCGCCGACGACGTCGCCTACAACAACCATGACGTTGACGATGGCCTACAAGCGGACCTCTTCCGATTGGATGAGTTGGCCGCGCTGCCGCTGGTCGGTCCTGTGCTCGCGAGCGTTCGCTGCGATTATCCGGGGCTGGAGGATCGTCTCACGCGCATGGAGATGGTGCGGCGCCTGATCGGCGTCATGGTGAACGATGTCCTGACGGAGACCAGGACCCGGGCAGAGACCTCCGGGGTGGACTCGCCTGAAGATGTGCGCCGACTCGGCAAGGCTCTGGTGGCCTTTTCGCCGGACCTGGCAGAAGACCTCGCGCGCTTGCGCGCCTTTCTGTTCGAGCGGATGTACCACCACTGGAAGGTCAATCGTCATCGCAGTCAGGCGCGCAGGGTTCTGGCCGAGATGTTCAAGCTGTTCCTTGCCGAACCGGAAGTGCTGCCCGGCGAATGGCAGTTGCGCCTGCGGGATTTGGATGAGCGCGGCCGTGCGCGCGTGGTGTGCGACTATATTGCCGGCATGACCGATCGTTATGCGATCGAGGAGCACAGGCGGCTCTTTACGCTCGAGGTCGGCGGTTAGGCAGAAGGGCCGCACGGTAGGGGAGGGGCGAGCCGGTTGGTCCTCCGTCTGGGCGCATCTTAAGGATAGATTAGGGTTTGCGAGTGATTCGTCCGACCGGGGGCGGATCACGCGACTGGAGCCCCAATGCCGAACCACGACGACCTTTACGATGACGAAGACTCCGACCCGCCTTTGACGATGGGCCGTGGCCGGAGGGCCGCGCCGACGAGATCGCGGGGCCCGATGCCCGTCACGCTCATTCTCAGCGTGATCGCGCTTTTGGGCGTCGGTGGTGGAGTCGCCTATCTGTATCGCGCCGGATTGAAAGCCCCGGACGATGCGCCACGCAATCTAGGCGCACCACTGCAGGACGTGCGCGCCCCGGCCCCACCGCAGGCCCAAAATCCCGACGCCGCCGCCGGCTTGTCAATTTCCAAGGACGAACCGACCGTCAACGCCGTAGCCCCGACACTGGCCCCGCCTCCGGAGGAGCCGCTGCCTGTGACGGCCTCGCAGCCGCCGCCATCGGGCGCGTCGACCTCAGCCGCTCCGGCGACCGTGGCGCCGGCAAAGCCACCGGCGCCCGCGCGACCGCAAACGATCGACAGCCTGATGGCGCAATCCGCGCCCGCGAAAAAGCTGGCGACGTCCGCGAGTAGACCGGCGACGACGACGACCGCCGCCGCATCGATGGCGGCCGGAACCGATGCCCAGGGAGACCACGTCTTGCAGATCGGCGCGTTCTCAACCCGTGCGCTCGCCAACGAGGAATGGGCGAAGGCCGGCGAGATCGCCCCGGGAGGCATGATCGGCAAAGGGAAACACATTACGCCCGTGGTCCGCGACGGACAGACGCTCTATCGCGCCACCATTACCGGCTTCGCGACGCGGGCCCAGGCTTTGGCGCTTTGCGAGCGGCTGAAGGCGGCCGGCGGTCACTGTTTCGCGCCGTGACGCTTGCCTGCATCCTGGGAATTGCGGGACCGACCGTTACGAACGAGGAACTCGACCTTTTTCGCGAGGTCCAGCCGTGGGGTTTCATCCTGTTCGGTCGGAACATCGAGACACCCGAGCAGGTACGATCGCTAACTGACCTACTACGCGGCAGTGTCGCCCACCCCGAGGCTCCGGTCCTGATTGATCAGGAAGGCGGCCGGGTGCAACGACTGAAGCAACCGAACTGGCCGACCTACCCGCCAGCTCGTGCTTTCGGCGCCATGCGGGGCTCGCTGGAGGATCGGTCGAGATGGGCGCGTTTGAACGCCCGACTCATCGCCGCCGACTTGATCGACGTCGGCATCACCGTGAACTGCGCGCCAGTCGCCGACACGCCGGTTGCGGGCGCGCACGATGTGATCGGCGACCGCGCATACGCCGAAACACCTGACGAGGTCGCAGCCCTTGCCAGAGCCGCGGCGGAAGGCTTCATGGCTGGCGGGATTATTCCGGTGATAAAACACATTCCCGGCCATGGTCGGGCTTTGGTCGACAGCCATGAACGCTTGCCGCGGGTGGCCGCGACCGAGGCCGAACTCGCCGCTTTCGACTTTGCCCCGTTCGCGGCTCTATCGGATATGCCCGCGGCAATGACGGCCCATGTCGTCTACGAATCCATCGACCGAAAACGGCCGGCCACGACATCGCGCAGGGTCCTCGGCGGCTACGTGCGAGGTATCATCGGCTTCAACGGCCTGCTGATCAGTGACGACCTTTCGATGAAAGCGCTCGACGGCGACCTCGGATCGCGAGCTCGCGCGGCCCAGGGGGCCGGGTGCGACGTCGTGTTGCACTGCAATGGCGACATGGTCGAGATGCGCGCGGTGACGGCGGCGGTGCGCCCGCTCAAGGGCGCCAGCGCGCGGCGGGCGGCCGCGGCGCTGGCGCGCCGTCCTCGCCGGGTCGAGACCGTAGACATCGAACGCGCGAGGGCGCGGCTGAGTGCGGCGATCGGAAGGGGCGTCGCGTGAACGCCCACTTCCAACCCGCGCTGAATTTTGACGCCGCGGCCGAGGCCGCGGGGGATGCCATTCTGGTCGTCGATATCGACGGTTTCGAGGGCCCCCTGCACACACTCCTCGCCCTTGCGCGCGCTCAGAAGGTCGATCTGCTTAAGCTCTCCATCACGCGTCTGGCCGATCAATATCTCGCCTTCGTGCGCGAGGCGCGGCGGCGGCACTTCACCTTGGCGGCGGACTATCTGGTGATGGCGGCCTGGCTGGCCTATCTGAAGTCGCGGCTGCTACTGCCAAAAACCGAGCGAGCCGTCGAGGAGCCGGCGGCGCCCGAGGTGTTGGCCGAGCGTCTGGCGTTCCGCTTGGCCAAGCTCGACGCCATGCGCCGCGCGGCCGAGACCTTGGGCGAGAGGGCGATTCTGAGGCGGGACGTGTTTTGTCGTGGGGATCCCGAGGCCCAGGTCGTGGTTTCACGCCACGCGCTCGAGGGGGATCTCCATGGTCTTCTGGCGGCCTATCTGCGACCCAGGTTGCAATCGGCGGAGCGCACCTATCGGCCAATGCCGGTGGAAGCCTATCCGCTGGACGAGGCGCGCGCCCGGTTGCGCACGCTCGCGCCGGCCCTGACGGCCTGGACCGCGCTGGCCGATCTTGCGCCACCGACCACCGAGGCAGGCGCGACGCGTGCGTCCTGCATTGCCTCAACGCTCTCCGCCAGCCTCGAACTGGTGCGGGAAGGCGAATTGGATGCGCGTCAGACCGCGCCATTCTCCGATATATTCCTGCGGGCCACCCTGACATGAGCGACGAGGACAGGGCTGTCGCGCGCATGATCGAAGCGCTCCTCTTCGCTGCGGCGGAGCCATTGAGTGCGGCCGATTTCGCCGACCGCCTACCCGATGGAGCCGACATCGATGCAGGCCTCGAAGCCCTGATGCGCGCCTACGAGGGACGCGGGGTGGAGCTTAAACAGGTCGGCGAGCGCTGGCGATTTCAAACGGCGCCCGATCTTGCCTTTCTGATGACGCGAGAACGTGAAGAGCCTCGGCGTCTGTCACGGGCCGCCCAGGAGACCCTGGCAATCATAGCCTATCATCAACCGGTGACCCGGGCGGAGATCGAATCCGTACGGGGAGTTCAAGCGAGCTCAGGTACGCTCGACACGTTGCTCGAGCTGGGACTTGTTCGCATGCGCGGTCGCCGGCGGAGCCCCGGACGCCCCGTAACGTGGGGGACAACACCTTTTTTTCTGGAATATTACGGGCTGACAAATCTGGCCGACCTGCCTGGCGTCGCGGACATGCGCGCCGCGGGATTGTTGAGTTTTGGCAGCGCTCAGGGCTTCAGTCTGCCCGATCCGACCGCATTGAGCCAGGACGAGGACCCGTTCACGGAGGATGAGGGCCGCGAGTTTCACCAGGATTTCCTGGCAGGGACCGTGACGCCTGAGTGAGCTTCTCCCGTTGCGGCATGGGAAAGAGTTTGTCCGATCCTGTCACACTGGCGCTAACCCGCTCGGCGGCCTATATTCGACCGTGGAATAACGCGGCCTGGGCCGCGACGGAGAGTGGTTCATGGGTAGCTTCAGCCCAATTCATTGGCTGGTCGTCGGCGTGATCGTGTTGTTGGTGTTCGGCGGGCGCGGAAAGCTCTCCGGAATCATGGGCGATGCGGCCAAGGGTATCCGAGCCTTTCGCGATGGCTTGAAGGGCGACGAGCCAACGCAAGGCGGCGCGGCTCAGTCGCTGCCGCATCCGGAGCCAGAGAAGGAACCGATCGTCCGCTGAAGCGGCGGTCGGCTTCCCCCCGATATCGTCCGCCACGCAACGTGGCGGACCAGACAACAGGCACGCATGTTCGCTGAAGGTCGACTGATCGACTATCTGATTGTTGGCATCGTGGCCCTGATTGTCGTGGGCCCCAAGGATTTGCCGATCCTGATGCGAAAAGTTGGTCAGGCGTTGGCGCGGATGCGCGCCCTCGCGGCTGAGTTTCGCGCCAGCTTTGATGAAATGGCTCGTCAATCGGAGTTGGATGAGTTGCGCCGGGAGGTCGAGGCTTTGCGGTCAGGCCAGACTCTCAAGGCGGCCGTCGGTCTCGGTCCCGATGTCGGCATACAGGGCGTTTTTGACGATGTTCACGCCGGCCTTAGGGATAGCGTGGCGGACATGCAGGCGGCGGTGACCTCGCCCCCTGCGACGTCTACCAGCCCGATCACGCCGGCGATCGTTGATGAAGAGGAACATAGCCATCCGGTTGCGCCGGAATCTGACGCTCTTCCGCCCCGTCCGACGCCTGCCGCATGACCCAAACCTTCGAGGAAGCGGAGCTCGAGGCGTCACGGGCGCCATTGATGGAACATCTGATCGAGCTGCGTCAGCGGTTGATCGTTTGCGCCGCCGCCCTCGCGGTCGGCTTTCTGGTCTGCTTCGTCTTCGCCGAACACATCTACATCTTTCTGTTGCGGCCCTTCTCGGTGGGCGAGAGCATCCTGGCGCTGCAGAAGACAAAAGGATCAGCGCACGGACCGCTGGAGCTCTTGCACGTTCTGATGGGCGCTCAGACGCCGACGGCGAACGTCGAACACCTGAAGCTGGTCTTCACCGCGCCCCTGGAGTTCTTCTTCACCAAACTGAAACTGGCCGGCTTCGGCGCGGTTGTCGTCACATTCCCAGTCCTGGCGTGGCAGCTCTACCGGTTCGTCGCGCCGGGACTCTATCGGCGCGAGCGGTACGCATTCTTGCCGTTCCTGATCGCCTCGCCCATCCTGTTTACGCTCGGAGCAGCGCTGGTCTATTACGTCATGCTTCCGTTCGTACTCTGGTTTTCCCTCAATCAGCAGATTGTTGACGCTGGCGCTGTATCCGTAGAGCTGCTGCCGAAGGTCTCGGAATATCTCTCACTTGTCACGACGCTGTTACTGGCCTTTGGGCTGTGCTTTCAATTGCCTGTCATCCTGGCGCTGCTCGGCATGGCGGGAATTGTGAGCAGTCGAATGCTGCGCGATGGCCGCCGGCTCGCTATTGTCGGAGTGTTTGTGGTTGCAGCAATTCTGACCCCGCCAGACCCGATCAGCATGATTTCCTTGGCCCTGCCGATTACTCTGCTCTACGAAATATCGATATGGTGCGTGTGGCTGATCGAGCGGCGTCAGAGCCGCGAAGATGCGGCGGCCGAAGGCGCGACGCCGTAGGGGCGATTGACGATAAAGCGTCTCTCGCGGCTTGGCGCATTTGCCGACGCGCCTTAAGGACCTCGTGGATCAACTCCTTGCAATCGCACCCATGCACGACCTCCGGGCCATACGTCTCGACCCCGACGCATTTGATTTAGCTTGCGGCATGCGCGGCCTCGCGCCCGTGGCCGCCTCGATTCTCGGCCTCGACGAGGCACGACGGGGCGCGCAAACAGCGCTGCAACAGGCCCAATCACGCCGCAACGCCCTGTCCGGCCAGATCGGAAAGGCAAAAGGGACGGGCGACGCCGCAGCGGCGGAAGCCCTTATGGCCGATGTTGAGACCCTGAAGGACGAGATCGCCAGGCAAACGAGCCTGGATGCCGAGCTGGGCGTCAAGCTCAACGATCTGTTGGCGGGCATCCCAAATCTACCGGCGCAAGACACACCGCCGGGCGAAGATGAGACTGGCAACGTAGAGGTGCGCCGATGGGGGGCGCCTGACGTCAGCGCCCTCTCCCGGGACCATGTGGACCTTGGCGCCAAACTGGGTCTGATGGATTTCGAGTCTGCCTCGCGCATGTCCGGCGCGAGGTTTGTCGTCCTGCGCGGCCAGCTGGCGCGGCTGGAACGAGCGCTCGGCCAGTTCATGATCGATGTGCAAACAGAAGAGCATGGTTATACCGAGATCGCGCCGCCACTTTTGGTGAAAGACACCGCACTGTTCGGCACAGGCCAGCTGCCAAAATTCGCGGAGGACCTCTTCCGCACCACGGACGACTACTGGCTGATTCCAACGGCCGAAGTGTCACTCGCCAACACCGTGGCTGGGCGCATTTTGGATGAAGCTGAATTGCCGCTGCGACTGACGGCTCTCACGCCGTGTTTTCGCTCCGAGGCGGGCGCGTCCGGCCGCGACACCAAAGGCATCATTCGCCAGCACCAGTTCAACAAGGTTGAATTGGTGTCGATCACCACCCCCGAGCAATCCGAAGCAGAATTCGAGCGGATGGTGGATTGCGCCGAAGCGATCCTCAAGCGGCTTGAACTGCCATTCCGCACCATGCGTCTTTGCGCGGGTGACATGGGGTTCGGCGCGCGGAAAACCTACGACCTCGAGGTTTGGCTGCCGTCGCAACAAACCTATCGGGAGATCAGCTCCTGTTCGACCTGCGGCGATTTCCAGGCGCGGCGCCTGGACGCTCGCGTAAAGAAGGCCGGCGAAAAAGGTGCGCGTTTCGTGCATACATTGAACGGCTCGGGACTCGCCGTCGGCCGAGCGCTGGTCGCGATCATGGAACACTATCAAGACGAAGGCGGGAGAATCGCCGTGCCTCAGGCGCTTCATCCCTACATGCGCGGTCTCACCCGAATCGGCGCCGACGCGGCGTGAGGATACTGCTGACCAACGATGACGGCATTCACGCACAGGGCCTCGCGGCTCTCGAAGCTATCGCGACCAGCCTGTCGGACGACGTGTGGATTTGCGCGCCCGAGCGCGAGCAGTCGGGCGCGTCACGCGCCTTGACCCTCTCGGAACCGCTTCGCGTCCGAGCGCTGGGCGAGCGCCGCTTCGCGGTGCAGGGAACGCCCACCGATTGCGTCATGCTGGGGCTGCAGGAGCTGGTCAAAGGCGCCAAGCCCGATTTGCTCCTGTCGGGCGTCAACCGCGGGGTGAACCTGGCCGAGGACGTCACCATGTCCGGCACGGTGGCGGGCGCGATCGAGGGGATGGCGCTTGGGGTGCCGTCGATCGCGCTATCCCAGATGACGGACGGCTATCGGGGCGATCAGCGAGAGGATTTCAAGGCCGCGGAGCGCCATGCGCCGCAGCTGTTGGCCAATCTGTTGGCGATTGGCTGGCCTGGCGACGCCGTCCTGAATATCAATTTTCCCATTTCCGAAGGGGACGCCGATGTTGCGGTCACCCGTCAAGGGTTTCGTGATGTTCGGACCCGGTATGCAGAGAAGCGCACCGATTTGCGCGGGCGCGACTACTACTGGCTTGGCTATACGCGTGAGCCCTCACGCCCATCCGAGGGCACCGATCTGCGCGCGGCCTATGAGGGCAAGATCTCTGTCACGCCGCTGCATATCGATCTGACGCATCACGACGCTTTGGCGACGCTGAGACTCGAAATGACCGGCCGGCGGAGCGTTTCCACGAGGTCGGGGGAATGAGCAAGCCATCGCGGGGACCGGATGAACGCGAGACTCAGCTGGCCAAGCTTATTTTAGGACTGCGGTCTCAGGGGGTCACCGACCCAGCGGTTTTGACCGCGATCGAGAAAACGCCGCGCGAGCTTTTTACGCCCGATCTTTTCAAGGAACGCTCGTGGGAAGATTCCGCATTGCCGATCGCGTGCGGTCAAACGATCAGTCAACCCTATATCGTTGGGCTTATGACCCAGGCGTTGACCCTTGAGCCAAGGGCCCGCGTTCTGGAGATTGGCACGGGCTCCGGCTATCAAACTTCCGTGCTCTCGCGGCTTTCGCGGCTGGTTTACACGGTGGAACGCTATAGGACCCTGATGAGGGCCGCCGAAGCCCGCTTTGAGCAGTTGCAGATCACGAATGTTATCACACGATTTGGGGATGGATTTCTGGGTTGGGTTGAACAGGCGCCCTTCGATCGGATCCTTGTCACCGCCGCGGCGCCGACGGAACCCTCACTTCTGCTGGGGCAACTCAAGCCTGCCGGAGTCCTCGTGGCGCCTGTCGGCAAGGGACCGGTCCAGGAGCTTCGCCGTTACGCCGGCGACGGTCAGGGCGGCTTCGAGATGGAAATTCTCTGCGAGGTTCGCTTCGTGCCGCTGCTCGAAGGCGTGGCCAAGGAACTATAGCCGCGCGGGCTCACGCAAATTTAAGTCAATGGAACGATCATGACGCGAGGCAGCGCGGCACGGGACACGGAGCGCCAATGAATTTTGTATTGATCCGCGGGGGCATGGTCTGCCTCACGGCAGGGGCGATCGCCACCGCATTCGCCTCCACGGCTGTCGCGGCGACCTTTCGCGTCGGGACCGCGCCACTTTTGGCGCAAGCCGCGCAAGCAAGCGGATCGAATGCGGAACCAGACGTTCCGACCTCGGCTGGGCCGTCCACATCCACGCCAGAGGCAAGCGTACCCAACGATGAACCCCTCGTCGCGCAACCCTTGCCTCCCGGCGAGACCGACGCCGCGGCCGCGGGAATTTTTGGCTTGGAATCACCAAAGCCCGAGTCGCGGCGTCGTCGCGCGTCCAAAACAGCGCCTGCGCCCGCGTTGATATCGCCGCCCGACACGACATTCCGGGCGACGGCGAACTCGGAGCGATTGATCGCCACGGGAAAGGTGATCACGCCTCGGCGCATGTACCGAGACTACGTCGTCCACAAAGGCGATCATCTGGACCTGATCGCGCGTGATCTGCAGACGACCCGGGCAATACTGATGGACGCTAACGACCTGGAAAAACCGAATGATCTTCGGCCAGGCCAACACCTGAAGGTGCCTGTCGAGAAAGCCTACATCGCCGTAGCCGGCGACACATTGTCGGCCGTGGCCAAGCGCTTCGACGTGAGTTTGGCCGACCTCGCCGACCTTAACGCCATGTCGCCGAATGAGCGTCTGCACGCCGGTGATCAGATCGGCCTGCCCGCGGAGTTTCGTGACCAGGGCCCCGTCGCCGCCCCCGCTGCGCCGATCCGATCGCCGCGTCGACAGCCCGGGCTGCCGACTTACGCCTATGGCCACTATGGCCCTTCAACGGGCGTCGGCGGCTCGACGTGGAGTCCGTCGTCTTCTCCCTATGCCGCCAGGCCCTATCAACCCACGCCATCGGAAAGCGCCGGGAACTCCGCACCGCTGACGGATGCTCAGGTGACAAGCGCGGGGCGCGGCCGGTTCATCTGGCCCGTGCGCGGCGAGGTTCTGGCCAAATTTGGGGTCGCGGGCGGCGATCGGAAAAACGACGGGATCGACATCGGCGCTCCGGACGGAGCGTCGGTCATGGCGGCTTCCGGCGGCGAGGTTGTCTATGCGGGCGATCAGGTCCCCGGGTTTGGCAATCTTGTGCTCGTCAAGCATCCAGGCGGCTGGGCCACCGCTTACGCGCATCTGGCGAGCATCGAGGTAAAGATGCGCGAAACGGTGAGTCAGGGTCAGGAAATCGGCCGTGTCGGCACCACCGGCGGGGTGTCGCAACCCCAACTCCACTTCGAGATACGCTACGCGCCCAATCCGATCGAAAAGGCCAAACCGGTCGACCCGACTCTGGTTTTGCCAAGGTAGGGAACCAGATCGTCCGTCACATCGGCAGGGGCTTGCCCAGCTCTCCGGCCAGTTCTAGGGCGAACTGCCAGGCGATGCGGCCCGACCGCGAACCCCGAAGGCGCGCCCACTGCAGCGCACGGCGATCCAGGTCGGCCACGCTGAGGCTAAAGCGGTCGGCGTAACCGCGGACGGCCGTAAGATAGGCCTCCTGGTCCATCGGTCCGAAGCCGATCCATACCCCGAAGCGATCCGACACGCTGACCTCCTCCTCGGCGTCTTCCGCCGCCGCCAAAGGACCCTCGGATTCGGCGTGACCGCGCGGCATCAGGTGCCGTCGGTTCGACGTCGCCACGAACAGCACGTTCGGCGGAGGCCCTTCTACACCGCCTTCCAGCGCCGACTTCAGCGCCTTGGCCGCCGCGGCGCCTTCCTCGAAGGAGAGATCATCGCACAAAACCACGAATCGCTCGTCGCGCGCCCTCAAGGTCCGGAACAACGCGGGCAAGGCGGTTACCGAGTCGCGGTCGATCTCGATGAGTTTCATCGACCACTCGGCGGACACGGCCATGAAGGCCGCTTTGGCCAGTGAGCTCTTGCCCGCGCCGCGCGCGCCCCACAACAGGACATGGTTCGCCGGCAGCCCCCTGCCGAACCGCTCGAACGTATCGACCAGGCGTGTCTTCTGGCGATCGACACCGACCAACAGGTCGAGCGCCAGAGGGAAATCGGGCGCCGGGTGGCAGGCGCCGGTCCGCGCGTCATGGGCGAAGAGGCGCGCGGCGTCGAAGGAGAGCCTTGGCGGGGGCGGGGGGGCGAGCCGCTCAAGAATTTCGGCGATCTGACGCAGGGCGGCGACGAGCTCTTCGGACATGCTCCCTCCCTATCGACCGCGTTCCGATTGCAAAAGAGTTTGTGAGCGCATAGCTTCCCGCGACTTTCGGCCAGGGCGGGCCGCACCGTGAAATCTTGGAGACATGATGACTTTGGAACTGGCGTTGGTCCCGGCGCTCGCCGGCGCGTCCGGCGGCGATTTGATGGCGTTCTTGGCGGGTCCACAGGGTCAGCTGATCTTCTACGGCGCGTTGATGATCGCCTTCATGTACTTCATGATCTGGCGGCCGCAGCAACAGCGCGCCAAGGAGCACGCGGCCAAGATCGCGGGTCTGAAGCGTGGAGATACGGTGGTGCTGTCCAGTGGACTGATCGGCAAGATCGTCCGGGTCGAGGATAAGGAAGTCGGGCTTGAGATCGCTCAGAACGTCACCGTGAAGGTGGTCAAGAGCCTGATCAACGAGATCCGCACCCGTGGCGATCCCGCACCCGCCAACGACGCCAAGTCCTGAACGCCGGGAATCCTGACGCCCAATGTTGGCACTTAGTCGCTGGAAAATCATCCTTGTCGTCGCTTCGGCGATGTTCGGCCTGCTGTTCACGCTGCCCAATCTGGTCACGCCTGGCGCGTTGCCCGGCTGGTTGCCGCAGCAAAGGCTGAACCTGGGTCTCGACCTGCAAGGCGGGTCCTATTTGCTGCTGGAAGTAGACACCGTAGCGCTGCGTAAGGAGCGGCTGACCAACCTCACCGAGGACATCCGCACCAAGCTGCACGAAAATCAGTACGAGTTTTCCGACCTGGGGGTCCTGGGCGACACGATCAATGTGCGGATCACAGATCCGACGAAGCTCGACGCGGCGTACAAGCTGCTCGATAGCGGGTTGGGCGAGCGAATGCTCTCGGGAGGGCGCGACGTCACGCTTAAGACGACGGCCGACCAACGGATTCAGGTAAACTTCGTACCCGAGGCCGCCAATGCGGCGGCCGTCGATGCGGTAACCCGGTCGATCGAAATCATTCGCAAGCGTATCGACGCTCTGGGCACCAAGGAACCGATCATCACCCAGCAGGGCGCCGATCGCATCCGGGTGGAGGCCCCTGGCGAGAGCGATCCGGATCGATTGAAGGCGGTGATCGGCAAGACTGCGAAGCTGACATTCCAGATGGTCGATGGCGAGGTGTCGCCCGAGGATGCGGCCGCGGGACGCCTGCCGCCCGACGATGAGGAGATCGCGTTTCCCTCCAGCCCTTCCGGCAAGATCATCGTGAAGAAGAGGTCGGTGGTCACCGGCGAGATGCTGACCAGCGCCAGCGGCACCCATGATGAGAACAACCTTCCCGCGGTCGGGTTCAGCTTTAACGCCGTCGGCGCGCAGCGCTTCGCCCAGGTCACGTCGCAGAACATCGGCAAGCCATTCGCGATCGTTCTGGACAAGCAGGTCATCTCGGCGCCGACGATCCAATCGGCGATCACCGCCGGCAACGGCATCATCACCGGCCAGTTCACCGAGGAGGGCGCTCACGACCTGGCGCTCCTGCTGAAAACCGGCGCCTTGCCCGCGCCGCTGAACGTGATTGAACAGCACACTGTGGGGGCCGAGCTGGGCGCCGACGCGGTCAAGGCCGGCGAGGTCTCCATCGTCATCGGCGCCGGACTGATCTTTGCGTTCATCATCCTTTCCTACGGCCTGTTCGGCGGCTTCGCGGCGATCGCGCTCATCATCAACGGACTGATGATCGTCGGCGCCTTGAGCATGACTCAGGCCACATTGACCCTCCCGGGCATCGCCGGGCTGGTCCTGACGCTCGCGGTGGCCGTCGACGCCAATGTTCTGATCTACGAGCGAATGCGCGACGAGGTGCGGGCGGGCAGGGCGGCAATGAGCGCCGCGGACGCCGGGTTCACCCGCGCCTTGACGACCATCATCGACGCCAATGTCACCACGCTCGTCGCCGCGCTGATCATGCTGTGGATCGGCTCTGGGCCGGTGAAGGGATTCGCCTACACCTTGCTGATCGGCGTCATCACCTCAGTGTTCACCGCCGTGCTCGTAACCCAGGTGTTGATCGGCTGGTGGTTCCGCGTCACGAAATCAAGGACGCTTCCGATCAGCGGTCCAGGTGCGTGGCCCTTAATCAAGGCCATTCCTAGCAATACCAAGTTTCCGTTCGTTAACTTTTCCCGCCTGTTCGCCGCTTTGTCGGCGGCGGCGGCTATCGCCACGGTGGCCGGCACGGTCTATCCAGGCCTGAACCTGGGGATCGAGTTCAAGGGCGGCAATGTGCTTGAACTGAACACCGGCGCTAAGCCGGTGGACCTGGCGAAGCTCCGGGCGACGACCTCGGCGCTGGGGCTGGGTGATGTCCAGGTGCAGCTCTTCGGCAAGCCCAACGACGCCGTCGTCCGGTTCCAGACGCCGGACGGTCCAAACCCCGCCGCCGCCGCGGCCAACGCGGTCACGCGGGTCAAGACAGCGGTGACTCAGGCGCTGGGTCAGGTGACTTTCACCCGCACCGACCAGGTCGGGTCGGAGGTCTCCGGTGAGCTCAAGGTCAAGGGGGTCGAGGCGCTCCTGCTGGCGGTCGGGCTCATGCTGGCCTACATCTGGTTTCGCTTCGAATTGCAGTTCGGCCTGGGCGCCGTGGTCGCCTTGTTCCACGACCTGACGCTCTCGTTCGGACTGATCCTGCTATTGCGACTTGAATTCAGCCTTGACCTTGTCGCGGCTCTGCTCACCATCATCGGCTATTCGATGAACGACACGGTGGTGGTGTTCGACCGATTGCGCGAGAACCGGCGCAAGTTCAAACGCATGCCCTTGCGCGACCTGATCGATCTGTCGGTCAACGAAACCCTGTCGCGCACCGTGATCACCGGGCTGACCGCACTGCTCGCGCTCTCGGGTCTGGCGATGTTCGGCGGCGAATCCCTGCGCCCTCTCTCGATTGTCCTTCTTTTCGGCATCGTTATCGGCACCTATTCGTCAATCTACGTCGCTTCACCGATCATTCTGCTCTGGGGGGTGCGCAAGGACGACGAGGCGGCCAAGCCTATCGCGCCTCAGCCGGCGCGCCCTTAGACCCGCTCGGCGCGGACGCCTTTTCGTCGGCGACGAATAGGTTTAGTCTGTTTCGCTAGAAAATGACGCCACTTCGGGGAGATACGATGGCTGGGCTGCTCTCAAACTTTCGCAACACGATGATCCTCAGCGCCGCCCTGGCGGCGATCATGCTCTTCGCGTACGGCCAAAGCCCGCACGGGATGGATCAAACCTACTGGCAAGCGGTGTTCCGCTGGATGCACGTGGTGTTCGGCATCCTCTGGATCGGGCTGCTCTATTACTTCAATTTCGTGCAAATCCGGAAAATGCCGGAAATACCCGCCGAGTTGAAACCGGCGGTTTCCAAATATATCGCTCCCGAAGCGCTGTTCTGGTTCCGGTGGGCGGCCCTGATGACCGTGGTCGCCGGCGTTGGCATCATTGGTCTTCACGGCGCCACCTATGGCGCCAAGGTCATGACCCTCGGCTTCGCCGGCGGCTACGACAGCAGCGATACCGGTTTCACCCTGATGGGCATCGGCGTCTATTTGGCGCTGGTGATGTTCGTCAACGTGTGGGGCGTCATTTGGCCGAACCAGAAGATCGCGCTGGGCATCAAGGACGCCGACGCCGACGCGAAAGCCAAGGCGGCGCGGACCGCCATGCTGTTCTCGCGGGTGAACACCCTGCTTTCGCTGCCGATGCTGACGTCGATGGCGATGTATCAGACGCTCTACGGCGGCTAGGCCGCTCTACGATTACACAGCGCCTCTTCCGCTATCGCGGAGGAGGTGTTTAGCCCTTTGAGCCCCGCGCCCCTGATCCATGGCCGATGACCTGGACGACTTTATTCGGCGCGTCGATCTCGATCGCTGGCTCTCCAGCCGCTTCGTCACCGACGCCCAGGCAAGAGCTGACATCATCGCGCTGTATGCGTTCGATCATGAGCTCTCTCGCGGCGTCGCCATCGCCTCCAATCCGCTGATCGCGCAAATCCGCCTGACATGGTGGCGCGAGGCGCTCGACGAGATTTATGACGGCCGGGCGGTGCGCGCCCACCCGGTGGCCCGTCGCCTGTCAGATATCATCGCGCGGCGCCGCCTCCCCCGTGTGCCACTGGACAGTCTGATTGAGGCGCGGATCGCGGTATGCGACGTCGAAACGCTCTCGGCCGAACAGGCCCGCGTCTGGGCCGACCAGGTGGGCGGCGCGACGGCGATGCTCGCGGCGGGCATCTTGGATCCGGACGCCTCGTCCGACGCCGCCGCCGCGGGTGCGTTTTGGGCGCTCGCTCGCCTCGCGCATGGAACGGCGGCGCTCGCCGCCAATCTCGCGATCCTTCGCGCCGCGGCGGCCGAGGGGGCGAAGAAGGTCAGCCCCCGGGCCTTTCCAGCCATAGCCCATGCTACACTGGCAATGCGGCAAGGGGAATCCAGGCTGGTCAAACAGGCCCGGCTGGTGTTCGCCTTTGCGCTTGGGCGAATTTGACCCTTCCAATTTAGGGGAGGCGGGCCCTAGGCGCCCAATCCGTCGAGCCGCGCCAACAGCGCGAGGCGCCCGTCCTCGTCATTGACCGGCAAACGGGTGAAATCGGTCTCGTTCGGCAAACGAAGATCGGCGTAAAGGCCGCTTAGGTCCTCGTGAAAATGGAGACAGGCGCGTCCGCGGCAGTAGAACACGCCTCGGGACCTTTCCTTCAAAGCCGAATGCTGGCGCAACACCTCCAGCAGCGGGCCCAAGGCGTCCAACGCCGCCGCGGAAGCGTGCTTCATGGCCTTTGCGTGAACACGCGGAATCCCCGCACTCTCGCGATTGCCAGCATCTCGCGGTCTCCGGAGGTATCGCCATAAGCGGCCGCGAGACTGACCTCATCACCCAGCAGGGCGCGTATCCGTTTCACCTTCTCTTCAGCTCGACAATTGCGGCCCAAGGTGCGCCCCGACAAGCGGTCGCCGCCGTCGAATTCGAGACGGGTGCCGATGAGGCCGTCGGCCCCGAGCGCGCGGGCAAACGGCGCGACGATGATCTCTGGCGACGCCGTCACGATATAGACCTTGGCCCCGGCGTCGCGCCAACGACGCCAGCATGCCAAGGCGTCCGGCCGCAACAGGCCTTGGGCAACGCTAGCTTGAAATCGGCTCGCAGCCTCGGCCAGAGCCTCACGTGTGACCGGACCGAGCGCCGCGCGTAGCGTTTTCGCCTTGAGCGCCCCGCGATCGCGATCCAAGATGTAGATTAAAAGCGGCACGATAAGTCGGCCGGCCGCCGCCAGCCACGCCTGACGAGGAATCGCCCAGCGTACGAAGTCGACGAAGCTGTCGCGGCAGGTCAGGGTGCCATCGAAGTCGAAAGCCACAATTGACGGGTTGTCGTTCGTCGGAGCGGCGGCGGGCTTGGGAATCTGATCCATAGTCCCTATATGTCCGTATCTAGCCCGAAAAACCTTGGATAACTGCGACGACGCGGCTAGGTATTCAAGGCGCGTCCCTTGGCTGGGGTTGTGATTGCTCTCCGGATCGGGGAAAGTCATGGTTAGGACCTGGCCCCATCCGGATTAGGTGTCTGGAAAGGTCTTGCGCGGCATACGAGGCATTCGCCTTTGGCCGCGAAGAGTGAGAATCGACTATGACCAAAGCCGCAAGCGGCGACAGCAAGAGCACCCTCTATTGCTCCTTCTGCGGAAAGAGCCAGCACGAGGTTCGCAAGCTGATAGCCGGTCCCACGGTTTTCATCTGCGATGAGTGTGTCGAGCTCTGCATGGATATCATCCGTGAGGAGCAGAAAGTCACCCTGGTGAAGTCCAAGGATGGCGTGCCGACGCCCCGCGAAATTCGCGATGTCCTGGACGACTATGTCATCGGACAGGTGCACGCCAAAAAGGTTTTGGCCGTCGCGGTTCACAACCACTACAAGCGGCTGAACCACGCGCAAAAGAACAACGACGTCGAGTTGGCCAAGTCCAACATCCTGCTGATCGGCCCGACCGGCGTAGGCAAGACCCTGTTGGCTCAGACGCTGGCCCGGATCATCGACGTCCCGTTCACCATGGCCGATGCGACAACGCTCACCGAGGCCGGCTACGTCGGCGAGGACGTCGAAAACATTATCCTGAAGCTCCTTCAGGCGGCCGACTACAACGTCGAGCGCGCCCAACGCGGCATCGTCTACATCGATGAAGTCGACAAGATCAGCCGCAAGTCCGACAATCCTTCGATCACCCGGGACGTATCCGGCGAGGGAGTGCAGCAGGCCTTGCTGAAGATCATGGAAGGCACGATCGCCTCGGTGCCTCCGCAAGGTGGGCGAAAGCATCCCCAGCAGGAGTTTCTGCAGGTGGACACCACCAACATGCTGTTCATTTGCGGCGGCGCCTTCGCCGGCCTGGAAAAGATCATCTCCAGCCGGGGCAAGGGCACCTCGATCGGCTTTTCGGCCAAGGTGGCCGACCCGGACGACCGTCGCACCGGCGAAGTCCTTCGTCAGGTGGAACCGGACGATCTGCAAAAATTCGGCCTCATCCCCGAATTCATCGGTCGATTGCCGGTATTGGCGACCTTGGACGATCTCGACGAAGCGTCCCTGGTGAAGATTCTCACCGAACCCAAGAACGCGCTGATCAAGCAGTACCAACGCCTGTTCGAGATGGAGAACGTCGGCCTGTCATTCACCGACGATGCGCTCAAGGCCGTGGCCCGTAAGGCGATCACACGCAAGACCGGCGCCCGCGGGCTGCGATCGATTCTGGAAGCCATCCTGCTTGAGACCATGTTTGATCTCCCCACCATGCAAGGCGTCGAGGAAGTGGTGATCAATACCGAAGTGGTGGAAGGTCGCGGCACGCCGTTGCTGATCTACGCGGACAAGCCGTCCGAGGCCGCCTCCGCCTAGGCGGGTCGCCGACACGCGTCATCTAGCGAGAGGCCGCAACCCCCGGTAGGGTTGGGCATGCCCACAAACATGCTCTTTGACCGACTCATGAGCGCCGCCACGCCGGCGGCCACGGCGATCGAGTCCGATGGACGGCGGTACACCTACGCCGACCTCTCGTCCGAAACCGCGCGATTGGCCAATGCACTCACGGCGCTCGGGGTCGGGCCGGGCGACCGAGTGGCCGTTCAGGTCGAAAAATCGACGACGAACGTCTTCTTGTATCTCGCCTGCGTGCGCGCCGGGGCGGTCTATCTCCCTCTCAACACCGCCTACACCGTCGCCGAACTGTCCTATTTCCTGGGCGACGCCGAGCCGGCGCTTGTGGTGTGTGATCCCGCCGCCAGGAACGCGGTGGACGCCGTCGCCGGTCGCGCGCGGGTCGAAACCCTGAATGCCGCCGGCGTCGGCTCGATCGCCGATCTGGCGGCGGGACAGAGCGACCAATTCCTCACCGTTTCGCGCGCGCCCGGCGATCTGGCCGCCATCTGCTATACCTCGGGCACGACAGGCCGCTCGAAAGGCGCCATGTTGACCCACCTTGCCCTGACCTCCAACGCTGAGACCCTGGTCGACCTCTGGCGGTTCACGGCCCGCGATGTCCTGATCCACGCCCTGCCGATCTATCATGTGCACGGACTCTTCGTCGCCATCAACGTGACGATGATGGCCGGCGGATCGATGATCCTGCTGCCGAAATTCGACCCCGCCGCCGTGCTATCGGCCATGCCTCGGGCAACCGCCTTGATGGGCATACCAACATTTTACACGCGACTCCTTGCGGATCCGACCCTGACTCGTGACGCCGTGGCGCACATGCGCCTGTTCGTCAGCGGTTCCGCGCCGCTGCTGGCGCAGGTTCACGAGGATTGGACCTCTCGCACGGGAAAACCGATCCTCGAACGGTACGGCATGACCGAGACTGGCATGAACACCTCCAATCCCTACGACGGCGAGCGTGTCGCCGGCACGGTGGGCTTCCCGCTCCCAGATGTGGCGTTGCGTATCGTCGACGAGGCCAGCGCCGCGCCGGTGGCGGATGGCGAGATCGGTGTGATCGAGGTCAAGGGGCCGAACGTCTGCGCCGGCTATTGGCGCAATCCGGAAAAGACAGCGGAATCGTTCAGGTCCGATGGCTTCTTCATCACCGGCGATTTGGGCGTGCGAGACGCGCGTGGCTATGTGTCGATCGTCGGGCGCGGCAAGGACCTGATCATCACCGGAGGCCTGAACGTCTATCCCAAGGAGGTGGAGACGGAGATCGACGCCATTCCGGGTGTGGTTGAATCCGCGGTCGTCGGCCTGCCTCACGCCGATTTCGGCGAGGCGGTGACGGCGGTGGTGGCGGTCGAGCGGGCAGGGAACCTCACCGAAACCGCGGTCCTTGACGCCTTGGCCCCGCGATTGGCCAGGTTCAAGCAACCAAAGCGCGTGATTTTTGTCGCCGACCTGCCAAGAAACGCCATGGCCAAGGTCCAAAAGGCCCAGCTGCGTGAGACATACAAGGATTTATATGGGTCTACGGACCATTAAGCCGTCAAGCGCCTGTGGATGGTCGCTTGAACTGCGGGCGCGAGTCTCCAAATAAAGGATCGAACTCGTCGCGTTCGCGGCGACGCGCGCAACGGCCCAAGCCTTCGGTTTGGTGTCTGGAACGCGCGCAACCTGCAAATCGCCGCCTAGCGTGATCGCAATGCGGCCTGGAGCCAAGACTACATGACCGACGCCATCACTCTGCCGGTGTTGCCGCTCAGAGATATCGTTGTCTTCCCCCACATGGTCGCGCCATTGTTCGTCGGGCGTGAGAAGTCGGTTCACGCCCTTGAACAGGTCATGAAAACCGACAAGCGAATCCTGCTGGTCACGCAGAAGGACCGCGATCAGGACGATCCCAAGCCGGCGGACATTTACCCGGTCGGCGTTATCGCCACGGTCCTTCAGCTTCTCAAACTGCCGGACGGCACGGTCAAGGTGCTTGTGGAAGGTCGCACCCGCGCCTCGGTGGCCGATTTCACCGACAGCGGCGCCTTCTATGAAGCCAGGGTCGCGGAAATCGCCGAGAGCGATGTCGATAGCCACGAGGTGCAGGCCCTGTCCCGGGCGGTGATCGAACAGTTCGAGAATTACGTTAAGCTCAACAAGAAGGTTCCCCAGGAAGCCATCGCCGCGATCCCGCAGATTGATGAGCCCAGCAAGCTGGCCGACGCCATCGCCGGTCACCTCGCCGTCAAGATCGCCGACCGTCAGCAGCTCCTGGAAATTTCCGACGTGTCAAAGCGTTTGGAGAAGGTCTTCGCCCTTATGGAGGGTGAAATCAGCGTACTGCAGGTCGAGAAGAAGATCCGTGGTCGAGTGAAGCGCCAGATGGAGAAGACCCAGCGCGAATATTATCTCAACGAACAGATGAAGGCGATTCAGCGCGAGCTCGGCGAGCAGGACGACGCGCGCGATGAGCTTCTTGAGCTCGAAAAGCGCATCAAGAAGACCAGGCTGTCGAAAGAGGCCCGCGCCAAGGCCGAGAGCGAGCTCAAGAAGCTGCGCAACATGAGCCCCATGTCGGCGGAATCGACGGTGGTGCGCAACTATCTCGATTGGCTGCTGTCGATCCCGTGGGGCAAGGCCAAGGCCAAGCCGATCGACATGGTCAAGGCCGAGCAGATCCTTGAGGACGATCACTACGGCCTGGAAAAGGTCAAGGAACGCATTCTCGAGTACCTCGCCGTGCAGGCCCGTACGGGTACGCTCAAGGGTCCGATCCTCTGTCTGGTGGGACCTCCCGGCGTCGGCAAGACCTCGCTCGGCCGGTCGATTGCGAAGGCGACGGGCCGGGAGTTCGTCCGTCTGAGCCTTGGCGGCGTGCGCGACGAAGCCGAAATCCGCGGCCACCGCCGCACCTACATCGGCTCGATGCCCGGCAAGATCATCCAGTCGATGAAGAAGGCCAAGACCACCAACACCTTCTTCCTGCTCGACGAGATCGAGAAGATGGGCGCCGACTGGCGCGGCGATCCTTCCAGCGCCCTGCTGGAGGTCCTGGATCCGGAACAGAATTCGACCTTCAACGATCACTACCTCGAAGTCGACTACGACCTTTCGAATGTGATGTTCGTAACGACCGCCAACTCGCTCAACATGCCCCAGCCCCTGCTGGACCGCATGGAGATCATTCGCATCCCCGGTTACACCGAGGACGAGAAGGTCGAGATCGCCAAACGCCACCTTTTGCCCAAACTGGCCAAGGATCACGGCTTGAAGGAGGGCGAATGGACGGTGCCGGAGTCCGCCATTCGCGACCTGATCCGCTACTATACGCGTGAGGCGGGAGTGCGCTCTCTGGAGCGCGAACTTGGCAACCTGGCTCGAAAATCCGTGCGCGACATGGCGCGCGAACACCTCGTCAAGGTCGACATCGATGAGGAGCGCCTGGCGAAATACGCGGGCGTGCGCAAGTTCCACCACGGCGAAACCGACGAGGCCGATCAGGTGGGCATTGTCACGGGCCTGGCCTGGACCGAGTTCGGCGGCGATATCCTGACCATCGAGGCGGTCAAGATGCCCGGCAAGGGCCGCATGTCGATCACCGGCAACCTGAAGGACGTCATGAAGGAGTCGGTCGCCGCCGCCGCATCTTACGTGCGCTCCCGCGCGCCGTCCTATGGCGTCAAGCCGACCTCTTTCGATCGGACCGACGTCCACCTGCACGTGCCGGAGGGCGCTACCCCGAAGGACGGGCCATCGGCCGGCGTCGCCATGTCTGTGGCCATCGTGTCGGTCCTCACGGGCATACCGATCCGCAAGGATCTCGCCATGACCGGTGAGATCACGTTGCGGGGCAGGGTGCTGCCCATCGGCGGACTTAAGGAAAAGCTCCTCGCCGCCCTGCGTTCGGGCATCAAGACCGTCCTGATCCCGCAGGAGAACGCCAAGGATCTTGCCGAGGTGCCCGAGAACGTGAAGTCGGGCCTGGAGATCATTCCGGTCTCGACCGTGGATCAGGTCCTGGCCCTCGCCTTGACCAGCCCCGTGACGCCGATCGAGTGGACCGATGCGGACGATGAGGCGATCCCTCCGGCCGCTACGGGCGGCGATGACGCGATTGGTGGTCTGGTGACGCACTAGGGGTTGCTGGCGCGTAACCGAGAGCGGGCGCCGGCGCTGGTGTTTTGTGGTAGCCCGGCGGTGACCCGGGGGTCGTCGGCGCCTTTCGGGAGGCGCAGGTTGCGCGGAGGTGGCGGGCGAGGGCGCCCGCCCTTCAGCCTGAATGCGGCTTGCACGCCCGAAAATTGACGCCTCGGCCATTCGCGCGATAAGCGCGACGACATCGATGGAAGTGGGCGGCTAGCTCAGCTGGTCAGAGCGCCTGGTTTACACCCAGGAGGTCGGGGGTTCGAGCCCCTCGCCGCCCACCACCGCCCCGCCATTCCGGTCCTCTTAAGCAAATTCAGCCGACCGCCGGGTGCGTTCGCCTGGGATCGTGAGCCCCACGGCCGGTGCGCCGAACCGCATGCTCGGGAGGGAGCGAGGGAGTCGCGGGTTACGGAGATCGGCAAATGGATTAATATACAGTGAACAAAATTCAATTCGGTTCGCTGGAGTTTCCCATGGTCGCCAAATCAACGCGCCTCGCGTTCGCAGCCGGTTTCGCCGGATTGGCGATGGCGTCCATGGCGTCGGCTGGCGACAACCTTGTCGCCGACGGAACTTTTTCCAACACGATCAATGGGTTTCAGACGATTGGCGCGGGCGGCAATATCGGCGGCGCTTGGTCGGTATCCTCTGGGTCAGTTGACCTGATTGGAACCTACTGGCAGGCGCCCGCGGGGACTGGCAGCGTGGATATGGATGGCAATAGCCCGGGCGCGATCGCCCAATCCTTGTCCTTGGCCGCTGGGTTCTACACCTTGACTTTCGACCTGTCGGGAAATCCCGATGGCGGAACCCCAACTAAGATCTTGAACGTCCAGGTCGGCAACGCGAATCAGGATTTCACCTTCACCACGGGCGCCAACTCGCACGCCAATATGGGCTATGTCCCGGAGGTGCTGCACTTTTACACTGCTGGGCCAACCACCCTGAACTTTGACAGCCTTGACGCGGGCAGTTCACCCTTTGGACCGGTTATTGGCGATGTGGTGATCTCGGCGCCCGAACCGGCGGCCTGGGTGATGATGCTGCTGGGCGTTGGAGCCATTGGCGCCGCCGCCCGCCGGCGTGCGGGTGCGACCCTCGCCAAGATCTGAACTACGAAGCTTGAATCGGCATCAGGCCCCGATCGCGCGAGCGGCTATTTTTTGATGTAGGGTGGGCTATGCGCAAGCTTGCATCGCTCTTCCTAATGCTCGGTTTGATCGTCTCCGCGAGTTTGCCAAAAGCGGTTGTCGCGGCGCCCGAGCCCTCGCTCGACCACATCATCCAGACCGCGCCTGCGTCGGATTGGCGAACTCTCGATCCCGACGACCTGCTCTTTATGCGCCTCGGGCCAGGTGTCGTGGTGATCGAACTCGCACCCGCCTTCGCGCCCAACCACGTCGCCAACATCAAGCGCCTCGCGCGCGCCGGCTTCTATAATGGCCTGTTCATCGTTCGCGCCCAGGACAACTACGTCGTCCAATGGGGCGATGCGGACGCCAAACGACCCACTGGCGGCGGCCGGATGCGACTGAAAGCCGAATTCGACCACGTCTACCGCGCGTCCGAAGCCTTCACGCCGCTACCGGATCCCGACACCTATGCCCCGAGCGTCGGGTTCACCGGCGACTTTCCCGCCGCTCGTGACCCGTCGCGGGGCCTTGCCTGGCTCACCCATTGCTACGGCATGGTTGGCGCGGGCAGGGACGTGGACGCCGATTCCGGGGGCGGACCGGAGCTATATGCCGTCACGGGCCAGGCGCCGCGGCAACTCGACCGCAACGTCACGCTGGTCGGCCGGGTGATCCAGGGTATCGATATCCTGTCCGGCATGCCCAGAGGCCACGGCGACCTTGGTTTCTACCAGTCCCCAGCCGAGCGTACGCCGATCCTGAGCATCAGGGTCGGCTCCGACGTTCCGGCGTCGCTGCGCGGGGCGTTCCAGGTGCTGAAGACCGATAGCCCCTCATTCCAGCGCATCATTGATAACCGACGGTTCCGGAAGGACGACTGGTATAAGACTGCGGCGGGCCGCATCGATATCTGTAACATCGCCCCGCCCGTGCGTTCGGCGCAGTGACCGGCGTCGACCGCGGCTCGATCGGCATCCGGAGGCTGGCGTCGGACGAGGCCCTAACCTATCGCCAAATCCGCCTGGCCGGACTGAAGGAGTCGCCGTCGGCCTTCGGTTCGACCCACGCCGTCGAAGCCGAGCGACCGCTTGAAGCGTTCGTTGAACGGCTGTCGACATCGGTCGTATTCGCAGCGGAGGTGGCGGGTGAGGTCCTCGGCATGGCGGGGTTCAAGCGTGAGACGGGAGCGAAAGACCGTCACAAAGGCTTTGTCTGGGGGATGTATGTCGATCCGGTCGCCCGCGGGCATGGCGTGGGCGCGGCATTGCTGAAGGCCGTTATTGACCATGCCGAGACCGAGTTTGAACACCTCACCCTGGCTGTGACCAAAGGCAACGCGCCGGCCATCGCCCTCTACGAGCGGTTCGGCTTCGTGACCTATGGCGTGGAGCCAAGAGCCCTCAAGGGCCCCGATGGATACGACGACGAGGTGTTGATGGCGTTGTTTCTGCCGCGCTGAACGGGGCGGAAAATGGCGCGAGTGACCGGACTTGAACCGGCGGCCTCCGGCGTGACAGGCCGGCGCTCTAACCAACTGAGCTACACCCGCATCCGACTGGCGAAGGGCCAGTGCAAACGAGAGCGCGCCTGATAGGGCCCGTCGGCCTTCACGTCAACTATTTCACGCATCGGGTGTCGTTGTTGGCCGGCTTTGGCCTTGCTGGAAAACAGAACGTGTTCCAAAGTCATGGCAAGAGGGCTCTCCTCGCGGGCTCCGCGCAAGTCAGGTGGTGGAAACGTGGCCGATCCCAACGTCAGCTATAGCCGTCGCGGTCGCTTGGCCGTGATCACCCTGCGGCGTCCTGAGGCGCTTAACGCCATCACGCTTGAGATGGTGGCGGAAGTCGAGCGGCTTGCCCTGGCCGCCGAAGCCGATGCCGAGGTCTTCGCCATCTGCATCACCGGCGAGGGGCGGGGATTCTGCGCCGGTCTGGACATGAACGTCCTGGCGCAGCACGCCGCCGGCAACGCTCCCAAGCCCGTCGAGCGGCCAGCCGACAAACCGCGCAAGCCGGCGCTCTTCAGCTACCTGATGGATATTTCCAAACCTGTCATCGCCGCTGTGAACGGGGTCGCCGCGGGCGGGGGGTTCGTCCTGGCGATGATGTGCGATCTTCGCTTCGTGGCCGAGGACGCGACGCTCATCACGATCTTTTCCCGGCGCGGCCTGATCGCCGAGCACGGCACGAGCTGGCTGTTGCCGCGCATGGTCGGGATGAGCCGCGCCATGGATCTGCTTTGGAGCTCCCGCCGGGTTGACGCCGCCGAGGCCTATCGCATCGGCTTCGCCGACCGTGTCGTCCCGAAGGACCAGCTGGTGGACGCCGTGGAGACCTATGTCGCCGACATGGCCGCCTCGGTCTCGTCCAGGTCGCTTGCAGTGATCAAGGCCGCCGTGCACCGACACGCGGCGCTCAGTTTCGACGAAGCCGCGCTTGAAACCGAAGATCTGATCGCCGCCTCCCTCGCTCACCCCGACGCCACCGAAGGCGCCGCCCATTTTGTCGAAAAGCGCGCGCCGAAGTTCGCGCCGTGGACGGGAAACTAACGATATGTCGAAGACTTATGAGACCATCCTGACCTCCAGGCGCGGCCCGGTCGCCGAGGTCCGCTTCAACCGGCCGGCCAACCGCAACGCCATTGGCGGCGCGATGATGACCGAGCTGCACGGCGTCCTAAAGGACATCGCCGCCGACCCCGAGGTGCGGATTCTGGTTCTGCGCGGGGAGGGGGCGGACTTCTGCCCAGGCGCCGACGTCAAGCACTACGGCGGCTCCGACGCCAAACCCGCCCGACCGGGCTGGACACCCCTGGAAGAGTTCAACATCACCCTGATGCTGCATGAGATGCCGGCGGTGACGATCGCCGCCATCCGCGGCGCCTGCGCCGGCGCGGGCTTCGGCTGGGCCAGCGCCTGCGACCTGCGCGTGGCCTGCGAGAGCGCGCGGTTCAACAGCGCCTTTCTCGACGTCGGCGTCGCCGGCGACATGGCGGGCCCCTGGACCCTGCCGCGCATTCTGGGCGCCGCCAAGGCGCGCGAACTCTACTTCCTGCCCGGCAAGTTCGATGCGGCGGAGGCCTTGCGCATTGGCCTGGTCTCCAAGGTGAGCGCGCGCGACGCCTTTGAGGGCGATCTCGCCGCCTTGACCGAGCGCCTCAGCCGCGCCGCGCCCCTTGCCCTGAGGACCATGAAGGCCAACTTCCTGGCCGCCGAAAAAATCGGCCTGGCCGACTACATCGCTCTGGAATCCGAGAAGCACACCCGCCTCTTCCAGAGCGAGGACACCACCGAGGCCTTCAAGGCCTTCGTCGAAAAGCGCGCGCCAGTCTTCAAGGGCCGCTGAACCAGGAGGAATAGCCATGCGCCTACGTCAGGTCGCGCTCGCGTCGACCAACCTCGACGCTGTCACCGCCGCCTTCGCCGAGGTCTTCGGCCTGAAGGTCGCCTATAACGACCCCCACATTGACCATTATGGCCTGAAGAACGCGGTGATTTCCGCCGGCACGGGTTTTCTCGAAGTGGTGGAACCCATCGCCGACAACGCCTCGGCCGGCCGGTTCCTCAATCGGCGCGGTGGCGACGCCGGCTACATGCTGATCATACAGGTGGCCGACGCCGGAGCCGAGATCGATCGTGTGAAAGGCCTGGGCGTCCGCGTCGTCGATGAGATCGACCGCAAGGATTACAAGGCCGCGCATTTTCATCCCGCCGATTTCGGCGGCGTCCTCGCCTCGTTTGACCAGCAGCGGAGCGAGGCGGATTTCCTGAAGCCCTACGGCGACTGGATGCCCGCGGGCGCCGATTGGCGAGACACGCGCACCGACGAGGTGTTGGATCTGACCGCGGTCACCTTGACCCACCCCGACCCGGATGCGCTGGCCCGGCGGTACGCCGAACTGCTCGGTCGCCCCCTCGACGCCGCCAATCCGCGACGCCTGCCGATGGATCATGGCGAGATGCTGTTCGCGGTATCTGACCAACCGGTCACCTCGGTCGCCGGCGTCACCTTGAAGGTGCGCGATCCCGAAGCGGCGCTGGCGCGGGCCCGCGCCAAGGGGATCGATGTCAACGCTGAGGGCGTGCTCATCGGCGGAATGCGCTTCAAGCCGACCGCATGACCACTGCGGAGTCTGAAGGGGCCGCGCCGAGCCCGGCGCTGGAAGCCTGGCGCGAGTTGGTCGACCTCGACCGCCTCGCGCTCTGGATGGACGAGCAAGGCCTGGAGAGCGGGCCGATCCTGGAGGCGGACCGGCCGCCGGGCGGCACGCAGAACATCCTCGTCAAGTTCCGCCGCGGCGATCGCTGGTTCATGCTTCGCCGTCCACCCCTGGCGCCGCGGATGAACGGCAGCGAGACCATGCGCCGCGAGGCGAGGGTGCTGGGCGCCCTGGCCCGTTCCGACGTGCCTCACCCGCGTCTGATCGCCGCTTGTCCGCAGGAAGATATCCTGGGCGCCGCTTTTTACCTGATGGAGCCGATCGACGGCTTCAACGCCACGGTCGCCCTGCCATCGCCCCATCGTGACGACCCGGCCATCCGCCGCGAGATGGGCTTTTCCCTGGTCGACGGCGTCGCCGCGCTTGGCCGTGTGGATCATGTGGCCGCCGGCCTGAGCGATTTTGGCCGCGCCGATGGCTTCCTCGAACGTCAGGTCGACCGCTGGCGCAAGCAGCTCGCCAGCTATGCCGAATACGAAGGTTGGGAAGGGCCTGGCGCCATCGAGGGGGTGGACGACGTGGCCGCCTGGCTGGACGCCCACCGCCCCGCGAGCTTCAAGCCGGGCATCATCCACGGCGATTATCACCTGGCCAATGTGATCTACCGCTTCGACAGTCCCGCGCTGGCGGCGATCGTCGACTGGGAGCTGACCACCATTGGCGATCCCCTGCTCGACATGGGCTGGATCCTGGCCACCTGGCCGTTGGAAGGGAAGGGCGCCGCCACCGAACATCTGTCGGTCACCCCTTGGGAGGGCTTTCCTACCGCCGACGAGTTGGTGGCACGCTACGCCAGCCAGACCGAGCGCGATATGGGCCACATGACCTGGTATGCGGTCCTGGCCTGCTACAAACTGGGCATCATCCTTGAGGGCACCCACGCTCGCGCCGCGGCCGGCAAGGCGGCGCGTGAGACCGGCGACGCCCTGCACGCCCACACCTTGAGTCTCTTTCAACGCGCCCTTCACTGGATCGGATGACACCATGACCAAGACCATGCTCATCGTCGGCGCCAGCGGTGTCATCGGCGCCGCCGCTGTCGAACTGCTGGGCCGAATGCCCGACTGGCGGGTAATCGCCATGTCGCGCCGCGCGCCACGCGTCGCCGCCGACGTCAAGTTCGAGCACGTCTCCTTGGACCTGCGCGACCCCGCCGCGTGCCGCGCCGCCGCGCCTGGCCTGGCCGGCGTCACCCACGTTGTCTTCGCCGCTCTCTTCGAGAAACCCGGCCTGATGGCGGGCTGGCTCGAAAACGATCAGATGCAGACCAATCTGGCGATGATGGAAAACCTGATGGACCCGCTTCGCGAGGTCGCCAAGGGCCTCAAGCATGTCAGCGTCCTGCAGGGCACCAAGGCCTATGGCGCCCACGTCCACCCGATCGCCATCCCCGCGCGCGAGCGCTGGCCGCGCGATCCGCACGACAATTTCTATTGGTTGCAGGAAGACTATATCCGCGCCGCCCAGAAGGGCTCGGACTGGACCTTCACCATCTGGCGCCCCCAGGTGGTTTTCGGCGCCGCCACCGGGGTCGCCATGAACCTGATCCCGATCATCGGCGTCTACGCCGCCGTGTGCCGCGAGCTCGGTTTGCCCTTCATATGTCCGGCCAAGGTCCCCGGGGTCATCGAGGCGGTGGATACCGACCTGATCGCCAAGGCCCTGCTGTGGTGCACCGAGAGTCCCAAGGCCCGCAACGAAACCTTCAACATCACCAATGGCGACGTGATGGTCTGGCCGAACGTGTGGCCGACCATCGCCAAGGCCGTGGGCCTGGAGCCGGCCTATGGCGAGTCGATTTCGCTCTCGGCCTTCCTGACCGAGCACGCCGCCGTCTGGGACAGGATCGCCAAGCGGGACACGAAACTGGCGATCCCGTTTTCCGAGATCTGCGGCGAGTCGCACCACTATGCCGACATGATCCTGTTCGCCGGCGCGAAGGAGACGCCGCCGCCCATGGTGGTCAGCACCATCAAGCTGCGTCAGGCCGGCTTCGGCGACTGCATGGATAGCGAGGACATGTTCGTCAAATGGTTGGACCGCTCGGTCGAGGATGGCATCCTGCCGCGCCCGGCCCACGCATGAATGCCCCGGTCCAATCCCGCGTGCCTCTGGACGATCTGCCGGCCCGCGACTGGGCGGCCGCCGCGGCCGACCTCGAACGCGACGGCGTCGCCTGTCTGAAGGGCGCGCTCACCCCCGTCGCCCTGGCGCGGGTCGAGGCGGCGGTGGAGGACAGCCTCGCTCACCCCAGCCCGACGGCCCGGCGTTTCTACCCGGGCGATCCGGCGACCTTTTTCGAGGACACCGGCAAACGCCACGCTGGCGTCGCCCGCGCCATTGGCCTCGATACGATGCTCTCGGCCCTCTGGAGCGCCGACGACTTCTGGTACCTCGGCGAGCAACTCTTCCTGAAGGAGGGCGGGGGCGTCCGGCGCACGCCCTGGCACCAGGACACCTCCTATCTGCGCATGATGGGCCCGCACATTGTCGCCTGTTGGATCAGCCTCGATCCCCTGCCGCGCGCCCACAGCCTGGAATTTGTCCGCGGCTCCCATAAGGGCGTGCTCTACAACGGCTCAGCCTTCGCCGAGGACGACGACACCGCGCCGCTCTACAAGAACTCCCCCATGCCGCGCCTGCCGGACATCGAGGCCGAGCGCGGCGCCTATGACATCATCTCCTGGGACAACGACCCCGGCGACGTCGTCGTCTTTCACCTGGGCGTGCTGCACGGCGGGGCCGGAACGGCGCCTGGCCTGCGCCGGCGCACCGTCTCCATGCGCTTCCTGGGCCCAAAAGCCTATTTCGACGGCGGGGTGCGGGATTTCAAAGGCGCGCTTGAGGGCTATGACACCAAGCTGGCGGAGATCTACGCCGGGGTGAAGCATGGCGACCCGTTTCCGCGGGGAGCGTTGGAGCGGGTTTGAAGGGGTCCCCAAGGGTTGGAGGGGGAAGTTGCGGCGCGGTGAACGCGTTCAAGGGCATTATTCCACCCAGTGTGGAATCTCGGCTCCCGCCTGAACAGGAACCCGCTTTTGAGTTCGTGGCCTAGCGCGCGGGGCAACCTTGGGCCTAAAACAATTCACGGATGGCGGACGTCTTCATTTCCTATAGTCGGAGCGACAGCGTTGCTGCTCACGGCGCGGCTAAGGCCCTGCGGGAGCGAGGCTTTGACGTCTGGCTAGACGACGAACTTCCAGGCCACGGCTCGCCCACGGACCACATTGAACGCGAACTGAATCTGGCGAGCGCCGTCTTGGCGATCTGGTCCGAAGACGCGGTCGCCTCGGAGTGGGTGCGCGCCGAGGCCAACCGCGCCCGCGAGGCGCGCAAGCTGGTTCAGATCCGCCTTGATCAAACGCCCCTGCCTTTGCCGTTCGATCAGGTCCAATGCACGGATCTCGACAAATGGACTGGCGACGCGATGTCACCTGGCTGGAGGCGGGTTGTCGAGAGTGTGGCGACCGTCGTGGGCAGGAGGACCGTCGCTCCAACCCGACCCAGAGCGCCCGCGCTGAAATCATCGCCGGTTGCCGAGCGCTTGTTGGCGGTTCTTGCCTTCGACAATCTCTCCTCCGACGCGGAGATGGATTTCTTCTCCGATGGCGTGGCCGACGAGATTCAGCAGACCTTAGCGCGGTCTCGAGGTGTGCAGGTGCTGGCGAGGTCATCGACCTTTCAGTTCCGGGGCGCCCAGAAGGCGGTGCGCAATGTCGCCGAGCAACTACAAGCCACGCACCTGCTGGACGGATCGGTGCGCCGCGCCGGCGAGCGGGTTCGCATCAACGCCCAGTTGGTTGACTGCGCCACGGGCCTGAGTCTTTGGGCGGACAGTTTCAACCGTAATCTGGACGACATATTCGCCTTGCAGGACGAGATCGCCGAGGCCGTGGCCAAGGCGCTGGCGATCGCCTTCTCGCCGCCCAAGGCCAAGACCGAACTGTCGATCCCCACCTATGAACTCTACCTCAAGGCCCAGGCCATTATCAGCAATGGCGCGCGACTATCGGACGACTCCGGGGCCGCCGCCGCGCCCTTGCTTGAACGGGTGGTGCTCGAAGCGCCGGACCATGCCAGGGCGTGGGAGTTGCTGGCGGAATGCCGGGCTTGGACCCTTCGCTCCGGCCGGCGATCGGGGAGTTATGAGGAAGGTCGCGCCGGAGTGGTCACGGCGGCGGAAACGGCGCTGCGGCTTGATCCCGCATCCGGCGGCGCCTTCGAGGCTCTTTCGCTCCTCGAGCCCTGGGGCGCCCACGGCGCCCGCGAGGCTCTTCTGCGACAGGCGCTCAGCGTCCGCCCCTCCGATCCCGGCGGTCTAAGCGCGATGAGCGCCTTCCTTGGCGGCGTCGGACTCGTCACCGACGCCTTGGGGCTCGCACAGCGCGCCAGTGAGCTCAATCCATTGATCCCCGCGGCGCGGCTGATGGTGGCGCGTATGCACCTTTTCGTCGGCGAGGAAACCGCCGCCGTCAGAATGGTGAGAGAGCTCCATCGCATGTGGCCTTCAGATTTCACCATCCTACTCACCTTGCTGGCCTATGCAGATCGGCCTCGATTTCGGGATGTCTTTGACGAGGCCGTGGCCGATGTCGCTCAATTCAGTGGCTGGCAGGAAATTCAACTCAAAAACCAAATAGGCATGCGGTTACCCGCGGATATTGTCGATCCCGAATCCGATGGACACTTTGGACGGAAGTTTCTGCAACTCTCCAAGGCGAGATTGGAAAATGACGGCTATGTGCCGTTCAACTGGCTAGTCCAGCTTTGCCTGTTCGGGATGCCGGATGAAGCGTTGTTTCTGGGTGAACACTCCAACTATGCTCACATCTACGACCCGGATGGCCCCCTACCGGCCGCGCATTATCCGGGCGTAATATTTTCGCCTCGGGCGACAATGAATCAAGATCCTCGGTTTGTTGACCTCTGTGATCGCATCGGGCTTTGCACCTATTGGGTCCAGACCGACCGATGGCCGGATTGCGCTAAGTGGACACCCTATGATTTCAAGGCGGAGGCGGTTCGCGCCGCCTCGGGGAGTCGGCGCCGTGGGTGAGCGTGAGACCGTTCGAATGGCCGGCATGCGCCCGACCGTCCACGGCGTCGCCCTCGATCCCCAGACCCGCTGCGGCCATTGGCACGGCCCGACCGACGTGATCGCCATCAAGATGCGCTGCTGCGGCGCCTACTACGCCTGCCGCGAATGCCATGACGAACTTGCGGGCCACGAAGCTTCTGTCTGGGCCGTCGTCGAATGGGACTCGCCGACAGTACTATGCGGCGTCTGCGACCGCGAGTTGAGCGTGCGGGACTACCTCGCCTGCGAAAGCACTTGCCCCGCGTGCGGCGCGGCCTTCAATCCAGGCTGTCGCACGCATCACCATCTCTATTTCGAGGGACCCGGATAGCGGTCACCGGGTTAACGCACCCGATCACCGCGGCCGATCGCCTCGAAACGCACGGGCAGTCGCCAATAGGAGCCCAATTGACGGCGAGATGAGAACCTATTTCCTGGCGGGCGTGTACAGGTCCGGATCGGGAGCTCCTGAAGATGTCGGATTCAGCGTGGAGGTTGCCCTTTCAAGGAACAAACATAGCGGTGCTAGCGGATTGCCACATCCATCAGGGCCGATCGCAATTCCCAGCGGCCCTCTTTCCGCGGTTGCAGGGGGCCGATCTGATCGTCACCCTTGGCAACATGGGCGAAAGGGCAGGCCTGGATCAGCTCGAGAGAATCGCGCCGGTTCTTGGGGTTTGCGGCCATGACGATGACGAAGATCTGAGAACACGCCGCCTACACCTCGTGCTCGGTGGAGCTGGGTACCGCATTGGGTGCGTTTTCGACGCGGTGACGACCGGCCTTGCGGTGACGTCGGATCCGTTTGTCGAAAGCGACAACGCCGACGTGGTCTGTGATCGCATCTTTGGCGGTCGGGTGGATATTCTGCTCCACGCGGGAACCCATCGACCTGGCGAAGCCCCGTTCGGCGAAAGGGGCTCGGCCCTGAACCCGGGCAGCGCCGTGGCGCCAGCCGAAGGCGCGTCGGCGACCTTTCTCCGGTTAAAGGTGACACCCGAGGGGTGTTACGGACAAATTATCTTGGTCGGGTAACCGACCGCCCCTGGTCGCCTACAAATACGACGTCCGTGGCGCGCTCCACATGAACCGCAGGAACGGAACCGGCCTGGCCGGGTCGGCCAGCCTGAGCGGAATTTCCTTCAGCACGAACCGCGTCACGCTGGGCAGATCCAGGTTCAGGGCTTCGTCAAGCGCCACCCACGCGATCTCATCAAGTTCGCCGCAGTCCGGTTGACGGTCCATGCTGATCAGCCGGTCGGCCGTCGCCATGAAAAACCGCGCGTCGAAGCGCTTGGGGGAGGACGGCGGCGTGATCGCACGGGCGACGAAGCTGAGCGCCTCCAGATCGGCCATGGCGCCGTGACCGAGAAATTCTTTCCACGGTCCTGGCGCGTCCCGCACCGGCGCTGGCTTGGCCAGCAAGAGGCCGCACTCTTCATAGGTTTCGCGCACCGCGGCCATGGCCAGGGCCCGGGCCCGCGGCGCCGGCGCGGTCTTGCCGACCCGGTCGGCCACGTGCGGCGCCAGTTCGGAGTGGGCAGGGGCCGAGAAGTCGGACCGGTCGATACGCCCGCCCGGGAACACCCATTTCCCTGGCATGAAATTGTGGCCGCCGTGACGCCGGCCCATCAGAACGGTCGGCGCCGGGCCATTGCTATTGATCAGGATCAAGGTGGCGGCGTCGCGTGGACGTACGCGCTTGACGGGTCCTTTTGGGCGGGGCGGGCGCGGCTCGTCGCCGATATCTTCGAAGGCGTTGTCGGTCATGGGTGGACAGTAATCCGCCACGCGCGGGGGAGGGAAGGGCGCCCTAGGGTCATTTGGGCGGACGAACCGACGTTGACACCGAGGTCCTCTGAAACCTATGCAGAGTTAATGAGAACCATTCGCAAAAACGACACGCCGTTAGGCGGCCCTGGAGCCCGGTTTGGCTTCTGAAGCCCGACATCATCGCCGCCGCGGCCGCATGGCGCGATTCGCCGCGGTGTTCGGGCCAGGCCTGGTGGTCATGCTCGCCGACACCGACGTCGGCAGCATCATCACTGCTGGCCAGAGTGGCGTGCAGTGGGGATATCGCCTGCTGCTGCTGCAGCTGGTTCTCGCGCCGGTGCTCTACATCGTGCAGGAACTGACCGTCCGTCTTGGCGTGTTCACCGGCCGGGGCCATGGCGAATTGATTCGCGACACCTTCGGCCCATTCTGGGCCTGGGTGTCGGTCAGCGGCTTGGCCGTGGCGACAGCGGGAGCCCTGCTCACCGAACTCTCCGGCGTCGCCGGCGTGGGCGAACTCTTTGGGATCCCGCGGGCGCTGAGCCTCGCCGTCGCCGGACTGGCGCTGTTGACGATCGTTCTGACCGGCTCTTACCGCCGGGTCGAGCGCGCGGCGATCGCGGTGGGTTTGTTCGAGTTCGCCTTTTTCGGCGTCGCCTGGGCCGCCCATCCCGATCCCATGTTCGTGGCGCGTCAGGCGATCGACATTCCTTTCGCCAACCGGGACTACCTCTACCTCGTCGCCGCCAACATCGGGGCGGTGATCATGCCGTGGATGATCTTCTACCAGCAGTCGGCGATCGCCGATAAGAAGCTGCGTCCCGAACATTTCAGCGCGGCGCGCTGGGATACGGTGCTTGGCGCGGTCGTCACCCAGCTTGTCATGGCCGCGGTGCTGGTCGCGGCCGCGGCGACGCTTTCAGCTCACGGCGTCAAACCCGCGCTCAATACGGTAGGGGATCTGAGCAACGCGCTGACTCCCTTCCTGGGGCGCGGCTTTGGCCGTTTTGTTTTCAGCGTCGGCATCCTCGGCTCGGGGATGGTCGCGGCGATCGTGGCCTCCCTCGCCCTGGCCTGGGGCCTTGGCGAAGTCACCGGGTACAAACACTCGCTGGAGTATCATCCCTTCGAGGCGAAATGGTTCTACGCCGTCTATGCGATCGCCGTCGTCGCCGGCTGCGTGCTCGTGGACGTCGCGCCCAACCTCGTTTCCCTCAACGTCGGCGTGCAGGTGATGAACGCCCTGATGCTGCCGCTCGTCCTGGGCTTTCTCATCGCCCTGGCGCGGCGCGCCTTGCCCGCGGCGACCAGGCTCAGGGGCTGGTATTACGTTCTGGTGCTCATTGTAGCCGTCGTGACGTGTTCGCTGGGGGTGTTTGGCGCACTCAGCGGGGCCACCGTGGGCTAGCCGCCCGCAAGCCAGCCGACGGCATCGCCCATGGACCGCAAACCGCGCTAAAGGCCCGCGCATGGAATTCGAGGACGATGGTTTTGTGCTCTCGGCGCGCCCTTATGGCGAATCCGGCGGCATTGTCGAAGTCCTGACAGCGACACGGGGACGATGGGCGGCGCACGTCGCGGGCGCCAGTTCACGACGCATGAAGCCCATCCTTCAGCCCGGGGCCCGCGTGCGGATCAGCTATCGGGCCCGGGTTTCCGAACAACTGGGGTCGGCGCGGCTGGAGGGGGAAGGCGAGGGCGCCTCGGCGCTGTTCGACGACGCCCTGGCCCTGGCAGCGCTTTCGGCCGCCGCCGCGGTCGTCGCCGGAGCTCTGCCGGAGCGGGAACCACACCCCGGCGCCTTCCTCGCCTTCGAAGCCCTGAGCCAGGCGCTCACCATCCCGGAGATCTGGCCCGCGGTCCTCGTCCGGTTCGAGATGGGGCTCCTGGAGGAACTGGGCTTCGGTCTCGACCTGTCGAAGTGCGCGGCGACCGGAACCACTGACAACCTCGTGTGGGTCAGCCCGCGCACGGGCAGGGCGATCAGCGCCGCCGCGGGCGAGCCTTATCGCGATCGCCTGCTGGCGTTGCCCCCGTTTCTGCTGTCGGCGCAATATGGCCTGAGCGCCGGCGACATCGGCGCCGGCCTCGCCCTGACGGGAAGGTTTCTGCAGGATTTCGTGTTCGCCGCGCTGAATCGTCCCCTTCCGCCCGCCCGCGAACGCCTGATCAACCGCCTCGCCGAAGCCGGCCGCCTCTAGGAACGAACGGGTCGACTCTGGACAGCGGCGCGGAGTCGGCTTGTAAGCAGACCGCATGAATCAGCACACGCCGCCCCCGCCGGACGACGGCGGCCGGATTCTCGACGAGCCGCTCAACGAGGCGCTTTCGCGGCGCTACCTGGCCTATGCGCTCTCGACAATCACCCAGCGCGCCCTGCCGGACGTGCGCGACGGGCTCAAGCCGGTGCACCGCCGCCTGCTCTACGCCATGCGCCTGCTGCGGCTCGATCCGCGCTCGGCGTCCAAGAAATCGGCCCGCGTCGTTGGCGATGTTATCGGCAAGTACCACCCTCATGGCGACACCGCGGTCTATGACGCTCTTGTGCGCCTGGCTCAGGATTTCGCCCAGCGCTATCCGCTGATCGATGGCCAAGGCAACTTCGGCAATATCGACGGCGATAACGCCGCGGCCATGCGTTACACCGAGTGCCGCCTCACCGACGCCGCCCAGCTTCTCCTCGATGGCATCGACGAGGACGCCGTCGATTTGCGCCTCACCTATGACGAAGCGGAGGAGGAACCCGCTGTCCTTCCGGCCGGCTTTCCCAATCTCCTCGCCAACGGATCGTCCGGCATCGCCGTGGGCATGGCGACTTCGATCCCGCCGCACAACGCCGGCGAACTGATCGACGCCTGCCTGCTGCTGCTCAAGAAGCCGACCGCCGACACCGCCGAACTGATGGCCCTGGTCCAGGGTCCGGATTTTCCCACCGGCGGGGTGATTGTCGAACCCGCGGCCTCCTTGCTGGAGACCTATGAGACCGGGCGCGGCGGGGTGCGCGCCCGCGCGCGCTGGATCAAGGAAGACACCGGTCGCGGCGGCTGGCGGATCGTCGTCACCGAGGTGCCCTATCAGGTCAAGAAGGCCGATCTGGTCGAGCAGCTGGCCACTCTGCTGGAGACCAAGAAAGCGCCGCTGTTGGGTGACGTGCGCGACGAGTCCGCCGAGGACATCCGCCTGGTCATCGAACCGCGCGCCCGCAACGTCGAGCCGGAGGTGCTGATGGAGAGCCTCTTCAGGCTCTCCGATCTGGAGACGCGCTTCCCGGTCAACATGAACGTGCTCACGGCCCGCGGGGCGCCGCAGGTGATGGGCCTCAAGGCGCTCTTACAGGCCTTTCTCGATCACCGCCGCGAAGTGCTGCTACGCCGCACCGAGTTCCGGCTGGCCAAGATTGAGGCGCGACTGCACATTCTCGATGGCCTGCTGATCGTCTTCCTCAACCTCGATGAGGTGATCCGTATTGTACGGTTCGAGGACGACCCGAAGGCCAAGCTGATCTCCGCCTTCGCGCTCAGCGACATCCAGGCCGAGGCCATCCTCAACACCCGCCTGCGCCAATTGGCGCGGTTGGAGGAAATGGAGCTGCGCCGAGAGCACGACGAACTCACCAAGGAAGCCGGAGGGCTGCGCGGCCTTCTGGAGTCCGTCGCCGAGCAGTGGAAACGCGTGGGCGTGCAGCTGCGCGAGGCCCTCAAGATTGTCGGACCCAAGACGGCGGTGGGCGCGCGGCGTTCGACCTTCGACACCCCGCCGATTATCGACGCCGCGGCGACGCTCGAGGCCATGGTCACGCGCGAGCCGATTACGATCATCATCTCCGAGCGCGGGTGGATCCGCGCCGCCAAGGGCCGGATCGAGGATCCTAAATCCCTCAGCTTCAAGGAGGGCGACAAGCTCGCCTTCGCTGTCCCCGCCGAGACCACCGATAAGCTCCTCCTGTTTGCCTCCGATGGCCGGTTCTTCACCCTGGCCTGCGACAAGCTGCCGTCCGCACGGGGCCAGGGAGAGCCCCTTCGTCTGATGATCGAACTGGACGACAAGGTCGCGATCCTGGCCGCGTTCCCGCACAAGCCAGGACGCGTCCGCTGGCTGGCGTCCAAGGCCGGCTATGGCTTTTTGACGAGCGAGGACGAGGCCGTGTCGTTCCGCAAAGCCGGCAAGCAGGTCCTGGTCGCCGACGCCAAGGGCGCCGCGTTCTGCCGCGAGGTCGAGGGCGATCACGTCGCGGTGGTTGGCGACAACGGGAAAATCCTGATTTTCCCGATTACGGAACTTCCCACCATGCCCAGGGGCAAAGGCGTCAAGCTACAAAGCTACCGCGAAGGCGGACTGAGAGACGGCGTTGCCTTCACCGCTGACGAGGGCGCCAGCTGGGTCGATTCTGGCGGGCGGCGCCGGGCATGGCCAGATTGGCGAGAGTGGCTGGGCCGACGGGCTTCCGCGGGCCGACTGGCGCCCAGGGGTTTCGCCGCCAACCGCCGTTTCACACCCGAAAATTGAAGTCGTGGGAACAAATCTGGCGAAAGGTTGTTCTACAAAACGGGAACGGTAATCTCGATTTGGGGGTTGATTCGGGGACATGACATGATCGAGACGCATACGATCGACTATGAAATCGAGGGCCGGCCTCACCAGGGCCTCCTCATCACTCACGACACGCGGACGGGGACGCGTCCGACGGTGCTGGTATATCACGCCTGGAACGGCCGTACGGACGAACACGACCAGTTCGCTCATCGTGTCGCCGCGCTGGGTTGGAACGCCTTTGCGGTCGATCTCTACGGCAAGGGCAAGGTGGGCAATTCACCGGAGGAATGCCAGGCCCTGATGAACCCGCTGGTAGGGGATCGCGCGCGCCTGCAGGCCATCCTGCTTGAGACCGTCAGCACCGCTGGGCGTTTGCCAAGGGTGGACGCCGACCGCATGGCCGCAATCGGCTTCTGCTTTGGCGGCCTCTGTGTGCTCGATCTCGCACGGGCAGGCGCTGAACTCAAAGGCGTGGTCAGCTTCCATGGTCTTTTCACCCCGTCGGGCCTTCCGGTCGCCTCACCCATGCGGACCAAGGTGATCGCCTACCACGGCTGGGCCGATCCCATGGTTCCCCCGGACACGGTCGTCGCCTTCGGCGAGGAATTCACGGCCGCCAAGGCCGACTGGCAACTGCACGGCTTCGGCGGCGCCATGCATGGCTTCATGAACGAGGGCGCCAACATGCCCCAGATGGGCGTTCTCTATGACGCCACGGTCGCCAAACGCGCCTGGGACGGCATGGCCGACTTCCTGACCGAGACGATTGTCTGACCGGGGCATTCTCCAAACGCCGGCTCATCCCGCGCTTGGCTGGGATGAGCGCGTCGCGCCAAGGTATTCTCAAAACCATCTGACCAAGTTGGGTTTTGTGGATCTCAGTCCGGAGCCGACAAAGCCAGAGCGGCGCGACCAATGACTAGTGTCGACGTCATTGAGGCCCGTGCCGATCAGCGCTCCGCGATCGCCAATATGATGCAGCTCTATATCCATGATTTTTCGGAACAATGGGCGGGGCAGGCGAGGGGCGAGCTGAACGAGAGCGGCCTTTTCGAGGATTACCCCCTCGATCCCTATTGGTCCAAGCCCGACCATATTCCCTTGCTGATCCGCGCCGGCGGCGCGCTGGCTGGTTTTGTCCTGGTCGACGCTCACGCGCACAGCGGTCTTACCCTGGATCGAAGCGTCGCGGAGTTCTTTGTCGTGCGAAAGCATCGGCGGGGCGGCGTGGGCGCGGCCGCGGCGCGGGCGGTGTTCATGCGATGGCCCGGACAATGGGAGGCGGCGGTTGCGCGGCGCAATCTTGGCGCCTTGGCCTTCTGGCGTCGCGTCGTCGCCGAGACCCCGGGTGTCACGGCGGTCGAGGAACTCGATGTGAGCACAGACGGTTGGAACGGCCCGATCCTTCGGTTTTGCTTCGGCTGCCACCCGTGACCGAAAGGTCCAGGGCGCGCGGCTCGGCCGGCGAGGTCCTGGCCGCTTTCCTCGTCCTGGGATTGACCAGCTTCGGCGGGCCCGTCGCCCACATCGGCTATTTCCGCGAAGCTTTCGTTAAGCGCAGGGGCTGGATCAGCGAGGCCGCCTTTGCCGATCTTGTCGCTCTCTGCCAGTTTCTTCCCGGTCCGGCTTCAAGTCAGGTCGGTTTCGCGATCGGACTTTCGCGGGCCGGGCCGCCAGGAGCCTTGGCGGCCTGGATCGGCTTCACACTGCCGTCGGCGATAGTGATGGTCGCCTTCGCCTATGGCGCGAGCCTGCTTAGCGGGCCGGCCTGGCTCGGCGTTATTCATGGCCTGAAGCTCGTCGCAGTGGCTGTGGTCGCCCAGGCGGTGTGGGGCATGTCGCGTTCGCTGACACCGGACTTCAAGCGCATCGCCATCGCCGGGGCCGCCATCATCGCCGTCAGCCAGCTCCCCGCCAGTTCTGGCCAGATCGCCGCTATCGCCCTTGGCGGTGTCGCGGGCCTCTGGCTGTGTCGCTCCTCGGCGCAAGCTTTGACGCCGCAGCTCGCGATTGCGGTGTCGCGACGCATCGGTCTCTTCGCCGTCATGGCCTATTTCGCGCTGTTGATCATCCTGCCACTACTCGCGGCCGCGAACGCCGACGGCATGGCCGCGCGTCTGAGCGCCTTCTATCGTTCTGGCGCCCTGGTGTTTGGCGGCGGCCATGTGGTGCTCCCCCTGCTTAAGGGCGCCCTGGTCGACCCCGGTTGGGTCGGCGAGGATCGCTTCCTGGCCGGATATGGCGCCGCCCAGGCGCTGCCCGGCCCTCTGTTCGCCTTCGCCGCCTTTCTAGGCGCCGCGATGCGTGGCCCTGTGACAGGTCTCACAGGCGGGGCCCTGGCGCTGGTCGCCATCTTTCTGCCGGGTCTGCTGGCCTTGATCGCCGCCCTGCCACATTGGCAACGCCTGCGCCGCTCGCCGATTGCTCTGGCAGCGATGGCCGGCGCCAACGCGGCGGTGGTCGGTGTCCTCGCTGCCGCCCTCTACAGACCGGTCTTCACCGGCGCGGTCCTGGACCTGAAGGACTTCATCGCCGCGCTCACAGGCCTTTTTCTGCTGACCTACGTGAAGGCGCCGCCCGTAGTCGTGGTCTTGCTCGGAGTCGCCTTTGGCCTTGCCAGCGCGATCCCGCGGAGTTGAATACCTGGTCACAAACGCCGCTATTCGCCTCGCGGCGTTGCGCGTGAGATCAAGATGGGGCGAGCACACAGACGACAGCCGTGAGAGCCGCTTGCGCTCCGCGCCATTGGAGCCCCGGGAGTCCGCGATGACCAGTCCTGTCAAAACCATCACCGGCGGCTGCCTCTGTGGGGCGATCCGCTACGAAGCCCGCGCCGAACCGATCTACGCCGGCTTTTGCTATTGCGCCGATTGCCGCAAGGCGTCGGGCGCGGGTTCGATTCCGTTCATGGGGTTCGCTGCGGCCGACTTGACCATCGGCGGCCAGACGTTGCTCTACACCAGTCGTTCCTTCAGAGGCGGCGACTCCGACCGCAATTCCTGCCCGAAATGCGGAAGTCTGGTCTTCGGGGGCATCGTCGGCCGCGATGCGCAGCACACCATCTATGCCGGCAGTCTGGACGATCCCTCCCGCTTCAAACCGCAGATGGCGATCTTCAACCGCGATCGCCCGGCCTGGGTGGCGGCGCCGCCCTCCGGCCTGACAGTGTTCGAGACGATGCCGGAATAGCTAAGGGCGGGAAGGGGCCGGAGGGTTCACAGACTCGGCCGCGGGTGGCGTCGCGCCTGAGACAGAGCCGCTTCGAAATGCCGCTTTGCCTGCATGACGATCCTGTGGAAGGCTCCAGGGTCGATGAAGGCCCGCCGGTCGCCCGCCTTGGCGCGGGCTTCGCGACCTAGCACATCCGCGACAGCGATATCGGGGTGGCTGGTCAGGACGATGTCAGCCTTCATCTCCGAAAGCTTCGCAAAGGTGTTTTCGTAGTCCGCGACGATGCCGGGATAGTCCCGATTGCCCACCAGTATGTTGCCCGCCACGGCGAGGCTGCAAAGGAAAATGACCCGGAGACGGCGATCGCCATCCCTGACGGTCGTGGTCCAGCTGGTGCATCCGGGCGTATGCCCAGGGGTCAGGTGCGCCGTCAGCACGGCGTCCCCGACGGCGATGCTCTGTCCGTCCTGAACAACGCGATCGACCTTGATCGGCGGGAAATGGAATTTGGATTGGTCATAATCCGTCTCGCCGCGGGGACTACCGCGTTCCAACGCCACCTGGTCGCCCGCGCTGGCGGCAAAGCTGGCTCCGGTGTCCATCTTTATCTGCGCCAAGGCGCCGACATGGTCGCTGTGGGCATGATCGCAGAGGATCCATTTTACCGCCTTCAGCGGAACGCCGACGCGTTCGATGTTGTGTTCGACAAGCGACGCGTTCTCCCTGACGGTTCCGTCGATCAGGATGGCGCCGTCAGGTGAGGTGATGAGGTAGGCCGACAGACCCTTGGCGCCCACGTAGTAGATCGACGGCGCGATGCGGAAAGGTTTGACAGGCTGGGTCCAGTCCGGAGGTTGCCCTGCCAATGCTGCGGAGCCCACGGTCATCCCGAGGAGCGCGAGAGCAACCGCGGTCAAGGTGTTGGCCATCGTTTTTCCTCATATCTTGATCGGACAAAAGAGGGGCAGGGACCTTACCCAAACCGCACCTGACGTCGACGGATAGCCAATCTTGCGGAGTCCCACCGCCTGCGCAAACGATCAAAATTGGCAAAACTCATTAATTTAAATAATGCCTTTCTATGGAAAGATCTCGCCTTCCGCTCAACGCGCTTCGCGCCTTCGAGGCGGCCGCGCGCCACCTCAATGTCACCCGCGCCGCGCTCGAGCTTCGCGTCACCCAGGCCGCCGTCAGCCACCACATCAAGCTGCTTGAGGAGCAGCTTGGGGCGCCCCTCTTCCGCAGGCTACCTCGTGGCCTGACCCTGACGGATGAAGGCGCCGCGCTTGTGCCCATGCTGAACGACGCCTTCGATCGCATGACGGCGACGCTGGACCGGTTCGCGGCCGGGCGCCTGCGCGAAATCGTCAACATCGGCGTCGTCGGAACGTTCGCCACCGGGTGGCTGCTCCCGCGCCTGCCGGAGTTCGAGGCGCTTCACCCCCACGTCGATCTCAGGATCATGACCAACAACAATCGGGTAGACCTCGCCGGGGAGGGACTCGACCTCGCCATCCGCTTTGGCGACGGCGCCTGGCACGGAACCGACGCTGTGCCGATCCTGGAAGCGCCGATGACGCCGCTCTGCGCGGCCAGCACGGCGCGGCGGCTCGCACATCCGACCGATCTCGGACGAGAGGTTCTCTTGCGGTCCTATCGTCCCGATGAATGGAAGCTTTGGTTCGACGCCGCTGGTGTCGCCACCCCGCCGATCCGCGGACCCATCTTCGACGCCTCGCCAACCATGGCGGCGGCGGCGGCCAGCGGGGTCGGCGTGGCGCTTCTGCCCGCGCGGATGTTCGAGCATGACCTGGCGAGCGGCCGGTTGGCCCAGCCTTTCAACCTAGGGATTGACGCTGGCCGATATTGGCTCACCCGTCTTAAATCACGTTCAGAGACCGCCGCGATGTCCGCCGTCAGGCAATGGCTTCAACAAGCTGACTGACAGCTTCGCCCGATCTCTCATGGCCGCGCCGCGAAGGGTAGGCGGCTGCGGCCGAGCTGATGATCGTCCCGTGACCGCCGAAGCGCTTCGACCTCGCGGCGTTCATCGGGCGTGACCTTGGCCCCAAGATTCTCCCGAACCTTCCCAGGTACGCAGGCTAAAGGTTGAACCCTCCCGTCGCTTCCAACCGCTGACCCGTCAGCCATCGGGCCTCGTCACTGCAGAGCAGGGCGACCAGGCCCCCGATGTCGTGCGCCTCGGCCAACCGTCCCATCGCCGTCTGCGCCACCACGAACTGCTGGAGTTGCGAATTGCCCCGGATCGCGCCGCCGGCGAAATCGGTCGGCACGCCGCCCGGCGCCAGGGTGTTCGACCTGATCCCGCGCGGGCCGTATTCCCGCGCCACATAGCGTGAGAACACCTCGATCGCGCCTTTGCAGGAGGCATACAAACCATAGCCGGGCACATTGTATCGGTCCGCCGCCGCCGTGACGAAGACCACGCCGCCGCCATCGTTCATCATCCGCAGCGCCTTCTGCGTCAGGAAAAACACGCCTTTGAAGTGCACGCTGGCGAAGGTGTCGAAATCCGCCTCGGTCACCTGATCGATGGGGATGGTGCGGCCGATGCCGGCGTTGTTGATCAGAAAGTCGATCCGTTCCGCCCCGCCTAAATCGTCCCTCATCGCGACTTTCACCTGATCCAGGAAACCATCGATGCCCGCGCTATCCGTGAGATCGAACCGCAGCGCGGCCGCTCGCCGGCCGATCCGGCGGATCTCCTCCGCCACCGCTTCGCCTTCCGCCCGGTTGGAGTTGAACGTCAGCACGATGTCGACGCCCATCCTGGCGAGGGAAAGGGCCATGTCCTTGCCCAGCCCCCGATTTCCGCCGGTGACCAGCGCGATCTTCCTTGTCTCAACAGAAGCCACGTCGCTTTCCCATTACTTTGAACCGGGCCTGATTCCGGACCTCTAGTCGGACCGTCGCCGCGCGGCTAGACCTCCGCGGCCGTCGCGGATCCGGCCGTGGCCGGGCAGGGACATCAAAAGGAGCCCCGTGACAGCAACCACCCTCGATGCGGTGACCGCTTCCATCGTCATCGCTCTGCAAAATGGCATTGTCGCGCCGCCAGGCGCCCATCCCATCGCGGGGGTCGTGGTGCGCGTCGTGGCGCTCACCCACGCCGACTGGTTGACCCGGATTTTCCCGAAAATCGCCGAGACGGGCGCGACACGGGACCTCATCGACCTGCTGAAAGCGAGCCCTTGATCATGAATTGGCTGCACGACCTGTCCTACCTGTTCGGCGGAGCCTTCGTCTCGAACGGCGTTCCACACTTTGTCAGCGGCGTAATGGGGCGGCCATTTCAGAGTCCGTTCGCCAGACCGCCGGGGCAGGGACTCTCGTCGCCAACAGTGAACGTTTTCTGGGGATTCGGCAATTTCGTCGGCGCCTATGGCCTTATCGCCGGCGTCGGGCGGTTCGACCCGCGCGCCGCCGATCAGATCGCCGCCGCGGGGTTGGGCGTCCTGCTGATCGGGCTTCTGTCCGCGCGGCTGTTCGGGCGATTCAATGGCGGCGCCTCGCCGGAGGGTTAGGGGCGGTTCACGTCGTCGAACACGGCGTCGACACCGGCGGAGCGCGGACCTCAGGCGACATTCGGCGCATGTGTCGGCTGTCTATCGTCGGAACAAGAGGCTTCGCCGCCTCTGCTCACCACCTGGAATTTGCGAACCGCGGGCGACTCTTGAGGTGGGTTTCGCCATTCTGTACGTACACTCTCGTAAATTTGTACGTACGTTGGCGTAGTCCTGACCGCGCCAGCGGGGTAACAGTGGGACGAGGCGCGCAACCGCTCATGGACGGAGAGGGCATGAAGAATAAGACCCCGTTGAGCCTGACGCTCCAGGCGCAACTCAACCGGCTCGCAAGGCCCGGCGATGGCGATGTCGAACCGGTCGATCGTCCTGAGGCGCCAACTGACGCCTGGCGGCGCGAGTCGCACCGTGAGCTGTATCGGCCGATAAAGCAGCCCGTGACACTACGGCTCGATGCCGATGTCGTGGCGTGGTTCAAAGAACACGCCCGCGATCGTGGCTATCAGACCGAAATCAACCGGGTGCTGCGACGCCATGTGATCGACGCCGAGGCGCGCGGCGGCTAGGGCCCTCCCGCTGCATCTGTGTCTTCCGAGTGCGCCGTCAGACGTGCGAGGCACGTAGAGGGCCGACTTCGCTGAGCCGGAACCAGAGCCGTTGACGTAGGACGGCAGGCGGCTGATGCTTTGACCAGGATAGTTGCGGCGACAAATCGAAATCCCAGACCATGCCGAGCGTGATCAATCTTCTAACCGCAACAGGTCGAATAAATCGGGCTTGGTATCTCATCGCGTTCGCGGTGATTTTTGCGGCGACCTTGGTGTCGTTCAAGATCACCGACAATTTCCTCGGGAAGCTCAACCTAGCGATCTACGCGATCTTTTGGGTTTGGCTGGGCGGCGCGCTCGTGGTCATGAGGCTTCGTGACTTTGGTGCGCCGGTCATATTCGCGACTGTACCAGTGTGCTTGGTGGTGGCCGGTATAGGTTACAGCTACGCGATGTGGCGCGGCCTAGTCGATAGCGATCACGACATGGGTGTAATACTGCCAATCTTGGCCGGATCACTTGCGTACGTAGCGGCCATTGTCGTGGTCGGAGCCTGGCCCGGCAAGAACTCTGCCAGGTGACGGTACGCTCGACGCGCCAGGCGAAGCTGCCGTCCAAATCGTCCTGCGACGTCAGCGACCGGTGCACGGGCCGTCCATATCAGTCTGTGTTTTCCGAGTGCGCCGTTAGGCGCGCGAGGCACTGACATCTACCCTTCGGCCGCACGCAGACCTATTGCGGAAAAGGGACATAAGGGATGAGAACAACATCAGCGCGAACTTGGGATGAAGTCATGATCACGCGTGAGTTTGAGCTGGCCGACGGCAGCACGTTCTCCGTGACCTGGAACACCCCGGAAGCTGACGGCAACGACTACAGATGCGACTATGTCTTCAACCTCAAAGGCCAGGAACGCCGATCCCATGCGTTCGGTGTCGATGCCGTCCAAGCGCTGCTGCTGGCGCTTGGGAAGGCACACATCGATTTGCTGGCTTCGCCCGAAGGCCGGTCCGCCGAAATAAAATGGTTGGGACTGACCGATCTTGGACTGCCATTGCCAAAATCAGTATCCGCTGAATACTTCCAATCGCCGAGCTCTGATTAGCCGAAGGTTATTTGGTTAGGCTTGTACATTATCCTGTAGCCAACATGTGGCCCGTCTGGGCTGTTCTTTCTGGCGCTTTGCGGCTGCGAAGCTTGAGCGGCAACTCCGCCTGCATCGCCCGGCACATCTCCAGCGCGCAGCTGAGCTGCTTGTTCTCGACGATGCCGCCCTGATCGACGCGCGTGATCCGGTCGAAGGTGCGGCAGGGCAGGGCCAGGCCCTGGTGGCGAACCTCGATCCGACCGTCCGGAAAGTCGTAGACGGTGACCTTCTTGCAGGGCAGGGCGCGGGTGATCTCGTTGGGCTCGAGTATGAACAGCACGCGGTCGTATTGCACCGTCAGCGACTGCGTGACCGTGCGCTCGACGCGCCAGGCGAAGCTGCCGTCCAAATCGTCCTGCGACGTCAGCGACCGGTGCACGGGCCGTCCAGCTTCGTCTTTGTGTTCCGATTGCGCCGTTAGGCGCGCGAGGCACGTAGGCCATTCGACTCGACAGCGTGACGGCGATAGCTAAGCACCGTTGAGATTTGGCGGGCTTCGAATGTTCAAGATCACGATGCGGGCGTCCGGTGTCCGCCCAGATATTGGCGCTGGGGCCGCTGCGGATATCGAGGCCGAATTTCGTGAGCATCGCACCTGGCACGAGCGAGTTAGTTGCTCATTCGCTGACGGGACGCTGACGCTGGTCGCGTTCAACGACTACGATGCAAACGGCTCTGCGCTATCGGATGAGTTCTCCGATTGCATCTCCGCGGTTATTCCTATCGGCGGGATCAGCGATGACGGCGTCTTTGAGGTGGTTGCTGTCAAGAAGATTTGAACACGCCGGCTGTAATACTAGGCGGATTCATCTAACGCTAAACATGTGTCTGGTCTGATCGCGCCGCTTCGTTCCCTTGCTGGTCCGCATGCCGAGCGGCTGGGTCCGCTGACTCGCCGGCGCCTTCCGGCACTAGCGCCTTTGCGGGGCCGCTGACCGGGGGAGTCACGCTTACAGGTCGTAGCAGATCAATCCGAGGATGTCGGCGAGGCGCTTGTCCTTCAACACCGCAGACTACATCCATAACACGTCTAATATATATTATCGGAAATTATAGATAGCCCGACGGCGGGTCGCAACCCGATCAACCTCCGCGATCCTCCGCGCCCCTTGCGCCTCCGCGGTGACCGCCGACCCCGCCAAAATCACCCACCCTCCGGCAACCTCAGCTCACCGGCCACAAGCCTCTGTAATGTCGCGATAAACAAACCCGGCTCCGCCGCCATCACGCGCGCTTCAACGTCCGCCGCCACATCGCCCGCCAGCACCGGAACCTCAACCCGCGCCACCACAGGTCCATGGTCGTATTCGCCGTCGACGACATGCACGCTCGCGCCCGTGACCCGTTCGCCGGCCGCCAGCACGGCCTCGTGCACGCGCCGGCCATACATGCCCTGGCCGCCGTGTCTGGGCAGCAGAGCCGGATGAATGTTGAGCACCCGGCCGCGATAGGCGTCCAGCGTGACCGGTCCCAGCCGCCGCAGATAGCCCGAAAGGATCACCAAATCCGCGCCCGCCGCGCGCAGCGCCGCCGCCAGCCTCGCGTCGGCGGCCTCGGGATCGTTCACCGTTGGAATGAACAGCGCCGGCACAGCGTGCGCGCGGGCGAATTCCAGAGCGGGCGCGGTCTTGCGGTTGCTGACCGCCAGCACGGCGCGCGCCTTCAGGTCTCCGGCCGAAATCGCCGCTACGATCGCGCGAAACGACGAACCATTGTTCGAAGCCAGAAAAGCTAGGTTCATCCGTGGTTTTCCGCCGAAAGCGAAAGTTCGAACCGCATCCCGTCATAGGCCGGCTCGACCCCCGGCGGCAGCCGCGAGGCGAGCTCGGTGAAATCGAGATCGATGTGCAGATTGGTCAGGATCGCCCGCTTGGGCCGCACCCGCGCGATCCATTCCAGCGCGCGATCGACATGGGCGTGCGTCGGGTGCGGCGTATAGCGCAGGGCGTCGACGATCCACACGTCCAGCCCCTCCAACGCCGCGAAAGCGCTGTCGGGCAGCCTCACAACGTCGCTGGAATAGGCCATGCCGCCAATGCGATAGCCCACGCTGCGCACCCCGCCGTGGTCCTGATCGAAGGTCGTCACGGGGATCGGCCCGGAAGGACCCTCCACCTGCCAGCGGGTTCCATGCCCCGGAACATCGTGAATATTGGCGATCGCGGGATAGAGCCCCTCGCCGGCGAAGATATAGCCGAACCGCCGCTCCAGCGAGCGCCGCGTCGGGCCATCCATCCACACATCGATCCGCGCGCGCTGCGCGATGGCGAAGGCGCGGATGTCGTCGATCCCATGGGCCTGGTCGGCGTGGTCATGCGTCATCAGAAGACCGTCCAGCCGGCGCGCGCCGGCGGCGGCGGTCTGCAGGCGAAATTCCGGCGACGCATCGATCACCACCGTCGTGTGCAGGTCCGGCCCCTCCCCGGAAAGCCGCCGCGCCATCATCGAGCAGCGGCTGCGCCGGTTGCGCGGATCGGCCGGATCGCAGGCGCCCCAGTGCCCGTCGGCCCTGGGCACGCCGCCGGAAGACCCGCTGCCCAGGATCGTGAACTCCAGCCGATCACTCTCGGCGATCAGACCGCTCATGCCCGAGGAATCCGGTCGAAGAGGGCGAAGAAGGCCTCGCTCGTCCGCGCCTCGGTTTCGGCCAGGCTCCAGCCGCGCACGCCCGCCAGCGCCGCCAGCACATGCGGCAGATAGGCCGGTTCATTGCGCCGGCCGCGCATGGGCACAGGGGCCAGATAGGGGCAGTCCGTCTCCAGGATGATCCGGTCGGCCGGCATGTCTTCGATCACAGCCCGCACATCCCCCGCCGCCTTGAAGCTGGCGATGCCGGACACCGAGAACCACGCCCCCAGCGCCGCCGCCCGCGCCGCCAGCTCGGCGCCGGAGGTGTAACAATGCATGAGCAGCTTGAACGGTCCACGCGCATGTTCGCGCTCCAATATCTCGGCCATCTCAGCGTCGGCCTGACGGGTATGGACGATCAAGGGCAGGCCGGTGCGCCGGGCCGCGTCGATATGCACGCGGAACACCCGCGCCTGGATCTCGCGCGGACTAAGATCATAGTGGAAGTCGAGCCCCGTCTCGCCGATGCCGACCACCCGCGCATCGTCGGCCAGATCGCATAAGGTTTCCACACTCAAATCGCTGAAATCCTTCGCCTCGTGCGGATGCACCCCGACGCTCGCCCAGATGTCGTGGTGGGCGTGGGCGATGTCCCGCACCGCCTCGAAGCGATCGAGCCGGTCGCAGATCGTCACCATCAGAGCGACCCCCGCCGCCCGCGCGCGATCGATCACGCCCTCGCGGTCCTCCGCGAACGCCGGCGCGTGCAGATTGACGTGACTATCGATCAGCAACCCGCGCCTCGCCGGCCAAGAAAGAATTCACCGCGGAGTCGCGGAGGGCGCAGAGGGCCGCGGAGGCGCAGGAACGCCCGCGCCGAAGGCGCTGAAACATCGATATTCAGCAATGACACGGCCTTCGGCCGATTCCCCACGATGACATCAAATCCGATCGACGCTCCGCGACCCTCTGCGCCCTCCGCGTCTCTGCGGTAAAAACGGCGCCCCGTTCCCCACACACGCGCGCCGGTCTCGCGCCCCTCCCGTCCCCGCCTCACGCCAGCGCCTTCAGACGATCGATCGTTGTCAGGAACACCTCACCGCGGTCCAGGTTGATCGCCTCGACCTCGCCCGGCGCGGCGACGATGTCCGACCACGCCTCGGCCCAGCGGTCATTGGTCAGGGCCGCGGCCATATCGCCGGTGCGGTGCACGGCGTCGGTGTGAATATGCGCCGCCAGGCGCTTGAGAAACAGATTGAACCGGATCGCCCCCGCCGCCCCGCGGAAGCCGTCGGCGATCTTCTGCGTCGCCGCCTCGTCGACCCTGGGCAGGCTGTTCAGCAGCGCGCGCGCCTGGCCGTCGATCTCCAGGCCGCCCTCCAGCGCCAGCCGCACCGCCGCGCCCGGCGCGCCGCCGGCCATCGCCAGCAGCACCCCCGCCTGGGCGTTGGAAACGCCGGCCCTGTCCGCCACGAACGCCCGCGCCGCTTCCGGTTCCGGCGTCGCCACCCGCAGCCGCCGGCAGCGCGAGCGGATCGTCGCCAACAGGCCGCCCGGCGAATGCGTGATCAGCAGCAGCACCCCGCGCGGCGGCGGCTCCTCAAGCGTTTTCAGCACTGCATTGGCGCCGAACACATTGAGGTCGTCGGCGGTGTCGACGATCGCCACGCGATAGGGCGCGCTGGCCGGCGACTTGGAAAAGAACTCCGGCAGGCCACGCGCCTCCTCCGCCGGGATGTTCCGCCGCGCCTTGCCGTCCTCGGGATCGCGCTGCAGCACCATCAGGTCGGGGTGCGCCCGCTGGATGATCTGGCGGCACACGGGATCGCCCGGCGCGCTGCCGAGCGGACCCAGCGCCGGCTCGGCCGCCGCCCCCAGCAACCGCCGCGCCGCGCGATAGGCGAAGGTCGCCTTGCCCACCCCTTCGGGACCCGCCACCAGCCAGGCGTGATGCAGCCGCCCCCGCGCCAGGGCGTCCAGGAAGGCGAGCTCATGGGCGGTGTCGCCCGCCCAGTCGAAGGTCTCGCGCGGATGAACCGCCGCCTCGCTCATGGGCCGAAGTCCAGCATCGGCGCGGCCGCCTGCCAGACCGCCCGCGCCACGCTCGCCTGATCCTCCCGGGCGTCGATCACCGTGCAGCGGTCCGGCTCGGCCGCTGCGATCTCCAGGAACGCCAGCCGCAACGCCTCATGGAACGCCCGGCCCTTGGCCTCGAAACGTCCTTCCCCTTCCCCCCGGGCCGCGGCCCGCGCCAGGCCCGCCTCCACCGGCAGGTCCAGCACCAGGGTCAGGTCCGGCTGCGCCTCGCCCAGCACCGCCGCCTCCAGCGCCGCGATCAACTCCGCCGGCGCCCCGCCGGCCGCGCCTTGATAGGCGCGCGTGGAATCGGCGAACCGGTCGCACAACACCACCGCCCCCCGCGCCAGCGCCGGAGCGATCACCCGCTCGATATGGTCTCGCCGGGCCGCGTACATCAGCAGGGTTTCGCTCACCGGCGACCAGCGGTCCGCCGCCCCGGTCACCAGCAGCGCGCGGATCGCTTCGGCGCCCGGCGATCCCCCCGGCTCGCGCGTCGTCACCACATCGCGCCCGGCCGCGCGCAGCCGCTCGCCCAGGTGGGCGATCTGGGTCGATTTCCCCGCCCCCTCGCCGCCCTCAAAGGTGATGAACACGCCACGCGCCATGGTCCGTCACATTGGCCGCTTCGCCTTTTAAGTCCAGGGTGGGGGGCGCCGTTTTCACCGCGGAGACGCCGAGGGCGCGGAGCAACGCCGAGGGTAAAAGAGACGCATAGTCACGCTGGACGCATGGCTGACCCTTCCGATGAATTCATTTGCGCGCGGAGCGCGCGTCAAATGCTAGGGTGCTTGGAGGAAGGTCCCCTCGATCCTGCCCACGGGGCCGTCTCCGCGTCTCTCCGCGCCCTCGGCGTCTCCGCGGTGACTCCCCCTAAGCCGACCGCGCATCGATCGCCGCGTAGCTGTCCCCCTTGGTCTCCCGCGCCCGCAGCGCCGCGAACACGCTGACCGCGCAGGCGCCGGCCACATAGACCGAGATCGCCCACGTCGAATGAGTCAATCCCAGCAGCCACAGCGCGATGATCGGCGCCAGCGAGCCGGCGAAGACGCTCGTCAGCTGATAGGCGATCGAGGCCCCGGAATAGCGATAGCGTGTGGGAAAGAGCTCGGAGATGAACGCCGCCTGCGGCCCGAACATAGCCCCGTGCAGCACCAGTCCGACCACGATCGCCGCCATCACCGGCAGGCTCGATCCGGTGTCGAGCAGCTGGAAAAACGCGAAGGCCCAGATCCCCATCCCCCCCGCGCCGATGGCGTAGATCCATCGCCGCCCGATCCGGTCCGACAGGGCCGAAAACAGCGGCATCGCCACGCATTCCACGGCCGAGCCGACCATCAGCGCCGCCAGCATCCGCCCCCGGTCGATGTGCGTGTGGGCGAACTGCGTCGCATAGGTGATCGAGACCGCCGTGACGATGTAATAGGAGATGTTCTCCCCCAGCCGCAGCCCGGCGCCGATGGCGATGCCGCCCGGCCGCTCGCGCAGCGCCGCCAGCGCCGGCGCCCGCTCCACCGCCCCGGCCTTGGCCACCGCCGCCTCATAGACCGGGCTTTCCATCAGGCTCGATCTCACCCACCAGCCGAAGGCGACCAGCACAGCCGACAGCAGGAACGGCACGCGCCAGCCCCACTTGAGGAAATCCGCCGGGCTCTGCGTGGCCGCCATCAGCGCCAGCACGCCCGCCGCCAGCAGATTGCCCGCCGGCACGCCCACCTGCGGCCAGCCGGCCCAGAGCCCGCGCCGCGAGGCGTCGCCGTATTCGGCCGCCATCAGCACCGCCCCGCCCCATTCCCCGCCCACGGCGAAACCCTGCGCCAGGCGCAGCAGCACCAGCAGTAGCGGCGCCGTCACCCCCGCCTGGGCGTAGGTGGGCAGGAGGCCGATCAGGCTGGAGGAGACCCCCATCATCACCAGCGACGCCATCAGCAACCGCTTGCGTCCGATCCGGTCGCCGAAATGGCCGAACACCAGCCCGCCGACGGGACGCGCCACGAACCCCAGGGCGTAGGTCGCGAAGGCCAGCATCGCCCCGGTGATGGGATCGGACTTCGGAAAGAACAGGGTGTTGAACACCAGCGCCGCGGCGGTGCCATAGAGGAAGAAATCGTACCACTCGATCGTCGTGCCGATCAGAGAGGCGGCGATCACCCGCCGCATCAAGGCGCGGCGATTCTGGGTCTCAACCGTCATGTAAGCTCCCCCGGCGACGCGCCGCGGCCAAACCCTAGCCGCTCCGCCGACCCCAACGCAACGCGCGCGCCATCGCCAGATAATCCGGATTATCCGGGCCAAAACCCAAACACCCGCTCATCCCCGCGAACGCGGGGACCCAGCGCTGTCCAGGGATACGCGCCTGAGGACACGGCGATCGCGGGGACGATCGGAAAATGTGGGGCGGCTGGGCGAACCCGGCCAAGATGCCCTTTCCCCCCGCCTACCGCGCCGCGCTGGCTGCCCGCGCCTTGAGGTTCGCCAGGCTTTCGCCCGGCCGGCCATTCACCAGCACGCGCCACAGCGTCACCCCGCCGCGTTCCAGCGGGACCACCACCGCGCCGCCGTCGCCCTCGAAGCGGGCGGCCAGGCGATCGGCGTTCTGACGGCTGGCGAAGGCGCCGGCCTGCGCCTGAAGGCCAGTCGACGCCGCCGCCGGTGTCGCCGCTGGCGTCGCCGCCGCGCCGGTCGGCGACACCGGATCGCCCACCACCATGGCGAACTCCGGCAGATTGGGGTTTGTCGGCGCGGGCGTGGTCGCAGGCGCGGTCGGCGGCGGTAGCTGGCTCTCCCGGACCGTCCCCGCGCGCAGCGCCGCGCCCTCGGGCGCGGCCTGGCTCATCGCCGCCGAAGGCCCGGTCGTCGGCGCCGTCTGCGCCTTGGCCAGACTGACGGCGGCGTCGGCGGCCGGCGCCGGGCCGATGTAGCGCACCCGCACCCAGGCCGAGCCCCGCGCATAGAAATTCAGCTCCCGCGCCGCCTGCGGCGACATGTCCAGGATCCGCCCCGGCACGAACGGTCCGCGGTCGTTGACGCGTAGCCGCACGGTGCGGCCGTTGTCCATATTGGTCACCTCGACGATGCAGGGCAACGGCAGGGTCGTGTGCGCCCCCGTCAGCCGCGCCTCGTCGAACACCTCGCCATTGGCGGTGTGCTTGCCGCCATAGCCGGCGCCATACCAGCTCGCCACACCCTGCTCATCATAGGTCGGCTGCTCGCGCGGCTGATAGGTGACCCCGTTCACCTGATAGGGTTTCATCGTCCCATGGTCGAACTGCGACAGGGGCCCTGGCGCAGGGGTCGGCGCGGTGGCGCACCCGCTCAGCAGGGCGCCGATCGCGGCCATCGCCAGGCCAAGCTTGACGGAAAGGTGAATACGCACGCGCACGGGACTCCAGCTGACGACTCCCGCGATTGTCCGCTGCCCGCGTTGCGGCAAGGTTAAGCTCCTTGCATTCCTCTGGCCTCGCCAGCCCCTCCCCTGCTAAGAGGCGCCCCCACCGGACGGGTGGCCGAGTGGTTTAAGGC
>Ga0075029_100000014_pt1 | contig 68707 bp, 101 predicted proteins | sample LitLauG_LLR_2013_FD_71391 | JGI IMG/M metagenome (GOLD analysis project Ga0075029, IMG submission 71391) | Freshwater sediment microbial communities from North America - Little Laurel Run_MetaG_LLR_2013 | ecosystem: Environmental > Aquatic > Freshwater > Creek > Sediment | place: USA... | reverse complement strand
GATGGCCCCGCAAAAGATCTACATCGCCGGTCCGATGGGCGGTTTGCCTGATTTGAATTTTCCCGCGTTCCACCAAGCAGCAGAAAAGCTCCGCCGGTGGGGACATTTTGTCTTCAACCCGGCGGAGCACGACCAAGGATCCTATAGAGCGAACCTCCAAATCGACTTATCTTGGATATGCGGTGAAGCTCAGGCGATTTTCATGCTTGCCGGCTGGGAAAAAAGCCCTGGCGCGAGAGCAGAACATGCGTTGGCCGTGGCGTTGGGGCTTGACATTTGGTATGAAATGTTTCTCCTATTGACGCTTGACGAAACTGAAGCCGCTCATCATTTCGTAGGCGAAAAATAAAATGAAACCACTCCCGCGCTACGAAACCGCGACGACGTATCGGCTGTTCGCGTTAGGCCTTTGGATCGGCGCGGCGCGGGAGGACGATTTCACGCGTAAAGTCCTAATCGTCGGCGGTTTCGTCTTCGTAATTTGGGCGCTGATACTCGTCTTGAGAGAGGAAAAGGGACCATGAACACATATTGGGTCTTGATAATCATCATTCATGGTTGGGGCGCGGGGACCGGCTCGAACGGAAACGCAATCGGGTCAGTGGACTTCATACTGAGAGAAGATTGCGAAGCTGCCCGCGCGGCGATCGCCGAGAAAATTGGAGAAGACTCATTTTCTGTCTGCGTGAAGAAATGAGCCAGCAACAGGAGGCGCGTGATGGCGACGAAGACGATCTGCATAGCCGGGGACTTTTAGGAGACGACGATGGCGAGAAAAGAAAAAATCCGCGCCGGAGCCATGGCCCTCGGCTTGCTGCTCTCCGGGGCGGCGTTGGGGCAGGGCGTAGTTTTGTCGCCCAACAGCACTTCGCAAGGCATCGCGACGAACCTCGTACTTCCCATTTGTCCGAAGGATCGAGCGCTCGTCACTATACCTGGGACGACGACGATGTTCATGTGCGCGAAAGACCTGACGAGCGCCTATCGTTGTTGGGTTCCGAATCAATGTCAGAGCATCGACGGTTCGACTAACTGGACCTGTGAGTGTCAGCCATGAGCAAAGATCGCATCGAAGAAATCCGCGCCCGGCTTGAGGCGGCGACGCCGAAAGCATCGCAAGAGAGAGCCGATTTGTTTTGGCTGTTGGAGCGGGTGGAGGAACTGACGGAAAGCCGCGACAATTTTCGCACCGGGCAAGAGGTCGTTTACGAGGAACTGACCGCGCTCAGCGCCGAACGTGACAGGCTGGCGGGGGAGTTGGTGAAGATCAACGACAAGCGCGCGCCTGTGCAAGGCTACTCTCCCGGCATCCCGTGGGAAATGCACCTTCGCGCATATGACGCCTACAGCAAGAAATACGGCAGACAAGATGCGTTGATCGACCTTGAAGGCCGCAACTGCCGTGGAGGTTTTGGTTGCACTGAACTGGATATGTTCGTGCCCGGCTGGCGTGAGGAGCTTTCCGAACGAACGAAGCTAATCACCGAACGCGATGAAGCTCTCGCGCGCATTGCCCGCATCGCCGCCGAAACGAAAGAGCGGTGCGCGAAGGTGTTGGATCGTCGCGCCGCTTACGCTTTTTCAAACTGTGACCACATGGGCATGACTGATCCAGAAACGGGCGTTGGTGAGTGCAGCCTAGCGGCTCGTGGGCAAGACTGTCTCTGTCAAGAGCGGTTTGAGGAAGCGGAAAGTCTCGCCGCCGCAATTCGCGCGATGGGGGAGTGAGGGGTATGACGTTAGTTCCGACCGAGGCCGACAAAAGGCTTGATGCCATTGTCACCGAAATGAACGCCACCATCGCCACCCTCCGCGAGGAAAACGCGCGGCTGGCGGAAGTTGCCGAGGGTTACCGGCGATCAGCCGTCGAATTGCAGAACGAAAAGACCGAACGGATTTTTGACCGCGCCCGCATCGCCGCCGAGACGAAAGAGCGGTGCGCGAAGATAGCTCTGTGGGGCGAAGGGCCTATCAAAATCGCCGCCGCAATCCGAAACATGAAGGAGTGAGAGATATGACGCAAACCGCTGCGACTGATTTTGGCCGGTTTGAAATAGATCAATTGCGAGCCGCCAACACCTCCCTCCGCGAGGAAAATGCGAGACTGATCGCAGCGTGTGATGCGTTGTTCCATTCCTATGCAGTGCCGCTTGAAAAGAGCGACAACGACAAAGCACTTCTGCGCTTTGCTGACGCCGTTAGGCCAATCGTTTATGCCGATGGAAAGGCAACGTTAATCCGCGCCCGCCGCCAATTCGAGGAAAACGCGCGGCTGGCGAAGCGAGAAAGGGAACTTAAGCGGCTGCTCGACCGATCAATCGCTATGACCAACGATTATCAAGTCCGTTTTGAAACCGAATGGGGCAAAGCGAACCGACCCCAATTTGCCGAACATGGGATGCCGCCGTTTATCCTAGCGCTGAACCACGAAGCGCAGGAAATTCGTCGCGCCCGCGCAGCGCTAGGGGAGGGATGAGGGATGAGATTGTCCGACCTTGAACCAAGATGGATTACGGGCAAACGCAGCGACGCGCTGGAAGCAAAAGGAAAGCGCGGGGACGTTGGCTTATCGTTCCTGTGTCCGCATTGCCGCGAAGTGCGCCTAGCGGTTCCCTTCGCCCCTCCTATTGATGAAGGTATTCTCTGGCTTTGGGCCGGGTGGGACAATCAATTCAAGGGGCGTCCGATTTGGACGCGGACGGGAGAAACCTTCGACACAATCACACTCACCCCATCAATAGACGTAAGCGCGAGTGGTCATTGGCACGGCTTCATTCAAGGCGGGGATGTAACATGATCGCACTCTCCAAAATCAAGGCGCTGATCACGGAGGCGAACGAAGCGGCTTCCGACCTTCGTCGCGCCCGCGCTGCGCTAGAGGAGTGAGGATATGGCACCCGACATGACGCCGACAGAAAAACCGGAAGTCAACAAATTCACCAACTGCGAAGCGGCCAGCGCGCCGGAAATTGAACTTGCCGCCCTCCGCGAGGAAAATGCGCGGCTGCGGGCAGATTTAGACAAGTGCATCGACGCAATGCGTGTGGCACAGACAATGCTTAGTTATGCGAACCAAGACATTGTTCCTCCTGCTGTTGCATCGAGCAACAAAAACGCAGCATGGCATGAGCTTTTCAAGGCATTGAATGACGTTGCGCCGCCAATGGCCCGCGCCCGCGCTGCGCTAGGGGAGGGGTGAGGGATATGGTCTGCGCTCTTTGGTTCGTGTTCGCTATCATCTGCGTGTTTGTGATCGGCAATTACGGGAGGTATTTTTGACAATCCCCTCATTCCTCGTCTGGCATTGCTCGGGTTGTGACGCACCCGCCGAAGGGAATAAAAAGCCTTGCAAATGCGCCACGAACGTAGGCTTTCGCAAAGGGCCTAACGGGCAGTTGGAGCATACGACGTGGGATGACCCGCCGAGCGAGCAGGGCGCCACCATCACCGCTCTCCGCGAGGAAAATGCGCGGCTGATTGTAGCGTGTGATGCGTTGTTCCATTCCTATGCAGTGCCCCTCGAAAAGAGCGACAACGACAAGGCGCTTGTGCGCTTTGCAGACGCCGTTCGTCCAATCGTCTACGCGGACGGGAAAGCTACGCCGATGCGCGCCCGCGTTGCGCTAGGGGAGGGATGAGGGATGAAACGAGAGACACTGAAAACTATCGCCAAAGAGACAGATATCGCGCTTTCAGTCTTGCACGACATGGTTAGCCGGTTGTCGATTTCGAGCGAACCAGGCAAATCGCTTTTGCTCATTATCGCGCTTCTAGAAGAACGCCAGTTTGCCCAAAAAGAGGCGTTGGACCTTACACGCGAGGACGGCGACGATGACTGACAAATCATCCCTCGCCTAAATCAAGGCGCTGATTGTGGAGGCGCAGGCAACGCAAAGGAAAAAGCGGCTGGCCGGTCGTGTATGGCGCCTCGAAGCCCTCCGCGAATGCGAGGCGATTGTGAGCGCGGAAGGGAAGCATGATCCTGTGTCTGAACAAAACAAAGCTGCGGCACGATGGGCAAGCGTCGCCCCTGACGAAATTGGGTGATAGGCATGAAGAAGCTGACTAAGGCGCAATCGTTGGCGCTCACCAAGCTTGTGCAACACGGAGGCACCGGCGTCATGCTCAAAAACGGGTGCGTCCTCGCTGGCGGGGAAGTGCTTCGCGCGGGTGACGATCCCGGCGATGATGACCCTAAGGATAAATTTCAGCGTTCGACATGGGTGGCGCTTGCTCTCGCAGGAGCGGTGACGATCTTCAGAGGGCGCGTGAATGTGAAGGAGCCCGACCATGAAAAAGCTTAGCGATAGGTTTGAGGTTGCATTGAAGTTGACACGCAGCGATGCTGAGAAAGCTATCATAGGCCTTGTTCAAAGTCATTTCATCGACATCCTCGCCGCACTCCGCGCCCATGAAGCGGAGCCGACGTTGCTGGTCAATGACGAAATCGGGGTCATATCATTCCAGACCGAGGATTGCCCTATCGTCGCAAAGCCGCTGTTCCCCGGCGTCCATCATTACATTGATAAACTGCGCGCGTTCGACGGGAGGCTTGTCGGGGTGCAGTTTTGGGCCAGATCAAAATCGCCTCCTGCCCGCCCCCTTCCCCCACCGCCAAAGGAGTGAGACATGAAAGCCTTACGCATCGCTTGGGCAGTTTTAACGACCGGGGGCTTCGCGCTCATCGTCCTTCGCGCTTGGATGTTTTATTGCGATGATCGGCCTTTGCCACAGGATACTACATGGTTACTGTTTCTGTGGGCATTCGTTGGCAGCGGTCAATATGCGACGGATTGTTGGGATAAAGTTTTTGGAGACCCCCAATGACAAGGAATGAGACGTGAGAATCGAGCAAGAAATCTTGACCGTTCTCGCGTCCGATGGCGGACGCGGAATGACAGCGCACGAAGTGTGGGTCGAGCATGGCGTGGGTGCGCTGAGGTCCACCAAGGACTATCTTTTAAAACTTTCCCGCCAAGGCCGAGTGGATCGCAAATCATTCATGCGACAAACCCAAGCCGGACTTGCTTCCGTCTACTTCCTGGAATCCGCCAATGACAAACAGACCTGAATACGACGCGCTGCGTGAAGAGTGTGCTCAGATAATTCTTCACGCTTTGGACCACGATCAATCGGCAGTTTGCGACGATAGCCCCGATGAAATGGCGGGAGCCATCCTCGCCCATGTCTACCGCACCTTGCAGACGGTGACGCCGGATATGAGAGAAGCAATTTTCTGCATCCGATATGCCGACAGCGACGATGTTTGGCTTGCGGGGCTCGCCGCCTCGCCGCTCAATCCTGGAAAAACGTGATGTCTGTTTTCTTCCTCGTGATGGGTTTCCTTTTAGCTGAGTCGACGTTTTGCGTCGCGATGTTTGTCGTGAGCCTTTTCAAGCTCGCTTTCGCGATAGCCCAATTCGCTTTTTGGGCCGGCGCAGCTGCATTGTTCTTCGCTGTGTGGTGGTCGGCGGAATTCATCCGCGGATTAGGTCTTTTTATTTGGTTCATATACCAAGAATGGAAAGCCCTCCGGGAAGATCTCCTGCGGCTTCCGCCGCCGGGCGCAAAATAGGGGGTTTACTTCCTTTTTATGGCTATGATAAAAAAAATACGCCTAAAGAGGAGGCCTTAAAATGCAAACCGGTTCGTTCGTCAATTTGATCATGTCCGGCAACAAAAATTCTGAACTTCCCAAGGTCGGCGACGGCGCGACGATCCTCCATTGGACGGATCGGACGGCGGGGACAGTCATTTCGGTCAGCGAAAAGGCGATCGAAGTCCAAGAAGACAAAGACGTTCGGACAGATAAGAACGGGATGTCCGACTCGCAAGAGTATGAGTATTCCCCCAATTCTCAAGGATGCCGTTGGATCTTCAAGCGCGTCGCCCGCGGCAAGTACAAGGGTTTCTGGCGGGTGAACGGCCGGTCTGACGGAGAGGGTGTCCGCTTCGGCGAACGCGACAAATACTACGACTTCTCATTCTAATCCACGATCCCCCGGGCTTCGGCCCGGGGTTTCCTTCTTACGGAGAAATCGAAATGTCTAAGCTTCAGCGTATTTATAGGGAGCTCCGCAAAACGCTCAATCGGGCTGACGCCCGTTATGCCGCTCCCCGCCTCCTCTATTTCTGGAGAAACTTATGAGCCAGCATGACGACGACCTCGACCTCCCGCTCACGAAGTTTGAAAAATTGATCTTCGTCATCGTGGTCGGGAGCCTTTCGTCGATCGTCGGAGGCCTGGTCGGCTTCTATCTCGCGTGGGCTTCGGAGTGCTGGAAATGAACGCTATATTCTTAAGCCTCCGCTACCTCCCGAATTTTCATGCTCAAATGGAAGCAGACGGCGTCGTCGGAGTCGTCGGCGTCGTGTTCGGGGGATATTCTACCCGCGTTATATCCATCCTTTTCGTTTGGGACGGGACCTTTTAATGGAAGATTTTTTCTTCCTCTCGATCGGAGCGCTGGCCGCCTTGGCGCTCCGAGATGTCGTCCTGGAAATCAGGATCTTGTGGCGGATGTTGGACTACGATCCCTACTGAGGAGATAAAGCAATGAACACTGCAGTCCTAGAAAAATTCGTCGCCGGCGAATGGATGGTCGTCCGTTCGTTGGCGTGGGGGACGGAAAAAGAAGCCGAGGCCGCCGTCAAAGAGCTGAAAGCTCAAAAAGAAGCCTGGCGAACGAAATACGTCCCTATGCGGGACGTCCAGATGCGAGTGTTGAAGGAGCAAATGAAATGAAGGATATCTTCGTCAGCCTTTCCGATGAACTCGGAAACGCCCACAAGTTGGCGGCCCAAGCCCTCAACGAAGCGCAAGACACCTCTGGCGAGGCGATCTCGGAGGCGGTGAGGGAATACACCCTCGCCGTTTCGAACATCAATATCAAGCGCGCAGAAGCGCTCGAAGCTGTCGAAGCGCAACGGAAGAAGGACTCATCCGCTGCGCTCGAACAACTCAACCAGAAGATTGCTTTAGCGATCTCCGCCGCGAAGAGCAAGACCTTTTCTCTCACGAATGAGCAGGTTTCTTCAGCGGCAGCGACGGTCGAAGCGGCCAGCGCTATCGGGACGAAGCGGATCGAGGATTTCAATGCGAAGTTCAATCTTCTCGCCGGCGATCAACTACGCGCGTTGTTAGGCGAGCATCAAGCCTAAAAAAACTGCAAAAAAATAGCCCCGCTTGACGGCGGGGCTGTTGAAGTCTTGGTCTAAGGGCAGTGAGTCTAGGCGATAAAAAGGCAGGGACCTGTTTACCGGCGTGCAGATCCTACTATAGGATCTTTCCGCAGGAAAAGAATACGCTTTTTCCCCTCAATTAGTAAATCAAATTTTCCCTGTTATCTTCCCTTCGGAGCGCGCGCAATCAATGCGCCGCTGCGCGAAGAACGACGCCGTTTGCTCGATGGCTATTCCGAGGAGAAGGATGATCACGAACGGCTTCGGCTTCGCATCCGCGGAGAAGGAGTCGAAGAAGACGAAGGCGGCGGCGCTCCCCTTGACGACGACGCCTAATTGGGCCCAGCGCTTGAGCGCTGTTCCATCGTCCTTGTAGAGCCAATAGTTGAAGCGCTGCCATCCGACGGCGGCGAACACATAGGCTCCGAGGACCATCTCGATCCATGCCCAATCGTCAGCTGAAAGACGCTGCGTCATCCACCAGACAAATGAGTCGGAAAGGGTCATGGCTTTTTGCTCCAAGGAACAAGCCAACTAACGCCTTCAGTGTCGATCCGTTTCCAGACCGTGAGGATAATTTTCGTCCCCAAGATCGCCGCGACGAGCGCGGACATCGGCTTTGGGAAACCTATGGACGAATTGATGTATGGCGCCGCCGTGACGCCGACCATCATGCCGAGAAACCAATGGACGATCATCGTGACGGCGGCGCGGTCGATTCCGATCGCCACGCCGCCCAATGATCCGCCGAACGCCATCGCCCAAATGGCTTTGTCGGGCTCGATTGAAGCCCCTAGGTTGATGATCGCCATGGCGACCGTGAGCAGACAGATTTTGATCCAAACGAGATAGTCGTCGCTCACGGCGCTATTCCTTTCTCGCCGCTTTGAGTTGGCGGCTTTTAATTTAAACGGAAGGCGCGGCGTCCTCTACTTGCGAAGCGCTGACGCTAGCGTTCCACGCGGCGGCGGCAGTCGCGGAAAGCGACTGGAGCGCCGAGAATTGATCCGCTGTCTTGTTCGGATTGTTGCTCAAGGCGTTGATGATCGCCTGAATGGCCGAGACGACGGCTGGAGCCGCGCCTTCGAGAAGCGGGACCGCCTTGGCGATCTGCGCGAGGACGTTGTCGATGGCCGCCGGCGCCATGGATTCGATTGTCGGCAGCAACGACATGAGCAAGTCGAGAATTACGGTGATGATCGGGGACATGCGGGCGATTCCTTATTTCGCAGGGACGACGCTCTGGACCGACGCGATCGTCGCCTCCAGAACATTCAGCATCGAGACGGGCGCGGGAGCGCCGCCGTTGGCGGTCGAGTAGGAGATCAGCGCGTTCAATTCGCTGTTACCTGCCGCGATCAGAGGAATGAGCTTCGCGGTGATCGCCGGGTCGCGGCAAAGCGGCGGCTTGTTCGTCGCCGAACATTTTGCCTGATTGTTGTATGCCGTCGCGAGGCTTTCAGCGGCGACGAAGGCGTTGCCGGCGACGCTGATTTCAGTCGGCGTGACGGTGGTGCTGGTGACGGTTCCGATTGCGCCGAGTTGGGCGCAGCCCGATAAAAGCCCGAGCGCGAGAACGCCTGTCGTGATGATTTTGAGCATGAGATTGTTCCTTTGAATGGGGTTGACCGGCGAGCGGGGAGGCGACCGCTCGCCGGCAACTTCAAGAACGGGCGAGGTGAAGGGCGCGCCGTTTCGAGAAGCGGCGATTACTTGAGCGGCGCGTTGACCTGCGGCGCGGGAGCAGATTCAGCGACGACCTTGACGCCGTTGTCAGCGGCGTTGACAGCGGCGATCTGAGCGGTCGGCGTGTGCTGCTGGAGCTTGTAAAAGCCGATGGCCGCTGCGACGCCGCCGCTGACGAGCAGTGTTATTTGGTTCGCCAAGGCGGTTTGATCGCCGCCGGGAATGACGCCCTTGTTGGCGGCATAGGTCGCGACGGCGGTCGCCGCGTAGCCGACTATCGTAGTCAGCAGGCTAAGAGTTTTGGGGTCCATGGTGCGCTCCGAATGCTGGCGGGGGAATTCGGTTCGGCGAGCCAGCGTCGCCGAATGGTAGTTTTCTTTCAGCGTGGGCTGAGATATAAAAGCGACGCGAGGCGGCGTGGTAAGACACGCAGGCGCAAGGCGGTAATAGAGCCATGATCTGTTGTTACGGTAAAACGTTTCTTGACAGAGCCGAAGCCTTTGTCGTCGTGGGTAAACGACATTTGCAGGTAACTTTTTGATCCTGAAAAGGATCAGACAGGCAATCCTGCCCTCGTGCATCACCCTCTCAAAGCCGCCTGCGTCGCGCGCCCCGCGATGCCGTCCGCGACCAAGCCGTGCGCCGCCTGGAACGCCTTGATCGCGGCGATCGTCTGCGGCCCGAGATCGCCGTCGACGTCGATCTTGGCGCCGTGAGTGTTAAGCGCGGCCTGAATTTCCTGGATCGACATCAAAGGGGCGCTAGGCGGGGCAGAGACAGGCGCCGGCTGGCTCGGATCGTCGGGGCGCAAGAATTGCGCGCGCTCGCCTTCGCGCCTGCTTTTAAGCACTGGCGGCTTCTCCCACATCAAAAACGCATCCGCGCAAGCCTGGACGTCGCCCGCGTTGAAAAAGTGAACCATGCTCGATCCGTCGAACCCGCCATCGCCGATGTTGAAGTCGACCGAGCAGAAGGCGTCGAACTGATTTTGCGTCATGGGGCGTTTGATGACGCTCTGGACGTTCGCTTCACTCTTGGCGATGTCGAGCGCGAGAACGGCCAACACTTGATCGACCGTCCAGCCCTGTCCGACCCACACGGCGGGAGGGCCGCCCGTCGCCGCATGGCCGACGCCGTTCGTCGGGATGCCGCGCGTGTCGAGATAGCCGACCGTCTCGAAGCCCTCGCGGTGCATGATCGCTTGAAGGCCGGGGAGGGAGACTTTCATTGCGGAAGGCCCTTGATCAGATGCCTGATCATGGATTCCGCTTGAGTCGCGTCGAGAAGATTGGTCCCGGTGGGAAACCGCTCGTATTGATGCTCGGTCCCCTTGTTCCCGAACCGCTCAAACGAAATCCCGCCATCGGGCGAGAAGTTTTCAGGCAGCGGCCAAGCGAGAAAGCGGTCGACCATGCGTTCGATCTGTTCGTCTGTCATTTTGGGCATTCCCCATTGACCCCGCTTCCGCAGATCATCGACGGGATCGGACGCGGCGGTTGCGTAGGATGCGCCAGGACGGGCGAAGGCGTCGGGATAGGCAAAGGCACCCAGGACGGGAGAACAGGCGCAGGCGGGCCGTTTGCCGCAGTCGTAGGGGCCGCCAGGAGGGAATAGTAGGCCAGCATCGTCGCTTGCCCGAAAAGAAGGAGCAGAGCGCCGGTCAGGGCGTGGATCACAAATGAGAGCGCCGGGCCGCTCAAGGCGCTTGCTTCCCGACAACCTGACTGACGCCGCCCCAATAGGCTGAGCCGCCGTTGTGGCCGAAATCGCCAAGGCCGCTGCATCCGGCGACCGTCAGCATGGCGATCATCAAAAGGATCGTGCGCATCAAAACGACTCCGAAGGGGCGAAGAAACAATAAATCTGCGTATAGCTCCCGTCCGACCGGACCGCAAAGAACGCCCAATATTCTCCGTCCTGGCTCGGTGACGTTTCGCTGAATGGAACCGGCTTCGGATAGCCGTCGATCACATAGCCGAGCGCCGTAACATGGACATGCTCCGCTTGCAGATGGTGAGCGTCGGCCTTGCCGCAGCAATCCGCCTTGACCCAATCTGGCACCGGCTCGCCATCCGCCCAAAAGTCGTGCGCGGCGGCGGGCGACGCGAGCAGCGCAAGAAGGGCGATGGAGACTCCGCGCATGGTCAAAACTCGATCGCAGAGCAATTGAAGTTGTTCAGCGTCGCCGTCCCTCCCGTCGCGGTCAGCCGTTCGTCGACCCAATACGTGACGCCGTTTGAAAGTCCAGTGACGACGCCACCGTTTGAAAATGGAACCTCGTTTGTCCCTTGCTCCGCAGAGACCGTGCCGAAGCCGGTTCCGGTGGGTGCAGCGCCGTTGGACGGTGCCGCTCCTGAACCATAATATGCTTGCGCCGTTGAGAAATTCGCCGTCGAATTGTAGAAATTACCATTCAAAAACAGAAGCATTCGTCCTGTTGTCTTCGGCGTGAATGTGCATGTTGCACCCAGGCCCATCATGACGCCACTTGTGCTGGTGGTCGGTGAAGGATTGCCAGGTGTCGTTTGCAGATAGGCACCTAAGCCGCCCATATAGGCATGCCCCGCGCTGACGGACGCGAGAAACGGCCCGGCTGATCCCGTTCCAGCGCTCGCGTTTTGGTTCGGGTTGATGAAGTAATTGTCCGAACCAACAGACATGCTGATAGCGTTCTGGCCGTTCGATCCCCAATTCCACGACCATGTGCCGCCGATGAATGTATTGTTGATGATCGTGCCGGACGAGGCCGTGATGCAGTTCTGGACGACTTCGCAGTCGGTCGCGTTAAAAACGTTGCCGTAATTGTAATCGGTCGAAAAGCCGAGGAAGACCTGCCCGTTCGACCCGCCAAGCTGCCAATTGCCGAAGGCGACTTTGCGGAATTGAAAGAGGTTGTTCCCGCCTTGCGTGCCAGCGCCCGAGGAGCAATTGAGGTGAAGGCCAGCGGGCGAATAAACGGCGTTAAACTGAAAGCAGATCGACGACGAGCCGGTGTTGAAGTTCTGGACGACTACGTTGAAGAAAAGCTGTTGGTTCATATAGTCGCCGAAATTCGGACGACCGTCTTGAATGCAAGGTCCCGCGACGTTGCACAAAATGTGCATTCCGGCCATGCCGCCGTAGACGACGGAAACGGGCGAGCCGGGCGTGCCCGACGATCCTTCATACAAGATCGGCGGGTTGGCGGAGTTCGCCTGCATGTCGAGGATCGTTCCCGCTGTGTCTCCCCAGAGCATAATTCCGTTGTAGAGATTTGGGTTCTGGTCGACGACGATCTGCGCGCCGGACGCCTTCCACGTCCCCGAGGCGAGATAGCAGCTTCGGCCCTGTGAAATGCCTGCGACGATGCAGGAGTTGATCGCCGCAGAGACGTCAATTGAGTCCGTCCGGCTCAAGCCGTCGGCGATCTGCGAGGACGTCATGAAGTCCGTCGCATAGAGCGGACGCACGCTCTGCATCTGCCCCAGGTTCGTCGCGACTGCGCCGGTTCCGGTCTGGGTGAATGTCGAGAACGTCGCCGGGAGAGAGCTGATGACCGACGCGACGCCCGCCGAACCGGAACCACCGTAAATCTGCGAAGTCGTGGCGGACGGGAGCACTGCTGATAAGGCGCTCGTCAAGACGATGTTGCCGGAGCCTGAAACTGAAACGCCTAACGCCGCCAAGACACCCGAGCCTGCGCCCGAAAGGTTGCTGACGGCGTAGCCTGTCGTGTTCGCTAGGTTGCCGCTCGAAGGCGTCCCGAGTGCGCCTGAGTAACCCACGACGCCGTTGTTGTTGTTGAGCGCGAAGCCCAAAGCGTTGGCTACTCCAGACCCTAAGCCGGACACGCCCGTTGAAATCGGCAAGCCAGAGACATTGGTCAATGTGCCGCTCGAAGGAGTTCCGAGCGCGCCGCCGTTCTGGACTGCGCCAACGATGCGCGCGTCATTGCCTTGGGCGGCTGTATTCGAAGAAGCGCCATAAGTGACGGAGATTGCGCCGCTTGAATTGGTGATCGTCGTCCCATCAGGCTTCACGCCGCCCAACGTCGAACTCGTCGCGGCGGGGAGAGAATATGCCGACGCAAATGCCCCAGAGCCGAGCGAAGAATACGTTGCGAAGCCGCCCGCAGCTCCCGCTGTGTTGCCGAGCGCTGTTGCGACGCCAGAGCCCAAGCCAGAGATTCCGGAGATCGGGAGGCCAGTTGCGTTTGTAAGAGTTCCGCTCGACGGCGTGCCGAGAGCGCCGCCATTGACGAGGAAAGAGCCCGCCGATCCGGTGTTGTTGCTTAGCGCTGTCAAAACGCCCGTTCCGGTCGTGGTCCCGCCGACGACGGTTCCGGTTCCGGTGTAATAGGCGAGCTGTCCGCTCGTTCCGGAAGAGACTGTGCCGCTGCCGCTGCCCGTTCCGCAAGCGCCACCTGCGTCGGTGACGCCGCCAGATCCCCATTGCAAACAATGGCCGACCGTGTAGCCGCCCGCCGCCAAGGGGATGCCGCCCGCCGCGTTGGCCGCCGTCGTCAGCGCCGTGCCGACGTTCGCGCCAAGGCCGGTCAGGCTCGCGACAGGAACGCCGGTGAGCCCTGATCCGGAGCCGTTGAAGCTGGCGCCATAAATCGCGCCGAGCGCGCCGATGCCGCCGTGAACGGTCAATGCACCAGTGCCGGTCGATGTCGAGGGCGTCGTCGAATCTAAAACCACGCTCTCTGTGGTCGGTGTTACTTGAATCGCATAGGCGCCAGCAATAAGATCATAAAGATAAAAGTCGTTCGGATTTGGCCCGCCGAACTCGCCGCCTAAAGCCCAACGTTGCGTGCTTGCATAGCCAAAATTGACCTGCGCGGCGTCGTTGGACGTTTTCCCATACATATTGATTTGGCTCGTTCCGGACGACGGAGCGATGGTCGCTTGCCCGGTGGCGTTCAACGCCAATAATCCGGAAGGCGCGTTGACAGCGTTCGACATCGCGCTGATCACGCCTGCGCCGGTTGTCGCTCCGACGACGGTCGTTCCTGAAGAAAGATAATAGGCGATCTGCCCTGCGATGGAGGATGATACCGTTCCGCCGCCGCCGCCAATCGAACATGCGCCGCCTGCGTCGATCAAATTTCCGTGGCTGTCAAACTGGACGCAATGGCCGTTGGTCAGCGTCCCTATCGCGGTCGCATAGGTTGTCGTGTTGCCGGTTGGGACGCCAGTCGTGAACGGCCCGAGGCCATTGGCGAGGACAGGCCCTGTCCCAAATGACGTGCCTCCAGTTCCTCCGCTTGTTATGGGGAGGGCTGTTCCGTTGCCGAGGACGTCCTGCTTGGACGACCACATCGCGTTCCATTGCGCAGGCGTCGGTTGAAAGCCGTAATACCAAGAAGGATTTGACTGCGCGAGCGCATGCCCTCCCAAAAGCAAGCAAGAGGCGATCAGCGCGCGGGCAATCATCTTCATGGCGGTTTCCCGAATGGTCGTTTTAAGCGTAAAGGCCGCCCGTCGCGGTCGTTCCGGAGACGCTTCCCGGAAGATACGTCGCGCCGCCGCCGTTTGTTTGGATCAAGGAGTTCAAATTCGAGACATAGCGCGTTCCGGTCGCAGAGCCTGCGAACGTGATGTTCGGGCAACGGATCGTCGCGGTTTCCTGACCGTATGCAAAAGTGGTGAATGCCGGCGTGCCGCTCACGGTGACTGTGATCGCTGTTCCGCTAAGGATCAATCCGCCGTCCGCGACAAGCCAATGATAGGTCGCACTGCCTGCGATCGTGTAGCTGTTCACCAATGAGACGATGCCGCCGTATTGCGCGGAAATGTGAGCGCTGGTCGTCGCTCCGAACGAAAGGCCTGAGCCGATTTCGGCGATGCCGCCGTATTGTCCCGTCATGGCGGACGCGGACGCGCCGGTCGAGATCAGCGTCATGTTCGAGAATTGCGCCGTCGCCCCGAAGATGACGTATGCGGTGTTGGTGGAAGAGGTGAGCGTCGTGCTGCCCGCGCCGGCGCCCGAAAAGATTATCGGGCTGGTGCCGATGTCGCGCTGGCCGGTCAATTTTCCGGAGCACGTCACGTTGGCGAACGTGCCTGCGCCAATCGAAATCGTGACGATGTAGCTGTTCAAATCTACATTGTTGAAAAGATAATTCCACGCGCCCTGCGGCGTCGCGAACGGATTTCCGACCGTGCCCGTCCCTGTCGTGTCGTTGCCAGACGTCGTGACATAATAGGTCGTGTTCGCCTGAATGCGCGTGCGCGCGAAAGCGAGATTGGAGAGTGAGATCGCCGACCAGTTCGCGCCGCTCGCGTCGGGATTTGACGTGTTGTTGTCTGCCGTCGAAAGCCAGTAAAGGCCCGCCGTGGTCGCGGAAGCGATTAAGGCCCCGTTTGGATAGCCGCCGATGGCGGTCGAGAATGTAGAATCATACTTGATGGGGCCGCCAGCCATATACCATTGTTCGGTCGCCGTCAGCTGATTGAGAATTCCGTTGAAGTCCTGACCGAACGGAGGCGTGCCGCCGCCGCCCACAGGCAAGAATGTGACGGGCGGAAAACCGTCCGTGAGCGACGCAGCGCCTGCCGTAATGCCGATCTGGGAGGCTGTCGGGATCGTCCGGATATAGCCGACGCCAGCGCTGGCGCCCCACGGAATGGAGAATTTTGCGGGGATCGATGATGCGAGCATGGGTTTGGTTCCGCCTGCCTAGAGAGTTACGATTGAAGTTGAAACGCCCGCAGGTCGCGGGAGGATGCCCGACTGCTGGACGATGGCCAGCTCGACAGGCGTCAATTTGAACTTGAAGTTGTAAGTCATCGTCATAGATCCGAAAGCAGGGATCGATGTGGACGAAAACGGCTCTTGTCCGAACCCATACTCATTCCCGGCCTCTTGGAAACCGAAGAACAATGTGCTCACAGGAGCGTTGTTGAATTGAGCCTGGCCGAATGTGTAGGCGTTTCCGGACTCCTGAAATCCGAAATAGCCGCCGAAGGCGTATCCATCTTGGACATAAGCATTTCCGCGACCTGGGAAGAGCGTGCGTAAGATCGTATTGATTGATTGCGATGAGTCGCTAGAAATGTTCGCTGCCGCCTTCGCCAGGATCATGAAGCGGAACGGCGTGTCAGGGACTAAATACACAGTCGTCAGATTGACGCCCTGATAGAAGGTCCCATTGTTGAAGCCATTGGCGAGGAGGCCGGACTCCTGAAAGCCGAAGTAGCTTGTCGAAGGAACGTTGAGAGCGCGCGAAACGCCGACGATGCGGCCCCAAAGATCGAGCCCATATCCGAACGCCGTATTGACGTTCCAAATTGAATCATAAAAATTCGACCAAGTCGGCGTTGGATCGAACGCTGAGTCCCAAGACGTGATGATCGACGTGAGGATCGGCGAATTTGCGTATTCGCTGAGGATCGTTGTCCAGACATTGAAGAATGCGACGTCCCCAATCGACATGATGCCGATCTGGCCTGTGCCGACAGAATTGCTTCCTGGGCTGGGCGGAGGCGGATAGGCCGGACCTGTCATAGCGTCGAGACCGCAATATTGGCAGCAGAGATGACGGGGACCTGATTGATATTGACGCTCACTTCAAACAAGTTCGCCGCAACGCAGGTGATCGTTTCGCTCGATACGCTCTGCGAATTGCTGATGGTGTACGTCCCCACGCCGCCCGTTGTTCCAGTCAACTGGTTGATGATCTGCGTTCCCGAGACGATCGCGCCGCCAGCATCGAAGAGAAATTGACCAGCAGCCACAGCGCCGGAAGAGGTCGAAGACACGGTCAATACTGAAGCAGCGATCGATCCATAGACAACAGCGCCCGGCGCGTTGGTCGAACCGACTTGAAGCGAAACAATCTGCGCCCAAGAGCCGAGCGCTGTGACGGTCGTGTAATAGCGCGAAGCGAAGAGGATCGTCCCGATCTTGGCGCGTGGAAGTCCGTCGCCGCCCGCGTAAGCGGAGATGATGGCGTTCTGGATCAGGGCAGCGGCGTTCGCCGGAACTTGCGGGCTCGCGGCGATTACGACCTTCATGGCCGTCTGCAAATTGCTAGGCGTTTGGAACGCGACGGAGTATGAAGGATAAGGCGCAACATAGCCAGCGCTGGTGTCTTGCACAGTCACATAGGTGTTGCCAGTATAGACGCAGCCTGGAGGCTTGCGCGTCCATATTGCATAAGCGATCGCCGAAGCTGCGCCGCCCAGGACGCAGACATAAACAGAATTGGCTGAGATGGAAACGCCGCCTGTAGTCACGGCGACATTGCTCGGGTTGTCGACCACGTAAGCGTCAAGCACGCCTGGAACGCTCAACACTGCTCCCTTAATCGCGCCTAAAGTTCCGAGTGCATTTTGCGCCACCGATTGCTGACGGCGAATTTCAAAAGCCGAGGACGTCTCTGTGTTGTTGCCGAGCACGCCAGCTGCGACATTCGTGATAGAGTTCCATCCTGGAATCGCTTGGTAAATGATCGATAATGCGCCAGCGTTGCAGACCGTCGGTCCTGACAGGACCGCCGCAAAGGAAAGCGTGATGCTGCCGCCGCTCGGAATGGTTCCTGCCTGAGTGCAAACATACTGGTTCCCATTGATATCTTGCGCGAGCGCTCCGACAGGGATCACGACGCCTGCTGCGCCGGTGCAAAGCGCCTGGACGACTGTCGGCGCTGCGCCAATGCGTTGAAGAAAATAAATGCGTCCGAGCGCGTCTTGCATCCGCCCGCTAGAAAAGGCCGGATCGACGAGATTGACGTATTGCAGGAAGTAGCTATTGACGAGCCCAAGGAGCGCCGTCAGGCTAGTCGCGAGCTGGCCCTGGGGCGTCGCTGGGGAAGGGTTGAGCTGTCCGCCAAAAGCTGCATTGAGGTCAGCATTCACGCCCGCCAGCACAGCCGCCGACGAAGGCGCGACCGGGCCAGTCGCCGTGAAGGTTAGGGCGGGGACGTTTGTCGCCATCAGAAAGACGCCACGCTGGTCGTGCCGGTTTTATTGGTCACTTGAACTTGCCCCATCAAAACTCGGTTGACCCATGAAGTGAAATATACCGAAGCAGCGACTGCGCCCGGCGCGAGCAAGGCGGCGCGGATCATATAGGCGCGCACAAGGCTCAAGGGCGGATTGTGCCCGAGCACGCTCTGCCAATAAGGGACGCCGCGTCCAGTGTCGTAGTATGCCTCGCCGACGAACAACTTGATCTCGCACGCCGCATCTTGCGCAATGGCGTAGGGCGCGCTGGCTACGGCGATGTTGCCGCTGATGTCGAGCGCGATGTCCCATGCGGCTGTGTCGAGAAGGAGGGATTGGCTGCTCACGCGTAACGCGCCTTGGTGTTGATTGAAGGCCCGGAGATTGTATTCACAAAATCATAGGATCCTGTCACGCCGTCACCGCCCAGGAAGATGAAATTTCCCGCCTTCGGCTTGATGTAGACCTTGTCAGATTGCATCCGGATGACATTTCCGTTTACGTCGTGGATCTCGACGAAGTTAGAGCCGAATTGAATGTACTGAACCGGAGTCGCCGGATTGCTCATCGCGGCGTGATAGACGCCATCTGCGAGATCGTGGCGACGGAAGGAGCCTGCATTCGACTCTGCGCCGTTATTCGCCTTGAGGGCGGAAATGTCCCTGTCGCTGACGACGAGGTGACCGATGTCGCCGACGACTGGATCGTTGATAATGGCGCTACCGCCGCCTTGGTTGCGGGCGACCGGGATGCCGAAGACGGTTCCGTGAGACGAGGCTGTCCCGGTTCCGTCCATCTGCTTAATCATCACTTGAACGTCGACTGTCGGCGCAGCGCCGACGCCGCCGCCGTGAACGGCGATAATCTTGACAGGGACGCTCGTGCGCACATGCGAGAGCGCCTGCTGCACCAAGAAGTTGATTTGGTGATAAAGGCTCGCGCTGTCCGTTAGTCCGAGCTGTCCGGCGACGCCGCTCATGCTGGGTCCTGATTTCCTTTGGCCAATGTCGCCTCCATCGTCTGAAACCAGCGTCCATGCGGCATCAGCGATTCAAGCTCATAAACAATCCGCGTCACCATCCAGGTCCCATTCGCCGGAGTCAGCGAGCTTTGCACCTGGATTGTTCCGTTGACTTTCACGGCAGGATTGAATTGCGACTTGACAATTATGCCAGCCTGACGGAAGGCCGGATAGCCCACCATCGGCGGCATCGACGTCGGCGAGATCATCGGGGACGATCCATTGCGCGGCGTCCCAGCGGGACTGATCGCCAGAACGCCCTTGTCGACCACCATCTCGATGTTCGCGTGCTTAGCGATGCGGACCGCCTGTGTCCAGGGCGACCCTGGATAATAGGGATTGACAAGCTTGACGTTTACGCCATTGTTCTCCAGCGTGAGGCCCATTTGACCCGCCAACTTTCCCATCATTCCGGCGACGTCTTGCGAGCCAGGCAGCGAGATCGGTGGAACCGGCTCAACAGCCCAATAGCCGCCGCCCGGAACTGCTGAAATGCGGAAGCACACTTGCGGCATCGCTTGGGCGTCCACGAAGGCATTATGGATCAACCCTTGGAACACCAACGTCTGTCCGCTTTGCGCGTCACCTGCTTGAACTGAGATCTTGTTCTTGTCTTGTTGATCCAACTGCGTGCCGACCGTGCTCATTTGATTCATGAGCGTGAGCGGGAGGCCGTAGATCGCGAGTTCCATATTCCCCGACGAAGCGCCGCCGACAGAAATGATCGTCGCCGACATGCGTAAATTGGCGATCGTCGTCGTGTTGCCGCCGCCCGAGAACTTCCCTGCGGCGAGATCGAGCGTGACCGTCAGAAGCTTATTCGTGAACGACATATTAAGTCGACGGGTAGTTGGCGGTGATGTCTGCAGGGGCGAGATACATCAGCGTGTACTGCGCTCCTAGGCCTGTGTAGTAAGGATCAGTGCTGGCGATGTTGTCGATGAACATCAAATCGCCTGAGAAGCCTAGATAAGGCGAGATCACGATGTACCGCTTATTGAGCGCCAGGACGCCTGAAACGATGATGGAGTTGTTTACGTAAAGATCGACGAAAAGTCCCGACCATTTCTGATAGACGTTGATCTGGCAATTTTGCGTGCCAAGCGTGACGAACACTGTCTGGTTTGCGACAGCTTGAAGCGGGACAGTTTGCATCGCGTCACCATGGCCCAGTCGCGACGCCGTTGGAGGCGACCGTCACCTGGCTCGTCGAGGGCGTTCCAGGCTGCACAGCTCCGCCAGGAGCTGCAGCGGCGTCGTCAGGAGCGGCTGTCGTGGTGGCGGCGGTAGAAGAGCCATTCGGAGCGACTTGAAGGCACCAGACGTCCACTTGCAACAATCCTAGGCCGCTTCGAGCAGTGCGGCGGTAATCGTAATGCGTGATCGTCACGCTCGTATAGACGACTTCAGGCGTCACAACGTCGAATAGTTGCGTTGTTCCCGCCACAGCAGCCAACGAATTCAACAGCGCGTCCCGAGAAGAGATCGAGCCTGCCGTGAACCGCACACGGACGTCGAATGGCAAGGCCACTTTGTCGTAGGTGGCGAAGGCCCCTTGTTCGACGGGATAGTCAGACAATGACCATTCCTGCTTATAATCCATTCCGACGACAGAGTCGGCGACGATGATCGGTGCACCGCCCTGGAAGATGCCCCACTGCGAGGAGAAGCCGAAATAGCCGCTGACGCTGTCAGAAGTAAGGAACGAAAGAGCTTGCGTGACTGCGCCCGTCGCAAAGGTGACTTGCGGAACACCAGGGACGTTCGGGACGTTGACGGGGAAGGTCATGCCTGACCGCTCTGCGCCATCATCGAAAAGGTCGAACGCGCGAGCGCGTCAGAGATCGCTCCGGCGATGCCATTGGCGTCCGTGGCCTGCGGCGCATTGACGTCGAGGCGCGAGATGTTGATTGAGTTCGAAGAAGAGCTCGTCGTGACAGGATGTGCCATGCCCATCGTCGAAAGTGAAGCGCCGCCTTGCGGGATGCCGTTCGGCAAGTCCGATCCTGCCCACATCGATCCGCCATTTCCTCCCATGCTCGCTGGGAGCCCCGCCAAGTAACGCTGCCGTTCCTGGAGCGCCGCCATTGTGTTCGCAGGGCGTTCGTAATTGCTCACGAGAGCTCCGAGCATTTGCTCAGGGCGCATGCCGCTATTGAGAGCTGCCCAAGACTGAGCATAGTCCGGATTTGTCTTCATCTCCCAAATGGCAGCGCGCGTTTGCTCCGCCACGGTCATGTCTGCAGGGTCTTTTCCGAATTGAGCCTTTATCGCAGCTGCACGGCCCGGGTGCCATTGCGCGATGCCTTGAGCTTGTCCGTTGTCGCCAGAGCGATCTGCTGGATTGGCCAGGGACTCACCAGAGAAATTCGCGGCGAGCGCGCGGGCGGCGTTGTCGCTCAATCCTTCCGAACGAGCAGTCTTGTAGACTTCGTTCTGATTTGCGCCCAAATCCCCCTTTGCAGCTTTTGCTCCGCCGCTGAACAACCCTGTCAAACCGCCGAAGATCCCGCCGCCACCGCTGCCATCCGACTTGCCGAATAGCCACTCCCACAAGCCGCCGCTCGACGTGCTCGGGTTGGCAGGCTCGACCACCATCGGGTGGGCGCGGGTGCCACGATCTTCCTGAGATCCAGAACTGCCGCCGCCGAACCAGCCCTTGATCGCGGGACCGATCTTGTCGGTCCCCCATTCCTTACCGATGTCAGCGCCGACCTTGTCTGCACCAGCAGAGAACTTGTTCAGGAAATTGACGAAGGCGTTGTCGCTGACAAACTTGACGATATCAGCGAGCGCCTGCGCGACCGCCACTAAGTCTTTCGCCAACTCCGCCGCGCCGTTGCCGACTGACACCCAATCGATCGTCGCCAGCCACTTGGAGAATTGCTCGACGTACTCATTGACCTTAGAGAGGATAAGTTCTCGGTTCGCCTGCAGCCATTTCGACATCTGTTCAAGAAGCGGGACAATGACCGGAGAAAGGTTCGAGACGATCGCGTTCCCGAGCGAGATCGCGTTCTGCTGAAGAGTGACCCAAGCAGCAGAAAGGTCCTGCGCGGCCTTGATCGCGCCGTTCGATTGCGCGAGCTTTTTGGTCTCCTCGACGACCTTCCCGATGCCTGCGCCATACTTGAACATCAAGTTGGCAGTCGATTCATCAATGCCCATGCCTTGGGCGATGAAGTAGGCCCTCGTCGGATCGACGTCATAGAGCGCCTTCAGCGCCGCCGCCGTGTCGCTCAAAAACTTCGCCGCGCCGTGCTCTGTGTCAATCTTGAAATTCGTGGCCGCTTGCAGGCGATAGAATTCGTCCGGAAGGGCCTTGCCGTTCTGGTGAAGATCGTAGAGCGCCTTGGCGATTGTCTTGAATGATGCTTCAGCGTCTTTGCTCGATCCGCCGACGCGCTCGACTGCCATGCCCCAAGCGGCGATCGTCTGCGACGACTCACCCATGTTGTCGGCGAAGCGCCCGAGCTCCGCATTGGCGCCAGTGATGCCTGCGACAAACTCCTTGATGCCGCGAGCGCCCAATAGAATGGCGAAGAAGCCCAGAGCCTCGTTGCGCAGCTTGGTGAAGCTGTCGGCGAGCTTCTTGGTGCTTTCGTCGACGTCTTTCGTCGCCTTGACTGCCGCCTGCTTCGTTTTGTCGAAGGCGCTGATCGCAGCAGCTTTACCCTTGTTGAACTGGCTGTCGTCCAGCTTGAGCGTGACAACGAGTGAGTCGATGATGTTCATGGATCAGCGCTTCCGCTGATTGCGGCGACGGAGCACGCGCGCGTTGTGGGCGTCCACGGAGATCACCTCCAGGATGTCGTACAGATCAACGATTGAGAGGGTTGTGCCCAGCTCGCTCATCGTGGCCTTGCCACACGAAATTGCTGTTCCGATGGAGCGCGGGACATTGGGGTATTCGAGGAGTCCGTCGGTCGGGGCGACGTCGCTGACGTCGAATTCGATGAGCCGACGGGCGTAGAAAAATTTAGGTGGATGTTTATCACCTCCATGCGGAGGGTCAAAAGAGTGCGCACTTCCTCGATGTCGTCTTCAATCAACGGGCGCGTGAGCGAGGGATTGCGAGGGTCCGGCTTGACCGTCACGCATCGCAACATCTCCGCCATCAACGGCTCGATGTCTGAGTAGTTGGCCGACATCAGAGCCTTGATGCCAAGGACCGCCACAGCTTGCATCCCGGAACTGATGGCGCTGTCGTCGATATCTACGCCGCCGCGCGCCGCCGCTTGCAACGCCTTGACGGCCCAACGCTCCGCTTGGAGCGCCGACATCTCGGTGATGTGGAAGACCTTACCCTGATCACGGCCTTCGTCTGTGACCGTGAAATCAATCTCGCGCCTGCTGCCCACTCAATGCCTCCATGAGTGTGAGAAGAAAACTTAGTGGCCGGTCGATGAGATCGGCGAGGGGACGATGCTCTCCCATGTGATTTCATAGATTCGGGGTTGCAAGACGCGCTTCGCGTTCGACGTCGAAGGGTAGGTGGTCAACAATCCGTTGTTCAGCGAATAGGTCTTGTTGACGGAAGGAAGCGTGACCGTGGCCGTGGCGAAGTAGACGTCGACAATTTGTTTTTGCGACTTCCACCACGTTTCAAAAATGAAGTTGCTGGGCGAGTCTGCCTGAAGCGCGATCTTCATCTTGACAGGAACGTAGATGAAGCCGCCCGAAAGCGTTCCGTCCACGCCCATCATCACCTCCGCCGCCTCCAGCGGATCGATGTCGAAGATGTCGTCGGCGGCGAAGCCCTGAAGCTGCTGAGGGACAGGGAAGATCGAGTTGACCCCCAGCATGAGAACGGCATTGGCTGAAGTGATCGAAGCCATTTGAGGAACCTCGTTGTTGTCTGGCTATCAGACGAGTTCGATGGAATTGAGCGTGATCTGCTGGACGGACTGGCCGTCAACATACCAGAAGTTGAACGGAGGAGTTCCGCGCGCTTGGCGCACTTGCGGCGTGGCTGCGAGCACCTGAACATACCACCCGCGCTGCGAGAGCACATCGTCAATGCGGTAACCCGCCGCCGTGTTGACTTGGATCGCCTGAGACGAAGAGAGCGGCACGCCTGCACGGATCGCACCGAAGGTGAGCGCCTGATTGATCGTCGTTAGAAGCGCTGCCTGCATGATCGCATAACCCGCCGCGTTGTAGGGGATTGAGTTGATGTTCTGCAACATCAAGATCAATGCGAGCTGGAACTGGTTGTTGAGCCAGATTTGATTGATCAGCGAGTCCAACCACAGGAAATTTCCGGTCGCTTGGCCGTTGTAGAAGAAGATCCAGCTTTGATTCGCCGTTGCGTAGGCGCCATAGAAGTTGTAGTTGTTCGCGATGAGGTTCGCGGCGACTTGCTGATTGGTGACCGTCGCCGGGAGGCCCGCTTGCGATCGGAAGGCGAAGGTGATGCGCCCATTGACAGCCGAAAAGTTGACCGAGGCGATCGAACCGGCGACGAAGGCCGCGATGCCGACATTGCTCGGATCATAGATCGGGCACACGCCATAATAGTTGAGGCCATTCGGCCCGCAGATGTAGCCCAAGCTCGCCGTCGCGGCGTTGGAGGCTGTCGGCGTGACGTCGGAGTCCCAAGCGATGTAGACATAGCGGTTGTTTTGCAAGCTCGTCCAAGCGGCGAACGCCTGCTTTTGGACGTTGCCGTTGCCGTCGTCCGGATCGAACACTGTGAAGAAGCTCGCCCAGTTCTGCGTGACGGCGATCAGGCCCGTCATGAAGGTCGAGGGCGATTGCGCGATCGAGCCTTGGCTGAGGACTGCGCCGGTCGCAGACGTCAAGTTGAGCGACGCCGAAAGAGTGCCGGTCGCATAAGCGATCGTCGAAGCTGCGCCGGTGATGCCCGACGTGAAGAACAGCGAGCCGCTCACGGAATCATAAGTAACTGTGATGTTCGTCGCGGTGAAGGTCAGCGTCGTAGAAGAAGCAGTCTGTGTCGGCGAGACGTAATAAGTGCCTGTCAGGCCGACGCCAGTGCCGAGCTGAGTTACGACGGTGCCAGCGGTGACGCCGGTTCCGGTCACGGTCTGTCCGACAGAGACAGTTCCGGAAGTGACCGCCGAGACCGTCAAGATGCCGCAGCTCCCGGAAATTGCCGTGGAGACGACTGCCTGGATGATCGAAACGGCGTAAGTTCCCGCTGCGCCAGCGACGCCCGAAAGCTGCGCCAGCACCTGCGTGCCTGCAGTCACGCCTGTGCCGGTGATGATCGTCCCGATGGCGAGCGTGCCCGTGACCGTGCCCGTGACAGTCATGACGTCTTCCGCGATCGACGCCGTGAAGCTCGACGTGACCGGGGCGATCGCGCCCGTCATCACAGCTTCCGTGGGCTCAGTGGTGTTGAGCGCAGTTTGGATCAGCGTCGCGGCGGCGGTGTAGCTCGTGGCCGAAGAAAGATTGACAGAAGCAGCGGTGCGAGGATAGCCATCAACAGTGATGTTGATCGAGCCCGTCAGCGCTTGGATCTGCGCAATCGACAAGCCCGAGATCGGGCCAGAGCGCAGCCAAGCAGCGACAGACGTTTGTGGGTACTGGGCGATCAACAACGAGCCGGGGAGCTGCGTCGATCCGGTGAAGCCACCGAAATAGATCTGCGCCTTGAGGTATTCTTGCGAAGTCAGCCCGAAAAACGCGCCGACAGACGCAGCAGTGGCGAATGACTGCACTGTGCCGATCGGCACGCGGTAGCTCTGGGTGAGCATGATGCCATTGAGAACGAGAGCGCTGCCGCCCGCCGAAATGACGTTCGGAAGGACTTGAACGATTGCTGAGGCAGGAATTGTGGCCACAGGATGACTCCAGGGTGAGAGGGCGGACCGCTAAACGGGCGGCGGGTAAATGGTGACGGAAGCAGCGCCCATAAACTGCATGGGCCAAGTTACGACTTGCGTCGTTTGCATGACGGCGTCGACCACCCAACGGCTCTCCCATTGCTGTTCAGCATTCTGGAAAGGCACTTGCCTGGGTTCGTCGGCGTAGAGCGGATCGAAGTTCAGCGAGACTGCCTCAAGGGCGTTCGTCCCGATCTCCGAGCGGAACAAAGTGCTGATCGTCGCGGCCATGTCAGCGGCGTCGGCGACGTTGGCGCTGTGGATGTCCAATTGCATGGTCACCTGGACAGGTTGCGCCAAGGTGATGTTCCCGGCTGCAAGTGTCTGGGGAGCCAAGCTCTGCGCCACGGAAACAACATAGGAGCCCACTCCGCCAGGCCCGCTGATGATCGTCGTCCCAGCGGCGACATTGATGCCCCAAAGCGTCGAACCGGGGAGGATCGTCCCGAACTGCATCGAGCTGACAGTCAACGTCGTGCCGGAGATCGAGCCGGTGAAGGCGACGTCAGCCCAAGCGACGAAATTTGTCTCAAGGCGTGATCGCAAGATCGGCGTCATGATGATGAAGTCAGTGGACGAAGGCTCGCTTACACGTGAATCCTGACCTTCGATCACCTCGACGCCAGCAGGGACGACCGACAGCAAGAACGAGCGGAGCGCCGTCTGCAGGCTGGAATTGTTCGGGACCGGGACAGCCATCTTACTTGTAGTAGGTGACGTTCAGAATTGCGCCAGCCGTCGCCTGAATGAACTGCAAATTGACAATGGTGCCGTAATAGAAGATCGGCGTGTCAGTGGTCGCTAGCAACATTCCGACAGTCGCTGTCGGGGCAGTTCCATCATCCCGCCAACGGACGCTCTGTGCTTCAGCCTTGAAAATTGCGAGCGTCGTGCCTGCCGGGACCGTTAGCGGCGTGGCGGAGGACATGCTCGTCAATTGCTGATAACCGAGCGGAATCCAGCGAGGGTCGATCATTGATCAGCTTCCGTTTTGTTGGGTGATGACCGCCGAACACCAATCCGGCCATTGCTCTGCGACGAAGGCGACCTTCCAAACCGTCCCGTCAGGGAGCGTGACCAAGTCCCCGCCCTTGTCGGTCTGGCGGACGAGCCCATTGATCGCGCCGTTGATGTAGAGCTTGCGGCGAGTGCCTTGAATGTTCATGGCATCCGCTTGCATAATATCGGTATATTGCAGCGCCTGGACTTGCGCTGAGACGACCTGCGCGGCGAGGTAGGCGGGCGAACGCGAGCCGTCTCCGTTCGTCGTGTATCCATTGCTGACTTGAATGGAAACGCTGATGAATGGATTGATGGCCGCGATCGCGCCCGAGACAACGCCGTGAAGGTTCACGTCAGTTCATTCCATAGACTTCAGTCAAGAAGTGGACGATGTCGGTCGTCGTCGTGACGGCGTTGGCCGTAATGGCGATCCAGATATCGCTCGCTTCCGTGACAGTCACCACAGAGCAAGGCACAAGAGCCCCGATCTGCAAGCCAACTTGCGCAGTCTCGTGAATCAATGATTGCTGGTTGAGGACGCCAGTCTTAAAGACGTTTCCAGACAGCTGATAGGCCGTCGCTAAATTGGTCGTATAAGCGCCAGTGTCAGCGAGCAATGTTCCGCCTGAAACAAGCGAGCCGACGACTGGAGTAGTAGCGTTCCACCAAATCTTGATGCGCTTGGAGTTGGTGTTAGCGGCGACGTTTCCAGCGGCGACGATGTTCAGGCCGCGCCCAACTTGATCGAGCGATCCGCCAGGGATCTTGAAGACATCAACCACGTAGTCGCCGTTGATCGTGCTCGGGCTGACGCCGGGGTTTGGCGAATTGCGGTAGATGTTCCCCGCGTCGCGGGCTACAGCGGCAGTGGCGATCGGAGCGCCGCCGAAGCGCGTAGCGGTGTCCGGAGGCAGAGCATTGCTGGCAACATCGCCGAGATTGGTGAAAAAGTAAACTGCCATGTCAATTGGCCCCGTTGATCAGCAATATATTATATATGATATCTGTCGCTGCCGTCGCCGCATTGGCAGTGATGGCGATAATGATCGGAGCGTTTTCAGGAGCAGTCAAGGCCACAGGGACGATCAGGGAAGAAGCCGCCGCTCCAATCTGGCAATTGACTACGGCGGCTAGCTGCGTGTTCGATCCTGCAGCGCCATATTTGAGCACGTTGGTCTCGAGCGCCCATCCCGCTGCGCCAGTGGTGGTGTAGGCGCCAGTGTCGTTGATGAGCGTTCCGCCGGAGACAACGGAGCCGACCACAGCCGAGGTGCAGCCCCAAAACATCTTGATGCGCTTAGAATTAGTGTTGTTGGCCACGCTGCCTTGCGCGACGATGTTGACACCGCGCCGGGCGATGTCGAAGCTGAGGGCGGGAAGCGTATAGACGCCGACGACGTAATCGCCTGCCGTGCCGCCAGGATTGCGTGAGGCGACAATTTCTCCATAGATCGTTCCGTCATTACGGATCGTCGCGGCGCTGGCGACGGGAGCTCCGCCGAAGACTGTCGCGGTATCTGACGGCAACGCCGTGCTATTGAGATCGCCGAGCTGGCTGAAAAGATACGTTCCCATAGAGGATTGTCCTTCTTATTCTTTGACAATGTGGCTGACAGAATTGCGCATCTGTCCGGTGTCGATGAGGGGCTTATCGAAGCCCTTCCTTGCGATGGTCGAGGGCGCGAGCGGAGGAGAGACCAACTTGTCGATCGAGTCTTGCAATTGACTTGCGACGCCCTGCCCAACTTCTTCAAGCGTGGCGCGTGCGTCGAATTCATTCGCCTTCAAGCGATCGGCTATCGCTTTCGGCCAAGATGAGCTCTTCTCCGCGATCATGCGCCGGAAGAACGGGCGCGGCGGCTGATTGCGCGAAGGCGCGCCGAACTCATTGATCGCCGCGACCATCGGGACGGAAGTGCCGTCCGGATAGGTTTGCCCTTCGAGGAAGCCGACTTGGACTTCGCTGGCATTGCCGAGCTTGCCAGAGATCGCGTCTAAGGCCCGCCCGAACTTGCCGCCGCCCGAGACTGAGGAAGCCATCAATAGACTCCGAAGCGCCCACCCTGGACCACGGGAGATGGATTGGCGCGGTAACTGAAGCGCCGATAAAGGTTCGTCGCCGCCCAGTAGGCCGCGCCGTACTTGGTTTGGTTCCAGTACTGCGCTGTCCCGTCGGGGACTTTCATCTCAAATGAGCCATTCACAGAGCCCTCAGCCCCTGAAGCAAGACGGCCGACAACTTGCGTCGGGGCCTGCCCATTGACGCCGAAATTGAGCGCGACGATGTGCGCTGTCGCCATATTGAGCAGCTGGAGCTGGACGCCCGGATCATTGATCGGGCCAGTCCCATCGTTCGCATGGAACAGCGTCGCTTCATTGAAGCACAATTGGAGCGAGAGGGAGGCGACCGTCGAGAACTCCGGATAGCGCGCCAAGAAAGCCTGGCTGGAGAAAGCGGCGATCGCCCCCATATCAAGCCGCCTTTTCGGTCACGCGGGAGACGTTCTTGGGCACGCGCGTGTCGCCTGAGGGCGAGAGCGGCTCAAGGCCTGTCTTCTGATCGCGGCCCGCCTTAGTTTGAGCCTTGATCTCCTTCATGTCGCCGTGGACGATGACGAGGCCATTCAGAACGAGGTCTGAATCAGCGTTGTCCTTCATCCATTGCGCGACGATGTCGGCGTCCACTCCGAAGGTCAAGGCGTAACCGTCGTTGTTCGGAGAAGCAGGATCGTCGCCGCCCGTGACGCCCCGGCGAGGCCCCTTGATCTCCACACGCTTGTTCGACGCTTGCCAGACTTTTTCGTCACGCATCCCGCCGCCCAAGACAGGGACTTGACGCGTGACGAATTGGCCCGCTCGCATGATGATGCCTGGCGGATATTTGCAGGCGACCGTCACTGTTGCAGCCATAGTTTTGCGCTCCTCTTTTGAGTACTTGGATCAGACGCCGAGCATCGAGGCGATCGCCATGGGATAGCGAATGATCGCGCCCCAGGTGCCGCTCGTGATCTTGCGCTTGTAGCTGGAAGTCTTCACCTCCATCTTGTGGCCGCGCATCTTCTCGGTGAACGAGCAGAACACAGTGTCGTTGCCGTCGATCTTCTTCGCGATCAACTGCACCAAGTTGCCAGCGGCGAGGCCCTGCGGGTTCTGCGCGCTCGAAGCGCCATACTGCACAGCCGTCTCGACCTTCAGCTTTGGAAAGTTCTGCATCAACAGCTTGTAGACATCGACGCCGAACGAGTTGGTCGCGGTCAGCGCCACCTTAACGATGGGCGCGAGGGCGAGGATCAATTCATCCTCCTCCTGCACAACGCCGCCGCTCTGGAGGACGAGCTGATAGAACATCGCCTGGATGTCCGCGTAGATCTCGTTCGCGGTCGCGTTGATGGCCCCAGTCGAAAGGATCCAGCGGACGCCGCCCGCCGCCTTGGTCGAAGGCGTGAGCGAAGCGGGGAGGCTCGGGTCGTTCAACGCTCCGTAGTTCTGCAGGCCCTGGAGCCCGAAGAAGTAGGAGTAGTTGCCGAAGCGGGCCAAGTTCTCCGCCGAAGCGCGATTGACTTCGGACACGTAGTTGATCTTGGTCAGGCCAGCGCGCTCCAATTCGCGTTCACCGTATTCTTCGATGACCTGGAAATGGAACGATTGGCGCTGCGGGAAGTTCTGGTTGACGCCCGCGCGGCCATTCTCGACGAAGTCGCCGTAAGCCGACGTCTCGCCGGTGGCTTCCACGACGGAGAACATCGCGGTGTCCATCAGCCAGTCGCCCATCTTGCGCTCGCCGAAGATCTTGGCGGCGGCGACGGGCGCGAAGGCGAAGCGCACGACTTCCGGATCGACGAAGGTCGTGAAGATCATCGGCAGCGCCGAATTGGGCGAAGAGCCGATGGCCGGCACGGCGTCCATCGCGATCCTGTAGTCACGCTTCATCTCAGGCGTGACGTAGCTCGTGACATCAGGGAAGACGATGCCGCGAGAAGCGAGGTGGGCGCGGTCAGCGGCCCACTGCGATTGTGCTTCAAACGTGTTCATGATTCAATTACTCCGATCAGCCGAGCGGCCATGAGGAAATTTTCACCAGTTCGCCGACGCCGCCAGACGACATCGCGAGGAACTTGGTGGCGACGTTCGTGGTCGCGGTGATCGTCGTCGAAGAGACAACGGTGTTGTTGTTCACGACGAGCGTGTTGCCGTTCGCGGTGCCGGAGCCAGCGATATAGGCGGTGATGGTCGTGCCAGCCACCACAGAGGTGCCCGAAATGACTGCGCCGAGGAGGAACTGGCCCGAAGGCGTCGCGCCAAGGGTGAGCGTGCCATAGGTGCCGGAGACCGTCGTGGAAGCGGCGTTCTGTTCAGCGATCGAGACCGAATAGGTGCCGATGCCGTTCGCCGTGCCGGACAGCTGCGAGACGACCTGGTTGCCGGTCGAGATGCCGGTGCCAGAGATCGTCGCGCCGGGATAGACCGAGCCCGAGCCGACGGCAGTGACCGTCATAACGTTGCCGATGACCGTCGCGGTGACCGAGAAGGTCGAGGCGGCCACAGCCGACGTAGCGGCGGTGACGGTGCCTGCAGCCGACAGGCCGGTGGCGAAGCTCGCCGCGCCCGAAGCCAAAGCGGCGTAGGCATATTGCCCAGCTTGGCAATAGGTCGCGCCCTCGTTCTTCACCCAGAAGTCGCCTTCCGAGAATAGCGGAACCATGAAGCCCGAAGGAATGAGCTGCGTTGAGTCCGAAAGAAACGTCGTGTTCAATCCCTGGAGCGCGCGGCCAACAAAGCCGCCGACCGCGCCAGCGCCGAACGAGTTGACGATGATCGGAGCATTGTCCGGATCGATCAGCGACGAAAGCAACCAGCCGAAACGGCCAACCGTCACGCCTGCCGAACCGGCGATGAGTCCGCCAGGGCCAGCATTGACCGTGACGCGGGGATTGTGGCTCGCGAAGTCGCCCGCGACGGCGACGCCCGGAAGCGTGTTGACCAAAGTCTGGAAAGGCATGATGAAGTGTCCTTTTGTGAGATGTTACGCGACGCCGATGCGGGCGGCATCGGGGAAGCGCGTCAGGAAGTCATCCGACGGAGCGGCGTCAGCCGCCAGCGTCGCGTTGTCGCGCTTGCGGGCGGAAATGGTCGGGTGCATCGAGATGAGCGTCGTGAGGGCGCTGGCATGGACCTTTTCAGCGTTCTTGACGCCAAGGATCTTCAACGCGGCGCGGTGGACCTGTTCGGCGCTGTCGCAAGCGATGGCGATCTCACCGACGTAGGGAGCGACGAATCGTTCAGCCTCGCGCAGCTCGCGCTGCTCCTTGCGGACGTTCGCGATGGCCGCGTCCATGGCGCCCTTCGTGATGCTCTCGCCCTTCTCGCCACCGCCCTTGGAGTCTTTGTCGTCCTCTTCGGCGTCCTTGGCGGCTTTGTCCTTAGCTGCCTTGTCTTTGGCGCGCTTGTCGGCCTTGACGGCTGATTGCTTCTTCTTTTCCGCTTCCTTTTCTCCAGCGGAGGCCTTCTCGTCGTCGAGGTCTTCCTCAGCGGCGTCTTCGGCGTCGTCTTCGTCCTTCTTCTTTTTGTCGTTGTCGTCGTCCCAGTCGTCTTCCGCCGTGTCGTCATCTTCCATGGCGTCGAGCGACTTGGTCAGATCATCAATCTTGGCGTCTTTCGCCAGCTTGCCGTCGAGCTCCTTGCGGAGTTCGGCGAAGACACTGACCTTCGATTCCTTGAAATTCTTGAAATCGAGCTTCGAGACGATCGGATCGAGATCGATGGAGGCATCTGCGGCCATCTTAGGACGCAGGTAGGCCAAGAGCGCGCCCTTGGAAACGGCGGCCTTGCGGCTCAGCACGATGCTGGACATTCGGTTTTTCTCCTTTTGAACACTTGTGGGTTTCAATGCTTCATCTCCGACCATCGCCCCGATGACGCGTCCTTGCGACACGAGGGCGACGTGGTTGGCTTCAATTTCCGTCATGCGCCCGTCATAGCGCACGCCGTTGTAGGTTCCCGCTTCCATCACAGGCACATAGCGATAGCCTGCTGAAAGGTCTTTCTGCTCGCCCGACTCGATGGCTGCGATCGCCTTTGCGTCCCAGATGGTCAACTCCGCCTTGACGTTCGGGTTGTCCCATTCGGGATTATTGACCGATCCGACGACGATCGACTTATCATGATCGCCCGCGACCTGTGGCCGATGGACGATCAACAGCGGCTTGCCGTGGAAGGTCTTGGCGGCCTTCTCCAGCTCGACCGGATCGCGCAGCAATGCATAACGCTGCTCCGGGGCGAGACCGAGCCTTTCATAGTCGGGGATCTCCCGGCCTAGATAATCGTTGACTTGGGCTGCAGAGATGATTGACGACGCGATGTGCATGTGCCCATCTGAGTCAACCGTTCGCAGTGATCCACGATCAAAGGCCAGAACGTCCCCGCCATAGCCGTTGGCGTAAGCGGCTTGGGCCTGCTTTTCGGCGTCGGCGCGGGAGGCGTAGCACTTGCCGGAGTCGCCCCACTGCCAGCCTTGGCCGCCTGATGGTAGGGTGCACTCTTTGATCGGCATCGCCTGTCACCTCTTCGCATGGCTAGAATTGAGCTTGGTTCACGAGAAATAAATCCACGACCGTGACTTGAACGGCACCCGTCCCAATCCACTCATATTGATGGACCCCGACTTGCACTGCTGAAAACAAGGCGCTGTAGTTTCCCGTCGTTCCAGGAACGATCGTTCCTGAGAGATCAGTGATGACGTAATCCGGCGTTTGAACGCGCAAGGTGACAGTCGTGGGAGCCATCGGGACGCCCGCATTATTCGTGAACGCCACAGAGAGCGTCAAGAGATCGCCCGCTGTGTAGGTGTTCATTGCGCATTGCTCACTTTGGCTGTCCAGGTCAAGACGTTATTGGCGATGGCGATGAAGTTCGCCGAGTTCCCTGCCCGAGCGAAGCCCGGAGTGGGCGTCGAGAGCGGCAACAGCAGCAATCCGCTTTGCGTCGCGCGCGTCCAAATCTGCACGCTGTAATCGCCGGGGTTGTCCCTACGGATCAGCGCGACGAACGGGACCGGCGCGCCCAACGAGGCGACCAGCGGCTTGTTGAGGCCGACGGGCGCGCCGGTCCAAAGCGTCTCCGGCGTCAGGCCCGAAAGCCAGAACTTCGGGGCGAACGGCGTCCGCGTAATCAGCGGAAGGTTCGTCCCGAACGCGGGGGACCACGTAGGATCGGCAGCGACGTCCTGCCGCCACAACCGCCCAGGGACCGGCGAGATCGCCGCCAGAAGGGCGTTTGCGCCAATCGTCGGGCGCCAGAACGCGGCGTCATCCGGCGTGACGATGAAACGCGATGTCGGCGTCGCCAGCGGCTTGCCGCCGCCCGTCAAGATCGGAATGACCAACGAGCCCGAAGGCGTCCCCAACCAAACCGGGTCAGGAGTGTGGTCCGCGCGCATCCAGTTTTGCTGGAAGGGCGTAGGAACGCCTAGCGTGGCCAGGAGCGCCCGATTCACGACCGGCGAGGCGGTGAACCAGGCCGGATCAGGGACGACGTCCCCGCGCCAGAAGCGCGGGTTAGGCTGACCGCCCGTCGCCAGCTTGAGGATCAGGTTGGCCGAAAGCGGAGAGCCAGACCAATTCGGATCAGGCGTATGATCGAGCTTCCATGTCGGCATGCGCGACGTTGGCGAGAACGACAACATCGCGAGCGAACGCGCCGCCGAAGGCCCGCTGTGCCAATCCGGCTCCGGTGAAAAATCAACACGGCGCATCGGAGCGAAGAATGGATTGACCGACGCAGCGGCGTGAAGCATCGCCGGAGACGCAAACGAAGCGCCAGACCAGAAATCCGCCTCTACGCCACGCGGCGCATAGAAAGTCGCGCCGGGGATCGTTTGCGCCGTTTGCGAACTGTTTAGAATCGCCAGCGACGCGCTCGACTGACCGCGCCAATACGGATCGTCGTTGAACGCCGCTAGGGCGTTCCAGTTCGGAGCCTGATACGCATAGAGAGCCGAAACATATTGCAACGCATTGAACGACGAGGTCGGCGCGGCATACCAAGGATCGACGTCAAAACCTCGCGGCGTGTAGAATGGCGCGCGCGGCGTCGATTGCGCCGGAGCGGACATGATCGCCGCAGAGGGCGCGCCGGTCCAAACCGAATCGTCGGCGGCGCGCACAAAGGCGAATGCTGGTTTGAACGGCGCTTGCGTTCCCGGCGCGAGCAACGCGGAATTGCGCGAAGCGACGCCGGACCATGTCGCATCGACTTGAGCGTCGATGCTCCATTTGCGCGGCGTAAAGGGATTTCCGCCGACCACAAGCTGCCTCAACGTTCCGGCGTTGACCGGAGCGCCCTGCCAATCTGGGTCAGGCGCGTAATTGTTGCGCCAGAATTTCGGAACGAACGGCGAAGCGCTGAGCAGCGCGAGCGTCCGAGCGCCAGCGACCGTGTTCGACCACGCGATTTCTTCTACGCCGCGTGGCGCATAAAAATTGGACGTCAGTTGATTCGCCGGAGTTAAGGTCGCGCCCAACGCGACAGACATCGCGATTGACGAACCATTCCAGCCGATTTCGTCCGTCCCGCGCGGCGCATAGAACGGAGCGCGAGCCCCGGTGCTGTATGTGCCGGGGAGATTGACGTTTTGCAGAAGGGCTAGAAGCATCGCCCTAGCCCTTCGTTATGAGCATCAGAGCGGCAATTCAGCCCACAGAAGGCCAAGCTGGATGACGCCGGTTGTCGCGGTGTTCGCGAACGATACGGCGGCCCAGGAATTCGGAAGCACGACCATCGCGCCGCCGATGTCGATCCAGCCCGCGAGAGCCTGCGCGACGGTGATCGCGCCGGTGCCGTAAGGCCCGAGCGGGGCGAAGCGGTTGCCCGCGTTGGTCACAGTGCCGACGTTGTAGACGTTCATCGAAGGGGCGGGGCCGCCGATCAGCATGTTGCCGGAAGCGGTGATCGCGGTCGTCGAGGTCGGCGCTGCGGTCTGGCCGATGTTGCCGGTCAAGCCGATGGACGTCGCGACGGTGTTCGCCGTCGTCACGCCGCCGACCATCACGGAAAGCAAGTGAGCTTTCTTGTTGGACGTGCCGTTCCAGAGAAGCGGCCCGCCAGTGCCCGCCGCCGTCGAGTAAATCACGCCCGACGTGATCGTGGCGAACGCCGACATGAGGACGCCGCCTTCCGCCATGTGGGCGTAGCGACCGAGCAATTCCGAAACAAGCTGCTCCGAAAATTGGCCGCCCGCCACGTTGGGATTGCCCGCTGTCGCGCGAGGCGGGAACGAACCGGCTGCGACGGCCTGACTTTGCGCAGTAGCCATAGGGTTGAGCCTTTCTTAAATGTAAGCGTAATTGACCGCGATGGACGGAGACGTCAGCGCGGTCGTGTCGCCGGACGCAATCGCGCCGGAAACGGTGTAGGCGATGCCAGAGCTGAAATATAATCCGCCCTCTGGCAGGAAGACCGGGATGCTCGCGCCCGCCGTCGCCGGGATGGCGATTGTCAGGACCGAAGCAGTCGACGTCGTCGCGGCGGAATTGTTCTGCATGTGCAGATAGCCGACGTTCGCCGCGCCGTTGGAAACGTAAAGCATCGTCAAGCGGCCAGCCGACGCCTTGACTTGAGTTACCGCCGCCGTTGTGGCGGTGATGATCGTCTGGCCGATGGTCTGGCCGTTGGTTGTGGCGTTCGATCCGAGAACCACGCCGCCGCTCGACGTATCCGTCAGGATGCGGCGGGTGTTCGTTCCGTCCCATGCCAGCGGGACGGGATTCAACGTCGGAGCGGAGCCGACAGCAATGTTGCCGCCGACGGAGAGCGTGCCAGCGACGCCCGCCGTGACGATCGCCGTGCCATTCCAGGAGGCGACGTTGTTCGTCGCGGTCGCGGTCGGCACCGACGTCGTGTAAGTGCCCGGCCAAGGCTGCGCGCGGAGATAGGCGACCGCCGTCCCCGCCGCCGTGACCGTGATGCGGAAATAGCGCGCGAGGCAGGGGAACGAATAGCCCAAGTTCGCGGCCACCGCCGTCACATACGCGCCCAAGACGAGCGGAACGCCCGTCAGCGCCGACCACGTCACGCCGTCATTCGAACAAGTGATATTGCCGGCTAGCGCCTGCGTCGTGATGTTGATCGACTCATATCCGGTCGTGTCGATCACGATGAATTGGTTGAGAGCGCCATAGATATTGATCGGCGCGGGCGCGTCGCTCAGAATCGTCGCGTTTTGCGCGTCACGCTTTTCCGGATTGAAAATGCGGACGTTGAGCGCCTCGCCCGTCCCCGAATCCATCACCGCTTCGAGGATGTTTACGCCAGCATACGGCCCGCTCGGATCGCCGACGATCGACATCGCGCCGGGCGCGTCGTTGGTCAGCGGCGGCGGGACGGGGAACGGGTTGTTGTTGGCGTCGTAAAGCTCGACCGAAAGCGGGTTGGTCGGGCTTGTGTCGCCGCCGTCGACATCGACGTTTCCGGTGACGATCTTCACGCGCTGGACGTCGAAGCCGCGCGGCGACAGCGTCTCGGTGTCGACGACCTTTCCGCCTGAGCCTACGTTTAGCGGTACGCCGCTGTCTGCCATGATGCTTCCTTATGCTCCGATCACATCATGATGCGCGTTTGCACGGAGAGAATTTGCGGGACGATCGCCGCTTGGGGGATCCACGCACCGACGCTCACGTTCGTAAGATAGGACCATTCAGCGCCGTTCGTGCTTGACCCGCTCAGGCTCACCGAGCCGGTGGCGGTGGAGTGCGTCGCCCATGCTTGATTTTGGCCCGCGCTATAAGAGATCGGGCCGTCCGCCGCCAGATTGGTCCATGAGACGGCAGACGATACAGGATAAGCGCCGGAATTGTTTTCCGAAAAGAAGCCAGCCAACGCCAGCCCGTTGGCGGGGATGGCGAGCGAAATGCTGATCGGATTGACGCCCTGTTGATTGAGAGTGCTGGCGGTGACGACAGGTCCTCCCGTCGCCGCACCGGTCAGAAACCAGCACTCCAGGCCCCAATCTGGAATGTTGTATGATCCCCAATAGACGACCAGTGTGTCCGTCGTCGCCGACGCAAGATCGGCATACCACAATTCCGATCTCTGGACGCCCGAACCGCTGTTGAGCGAGCCGGTGGCCTTAGTCATCGTCACACCGCCGATGGTCGGCGGTGCGGTGATTTCGACACCCGCGCCGATGAATAGCACGAACGTCGTTCCGGCGGGAATGCTCGGGCTTCCCGCAAGGGCGCTGCCGAGCAGATTGGTATATGTGTAGCTCGTCGCGCCGCTATAGCCAGGGTTGAGCGCGCCAGGGCTTCCAGGGCACCACGTCGAGATCACTTGAGCGGCGACCGTCGCCGGATAATAGGCGATATAACCCATGACGCCGTAGTCAAGAGCATCAGGAGAAATGGACGCTGAAACTGCGCCCGACGTTGTCACTTGGGATGAGCCGCCCCAGATTTGACCTACGTAGCCGCTTTGTTGGTCTCCGGAGCTGTTCGTGGTGCCCGTCCACGTCGCAGTTTGACTCGCGGACGTCGTTGCGTATTGCGCCGACGCCAGCACGGCGGCTGACCCCCCGATCGGGACCGGAATTGGTTTTACAAGCGGTTGTGAATGAATGATCTGACCGCCATGCGCGGTCGCAAAAGCGCCCTGAATGACGGAATAACCGACAAGCACGATAACGCCGACTAGATCGGTCGATCCGTTTCCAACAACGATGTTGCCGCTTGTGCCGGTCGGGACGAGGGCTTCCCACCAACTATATCCGTTGACGGCGGTCCCGCCAATTATTGTGCCAAAACGCAGCGTTGCCGGCACGCCGCCGATGGTGACCTGAGTAACCCCAGCAGAACCACCGCCGCTCATGCTCATGCCAACGACGATCAAACGCGACGGATCAGCGGTTCCGAAATTGAACGCTGAAAATGTGATGGACGACGCGAGGGGGAAGGCGCTCACCGCGCCGAGCGCCGTCATCGAATAGGCCATCGATCAATACCCCGACGCTTGGCCGTAACGGATCAAGCTCGATCCGCCGAAGCTGACGACCCATTCTTGATAGACGTTCAAGTTTCCCGTCGCATCATTCATGAGGTCGAGCCGACCGGCAGGGAATGTTCCGAGAGTGAACCATGTCGCGCAATAATCGTCCGATTCCCAAATGCCGTAGACGCCGTTGATCCATCCGAACATGATGATCGCTGGATAGCTTTGCCCGACAGCCGCCTTGCCGAAGCCATAGGCGTTCGGTCCAAGGATCGTATAGCTGCCGTTGCTGACGTCGTTCCACGTCGCGCCGCCATCGGTCGAGCGCAGCAATTTCGCCGACGTCGACGGCTGCGTGGTCGGGTTCATCAAGATCGGGCCGGGGATATAGAACAGGTTTCCGGCGTGCCCAGGCACGGCCTTGATCACGTCGTTGAAGCCGAAATTCGGGTTGAATGGCCCGGTGCCCGAGAGCATCAACGTCCATGTCGACCCGGCGTCCGTCGAGCGATAAACTCCGTTGCCGCTGAGAAGATAGAACGTGCCGGTGTTGACGTGATCGGCGGTCGCCCAACGCGCATGCACCGATTGCGCATAGGCGGGAGTGAACGCGCTACCCGTCGGCAGCGTCGCGGGCGTGAACCAGGTATTTCCGCCGTCCTGGGTCACATACGCTTTTTGGTCGGCGTAGCTGATCACCACCCAATTGAGCGGCGTCGAGACGGCGATTGAGCCATTGCAGAACGCGGAGCTTGGCGACGGTTGCACCGGCGCAAGCGTCCAGGTGTTGGACACGCCGCCATCGGTCGCTGTCCAAAGCGTGAGCGGGCCGCCGTCGCCGGTCCCGCCCGCGAGCGCGACGACGAAATTGGGCGACGACTTCGCATAGTCGTTGCCCATGCCCAGGCGCAGATCATACTGATAATTCGGCCCGTAGCCTTGGGGATAAGTGTTCGGACTGCTCAAGCACCAGATCGCGCGATCTTCGCACGAGAGCAGCGGATAATATCCTGGCGGCCATGTCACATGCGAGCCGACGAGATTCTCGATGCCGCCTGTCTGGTCGTAGAACGGCTGATTGATCGTCACGGCTGTGATGCTGTTCGTATACATCACGCCGCAGCCCCAGAAAATCCAGACGCGGCCTGATACGTTGGGATCGAAGAACGAGTCTCCGTGCGAATAATACCAAGCGCCGCCCGCCAAATGGTAGGCGACGGAAACGTTGTGGTACCACGGCACGCCGGTTGAATTGTAATCGGTGGTGGACCCGTAATAGCCGTAGTTGCCGCCCCAGGTCGGCGTGCCAGAATTCGCGTTCGTGGATTCGTCGAACAACGTGCCGCCAAGCTCGACAACCATATGGCCGGCATTGTTCGGATCGCACGCGATGCCCGCGAGCCCGACGTTGCCGTTCGCCGAGGTGCGGATCGTCGTCCACACGCCCGCAGGCGAAAGGCGATAGACATTCGGGCCACCGTCGATGGCGTAATAATAGCCATCCGACGCCATCTTGCCTTTTGTGATGGCGGTCGGCGCGCCGCTCGACGCGGCCCAGGTCGATCCCGCATTCGTCGAGATATAGACGCCGACATTGAAAACCGGGATGATGATGCGATTGGTCTTGCCGCCCGTCGTGCCGCTGGTCTGGTCAAATGCAATGCCCGGCGCGCCATGCGCGCTCGCGCTCGACGGGATCGTCGAGGGGTTGAGCTTTGTGCACGTCGTCCCGCCGTCGGTCGTGACGTAGATGTTGCCGTCCGAATCGGAGAAATAGACGACGTTCGCATTGGCCGGATCGACCGCCATCTTCTGGCCTTCGGTCCGGTTCGGGCCGTTGGGGTCAGCGTTAAAAAGCGTCAAGCACGGACAGATCGCCCATGTGTTGCACTTGTCGGTCGTCTTGATCAGATAGGCGGTGTTAGATTGACCGCCGAAAATCGCGTAGATGATGCTCGAATTGCTCGGCGCGATGCGCGCTTCCCAACACCCCGACCCATAGAACGGATTGCCGGTGATCGTCGACGGCAGACCGGCTGCATTCCATGCGTTCACCCAAGGCGCGCCAAGCGTGACGTTGCCGATGTAGAGCGAATTGACGTCGACGCGGGTGATCATCGTCCCATCGGGGTGCATGTCCCCGCCAGTGCAATAGCCGCCGCCGCCGATCTTGACCGGATACCAGCCGATCGGATTCGAGCCGGACGAGCCGCCTGACCCATACAGCGCTCGCGTGATGAATCCCATTACATCATCACCATGCGCTTGGGCATGAGCAGCGGACTCGAAACGGCAGCCCAAGCCGCCGCGCCATTCGACGAATTATATTGCCAACTCGCCGAAGAACTTGTCCCGGTGATCGTCGTCGATCCAGTCGTCGTCGAGTGGGCCGCCCAAACCTGGCATACGCCTCCGGACGCCGTGCTTCCATCCTGCGCCGTGCTGCCGCTGAACGTCGCCGCAGGGCTTAAAGGAACGGTTCCTGCGAAGGTATAAAATCCCGCGACAGCGACGCCGTTTGTTGGAATTGACAGCGTGACCGTCGGCCCTGCGCCGCCGATGCCGCTTGCGAAACTTCCCGTCGCGCTCGGACCGCCCGTCGCCGCGCCCGTCAAATACCAGCATTCGATGCCGATATAATTTATCGTCGATGCCGTGACATGCAAGACAAGCGTGTCGGTGACGGAAGCGCCGCCGATGTCGGCATAATACATGCCCTCGGAAATGTGGCCGTAACCGCCAAAGTCGCTGAACAATTTTGTGAGGGTGACGCCGCCAATCGTGATCGGTGAAGGGTCGGAAATCCCGTCGCCATTGCCAAGATAAAGAACGAACGTCGTGTTGGCCGGAATATTCACTCCGCCATTGACGTTCGCGAACGTCAATGTCGCGCCGTTCGCGCCGCCATATGATTGGAGCGTCGGGCTTCCCGAGCAATAATTCGAAGAAGCCGCCACTTACTTCGCGTCCTCGACCAACTTCCTCAGCAGCGGATTCGGGATCTCATTCGGGTCTTGCGCGGGGACGACTTGACCGTTGACGTAATATCCCGCCCCGATCGCGCCGTGCCAGCAATTGTCGCAGCACGCGATCTCCGAGCCATTGTCGGCCATCATCAAGCGCGTGCGGATTTGGCCGCGCTCATGGATCGAGCGCGGCGTCTCTTCGAAGATCGGCTCCAGGCACCAACGGCAAAAGCGCCGGTCGCTCGGATCGTTGATCTGCGGCGGAAAACGGAACCTCGCCTTGGGAGCTTCATGCTCCTTGCGAAAGAACGTGTCCGCGTTGCTGAACGGCTTCAAGGGCTCGGTCAAAGTCGCCTCCGTCTTTGATTGCGAGCGCCTTATTGCGACTCATATTCCATGTGCGCACCGATGGCGCCGACCGTGCCGCCCGTGAAGGCGGACAGCGAGATTTCGCCGAACGAGGCGGTGTTGCCGAGGACGGAGATCGTCTCCTCGACCCTGTTGGCGCGCCAGAAGTAGACGCCGCCGAAGGCGTTGAGCGAGCAATTCTCCAAGTGCAAGGTCGAGGACCGCTGCGGCTTGGTGGTGGCGTTGGAATTGCCGGTGACGGGCGGAGCGGCGAGCGCGACGGTCGCGGGGTCTTTCGAGGCGTCCGTCTGGCCCGCGCCGAGCGTGTTCGTGCCCGACGCGACGGTCGAATCGCGCGCAAGGATCATGAACGTCGGCGAGGACGACGAAGCGGCCTGGCCAGAGATCGAGATTTCCCAGATGCGGTTCAACTGCGTGGCCGATCCGCCTTGCAACAGGAAGGGATAGGTCGCGTCGACCAAGTTGGTCGTGTCCGCCGTGGCGGTCGGGGTCATCGTGGTGACGGAAGTAATGCGACGTGCCATTTCATTTTCTCCTGAGGAGTTGATCGGGCACTACGCCCGTTGCCAAAAACTGGTCCTGCAATTTCGCGAACGGAACGCAGGTCCCGGTCATCTTCATCTCTGCGCCGCATCCATCGCAGATGTCGTGATCGCAATTCGAGCAATACGCCCGCGCCCTCAAGCGGTCGGGATTCTTCACCACGACCTTCTGGCAATGCGAACAGGTGTATGTCGCGCCCTCGAACAATTGACCCGGACCGATGTGCCCGGCCAGCTTTGTGCGGCCAGCCTTGATGAGGTCAGCACCGGTCAAGCCAGGGCTTTCCCGATGGTCGATCATCAGATAGCCTTCGCGTTCTGACTTTCTGAACATCAGCTCGGTCCATTCGGCGCAAGGACCGCCATCGCGGCCTTCTCGATTTCAATTTTGTACAAATCGACGTCGTCGATGAAGCCGTTCTCGTCTGCCAATCGGGCGGAGACTTCCTCGATGACGCCGTGCATCTGCATGTCGACCTGCGCGCAATAGAGCGCTAGGCCTGCCTTCTGCTCCCGCGTCAGGCGGCGGTGATCGAACCAACGGCCCTTGAGGATAACGACCATCACTCAAATCCTGGAATAATCGGCTTCGCCCGGCAACGGCAATTGATCAATTCGCCGGGGTAAATGTTGCGTCCTTCATCTGGATCGAACCAGCCCTTCTTGACGTCGTAGCGGACCTTGTCTCGTCCTGCCTTGAGGTGAGAAGGGCGCGGAACTTTACCGGCGCTGGAGTGCATCCACTGGGCTTCTTTGATTCCTGCTTCAATCTGGCGCGCCCGCGTGATCGCCGCTGTGGCCTTGTTGTTCTGGTCACGAGCGATCAACGCCGCACGCTTCTTGGTCACGCCGTAGGTGTGTTGGAGCTCCTTGGCCAATGGCCCGAGGTCTCCGCCCCGCATGACCGCGCGCATCACCGCGCCTTCGACCGCTTGGAGGTAACGCTGCGGAATGGACTTGATGAGTCCAACGCTCTCGCCACGCGTCGCGGTCACCACGTCCCGCACAAACGGCGAGACCTTGAATTCGACGGTGAAGCCTCCATCGCGCAAGATCTTCTTCAGCGCGTCCGTCGATCGCCGGTCCACCGATTGGGCGAACCACTTGCCCAAATTCTCGGACAAGTCATCGAAGCGTCCGAACCATCTGTCCTGGAGCTTCTTCATCGTGCGCCTCAAGAAGGCCGCAGGCGTCTCGTCTTGGGCCAATAGGGATGGATTCTGGTTATTCGCCGCCCTCACCCAATAGAGCACCGAGGCATGCATCTCGTTGAGCAAGCGGAGCACCCGCCGTTGATACTCCGCCGCTATCCCCGCGTTCGGGTTCACCGGGCGCAAGACTCTCGCCTTGCGCAGCTCGGACTTTGTTTTGCGGGGCTCCATGCGCGCTCCTCGCGAAGACGAATTGTTCCTGGACGCTGAGGTGGTCTTCGAGCGGGATGTCGAAGAGGGAGAGGGAGATCATGAAGCTTTGCGCTCAGCAAACAGTTTGTCAATCGAGTTATCCGCCCCGCCAGCCTTCGCGCTCGTGCCATGGACCACAAGCCCCTCATCTTCCTCTTCGGAGAGATCGGGTACGTCCTCAGGATCAAGGCCGTCGTAGATCGAGTTGGGATCGCTCGCCAGCCGCTTGCGCGAATCTTCAGGAGAGAGCACGCCAGCGTCGATCAGGATGACGTCTGTGTTCGCCTCCTTGTTGCGGCGTTCGGCGCGCTCCAATTCGCTTTCCTCTTCGAGCGGGCGGAACTCGAATGTGATGGACTCGTCGATCTCATTGAACAACGAGAGCTGGACCATGCACAAAACGCGGTGCAGCGGATCGCGGAACAAATGCTCTTGGCGGGCGTGGATGAAATCATAAAAGACTTGGATCTCGCCCTCGGACGAAGCGTTCAATCCGGACGGCGAAATGCCCGTCAGCTTCACGAGCGGGATCTTGGAGACGCTCGACATGTGCTCTTGCGATTGGGCCTGCAGCTCGTGGAGCCCGCCCAATGGCGTCGAGACATTGACGAAGTCTTCGCTAGCCATGTCCAACATCAACAGTCCACGATTGGACCGGACATTGTTCATCATGTCAGCGCGCGAGGACAACGAGTTGTAAGACGAGAAGTCGCCGCCCTGCAGGGCCGCTTGCATATCCGTCTTTACCACCGACACAGAGAAGTTGAAGATCAGGTCAGCGACAGACTGCTTGGTCTTGAGCCAGATGTCGACGTAGCTCTTGGCGAGCTGCGAGAGCGATAAGCCGCCGAAGTTGTAGACCGGCTTCAACAAGTCCGGCACCTCCCGCCCGACCACCGTCAGCAGGCGCGTCGCCGAGACCGGCTTGCCCATCACATACCACAGGCGCGGTTTGTACCAATGCTTGGACAGCGGATTGGAGCTGTCATAGTCCGACGGATAGCACCAGATCGGCTCGACGTTGCGCAAAGCCGTCAGCGGATTGGTCTTTCCGATCTTGACCTTTGAAGTGTCGTCGCGTCCGTCGCCGATCGGCTTCATAAGCTCGTCGTCACTGACCTTGTCTTCATCGCCCAAACAGACGAAGATGTGGCCGCAACCGAACTGGCCGTCGTGGATAGCGCTTTGATAGAAAGCCTTCTGCACCTTCAGCCGATCGAACTCCAACTCGATCTTCTTGATCTTTTCGGCGACCGCTTCGTCGTCTTTTGAATTGGACTTGATCTCGATCCACTTGCGGGTCATCTCTTCCGCGATGGTCTCGTAGATCATTCGGTATTCTGGACGCTGCGCAAGCTCGGAAAGGTAAGGGTAGCCCAGGAACTGCGTTCCAGCGACGCCCCACGAGGCGAACTGGCTCGATGCCCAGGACATATCGTCCATGGCGAACTTTGGCTTCACCCCTTCAGGCAGCACGCCGGGCGGCGGAGTGTAGGGCTTGAACACCTGGGCTGCGTTGCTCGCCTTACCGCCCAAAGCGGCGGCTGCACTCTCACGGATGTCCATGCCGAGGCGCTTAGGGGCCACACCCGCTGGCTCCGGCGCGCGGGCCGGGGAAACGGTGCCGTTGAAGAGCGCCAGCCACTCTAGCCCACGCGTGAGCCATGAGCTCACTGAAACATCTCCCGACGAAGACGCGAGCCGCCATTGATGAACACAGCCGCCGCCTCTCGATTGATGAGCATGGGTTTCTTCGCTCGGGTCAAATGGTGATTGGCCTGCGCCAACGCGCAAACGCAATCGTCGTGAGCGCCCTCCGGCGCTGAGTACCGCGCGCCAGTGCGGGTGTACTCATATTCAAACTGCTTCAGCTCGATCACGATCGGTCCGTCGGGATAGCCGACCTTTCGGTTCTGGATGGAGACCGCAAGGCCCTCCATGATCTGTTGCTTGGATTGAGAGCTGTACTTGAAGCCCTCGAAATTGGAGCCCAGCTCCTTCTGCAGGAGCTCAACGACAGGGTCACCCACGCCGGTGGAATCGACCAGAGCCGGAACACGGCCTGTCATGGACTTGATGATGCGGATTGTCTCGTCCCAAGGCTTCTGAAAGCGCTGGAACTCGCAGACATCGCCGTTCTCATCGAGGCCGACGCCAACAGTCCAATCGACCGCCTTCGCCAAGTCCCAGCCCCAAGCTTTCGGCGGCTTGCGCGACATCGGCTTGACGCATGCAGCAATTTGCGCATCGGTGCCGAACGGATTGCCGCCGTCGTCGTTCGGTTCGGCGAGGTAGAGCTCTTTGAACACCCCAGCAGGCAAATCGCGCTGGGCGCTTTCGACTTCGTCCTTCGTCAGGACGCCTGCCTTGACGGCGTCGTATGCCACCATGCGGTGGTAGCTCAATCCCGGCGAACCTTTCTCTGCACGGCGGCAAAGATCATAGAACCAATTCTTACGGCCCTTCACGTTCCCGATCGCCCGCAACGGGCCTTGGGTCGCGGTCAAGGTCGAGCGCACGGCGTGCCAGGCTTCCGCCCTCGCGCGGCTGGCCTCGTCCATCACAGCCGCCCAAACGTCTTCACCATAAAGGTTGTCCGGCTTCTCGCCAGACTTGAACCAGATCGACGAGCCATTGATCAGCGTCAGGCGTTGGTCGCCGTCGTGCGACGAATAAATGCGCTGCGGCATGCCGCGCTTCATGCGGGAATAGGCGATCCGCGCTTGAGGGTAAACCGGGGCCACCCACCAATAGTTTCGGCCTTTCACCGACGCTTGGTAAGCTTGTTCGAACAACCAAGTGATGCAGGAAACTGTCTTCCCGGTCTTTGTGCTCGCCTCGACGAACGACATGCGCGCTGGTTTCCCGTCGCAGTCGAACGGGTTGAAGATGGCCTCAAGCTGCTTCGGATACATCCAAGGACGCGTATACTTATACTCTTGCGTCACTCGTCGTCGCCCATCGGGCTAAAATCTAAGACTTCGCCTTCGATCATCTTGTCGGCGGGGGTGGCGTTTTGCGTCGCCTTCAGTTCGATCTGCTGCTTATTCGCGCCGTCGATCGTCATCGTGAATTCGAACGCGTTGCCGCTAGTCCCAGTTTCTGGCGCAGCTGGCGCTTTGTCGCCGTACTTCTTCGGGAGGATCCGGGACATGATCCATTTACGAGTGTCTACGCGCAAACGAGACCGCGCTAAATATTCTCCGTTTTCCCGCCAACCGACGATAGCGCCTGATTCATCGCGCTTCGCCATATAATCATTCGTTCCATCGTCTGAAATATCGACGATTTCGTCAGCGAACGTTTCGGCTTGAATTTCTCTTGCCCGCGCATATTGAGCGTAAAAACCTTCACGGTCTTCGATCGCCCAGCGTCGGATCGTATGATGGCCAGGAAGTCGCTCATCACGGCAAATCTGCCGCAAAGATTCTCCCGCAGCTAAGCGATCGCAAACTTCTTTAGCAATCTTTTTTGAAAAAGAAGATGGCCGCCCAGGAAGCCCTTTAACTTCCTTCCGAGCCATAGTGCATCTCCATCAGCAAAAACGTTTCACGCCTCCCACCAATTTTGGATGGGTCCAGCCCCCCCATGGGCAGGACGGAGCCGCGGCTAATGGACTGCCGGGACGCCCGAAAACGCGCTTGACTTGATACGCATTTCCCTCGTCGATCCGAAGACCTGAGCGAGGACATACAACTCATTCTTTTTGACGCGGGAAACCACCGCGCCCATACCATCGAGGAAAGATCCTTCGATATGAAGGACACCTTTATCCCCCACGCGGGGACCTACGCTAGGCGGCAAAGGCCTCACCCCATCTGCGCCGACGAGCGAACGCACAAACGCCATGACCTTTTCGGAGATGGCCACGGGCTCGCCGTCGAACGACACAGGGGTGATGAAATCGCTTACAGGATGGTAAAGCCGATCCGGGATGTCGGCGAAGAGATATCCTGGGAACAACGCCCGGACCTCTTTGCAGAGTTCGAACTTATTCCCCCTCACCCGCACACGGCGCATCGCTTCAGTTTGGGGGAAGAAAACTGGCACGGAAAACCGCTTAAGCTCGCGTAAAGCAAGCTCTTGCCTTGTCGATGTGACATAAGCGGCGAACCACGTCATAGCATCCGCGTATACCACGGTAAAATCATATTGTAAACGTAAAAGCCTTTTCCAGCAGGCCAAGAGGGCCTTTTTCACCTCATGCTATACGAACTATTCGATACTTCGAGAGAGTCGTGCATAGTGTGTAATATATATATAATGTAAGGACGGCTTTTTATAAAATAATACACTATATAAAAAGGTTGTATAGTTTGTATAGTCCGTATTTTTCCTAACGATTACAATGGCCCTCCCTATCCGACCTTTACGGCCTTCTCCGCCGCTATTCGGTCTTTTTCCGTTCATTAAAAGTAGTCTACCATTTTGGTATAATTAAATTTTTCTCTTACAATACGGGCTTTTGGCCCTTTTCACTATTCGGCCTTCCCCTTTTTAGGCCCTTTTTCACCTGGAAGATTGGCCCGGTATTTATCCCCTTTTTGTAACGGCCAAGGACGGGCGAAACCGCGCCTATTATTGAAGACTAACGGTTTCCACCCGTTTGTTTGCATCGCCCGGTTGCACCGGTAAGCGACGCCCGGCCGCCAGTGGGACGCGTCGATCTCTAAGGTTAGCCGAAGATCTTCCGTCGAAATGAACCACCGGCCTCTTTCTTCCTGGATAACACCGATCTTCCCGAACGGCGCTCCTTCTAAAGGAGGGGAGAACCCGCCGATTTGCTCTTCCCACGGATCCGATTGCCGCTTAGACTCCTGCTTCTCCCGGGCTAACGATTCGAGGTCCCTCGGTAAATAAAGATCCGGGTCGGCCTTTTCTTCTTCCATCGCTTCGGCGAATAATTGGTCCCTAATTTCGAGGATCGAATCTGTGTCGATTTCTTCCTGTATTTCGTGGGGCCAAAAGCGCCGGTTGCCAGTCGACCCCTGGAGATAATCCCCGACGTTATTCGTCGTTCCCCACACGACGAAGCTACGGGGTTTGTTCATATTATAAGTGCCCATTTCGCCGAAAGCGTCCCGCCCTCCGTCCTCTTCACGGGTGATGAACGATTTGACGTCCTCGACGTCCGAAGCGTGGAACCCGGCCAATTCGGCGATTTCAAGCACCCACTTCCCTTGGAGGGCTTCTTTGATAAGCTTCCCTCCCTCTTTCATCAATTTATGGACCGGCTCCCGGCTGACGTATCTAGCGTCGTTGAAGTTCCCGCTTGTGAGGACGTTAAGGAGGGAAGATTTGCGCAATCCTTCCCCTCCTTCCGATATTGGCACATAATCCCATTTGCATCCGGGGCGGAAGATGCGGCGGACCATCGCGAGGAGGACAAGGCGGCCTGTCTCCCGATTGAGCGGCGTGTCCTCGACATTGCAATGGTCGACGAACCAATCCTTAAGCCTTTTCTTCCTATCCCACTTCAAAGCGTTCAAATAATCTTTCACCGGGTGGAACGTGTTCCATTTCGCCGCCCGGACTAATCCGTCTAAGGCGTGCTGCCGGCCGGGATCGAAGCCGAACGTGGAATGGCACCAAAGCCTGAAGCTAAGCGTCAATTCTTTCACGTTGTTCTTCGCCATCCCTCCTTCGTCGTAAATGATAAGCCCCGCGAATTCGTCGAAACGGAGGTTGTAGCTTGACCGCCTCGCCGCCACGACGGCGTTCGGGAAAGTCGGCCGTGGCGTTCCGTCTTTAGAAAGATCAAGGAAAAGGAGCCCTTCGTCTTCGACGCCCTTATTGACCTCGGCGACGCTTTCTCCAAGTATGTCGTAGACGCTATCGGGGTTTACGCCCGTAAGCTCGATGAGCCTTGGGAGGCCGACGGCTTTTTCTTCGTCCTCGATCCTTTCATATGTCGTCTCGACCGTCCGGCGGACTTTCTTCACATTATCGCCGACTACGCCCGCCAACGCTTCGATGGCTTCCACGGCTGTTTCTAATTCGACGCCCCTACGCGTCAACGCGCCTGCGAGGGCGAGCGTCGCGTCGTTGCGCACGCCTGCGGGCGCCCAATGCCTAGAAAAGAAAGCCATCAACGCAGTGAGCCGAGCTCCTTCGACCAACGCCGATCCGTCCACTTCAGGCGGCGGGCCTTTGTCCCAGGCTGGAGAAAACTTATAAATGTCCCCCGACGGATGGCCGCTTTCGGGAAAAGCAGAGCAGCAATTTTGGATGCGCACTTCAAGAAGAACATTGTCCTTTTCGATTTCCTTATCGACTATTTTAATGACCGTTTCGTCGTCCCGCGCGGAGAGCTTCGTTCGGTAAAGAAAATGCGAAGCAGGATTTTCTGAACGTCCCCAGATGAACGTCGTCTTCGGGAGGAAAATAGAAGCGAACGGCTTGACCTCTTCGCAATCAAGGTCTATGTCGGTCGCGCCTCCCACGCCCATTTGCACGGCGACGTTCTTGTTTTCGAACGTGATGTCAGCGTATTCTTTTTCGGTCCATTCCTTAGACGTCGGACCACGTTTGCCTTTTTCCACTGGAATAGGTTTAAGGCCGAGAGACCTGGCGAGGGCTGCGCTTCGCTTTCCTGCTGCAGGGACGAACGGGATAGGATCTTTGCTCATTGCGTTCGATCCTGAGCTTGCTGCCTCCTTGTTGTTTTTCTATTTACGCCATGGCCTAAAAGGGATAAATAAAACATTGGCCCAATCTTTCCGAGTATTGGCGCTATTACCTGAAAGCCCGGCCGCCGCCCCGCAGCCGGGCTTTCTTTTTGCGCTAGAACGCCGCTTATAATCCACTAAAAAATTTTTGGTATCCCCCTATTTACTACATGAGCCCTGCAGGCCTAGCGATGGAAGCTCCAAAAAAGGGGTCAGGCCGCCATGCGCATCAACGTTTATTCTCAGGAGCTTACGGACGAAACTTCCATCGTCGAAAAGAAGTCTGACACAGGCGTGGTCTATTCCGGCGTCCGGCTTATGCTTAGGAGTTCTGAATTCCTGCATGATTATCCTTTCGACGACGACCGCTCGGCCGTGACGTTCTGGCTTCCTAAGACAGTTGCGCGGCGGGAAGAAATCGCCAAGGCCTTCGAAGAAATGGCTGCGCTTACGCGGTCGGCGAAAGCTGAAACAGGAATGGACTGAGATGAAAAAAGAAGAACTCCCCTCTTTTTACAAATTGACGCCGGCGCAGGTCCGCGAGATCCGCCGACGGGAAGACGTAAGCGTGGCGCATTTCGCAGAGAAATTCAGCGTCTCGAAGATGACCGTGAGCAAAGTCCGCCGTGGACTTACATACCGGAGCGTGCAATGACTAAGCCGAAAGATTACGAACTCCACGAATTCTGCGCCGCCTTCCCCGAGCTCGAAGCGAAAGATTTGCAAGACCTCGCCGACGACATCTACGCCAACGGCCTTCGCCATCCGATCATCCTCTTTGAAGACAAGATCCTTGACGGGCGGAACCGTTACCTCGCGTGCAAGATCCATGGCGTCGAACCGGAATTCGAAGAATTCCAAGGACCGCGGACAAAAGCGCTTGACTTCGTTGTCTCCGAGAACCTCGCCCGCCGGCACTTAAGCACGGCCGAAAAAGCTTTCGCCGCCGCCCGTCTATCCGACCTCCGCGGAACGAAAGCCCAAGATGAAGCCGAGCACCTTAAGGTCTCGTCGTCGTCCGCCCGCCGCGCGGAGAAGATCATCGATAAAGCCATTCCCGCTATCCAAGAAGCAGCGGAGAAAGGCGACATCACGCTCTTCGACGCGGCGAAGCTCGCGGACAAGCCGGCGGAAGTCCAAGAAAAAGTCGCCCGTTCTAAAGACAAAGACGCGGCTGCGAAAAAGGCGGTGAGCCCGCCGGTCCAGCCGCTCAAGACGATTATGACAAAGGACGACAAGAAGGTCTTGGCGGAGATCGTGGACATCTGGAACATGGACCTTGCCGATATGTGGAAGCAGCTCGGCGACGTGGCGAAGGGGAAATTCATTTCTGATGTCCTGGAGTATTGAAAAAGGATTGAAATATGCCGCAGCCTCTTATCGATTATGGAGCGTATTGGCGCGCTAGGCCCTCTGTCTACGAGAAGGCGCGGCGGGAAGCGACACCGTGGATAGCTCCGTTTATGGAAGGGGTGAAAGGTGAGACGCAACTCCGTAGCGTCTGCATCCATAGCGGCGTCACTAGCCTCGATCATTTGCAGGAATTTGAAGATGAGTTTTATACGCTTCCTTCTGCTGGAAAAAAGTTGACGAAGATCGTCGCCGACCGATTTTGGAAGAAAGGCGTCGTTTGGCTCCCTAAAATCCTGCCGACTAAACGCTACGATCCTTTCAAGGAAGAGATATTCGAACAAGCTTTCTTCAGGCGGTTAAAAGTCGTAGGGAACGACCCTATTTACGAAATCAGGAAACAAGCTGCCCAAGAAGCGCTCAGGCAAATGAGGACCATCGATTGATGGTCTCGTTCACCTACGCTTCGTGTGGGACAAGCCTCTACATAAATTATATGAGTGCTGACTCAGGAACCACTATTACCTTAACCGGGACTGGTAATCATTGCCCGCATTGCGGCTATTCGCTGTCGAATCACCCTTACGAATATCCGGCATTTTCAGGAGCTGTCTCGCAAGCATTCAATGATCTAGACTGGCGTTCAGATTTCCCTGCGCGGGTCGCTTGGTTCCTTTGGGGCAAGCCACCGCCGTTCCGCCCGAACGCTTACGCGGCCTTCATCCGGCCCGCGAAGCAAGCCGCAAGGCCGCGCTGCCGATCGCCGCCTTGTGGATTTCTCCGGGGGGAATTTCAATAGGGAGAAAAGGAATGAACGCAGAAGCGGCAATCGAGAAATTAGGCTACAAACTTCAGCCAGGATTTAAACCATGAAGATCGTTTGGACCCATTGGCGCAGGCCGAAAGAAATCGCGGCGATGAAGGCTGCGGGGACGCTCCCGACGGAAGAATTCGAAGTTGTCGACCATATCGCTTCTTATCTTGCTAGCACTAAATACGGCGGGAGGCAAATCGTGGAATTCATCGTTCAATCAGCTCGGGATAAAAACGAGGACGCGTTCCGCGACGGAGGAAAGATCGTCATCCTCGAGCCAGAAGCGTTCGCTGACGCCTATGAAATATCCGTCAGTTGGAAACCGACGTTCTTCATCATGCCGAGTTCCGCGTTACGGCCCTGACAAAATTTTCTGGATCGTCGGCCAATCGTATGGACCGGCGTAGATAGGAACTTCCATTTCAATGTCTCTGCCTTCGTATATCGCCGTGGCAAATTGGTCGCCCTCGACGATGAAGCATCGGCCTCCTAAAGAGGACCGTCGTTGGAGCCAGCCCTTTTGGCCTGGGCGGAGCGGTTTCCCTTTGCGCTTGAATTCGATCCATACGTCGATCCCGCCGTGGAAGAGGACATGGCAATCTGGGACGCCCCAAGACACATATGACTCGATCGGCGTGAATTGGCGCCGCTTCAAGTTTTTCTGGAACTTAGCTCGAAGGCCGGCGTCGGCTTTCCCCATAGGGTTTACTTTCAGGTTAGTTTAGCTTAAAGGAGCGGATATGGACACGGATCAAATACTCAAAGAACGCCAGACGACCCATGGAGACTTCCCCGATGTGGCGGAAGTGAACATAGCGTTAGAGCGCGCCGCCTATTCTGGCGTAAATTGGGACAAATTGCCACCCGTCGCCAAAATCGCCATCAAGATGATCCTCCACAAAATCGCCCGAGTCGTCAGCGGGAATTGGTCGTTCGACGACCACTGGGCAGACATTATGGGTTATGCGGGGTTGGTCCGCAAGTATATCGCAGGAGGGTTTAATGCTAAAAGATAAGCGTAGCGACGGGTGGTCTGACGAGCACCGCAAGAATATGTCTTCAGCGATGAAGGCCGCGTGGGAGCGGAAAAGAAAAATCAAGGAACAAAAAAAGAGCGCGGTGAAGCCCGTGAAGACCCATCGGGGAGCGAAATAATGTGCGGCTTCGCGATGTCCCTCCTCCCCGACGATCCGTGGCTTATGAAGGCTGCCGCGGCGATCTCCCACCGCGGGACTCTCCCGCCCCGTGTCACTCGGCATTCAGCGTTCGCGAGGTTGCCGATCGTCGGGAGCTTCGAGCAACCGATCACGATCTTCGACGAGGAATTCTGTTTCGTCGGCGAATTGCTTAATTTTAGAGATTTCACGGATGAGCTCGGCGACACGATGCTCGCGTTTAGGACCCTCCGCGACTTCGGCGTCCGCGGGTTCCAAGGGTTCGACGGATTTTGGTCAGTCGCCTACCACCGGCACGGCCGCATCACGCTGATCGCCGACTACCTCGCCCAGAAGCCGATCTTCTACACGCATTCTCGGGCGTGCAGCGAGCTATGGCCTTTGGTCGAAGAAGGAGAAGATTTCGACGAGGTTTTTCTTTCTGACGTGATGAAATGGGGCTATTGCCCGGACCAAAGCCGCACGCCGTTCACGAGGATTAAGAAAGTCCTTCCGGGCCATTCCGTGTCGTTGCCCGAACGCCAGATGGAGCATGCGGATCCAGTTTTCATCGCCGACGACTATTCTCCCGAAGCCCTCAAATACGCTTTTGAAGAAGCTGTCCGCCTCCGCGTCCAATCGTCAGACGTCCCCGTCGCCTGCCTCCTTTCCGGCGGATATGACTCGTCTTTGGTCTATCGGACTGCGCGGGAATACGGCGACATCGTCCCTTACCACATCGGCCTCACCGGAGAGCTTGGCGTCGCCCAATCTATCGCAGGTCCGTCTCTCCGCGTCGTGCCGACGGCCGCCCCGCCGACGGATCTTGAGATCCTCCTCTGGATGCAAGAACCTGTCGACCTTGGATCGGTGGAAGCCCAAATCCTCATGGCGGAAGCCGTGAAAGAAAACGTCTGCCTCGGCGGCGACGGCGCCGATGAATTCTTCGGCGGCTACGGACGGGCTGCACGATATGACAGCCGTTATTCGGACGTGTTCCACGAGCTTGTCTGTTACCACCTTCCGCGGCTCGATCGGGTGATGATGCGGAAGGCCGTCGAATACCGGTCTCCCTTCCTTAGCCGAAGGATGGCCCAGCTGGCTTTAGCCGCCCCTTACGCGCCTAACAAAAAGATCCTTAGGGATATATGGCCCAACGACGTCGAGAAGAAGCCCTTGCGCCCGGCTGGCTTCGACCGCGAGGCCCATAGCATCCGGCTGGTCAAGCTTTTCCGGGAGATCTGGCTATGAGCGTCATTAATCGGATGAATATCTCGATTTCGTCTATAGATAAACCTTCGACGATCGACGGTGAAGTCGTCCATTTCTCGTTCCACGGCGATCATTTCGCCATATGGTTTGTCCCATATAGGCCACGGCGCCAAGTGAAGATCGTCGGCACGGGGGAAACTTATAAAGGGCGCCATTTAATCAGCGTTTCATTTGGAGACGCCGCTTGGCATTTAATTGAGGTGCAGGAATGAAAAAGAAAGTTGAAGTCCCGCAGCTCACCGCCGTCGGTGTGACGTCTGGCATAGGGTCGATGCTCCATGGGGCGGCGAAGGCTGGGTTCAAGACGCTCGGGAACATCGAATGGCGGAAGTATTACCACGCCCGCGACGAACGCGGCCGCAACACGTTCACGGAGAATTTTCCCGGCGCCGTCTTCAAGCACAAATGGTCTGACCTTACGCCGGAAGAGGTCGAACGGCTGATGAACCCGACGCTTGCCCTCATGCATTGCGAATGCGGGAATTTTTCGAAATTGAACGGCGCGAACGCCGACCGCCTGGAGGACTTGACTGATCCTGGCGACATTCCGATCACGTTCGAGGTCGTGGCGAAGCTCCAACCGAGGTTCTTCGCTGCGGACAATCTTGCTCCTTCTTTCCAAGCGTTCTCGATGCGGGATTACGTCGACGCCCTGCCGGATTACGATATTTTTCCTGAAGCGGTTTCGAATTGGGGTTACGGGAATGTGCAGAAAAAACGCGATCGGATGTTCGTTCTTGGCGCGAAGAAAGAAGAGGGCTTCACCTTCCGGCCTGACGAGCACGCCCATTCTGGCACTGTTCGGTCAGTCCTCGAAGGTTTAGGCGAGCCAGGGAAATCTAATTACCCTAACCATGATCCCCACGCTCTTGACGTCATTTCTCCCCGCTCGACGAACATATTGCGCTTAGGAAAATCGGAGAATTGGCGCGTCGTCCGCGATTGGTTCGCCGCCCGGCCTCCAGGGACGATAATGGAATATCTGAATAAAGATGGAGAGCTGAAAAAGCGCATCGGTTTCCTCAAAGCTAAATGGGACGGCCCGTGCAACGTCCTCACCGGCGGCAACGCGACGATCCACCCGATCCGCAATGTCCCCTTCACGATCCGCGAACGCGCCCGCATCCAAGGTTTCGACGACGATTTCGTTTTCTACGGGACTAAGCTCGACGAGAAAGGGCAGTGGGTCCACGAAAACAATATGCACATGGTGAAGATGACGGGAAAGGCGATGCCGATCCAGTTCAATGAATACTTCGCCCGGCAGGTCGCTGCCCATGTCCTTCGGCAGCCTTTCAAAGCGGCAGGGACGCGGCTCCTCAAAAACGACCCGTTCATCGATGAAGCCAAGACTTGGTTTTGCGACAACGTGGGTTATTCGAAGCAGGAAGCGGCCTGCGGAGCGTGCTGGTTGGCTGAGGAGTGCGAAGTCAGGCGGAGGCGGTTCGGTTATACCCCTCCTCCTGAAGCGGCCGTCCGCAAGGTTCCTAAGGCCCCTGCCGTGAAAGCCGAAAAGGTTCCGAACGCGCCAAAAGCGCCAAAAGCGCCCCGCGCCGTAAAGGCGCCTAAAGAAACGATCGCGCCTGCCGGCGCGACGGCTACTACGATGTTGAAATTTGACTGAAGGGAGAAGAAAATATGTCTATGGGCGATAAAGTTGAGGTTAGGGACGGCGACATACCGGGCGATTATCATTGCGCATGCGCATGGTGCTCGAAAGCCATCGGAGAGCTCCGTCCTTTGGACGGCTCATACTACAGTCGACTTGAGCGGCGGGCTTATTATTCCCCGACGGAAAAAGGCAAAGGCGGGCACATCGCGAAAACGCCGTTGCATATCGCCCGTTGGGCGATCCAAGCTTATTCGAAGAAAGGAGACTGGGTCCTGGATCCGACGATCGGCGCCGGGACGACGGCCGTCGAGTCGTTGACTCAAGGGCGAAGCGTCGCGGGGATGGAGCTTGAATTCGGGCAAATCCTTTCCGATAATATCAAGAAAGCTCTCTCCACGATCCCGAAAGGATCGGCAGAAGCGAAAGTCGCCCAAGGCGACGCGAGGAACATCGGCGATTTCTTGAAAAAGGTCGACCAGAAGTTCAAGCTGGTCGTCAACAATCCCCCCTATAGCGGCGACAAATCGGTCGGCACGCTCATCAAGGGAGGACCGCCGCAAATCCTCTACGCTTACGACAAAAAGCTCCCGAACCTGGCTTTCCTAAATGAAGGTCCCGTCTATATCGAAACGATGACGGACATCTACAAAGCTTGCGTTTCAGCCCTCCAGCCAGGCGGGCATTTCGTCGTCGGCGTTAAAGACATGATGCGGAAACGCGAACCCTTCCTCCTTCACCAAATCTATTGCAGGATCCTCGAAGACCTAGGGATGGAATATGTCGGCGCCGCTTTCTTGAAGCATTATCCGGGCACATTGTTCCTGAACACATATTTCACGGCCCGCGGCGTCCACCCGCCTTATTACCAGACGATCGTCGTGTTCAAAAAACCTGGCGGCCGGGCGGCGAAAAAACTTTCCTGAAAATACAGCAGTAAGCGGCGTTAGTCCGCCGCTTGTTTCCTCCGGGGTTTACTTTAAGAGATTAAAGGGTTTACAAAGATATTCCTGGAGGAAAAATGGTTGAGCTTAAAAAATTGCCTTTAGCGGAAAGCGCCACGGCGCGGACGATCGAAATAATTAAGACTCTTCCGTCGGGAAGCGTCTTCACAAGCACGACCATCAAAGACATCGCCGCGGACGGCGGATGGTCCCTCGACGTAAGCCATATATCTGCAGCGCTTTACCGATGGCGCGGCAAGAAAATGTTCCGATGCATCGGCCATTCGTCCAACAACCGCAAACGCCTAGTTTACGTCATGGAGGATCCTTCCGTCGTCTTTAAGCTTAACCGCCGGCCGGAGCATGTAGTTGTCCGTCCAAGGCTCGGCGGTTACCATAAGCATTCAGACGCTCCGAATGTCCTCATCGGAGAATTCGGCTCCTCGAGGATAAACGAGCTTCCTAAGCAAGAAGTTACCGTGGTTCCGCCTGTCATTCTTGAAGACACACCGTCGTCGATCCTTGACGATTTCCTCCAGCTCCTCGTGCGGTTAGAAAAATTATTGAAGAAGGATTGACGATGTTCAAGAACCAAATCACAGCTTTCCGCGGAGCTCTCCTCGAAGCCCCAATCGTTAAGACAGAAAAATGGCAGGGCGTCGAAGCGAACCTTTCGACGAAGGAGATGACAAACCAGTTCTTTATCGTCGATCTTAAGGGTGAGGAACGACTCAATGCCTATGCTGACGACATCAAGCCGAACCTTCCGTTCGCGGATAAAGCTTTTGAAGAGCGCGTCGGCGGGGAGCCTTTGAACCCTGGGACCGCGTGGCTTAGTTGGCCGTGGTCCCGATCGGCGGAAAAATTCAAGCCCTCAGTGTTCGACCATTCCTACGCAGAGCGTTATTGGCCTAAATTCGCGAACCGAAGCGAAGGAGGGAAATTGCCGGTTTCCTATCCTGAACGCATCCGACGTTACCCGGCGAAAGATCCCCGGCCTCGGTGGGGAGCCCGCGGGCCATACGGCGACCTTGAGGATCTTGTGAACCTCCTTGACGACCAGCCCTTCACCCGGCAAGCTTACTTGCCGATCTTCTACCCAGAAGATCTCGGCGGCTTGCCGCGGAAGCCTTGCACACTCGGCTATCATTTCCTCCAACGGGATGGGAAGTTCAATGTTTTCTACCTAATGAGGAGTTGCGATTTCACAAGGCATTTCCGCGACGACTGCTACCTCACTATCCGTCTTCTTCTCTGGGTGCTCGACCAGCTCCGGATAAGGGACTCGTTTTGGCTCGGCGTCGTTCCTGGCGATTTTTCCATGTGGATCGGAAGCCTCCACGTTTTTGAAAAGGACCCCCTATGAGCTATTTTCTTGATGTCCGAGATTTCCATCGAAAATTCGGCCTTCCTTCCGACGGGCCGGCGCGCCGGCTCGACGACGTCGAGCGGATTTTCCGCGAAAAATTCATGGAAGAAGAACTCAAAGAATACAAAGAAGCCGACACGAAAGCCGACCAGCTTGACGCCCTCGTGGACCTTTGCTATGTCGCGATCGGGACTGCCGTGATGCAAGGCTTCGACTTCGATGAAGCTTGGCGGCGGGTCCACGAAGCGAACATGAAGAAAGTCCGTGTATCGTCCGCTAGCCAAAGCAAGAGAGGGTCGACCCTCGACGTCGTGAAGCCGCCGGGCTGGACGCCTCCAGATCATTCCGACCTTGTAGGAGAATGACATGACTGATTGGATTGTCCGATGGTTCGAGCTGGCTGAGCACATTTCGACCTGGAGCAAAGATCCTAGGACGAAAGTCGGCGCAGTCCTCGTCGGCGCTGACCGACGGGAGATCGCCGTTGGGTTCAATGGGTTCCCCCGCGGTGTCGAAGACACTGAAGAACGCTTGAACAATAGGTCGGTGAAGAACGCCCTCACGCAACATGCAGAGAGGAACGTCCTCGACAACGCCCGCTTCGACGCGAAAGGCGGAACGCTTGTCGTGACTTTCGCTCCTTGCCATGAATGCGCGAAGTCGATCATCGCCAAAGGCGTCGCCCGCGTGATCTGCCCTCCTAGCAGCCAGGATCCGAAGTGGCTGGAGAGCTTCGCCCTATCTTCAGAACTTTTCGATGAGGCCGGCGTCGAATTGCTAATTTTTTCAAAATAAGGGGTTTACAGCTCCCTAGGAAGTATGGCATAGGATCCTGTGTAACAAGACAGAAAAACGGAAAACCAGAAAACATTAAGCAGGAGAACATCATGCATCCGAAGCCAGACTTTTCAAAGATGAACGGACAGCAGCTTTTGGACACGTACAATATGTACGCTCCGAAGTCTCGGTCGGCGAAGTTCCAGGATAAACAGGAAGGCGTCGCTCGTTGCGAGGCCGAATGGGTGAAATGGGACAAGGCCAACCCGAACCACCCAGACCGCGCCAAGAGCTTGGCGCTTACGACGACTACGACCCCGGCCGCGTCGGCCCCGGTCGGACCCAAAGTGGAGGACAAAAACATGGCGAAGACTGCGACTGCCGCGGCTAAGGCCGCCCCGAAGACGGAAACCAAGAAGACGGCTGCGAAGGCTCCTTCCAAGCCCAAGACTGCACCGGCCTCGAACAAGGCCAAGGCGAAGGCGGAAAAGCAGAAGGACCGCCCCGAGCGTCGGAAGCCGGAGTCGCTCCAGGGCCGCAATCGCCGGAGCTACGACATCATCCAGCGCAAGGCGAAGGTCAATCCCCGCCGAGAGGGTTCCCTGTCGCACGACTTCTTCGAGGAAATGGTCGACGGCCGCACCGTCGGCGAATACCTCGACCAGTTCGACGACTCGGAACGCCGCAACGCTTCGCAGTGGCTCTCGAATTCGATCGCGGAAGGCCACATCACGATCAAATACGGCGAGCCGCCGGCTGAGTCGGCGAAGTGAAAAAAAAGGCAAGGCTCCACAGCCCCGCCTTCCCCTCGCTTCAAGGCCAAGGCTATATCGGGATAGACCTTGAGACGAAGGATCCTGACCTCAAGAAATTGGGGCCAGGATATTTCCGCGAGGGCTCTTATGTCGCCGGTGTCGCTGTAGGGACGGAGGCGGGGTTTAGGGAGTATTACCCTATCGGCCACGAAGAAGGCCCAAATTTGCCTAAAGGGCAGGTTGCTGAATGGCTCCGGCGGGAGCTTAGCACAGACGTCCCGAAGGTCGGGGCGAATATCATTTACGACCTCGGGTTCCTCCGTTTCATGGGTGTTGAGCCAAAAGGTCCTTTTTACGACATTCAAGTCGCTGAACCGTTGATCGACGAAAACCGCCTTTCTTATAGCCTTGAGGCCTTGTCGCAAAAATACCTTGGTGCGGGAAAATTCGACGAAGAGCTTAACGCTTACCTTATCGCGAAATACGGGCGGAAAAATCCGAAATCGAACATCTGGCGCGCGCCTTCGCATATCGTCAAACCTTACGCGGTCGGCGACGTCGAGCAAACTCTTTACGTGTTCCGAAAGCAAATTCCGATCCTTAAAGCGGAAGCCTTGTGGGATTTGTTCGAGATGGAATGCAGCCTCATCCCGATGCTCCTCGACATGCGGGTCCGCGGCGTCCATATCGACGTCCCCGCCGCGAAGAAGATGCATGCTGAACTTACGGAAAGGCAAGAAAAGCTCCAGAAGAAAATCGGCGATGCGTCTGTCTGGGCGGCTGCAGAAATCGCGCTGTTATTCGACAGGCACGGCATGGAATATCCCCGCACTCCGAAGACTAAAGCTCCGTCGATCACGGCGGACTTTCTTAAGGCGTGCCCGCACCCATTGGCGAAAAGCATCCTTGAGGTGCGGCAGCTGGACAAACTCCGCGGGACTTTCCTAGAAGGCGTGATTTTCGACATGCTTTACGAAGGATCGATCCACACGTCTTTCAACCAACTCCGGAGCGACGACACTGGCGCGGTCTCTGGCCGGTTTAGCTCATCCCTTCCGAACCTCCAATTCATTCCGTCCAGGACAGAAGACGGCAAGCGTATCCGCTCGCTTTTTGTCCCCGATAAGGGGTGCGATTGGGGGAAATTAGATTTTAGCCAAGTCGAATTTCGGCTGGCTGTGAATGACGCCATAGATTGTAAGCTAGGAAAAGCCCACGCAATCGCAGAAGCTTACCAGAGGGATCCAAACCTCGACTATCATCAAGTCGTCGCCGATATGTGCGGCGTCACTCGGACGCAAGCTAAGACGATCAATTTCGGCATCCTTTACGGAGAAGGCGCCGCGAAGCTTTCTTCGCAGCTTGGCTTAGATGAACAAGGCGGTCGAAAGCTGTTGAGGAAATATCATCTGCGAGTCCCGTTCGCTAAGCCTCTTTCCGAGCGATTTTCTAGCATCGCCAAAAAGCAGGGTTACGTCGTCACCCTTTACGGCCGGCGCCGCCGGTTTGAAAAATTTTCTGTGGGAGGGAAAGATGGTTTCCAGATTGTCCCAGAAGGGACGATCGGCGCAAGGCGGGCTTTCGTCCACAAAGCCCTCAACGCGCGGATCCAGGGAAGCGCGGCAGACGTGATGAAATTGTCGATGCTTGCAGTCTATAAATCTGGCGTGACGAAAGTCCTCGGCGTTCCGCACCTCACCGTGCATGACGAGCTCGACTATTCGATCCCCCGGACGAAGGAAGGCCGCGAGGCTTTCGCGGAAGCGAAACATCTTATGGAGACGTGCGTCGAATTGAATTTGCCTTTGAAGGTCGACAGCGGCGTCGGCCCCAATTGGGGGAAAGTAGCATGATCATCAAAGAAGCTTTAGACGCTTACGCCAAGTCGATCGACCGGCCGTTTTTTTCGGATCGGACGAAGACCGTCGGCGCGTCAGAAGTCGGCCAGTGCGCGAGGAAAACGGCGTTCGTGAAGCAAGCCCATTTGCCGGACGCTGACTCTACCGAGCGTTATGGCGCGAAACTCCGCGGCGTGTTGATCGAGAATTATTTCTGGGTGCCGGCCCTTCGGGCGAAATATGGGGACGACCTCCTTTACGCTGGGGACGTCGGCCAAAACACGCTGATGCGCGGTTACCTCTCCGCGACGCCTGACGCTCTAGTCGTGAACCAAAAGCCGAGCGCCTTGAAGGAATATGGCGTCCCGAAGATCGCGGGCGGGTGCTTCATCGCGGAAGCTAAGTCGATCGATCCGCGGAGCCCGATCGCCAAGGCGAAGGAGCAGCATATTTACCAAGTCCAAGTCCAAATGGGCCTAATGCGGGAGAAGACTAAGCACAAACCGAACCACGCCCTCATCAGCTATGTCGACGCGTCTTTCTTGCATGAAATTTCAGAATTCGTCGTCGCGTTCGATCCTAAGATCTACGCGAACGCCCACAAACGGGCGGAAACGATCATGACCGCGAAGGATCCAAAAGACATTCCCCCCGAAGGCCTCATAGCTGGCGGCGGGGAATGCGCATATTGCGGGTTTACTACAAGATGCAAAGCGGTCAAAAAGGAGGACCTCGCTTACGCCGAGCCTACCGATTTGCCTGCGGCGTTCGTGGAGAAAGTGGAGAAGCTATGCAAAGAAGCTAAGCAGTTGAAAGAGACATCAGAAACAGATATGGTCAAATACCGGACGCTTCAAGAAGAAATCAAGGACTTGCTCCGTAGCCAGAAAATCCGCAAAGTCCCTGGCGTCGTCACTTGGAGCTTCGTGAAAGGACGAACCTCTTACGATATGAAAGGACTTCGAGAAGCGGCGGCAGAAGCCGGCGTCGACGTCGAAAGCTTCCAGACCGTAGGAGAAATATCAGACCAGTTAACAATCAGACTCTAAGCAGGAAACAGGAAAAAGGAAAACAGAAAATGGCTAATCTTGTCAAAGCAAGCGACCAAGAATATATCAACCAAGTGGCGAACGCTTTCGACGCCTTCGGCGACACGACAGCTTCGTCGAACATCGTCGGCACCCTCCTCAAATTCAACAAGGGCGACTGGCTCCTCGGCCGCGACCAGGAAGAAGTCGAGGAAGGGACGAAATTCGTCGTCCTCATGGACGATATGCAAGTCGGCTGGCAAAAATGGATGGACAGCAAGCCGACTGAGCAGAGGTTCCAAAAGATCACTGACCCGTCCTTCCAGCATGTCTCCCGGAAGGACCTTGACGCTCAAGACGAGTCGGAATGGGAGATCGGCGACGACGGCAAGCCGCGCGATCCGTGGTCGGCGACGTCGTTGGTGTTCCTCAAGAACGTCGGCGATTACGGTGAAGAAGCTACGCTCTACACCCTCCCGGCGAATTCCAAAGGCCTCCTGAAGGCAGTCGGCGAATTGTCGAAGATCTACGCGGCTAAAGTCCGCCAGGATCCTTCTGTCAACCCGATCGTCGAGGTCGGCAGCGACTCGTATATGCATCCGAACAAAGCCTATGGTCGGATCAAGACGCCGACGCTGAAAGTGGTCGATTGGGAGCCGAAGGAAAGCGAAGTGACGACGAAGAAAGTGTCCGCCCCAGTGAAGAAGGCCGAACCGGCGAAAAAGCAATTGGCTCCGCCGGCGAAGAAGGCCCCGGCGCCCGCTAAACGGCGCTAGAACTACGGAACCGACCCGCTGGCGGCCAAAATCGCCAGCGGGAGGCCAATATGCCCTACCTCTCCCTTCGGCCGCCCCGCGTCAAGCAGCGTGAAGCCCTCGAATGGCTCAAGGGGCGCCGGGCTGGCGCGTTGCTTATGGCGATGCGGACGGGAAAAACGAAAGTCGTCGTAGACGATTGGGGCCGCCTCGTCGATCAGGGATTAGTCCGGTCTCTCCTTGTCATCGCGCCGGCCGGCGTCTATAAAACTTGGGAGAAAGCGATCCGGGACGACGCCCCGCCAGATTTCCTCAAGAACGCCACGATCGGCCTCTGGGTGAGCGGAAAAGAACCTCCTGAATTCAAACGCGGCCCGCGCGTCCTCCTGATGAACAGCGAAGCCATCAGCATGACGAAAAAAGCCCGTGAATACGTCCTGTCGTTCCTCCGCGCTGACGTCGGCTATAACATGGTCGCTGTGGACGAGTCCGTCATTATCAAGAATAAAGACTCAGTCGTCGGGAAATTTATGGTCGAAAAGGTCGAACCTTTCGCGTCTTATAAACGGATTTTGACGGGCCTTCTGTCTCCCCGTTCGCCGGTCGACGTCTATAACCAATTCAAATTCCTCGACCGCAAGATCTTTCCTGAGCCTTTCGGGATGTTCCAACACCGTTATTGCAAGATGAAGCATATCGTCCGGATCGCCGATCCTTTAGTTGATATGTATTTCAGGCGGATGTTCGCGAACAAGAAAAACGAGGCTGCCGTCCTTAAGCTCCTCGGGACGAAAGCGCCGACGGTGAAAGAGGCGATGTCGTGGATGACCCGAGATGAGAAAATCGGGCATGTCTTCAGGCTTGGCGGGTGGATGCCAAATGTCCCCGTCACGGAAGGCTTCCAGAACCTCGACGAATTGCATAAACGGATCGCTCCGCATTCTTTCCGCGTCGCTTTAGAGGACTGCGCCGACTTGCCGGCGATCGATTATTCTTTCCGCGACGTGGCGATGACGAAAGACCAAAAATTCTACTATCAAAAAATGAAAAAAGAAGCTTACGCGGAGCTCGAAAGCTTAGGAAGCAGCGTGACTGCGACGCAGGTCATCGTCCAAATCCTCCGCCTTCATCAAATCCTCTGCGGATTTATGACTACAGACGACGGGGATATTTTTCCGATCGTCGAGGATCGGACGGACGAAATCTTGTCAATCCTGGAAGATTACGAAGGGAAAGCCCTCATTTGGTGCGCTTACGACTACGTCGTCCAGCGCGTGTCGAAAGCAGTGGTCCAGCGCTTTGGCGAGAAAAGCCTCGCCCGTTTTTGGGGCGGGAACCTTAAGACACGCGAAGCTGAAGAGCTTTCTTTCCGAACGGATCCTGCTGTGCGTTTCCTTGTCGCGACGCCTGACGCTGGCGGAAAAGGCCGGACGTGGGACGTGGCTGACCTGGCGATCTACCATTCTTGCCGCAATAACCTTGACCACCGTTTGCAATCGGAGGAACGGATCAGGTCGCTGGACAAGACCCGGCAGCTCGCCATCGTCGACCTTCGGTGCCCTGGGACCGTCGAAGAACCGATGATCGAGGCGCTTCGAGCGAAGCAGGACATGGCGAATCTGATTGTCGGAAAAGAATGGAAAAAGTGGCTTTAAGGGGTTTACTTTCTCTTCATGGCGTAATAATGGAAAAGAACGCTCAGGAGAAATCAAATGGCCCATACCTTAACCTGGAAAGAAATTTACCGAGCTTCCAATGAGGCTGGTTTTTTCCACGGTGTTATGGGCGCTGAAGAAAACGCCAGCGACACTATCTACGTCGACAAAGCCGCCGCCCCGGAAGATTTCGACAAAATCGCCCTCGCCTCGCTGGAAGGCTATTTGGCCGAAGGGACGCTCGATAAAAAAGAGCATGACTTCTTCGTTGCTTTGGGGGTCCGTTTTTAACAAGGAGAAAACAGATGTTCAAGATCTATTACGGCATCATTCTCGTTCATTCTTTCAAATCTACTTCCCTTAAAAAGGCGCTTATCCGCGCCCAACAATTCCGGGTCATGAAGACCCACTTGATCACTCCCGGGGGGAAAGAAATTTCCCTCCTTTAATCCCTAAGGGGGTTTACTTCAAAATAAAGATATGACAATAAGAAGGGGAGGAAAATTCTTCCCTTTCTTTTTGGAGCTCGTTATGAACCTCTCGATCCAACAACAGGCCATCGTCGACTGGACCAAGAACGGAAAAGGTTCGGCCTTCGTCGAAGCCGTCGCCGGCGCCGGGAAGACCACGACCCTCCTCGAGCTCCTCTCGGCTACGAAGGGTCCGGTCGCCTTCGCCGCCTACAACAAGGCGATCGCCACGGAAATCAAGGAAAAGGTCGCTAAACTCGGCCTTGGCCCGCGGGTGAACGTCGGGACGTTCCATTCTTTCGGCTTCAACGCCTGGCGGAAAATCCACCCCGACGTGAAGGTGGACGCCCGGGAAAAGGAAAAAAGGACTACGGAGTTCCTCCGTCAATCCAACGCGGCGAACCTTGACGGGTTCGTGAGGAAATTGGCTTCTCTCGCCAAGCAACGAGCCCTTGGCGTCTTCGGATCGACGGCGGACCTTTCTAAGTGGTTCGAGATCGTCGACCATTTCGACCTCGCCTTCGAGATCGAAGACGAAGCCCAAATCGAGCGGGGCGTCAACCTCGCCATCCGCGTCCTCGAGCTCCACGTCCAATGGGCGGATAAGCTCATTGACTTCGACGATATGATCTATATGCCGCTCGTCAGCGGCTGCAAGATGTGGGAAAACGACTGGGTCCTGGTCGACGAGGCCCAGGACACAAACCCGGCCCGCCGGGCGTTGGCCCGTAAAATGCTCCGCCAAGGCGGCCGGGGGGTCTTCGTCGGCGACCGGCATCAGTCCATCTACGGTTTCAGCGGCGCGGACTCGAACGCGATCGACCTCATCGTCAAAGATTTTTCCTGCAAAATCCTCCCGATGACGACGACCTACCGTTGTCCGAAGGCGGTGGTCTCTGCCGCCCAGGCTTTCGTCTCGCACATCGTCGCTGCGGATAGCGCCCCAGAAGGCGTGGTCCGGACGATCCACGCCAACGATTTGCCTACCGAATCTTTGACTGCCGCCGACGCCGTCCTCTGCCGCAACACGAAGCCCCTAGTGGAAATGGCCTATACGTTGATCCGCAAGGGCGTCGCCTGCCACGTGGAAGGCCGGGACATCGGCGCCGGCCTCCTCAAGCTGGTCGATCGGTTCAAGGCTAATTCCCTCCCGAACCTCATCGGAAAGTTGGAAGACTTCGCCGAACGCGAGTCGGAGAAATTGATCGCGAAGGGGAAGGAGACCCAGGCTGAAGCGCTTCTCGACAAGATCGAGACCATCCGGACGATCGCCGCCGGTTCGTCCGACATTTTCCAGTTGAAGTCGAAGATCCAAAACCTTTTCCTCGACGCTGAATTCGAGGCTAAACCGACCCTCACGCTTTCGACGGTCCATCGGTCGAAAGGGCGGGAATGGAACCGGGTTTTCCTGCTAGGACATGACACCTTGATGCCGTCCCGCTACGCCCGGCAAGAGTGGCAAAAGCAGCAAGAAAACAACCTCATCTATGTCGCTTACACGAGGTCGAAGTCCGAGCTCATCCTCGTCGACCTTCCTGCCTCTCCGAAAGGCTAAAGGGTTTACAAAATGAGGGCGGACAGGATATGTTCGCCTTCGGTCTAAGGAAATCCAAATGACGAAAAGGTTAGATCCTAGCGAGCTTCTTCAATTTCGCTGGACACGGGAAATGGACACTATACTTCGGAACCTCGCGGTCGGGAAAAAAACCGCCCAAGAAATCGCTTCCATTTTCAATAAAATGGGCTATCAAAACATCACGCGGTATTCTATCTTAGGACGGAGCCACCGCATGGGACTTCGATTAGATAAATTCTTCTGGACAGCCGAAATGGACGCCTTTTTAAGGAAAGTCGTCGAGGACGGCAAGTCGGCCGCCGAGGCTCTTGTCCTTTTTTATGAAAAAGGACACTCCAGCTTGTCCAGGAACGCTCTTGTGGGCCGGAGCCACCGACTCGGCCTGCGGTTCCATAAAGCGAAAGAACGCAATGTCCCGATCAAGCGCGCTGCGAAGCTAGCGATCGCTGTCGACGAGGTCTCCTTCGACGGCGGCGTCGATTTCGCCAGCCTTCCCGATAAGGCCTGCCGTTTTCCTGTCAGCCCTTTCCACGCGAAAGAACACAAATTCTGCGGAGCTCCTTCCGACGGAAAATCGCGTTATTGCGCAGACCATGCAGCGATCGCTAGGAGGAATTGAGATGGCCCCGCAAAAGATCTACATCGCCGGTCCGATGGGCGGTTTGCCTGATTTGAATTTTCCCGCGTTCCACCAAGCAGCAGAAAAGCTCCGCCGGTGGGGACATTTTGTCTTCAACCC
>Ga0075029_100000013_pt1 | contig 72894 bp, 90 predicted proteins | sample LitLauG_LLR_2013_FD_71391 | JGI IMG/M metagenome (GOLD analysis project Ga0075029, IMG submission 71391) | Freshwater sediment microbial communities from North America - Little Laurel Run_MetaG_LLR_2013 | ecosystem: Environmental > Aquatic > Freshwater > Creek > Sediment | place: USA... | reverse complement strand
TTTCAAAAAGAAAATTGAATCAACCAACGGTAATGTTCATAATGATGATTTAATGAACGTTGAAACTCTATTTGAAATATTTCTATCGTGGGAAGAAATTACTATTAGTAACGAACAGAGTGAGAAATGGACAGAAAATTTTAATGAAAATATCTCAAAAGGAGTTACGAAAGATGGATCATTTGAAAAGGGTAACGAACAGAGCGAGATTGAAAGGCTGAAAGAGGAGAATCAAGGATTAAGACTTCATAATGAACACGCTATTGCACAAAGAAATTCAGCTTACGCAACAATTAAGCAGATGGAAGAGGAGAATTGGCGTTTAGAGGAAAAGGTTGAATTTGATAAAATGGCTTATGAAAATAAAATCAAGCAACTCGAAAGCAAAGTTGAAGATCAAAGTAAAGAGATAACGCATTTACTTGACGTAAGGTTACAACTCGAAAGCAAGTTAGCTGACTACAAATCTGCCCTAATGAAATTCTACACTCCTGACATGCCTGAGGATATGCTTAGGTTGTTGGATAAGGCAGAGCAGAAACAGAGTGAAGGGCAAGATGAGATGTGGGAAGACATTTACAATTATCTTGAATATGAAAATGAAATTAAATTCAATGAGTTAAAATCCAAATTCAAGTTAACGAGGCAGTGAAAAGTAATTGCATCAAGTGAAAAATGATTGGCTATACCCTATAAGGCTATAGCCTGATGAATGATTTGATTTTTAAGGCTATAACCTGATATTACTTTAGCGACTTAAACTAACATAACAAAATCAGTATTTTACTTTAATGAACTATTTCGAGCACGAATATATCTCAGCATCCGACATCAAAAAGTTCATCAAGCAGGTGAATGGCAATGCTACGCCTGAGCCAGAGAACCTGCAAGAGATATTTGACCTCGGCACCCTCATCCACTCGATGATACTCGAGCCTCACTATGTTAACAAAGAGGCCGATCCAGAGGACTTGACACTGGCAAGGAAAATGAAAGATACCTTTTTCAAAGATGCAATTTGCCAGATGATCGTTTCTCGTCATGACTTCATCAGAGAACACGAATTTTATGGTTCCGTGGAGGTTGGTGGCATGCGATACAATGCCAGGTGTAAGTGTGACGGTGTAAGCGTAGGCATGTCCACTATTTTAGAGCTGAAGGGGCTATCAATTACCAACAAAAAAGCCTTTGATGCGAGCATAGATATGCTTAACTATGACCTCGCAGCCGTTCATTACATGCTTTGCACGGGCGCGAAAATGATGCTCATCGTGGCTATCTCCAAGAAGAAGCCCGATCTGATGTTCAAGAAGGTTATCAAGAAGCATGACGAGGTATACGCATGGGGCGAACACAAATTAATTCAAGCAATGGAACAATGGAGAGACTTGTCTCCGGAAGATATTAAATTAACGACAAAATGAGCCACACCGAAATCTTAGCATTTGCCGACTGGCTATGCTCCAACTACATGCGCCTCGAGTACGATGCTGGGTTTGTAGTCTACACCAAGCAAGTAGGCGAAGAAGAGTACACCATCGAACAACTATTTAAACTCTGGAAGGAGGAAGTGTTATGACGTTGCGCGAATTTTCCGAATACTACAACATGACAAAGTATGCCGATATACCTGTGCATGCCAGACCTAACCGTAAGTTCTCTGACAATTCGGCAAATGAACTTACAAAAAGCATCTTGGCATATTTTGAGATGGTTGGCGTAAAGGCATGGCGTGAAAGCTCCGATGGCCGATATCTGCCAGCACCAGAGGTTAAGAACATAATGGGACGCACGGTGACTCTCGGTAGAGGCAAGTACATTCCCCGTAGCAAAGGAGCAAAAGGTATGGGTGACATTAGTGCCGTGATCGATGGACTATTCACGTCATGGGAGGTGAAGTTCGGCAAAGACCGGCAGTCAGATGTGCAGAAAGAGACACAGAAAGAAATTGAGAACTCAGGTGGCAAATACTACATTGTGAAAACTTGGGAAGATTTCATCTTTCAAGTGGAGCCACTGATAAAATCAAAAACGCGACCACTATCTGTGCATCGCGTCTGATTTAAGTAACCGAACATCAAAGCGAAATGAAGTCAGGTTGAATCAAAGTTAAACAAAATAAAATAAACTAACCATGAGAGAGATTACATTTGATCAGGAAGCACTCAAAAAACTCCAAGACGGGGTGAACAAAATGGCCAAGGCCGTGACCGTAACACTCGGTCCTGGCGGGGCAAACGTAGCCATGGAACGTCAGCCAGGCCAAAGCCCACACATCAGTAAGGATGGCGTGACTGTCAGCCGTGATATCTTCTTGGATGATCCGATTGAGAACATGGGTGCATCTGTGATCAGAGAGGCCGCCAACAAGACCGCTGAACTCGGTGGCGATGGAACTACTACATCGGTACTGTTAGCTCAGGCAATCTTCAACGAGGGAGTGAAGCAAATTGCCGTTGGCGTGAACAGGATTGACCTAAAGAAAGGAATTGATATCGGGGTGAAAAGAGTTGTGGAAGAACTAAAAAAACTGGCTACCCCAGTTGAAGGTGATGATATTCTTAAGGTGGCAACCATCTCAGCGAATGGGGATACCGATATAGCCAAGTTGATCAACGAGGCAATCGGACAGGTCGGAAGAGAAGGTGTTGTGTCGGTTGAAGATCACCAAGGCGTTGACTCCTACGTGAAGAGAGTGGAGGGTATGAACTTCGACAGGGGATATCTTTCTCCGTACTTTGTCACCAACCACGAAAAGCAAGAGGTCGAGTTCCGGAACTGCGAGATACTGATCTACGATGGAGTCCTCGACAATATCAAGATGCTGACTCCTTTTCTCGATAGAATAAGGAAGCGTGGAGTGACTTATCCATTGCTGATCATCGCCACTGATGTAACTGGTGACTGTCTGGCAACGCTTGCCTTGAACCATTTGAAGCAGAACATATCTGTTTGCTGTGTTCAAAGTCCTTCACCAATCGGTGACGTTAAGAAGGAAGACCTGCGCGACTTTGCTGTAGTTACCGGGGCAAAAATCATCACCAAAGAAACAGGTCTTACGCTTAAGACAGCCGATGCCGATGTACTCGGTAAGGCTGATCGGGTAAAGGTTACAAATTGGAGAACAACCATCATCGGTGGCCATGGGGATCCTGATGAGATTATTGACAGGGTTAAATCGATTAAGTCTCAAATGGAAGACACCAACGAACAAGCCAAGGTTTCGTTAAAGGACAGACTTGCTCGATTGGTATCCGGCATCGCAGTGATCTATGTCGGTGGCACCACCCAGGTAGAGATTAAGGAAAAAAAAGATCGCATTGACGATGCTCTTCAGAGCACCCGAGCAGCATTGGATGAAGGTATCATCATCGGTGGTGGTATCGGTTATCTGCTTACATGGAGTAAATATACTCCTACACCGACAGACATGAATAGAGATCAATTCATAGGATCAAAGATAGTATGGGATGTATTGTTAACGCCAATTAAAACCATTGCTGAGAATTGCGGTGTAAATGGTGATGTTGTGGTTAACAATGTGCTTACCAATTCAGGTGGTATTGACAATTTTGGATTCAATGCAAAGACACAGAACTACGAGAATCTTATTGCCGCAGGCATCATCGATCCATTCAAAGTAACTCGCCTTGCACTCGAGAACGCAGGCTCAGTCGCGGGCATGCTACTCACCACCAAGGCCGTAATCTTCAACGCTAAACCAAAGACTGTATGAACTTCGAACCAATAGGAGATAGAATATTAATCAAGCCAAATCCTAAGACAGAGGAACTTGCCGGTCTTGAACTTCTCGAGGGTGATCGTAAAGAGGATCCAATAGGTACTGTCATGGAAGTCGGTACAGGTGTGCCCCTATACAACATCAACCTGAAGGTAGATGCCGTGGCCACCCAAGAAGTAATGGATCAGATCGAGCGTGTCGTTAAGCTAATTGAGACAGGCAGAACAATCAAGTTCGCACCTGGCGATATAGTGATGTACGGCAAATTTGCAGGCACTCGAGTGGTGCTTGACGGTGAGGAGTATATTATCATTAGGGAACAAGATGTCTTCGGAAAATTTAAACAAGACTAAAATGGAAGTACAAGGGAAAGTTATTAAAGTGCTACCATCACAGTCTGGTAGTGGCGCGAAAGGACCATGGACAAAGCATGAGTTCGTAATTGAAACGGAAGGCCAGTATCCTAAGAAGATATGCCTTCAGATGTTCAGCAAGGGTGAAAGTACCCTACAGGTAACTGAGGGTGACACTATCAAGGCATCAGTCAATCTCGAGAGCCGAGAGTATAATGGGAAATGGTACTCAAATATAAGTGCATACAAACTCGAGGTCACTGCTTATGGAGCGAAGACTCCAAAGAAAGGTGCACCTGTCAGCGATGATGGTTTTGGTTGGAATGGATCAAGAACTGTAAGTCCACCAGCAAGCGACACTGACGACTTGCCATTTTAACCCTGCATATAAATCTCATTCCTTCTCTTCCTTTCTTCGGCCCACTTCTGAATGTACTTTGGAAGTGGGCCTATTAATGGGCGCACATCTTCCTTGGTGAAGTAATCCCACGGATTGTAGTAATCGTGGTTGGCAAGCCTCCTGTCGGCCTCCGAGAACTGGAACACATCCACCAGCATGTTTTTAACCTTGGCCTTCATGATCTTGAAGTCGCGCACAAAGCCAACATGGTACATAATGATCTTGTCAACGTAGTCGAACGACAATGGCACCACCGAACAGCTCTCGGCATCGTCAACACATCTGAATGTAGGGATATTGCGGCCAAGCCTGATGACCTGGTGGCTGCATGGCTGATTCCTAGCGATGAGTTCATGATAAGCGTCACCCCAAAGGTTGATCCTGGTGATCATAAATCCTGATGCGTTAGGTTCATTGATAGCCTGCCGAATGAAGGGAAAACTTTGTTCAGCTATCACCTCATCACATTGAACATAAATAGCGAAGTCTGTGTCCAAGTTAGCTAATGCAATGTTACTGAAGTGGCTAAGGCGATCTCTTCCCTTGAAGAGGTCTTCATGGCCACCTAGTAAATTCCATAACGTATCATCAAGAACAATCACCTTGGTTTTCTCATCAGCCAAGCGTTTTACTTCTTCCACAGTTCCGTCCTCTGTCTGAATGGTAACCACTACTACCTGATCGCACATGTCTTTCAGGTTCTGGATTGTCTCGCGGTAACAATAGTCAAATTTATTACCGTTCATGATAAATGTACATCCTCCTAATGATGCCATGTTAGTAGAATTTATTTTTTAAGTCAATGTTTTCGTACTCCTTCAATTTATTCTTTACAAACTGTTGTCTCATCTGAATCTCACCAATGCGGTCACCGTGCTTGTTCCAATCCCACGACATCCGAAGAAGGTGATCAAATGCACCGTAGCGCATGCCGATTTGATCTCGATCCATGTCACCAGGGATGCGATGTATTGGATGGATGTCAAGTCCAGCCATCTTTATGTTCTCGTAGAACTGAGATCCTACATCGTATGACCAGTCCTCCTCTTTATTTCTGAAATAAGTGATTCCGTGATCGCGGCATTTCTCGATGTCGAATAAAATAAACCAAGCACCTATTCTTGCCTTGATGGGTGAGTTAAGGATATCACCATCGATAAAATCTCCACAGGCAACTATTGTCTGATCAAACCAATCGATGAAGTCGTACACTCTTCCATTGAAAAGAATATCAGTATCCACAAGTAAACAATATTTTGTCGAAATGGACGGATAGCAAACATTAATCGCAGACTCATGTCCGATGTTTGTTACCGACTTTAAAAAAGGAATATTATTATCAATCAACCACTCCACCGTTCCGTCAGTTGATCCGTTATCCCAAAGACAAATCTTTAGCGGATCACCATTGTAATGATGGTCTAAGTATGACTTTAACATCAGTTCAAGAACTTCTTTCTGATTCCAAGAAATCGTCAATAGAGTTATGTTTTTCATAACTTCTTCACGATTACCAATCCGCATGAATTGAATACAAACTCAATCTCTCGCTCGAATGCATTGAGTGAATACTTCTCTCTTTCATTTACTTTATTCGAGCATAACCAGTTCTGATTGACTTTGCCGCCCATGTTTACCTCGTCAACCATCTGCTTTACTCTTGATATCATCGACACACCATCCTTACTCCATTGACCAAAGTAACTGCACAGGAGATCCTCACATACGTAGAATCCTCCCGAGTTAAGGCTTGACCACAATTTTTCAAAGGTGAGTATTTGATCCTTACATTGGTGGCTGCCATCATCGATAATAATATCCATTGATGGGAAGCGAGCCTTGAACATGCTCAGGCTGTAGCCAGAACTTTGGTCGGTGATATCGGTTATGATCCTGTCCTCATTGTGCTGAGAACAATCTTCAATATCAACACCATAGATCGTTGCGTTCGGAAAATATTCTTTCCAAAGACGAAGCGAGTCACCGTGGTAAATACCGACTTCTAATACCTTTATAGGAAGATGTCTCATCGGCTCAAAGAACAACTTGTAATAAGGTGTGTAATTATGGCACTGGGAGTTTTTATCGGTACCAGTGGCAATAGCGATTTCGTCAAGGCTGCGCATTTTAATACCCGTGATTTGGTGGTTGTGGATTTAATACTGTACTTCCTGAATTTTTTAATTCATAAATCATATGCCTGTACTCCTCCTTATGTTCAAGCAAATACTTTGGGAATGTCTCATCGAGTGGTACCATCTTCCAGTGGTCTTCTCCCCAGATCGATTGACCAGTTTTAAATTTCTCGAGTAAAATTTCTCTATTAGCATGTCTCTGCACTGCCTCTTCCTGATGGGAGAACGATGCGAACTTCTCGAGAATAGCATCGACACCACCTTGGAACGACCAGTGCCAGCCAGCATCAGCAAGTGTGAACTCAGCACCAGCGTTACGAATCTGATCGGGGGTTCCTCTCTTCAGGTCGGCACCCATGAATATCTTGCCGATGTGCCACTCACCCTCGAGGCAATTGAGGTAGTAACCGTACTTTTTCATCTCAAGATTAGCAATCCCTTTCTTCGGGTAGCGCATGATTGCGTTCTTGCTGACCACCTCATCTACATCCGTGACGATGCAAATGTCATCAGGCCGAGCGTTCTTCATGACCGCCATCATTGCATTGCGCTGATTTCGCTCATTGACCCATGGATCTTTGTCTGGCTGCGCAGGTGACCATACAACGTGAGCGATGTTGAATTCCTTGAATTGATCCTTGACAGCATCAAAGTATAACGGTTTTTCGTCACCCTTGAAAGTATACTTTGACTCCACAAGGATGTGAACAATGTCGAGTCCGCGAGTTTCTTCCAACCGTAGTTTAAGAAGGTCTAACTCATTGAAAAAGGTAAAACCTGACCAAATCATAAAAGTTGTTTTTTAATTGCTGCTACTACTTTCTCTGTATCTCCTATGGTGCAAGGAGGCATTGCTGGGTCAACTTCACAATCCTGGCCTCTGGTGCCTGGCTTCTCATGCCAGCAGTGTTGCTTGCCTATAGGGCATTCTCCTTGGATGACGATGACCTTTGAAAGGTCTGGATGAATGTACTCTGGGTTTACTGATCCAAAAAATAGAACGCACTTCTTATCCAAGGCAACAGCTATTGATGCTGGCCCCGAGTCAATGCCAATGAACAAGTCGCAACCGGCAATCAGATACATCATCATCTGCTCATTAGGGCAGTTGAACTCTAACCCTACCTCCTCATGCTTTCCTTTGCCTATCTGGATGACGGTGTAACCCATCTTTTCGAGCACCGTCTTTATCCTGTAGAACGATACGTTGTGAATGTTACGATGTGCAGTGTCTCGGTAATCGATGTGCATCACCACGTACTTCTTGAATATTTTGTTATGATCGTTAGTCTCCCACTTCAGGTGTGGGTTCCTCAACTTATAGTCTGTCACACCGCACATTTCAAAGTATGACTTGAGGTGGAGCTGTTTAGGCTTCACTTCATATGACATATCTAAGTTGATTACGCGATGCTTTATTGTTTGATCGAAGTCCTTGTAGTTCTTAATCGGGAAAAAGTGTCTGGCAAAGACTAATGAGTAGTCGGAATCAATGACTATTTCATGCCCCTTGAAGAAGAAGTAATCGAGGACAGGCTCCAAAGCAATGACATCACCTAGGGCACCCTTGCGCCTGAAGACTATTGGTTCCTTGTATGGCTGATGAAATTTGCCGTGGAATCCAAAAGTTTTGTCTTTAGGTGCATTTAGTTCGTAGGAGAATCTCTCAGCCACGTCATCGGGGGCAAATACGATGTTGTACTTATCCTCCAGATATCTTCTGTAGGCTCGGCAGATGGTGTCATCCTCTGGATGGTAATTGCCAATGTGTGTGTCCTCGGCAAGGATGGTATGTAGTCTCGTGGAACGGAGACTGAAGCCACCGTTTCCGACATTGCGTCCATCTATGTATTGCCATGGTGCTCCGATGTAGTCATACTTAAGCCAATCGTCACTCCACTGGTCTGCATCGAGCACGTATCCATCGTGCTGAATAACCAAGATATGTGATGTGTGCCACTGATAGTTGCCCAACTTCTTGAGCATGAATGAAGAGTAGTCTTGTTTGGATGTGAGGCGATGAATCTTTTCTATTCGATAGTCATCCGATGGAAATTCCACATCGGTGAAGAATATTACCTCGGCAGGTTTTATTTGTTGGAGAGTCTTTTGGATTGCGCTGATGGAGTCACCGTAAGAGACTGTATCGGCAACAACTACGGTAACATCGGGAAGTGTCTTCATTCGGTAGTGGTTTTGGGTGAGACTGTTGCTTGAGTAATATATGGTGCATTACAACTACAGGAAGGTATAAACGGTGAGTGCACTCTTTGGCATCGTGGACAAATCCAACCTATAAGTGGTGCTGGGCTTGGAATGCTTACAGGGGTACCACCAAATTTACACGTATTTTGACCACAAGGTGCACTGCTATTTTTATAGACACAAAATTGACCTGTATTCGGGCAAATCATTGGTTGGCTAGTTTATCGACCATATACTCGAATGGCTGTTGAAAATAAAAGTCGTATGCATCCTTTCCGCAGGGAATCACGTTGGGGAGATACTGGCAAGTCTCGAGGATGCGTGGTACCTTGACCGCCTCAGCAATAGAAAAACACAAGCTCTGATTTCCGATGAATAGTTTTGCTGATCGTATCACGGACGCAAGTTCGTAAAAGTCTTTAATAATCAAACGTGGGATGTTTAGATTGAACTGCTGGCAGAATATTATCCACTCTTCCTTGTGGCCAGCAAAGATGATTCGTTTCTCGTACTTCTTCAGGAACGCATAAGAGATAGTTGGATTGATTGCCCTCTCTGTTCTGTTGACAATGATCGCATCGTGTGGCACAAAGTCATCCACCTCCACGTCAAGCCATGGCTGAGATAAGTCGCAAGTCATGTCAGGATAGACATAAAAGTTCCAACGGAAGATGTTGCCGTAAGGCATGCTGATTGGATAAGTCTGGTGCTTGTCTAGGTCTATTAATGAACCTTGATTCTGCGCATACCACTTGGCGGCATACTCGAAGTCATCCATGTTTTGGAAGGCATCGATCCACTTCTTAAAGTATTCCGAGTGCTCCTCGTTGATGTCTCTTACTTTGGAAATGTATTTTTGGCTTAGCAGAAGTGGCGAGAGCATATCGAGTGTCTCCTTTGTAAGGGTAGATTTTGATTTTCTACCCTTGGCGATGATCTCGCTTACCTTCCACTCTACATCGAGTCCCAAGAAGATTTCTGCCGTTGTATTGAGGCGAGTACAAATTTCTTTGATGCCTGCCATCGCATTAATCAGATCGCCAGGGAAGAGGGAAAACTTAAAAGGAATCGGCTTGTTTGGCATTCGAAATATTTTTAACGACCTTTAGACTTTAAAATAAAAAATTATGGCATTAGCAATCAACCTCCAAGTGTACCGTATCGAAAGAAACGTAGATTCATATGGTACGTGGTTCGTAACAGACTCCTATCCGTTTGTCTTGACTACGGATGAGATAAATGCGATGTATCCTGTGAACGTGCGCGGAGGCCAGAGCATATATGGTCTTCCATACCTTTACGGAAAAATTATTCTCTCTCAGCCATGGCTTCAGCAGGAGTTGTTCGTTCTCGATACAATCGCGACCCTCCAAGCAAAGACGGTTGCTTAATAATTGATTCCCAAAATAGAGGGCTGATATTAATTTACCAGCCCTCTTCCCCAATACTCTCAACATTGTCGGTTAGTTTACGGCCTGATCACGGGATGATCGGGCTTTTGTCTTGGTCAAATGTATAAAAAATTCTTTTATAAAAAAATACAAGATTTTTAGTATCTTTGATTTATGGAGTTACTCGACTATCACATTATCAAGGCAGACAGCATCTACGACACTCGCCCGACAGAAACTGGACTGATACGACTCAATACAGCGTGGTACAGAGAAGAAAAGGAACTTGATAGGTATGAACGCAAGCTACTGACAGGGACGATTGTAGCTAAACCAATTGGCTACAGGGACACGAATTACATGCCCATCGACCCAGGCTTCCCTAACCCCAAAATATTCATTGGCCATGATGCCATCCAATCCCAAAGGAATCAAGGTGTTCAACCCGAGTGGGACAACACTAAATATCATCCAGGTATTTGCGAGCGAATCAACTACGCAACTATTGCCGATTACGGGACTACCATCGACTGTGAAGTGGGTGAAAAAGTCTACTTCCACCCCTCTGTTACTGAACCAGAGAATCTCATTGGCGATGACGAGTATCTGGCAACCGTAGATCAAATCATCTGCGCTGTCGGTAAGAATGGAGACATACGTCCGCAAGGCGGGTACATCCTTGTAAAACCTAATCTCGAGTCAGAAGATGAACTTAAAAGTGAGACAGGGTTGATCGTTAAGGATGAAGTCGAGGCTAAACTTTACGAAGGAACAATCGCATTCTGCCGTAAGGGTTTTGATTTGAAATCCGGAGATGTGATCTTATACCAAGAGGCATCGGATTGGATTATTAAAATAGAGGGAGTGGATTACTACGTCATGCTTGAAGAAAATATATGGATGCGCAAAAAATAATTTTCTGGGCTGTCTTTACTATCGTATTAGGCGGTGCCTACTTCTTAGGACGCTCCTCGGCCAATCAGGATGCCCTGCTTGCCAAGTACAAGGCAGAAGCAAAGTTCCATGAGATGAAAGCCAAGGCATGGGAAGACTCGGCAGCACGTAAAGACAAGTTCATTGCCGATCTAACAAAGGACATCTCTAAACTTGCCCATCAAAGTGACTCTCTTTCCAAGATAGAGCACGTTGTGGTTAATCATATCACCTTCATGCCAACGATAAAATACAAGGCCTCTCAACTCGATTCATTATGGCAAAAAAGATACTCGCACTAATCCTCACGCTTGGTGCCTTCGCTGTACAAGCTCAGGACTCAACGGTATGCACAACGCTCAGGATCGGAAGGCTTATCCAACGCGACTTACAGATCAAAGACGCTCAGGATACGCTCATCAGAATTCAGGAGAAACACATTCAGGGATTGACAAAAGAAATCAACAAGTACGATTCAATCTCATTACTTAAAGGGCAACAAATTGTTGCAAAGGATTCTGTTATTCAGAACCTACACAAAGCAATGGACTATAAGGATGAGATTATCGTAAAACTATCCCACAGGAAGGCCGTCCGATGGTTTTGGATTCCTGTCGCCATCTTTGTCGGATGGTGCGCTGGAAGATGAACCCAACTTCAATTGAATAAGTTGTGATGCGGTAACTATACCAAGGCACACGGATACAAATACCAACCAAGTAGTTATAATAGAGTCAGCATTTTCATGATTGGTGTGTTTGACGCTTAGTATTCCAGCCATTATCACTCCGAAATAAGCAACAATCTTTCTTGCGCTATATCCACCCTGCTCAGTAGTAAGTGAATCAATAAGACCATGGAAAAATTTAACACCCTTCACGAGTAGTCCCAGCGTACCTAGTATGCTGATGACAACAGCTATCGCCATCCAGACTTTCATCCTGTAATATAACTCATGTAGAAGTAAACCGAGAACGTGGTCAGTAGCCACCACAACTTAAAGAACAATTCTCCCCATACTCCGATGGCAAGGAAAGCTCTGTCAAATATGCCAGGATTGTCAACAGTGATGTAGTACCATTCCTTTTTTCTCAGTATGTTGAGTAAATAATCAAAAAACAATCCAAAGATTCCCCACATCAATAAAAACGGCTGCCAGCAGTATTTCACCGGTTCAATGTACCATACTATAACAGAAAGCACAGCCATCAACGCACCAGTAATTGCGGTATGTAGCGAGTGGTTAGGCCTTTCATTATGAATAACTATTGTCTCGTAGTCCAAGTACAATCTGAATAACAAAGGCACAAAAAGTAATGCGAGACTGATAGGCTGGATGCCAAAGTCAGGTTCCATTCCAATGAAGATGAAGGCTGTCATATGTGTAGATCAAATGGTATGTAGTGAATCTGTTTGTTCTCGTCAACGTACACACGGAGAATTTGCTTTCTGTTCGCTCTGTGTGATGTGATGCTGGCGTGAACCCATGCAGGGACAACTGTGGATCCGTATTCCCAGAGCAATTGATCGAACTCAAGGTGGTCTCTTACGAACTTAAATATATCGACAAGCCTTCCTGTCGAATACATATCGACAGCCTGTCCGAGCACATGTTGACTTGTGTTGCTACTTCCTGGCGTATTGCCATTCAATTCAGCACAACGAAAAAAACTAGATGCTGTTAATGGCTCATTGATGAATTCCCTCACTGGATCGAAAATATGAGTAGCGGTGTACTTCATATCCTCGAGAACTTCATCGCTTGGAATATTGATAATACCTAACCGTTCTGCATTCTGTGAATGGATGGCCTCACCATACGAGCACCACTTACTTATGTGGTCGGTGAGATTCATAACTTTCTTACATCAAATGCGATCTGCATTTTCCGTACAACTTCTTCGGCTAGTTCGCGTGTTGTCTCGCGGTGTGTCTTCAGGTCGTTTTCGTGATCTTCAAGTTTCTGTTCATGAAGTTGAATTGCTGTGTGGTGTATTTCCAATTTCTCTGCATGCTTCTCCACGTTCTTCTCCATCTTCGTCAACATTCGCCACACAAGAAGGCATAAAATTGTTACTATTCCGCTGAATACCCAATTGGGGTTGAATGATCCGTTGAGAAATGGTTCCATAAAATTTTAAACGTGTAGGGTGAAAGAAATCTGACTTGAGGCCGTGCTTACATCGTAGGAGACAGGTGCTCCGCTATTAACGAATGTATCTCCAGCAGGAAATGTTTGTTCAAGAAGAACAGCCGCAACGGATGCGCTAGTATTATGAGCTTCAATCGAAGAGTACAAAGGCTTAACCCTGTTTGGAGTAGCATTGCTGAGGGGAGATGGCCATGCCGCCTCAACAGTCAAAAGCGTGTCCGAGTTAACCTGTGTTATCTTTCTGCATACACCATTACCGTCAGCGATAAAATCTCCAGGTGTATAATAGGAAAGAAACGTTGTTCCCGTTCCTACAACAACGGTTGGCGTTCCTGCATTGGTGGTGATGGTGCCAGGGTTTCTCGTTGAGTCAGTGACTGGAAGTGGTATGCATCCTTTTATTGGGAATGTACCAAGCACAGGGTGAACAGTTGTCGAGTTGTTACCCATAACGAGTCTATAGGTTTCAACTTCTTTATGAAGGGCGTATGCTAATTCGGCCATAATGCTTGGTTTTTAACAAAGTTAAGTAAAAAGTTAATGTTTATTTTCTCAAGTCTTTCTTCAGTTTATTAAAGGTACTATCCATTGGATGCATGGCCTCCTTAAATGGCTTCATTATCTGTTGTCTTAATGATAATGATTTCTTTTGTTTTTCTGGTTTCTCTGGATAATTCTGAACTCCAACACCAAAGAACGCAGGAATGGCCGATGTTAAGACTCCAGTGGCTCCTTCGCTCTTATAAATTGAGTGGATGTCCTGAATGTACAGAGGAGTAACTGTTTTAAGCAGTTCTGAGTCCCAAGTAACAGGCTGTCCAACCATATCTTTTCCCGTCAATAGATCAGCAGCGGCTCCCAATGCTGGCGATAATTTACTTCTTCCGAATCTTAATAAAATGTCAGCCCTTGTTTCTTGTGGCTGTACAATTTTTCCATTCTTTTCATGTGATGTCAAAGATTGAATCTTACCTTTTCTTTTAACCTCACCTGTTGCTAACTGACCAATCAATCTAATGATTGGTTGGAATCCAGCGAGTATGTCATAACGTGTATCGCCAAATTTGAACTTACCAAAATCAGTGCTACGAGGATCTTTTTCTTCCTCGGCTCCTGCCGCCGACATCATCATCGCTGTAATGGCATAAAATCCAAGAAATGAAAGCATATTTTTCATTGCCATTATCCTTACAGGTTGTGGCATCTTTGCATAGGTTACAGGATTCAAAAGATTAATCCTTGATGCTACATATCGTGGTGCAAAAAATACAGTATTTAAAACTGTTGCAGAGTTTTCTAGTGCTCCTAACTCACCCCTACCACTAGCATTATTGATAAATGATGCCCATGCTTTATATACCTCTGGATTATTTTCAATTGTGATTCCCTGATCTTTTAAATTATTTACACCATAATTAAAAACATCGGCTCTCAACTTATTCAAGAACCCAGTATAAGCCCTGTTACTACCAGCGACTAATTTTCCTAAAACAGGAATTTTCTCAGCTAAATTAGACATGAAAAATTCTTCTCTGGCAGACAATGAAACGCTTGGCTCAGATAGGAATAATTTCGATTCCTTCATTAATTGATACTCATCAGTCATCCTTAATTCATGAAGCCATTGGGATGCTCTTTCTTTTGAAAATGCTTGTCTAACCATTTCAACAAAAGATTTACCTCCAATTACAGGATTACCAGCACTTAATATTATTCCTTGCCTAAGTGGGGCCGACATATCAATTGATGCTAACAAAGACTTTGGAAGATTAGAAATATCCAAAGTTGCATCCCAAGCCTTTTCAGACTTCGTTCTATTAGCAAGTCTGTTTTTCTCTTGCTCAATATCAAATTGTTCTTTGATCTGATTCTTTTGAATCTTCAGTCGTTTCAATTCTTCGTCTACAGAAGTTTTCTTTGGCTCTTTTTTTACAAAGTCTTTTTCTTTAATTCTTCTTTCGTATTCGGAGATCGATTTACGAATTGCTTTCTTTCTCGATTCTCTTCTTTGCGCCTCTGCTACACCCTCGCTTTCCTTCAATTCATTGTAAATCTTTTTGGCCTGATCTCTTTGTTCCTTTACTATCTTTAATTCTTCTGATTCAGGAAGAGGCTTCCCTTCTCTTTTATAGAAATCTTTTTCTCTGATTCTTCTTTCGTATTCATAATGAGAATTTTCGGCAGCCTTGATTGCATTCTTTAATCTTGTCTCATCGGGGACACCTTGTTTCCCTTCAATTTCTTCAATGATGCTTTTTAATTCGTCCCTTCTTTTATGTAACGCTATCGCTTCGGCATCATATTCAATACCTTTTTTCTTTGGTGTCTTCTTGCCAGTTTCGATTTGATGCTCGAGATCCGATATCTGATTTTGAAGCCGTGATTTAACAGCATCAAGTGCCGTCCTCCATTGTCTATCCTCCTCCTCTTTATCTAATGGCAATTCTTTTAAGCCCTCGTTTATTTCTTTACGAAGTCTTCTTTCATGATCAGATAATTTATCCCGCTGAAGTCCAGAACGTAGTGGACGTTGTTTCTTTTGAATGTCTTCCAATATTGACAACTGTCGGCCAATTCTCTTCATCTTACGTATCTCTACATCGATAGCTTCCTGGCTCATTGAAGCAGTACGTCCGTACTTTGTAATGGCATCCCTCACCTCCCTAATGGTGATCTCCGGATTGGTTTCTTTAATTAGAGAATGAACCTGATCTGTAAGTTCCTCAATTGTAGATGCCCCATTGGCTACAAGTTCTTTTATTAAACTGTCTGGAATTTTAATTTTTCCTTGTTCAACGGAAGGCATTTTAACAGGCTCTTTCCTAGGAATGATCTTTTGAATTTCAGGCGTAAACTCTTCCCTGAATTTCTTTTCATCAAATGGCTCTTTTTGATTTGCCTTAATGTAATCAATACCCGCCTGAATAGCATTGGCTACATCGGCACCTGTTAATACAGCCTGTTTAATAACATCAACTGTCGCATTCCATACATGAGGAAGAACCCCTATTGGCAATATTGATGCGGTTGCAATGTTGTTTTTGGTATCGATTTTCAGAGCATCAAAAAAGTTGACTATCTCCTTTTTCTTTTTTTCAGTTATTAATTTTTTACGTTCCTCCTTTTCGTGCTCGGCTATTCTTTTGAAGGAGTTTTGGTTAGCCTCAAGTTGTTTGATTTTATCATTAGCCTCCTTCAGTTTCTGATCAAGTTCACGGAACTTTCTTTCAACTTCAATAGGTATCTGTCCATTGTTCAATGTTTTAAATTGACTTATTTGTCTTTCTACATTGTAATTGAAATCAGAACTTTTGTATACATCACCAAGTGCCGAAATAAGCCTACCACTTGAACGCATTTTAGTGTCGAACTCACCCAATAGTTTAGCCTGTTCAACAGGATTATTATCCATTGAATCAATTGCTTTTGCCCAGATGTAAGCAGCGGCACCATCCTCTACTTCATTATTTCTAACCGCATTAAGAGCGTTGTCAATTCCAACTGAATTAATAAATTCATCAGCCTTTCTTCGAGCTTCTTCATGTGACTCAATCGGATATTGTAGTCCTTGTTTTTCAATTTCCGATTTTATCGTTTCTTCAGTTGCGCCAAAATAGGCACGATTTAAAAGGCTCTTTTGTCCTTGCTCAGGTGCCTCTTGCTTCAGTCCTTCTGTTCCTTGGACTTCTTTGTTTTCTTGTGGAGGAAGTGCTTCTTGTGTGGCAGTTTCTGAAACTGGCTCTCCTCCTGTAGTTTCTCCAGTTCGTTGGGTTTCAGTTTTTTCATTTTCTTTTCCTAATAATTCATTGAACATACCCTCGAGTTCTTTCGAGAGTGGCACATCGATCTCGCTTCCTTTCCAGGCTTTGTACACCTGACGGAACGAAGTAGATATCGCATCGAGGACTTTCTGGAATGACTCGCTGAACCCTTTCGGTCCCTTGCGGTTATAAAGTTCCCACGATCTGGCGATGAACTCCTGCACAGCACGATACGAGTCAGTGGTCTTACCTTGCTTGAACTGTTCATTACCTTGTAGCAACTGATCGCGGGTGATATTCTTACCAGTTGCTTTATTGAACTCTTCAACGATGGTATTAGCATGCTTAAGTCCAACCTCATTTCCCTCTGATGCGGCATCGAGGATAGATGTAACTGTGCCATGCATTACTTCGTGGGTGAAGGCAACGACAGCCTTGGCCTTGTTCTTTACACGGCTGAAGTCTTTGAGTGACTCAATGATCTTCTGACCGTTCTTGACACGGAATTGAGCGTTAGCGTTTTGCTTTAAGGCATTCGTTCTATCAATTGCTCCATATTTACTAAGCGGATCAATTAATGACTTTGATGATGGGTTATTTAAATCAGCATTTTTATTGAATGTGTAATCTGGCTTTGTTGTTGTTACTACTCCAAAACTTCCCTTTTCACTAGATCGTCCATTGATAGCTTGATTTTTACCGTGAGTCATAAATGTTCTTTTGAAAACATCTAGTTTCACTGGTGAGCCATCCGCAGTTTTTATTAAAAATGGATAAGAGGGATGTCCTTTGTTAGGTTCAACGATGACTTTACTGTTAACTTTTATCGCAGCGTAGGCTGAACCAGGCGCAACACCTTTTAAAAAATCTTCCTGACCAATGTCAGTAAACATGGTATCAATCCCTTTCCCAGTTGCTTTATAGATACCCTTTTTTAGTTGGGTTGCATCAAAAAATTCTGGACCTTCATAACCCATATCTCTCATCATCTGAGTTATTAATGGATTAGCATTTTTTATTAATGATGCTCTGAAATTTTGATATGATGTCTTTGCCTCGTTCATGGTTTGTCCGTCTGCCATTCGACCACCATGGAGGTAATTATCAAAAAGATCTATAACTTTTTGAGCGTCTTTTGTATTACCTATGCTATAGATATCCTTGATCGCTTTAATCAATCCGTCATAACCATTTTTATCCTTTCCGTAATGCAAAAGCATTTTAACAAATCCAACTTTAGCTTGTAGCGATGTTGAGTGTTTTGTATCATCACGTTTAGATAGAATCACTATACCTTCGCCATTATTTTTTTCTAATGATTCATTCAATTGTTTAGCGAAATTCTTGGCTCCATTTTCAGAAACAGATGCCCACACATCACCTTTTCCACCTCTGGCCAGCGTGAAAAATACACCACCACCACCCTCTGATATTTTTTTATTACCTATTTTGGTACTGCCTGTATAAAAATCATCTGGATGGGTGATTGCAAAATATTTATCCTCCAATGATTCACTTGGTTCTTTAAACGATACGCGACCACTGGCAATATCTTTTTCAAAGTTCGATTTATCAAAAGCAGGTTCTTTCGTAATTTTACTTAGTCCGTAAATGGTTGGTTGGAATAAAGCGGATACCCTTTGTTTAGCTGCCTTACCAATACTTACCCAATCGGACACATTCTTAGCTGTCGTAATTCCCGACTGCTTTAATCCTTCGAATAGTCTTGTGAGTAAACTGCTTGTGGCAGGAATGTCCTTTGGTTGGACACCGAACTTCTCTAGGGCTTTGGAGTTTTTGATCCCTTCATACTTTCCTTCAGCCCCTTTGATATGGGCATTAATATCGAACCCGTTCTCTGCTCCCACTTGAGTCCGTGCTCCTTCTCCAATAATTCGATCATAATCTTGTGATCCGATGAATTCGGCTTCGATTTTGCTGGCTCTGAGTTCATGTGCGATTCCATTTTTCTTGAGAGATTCAGTAAATGTAACAATATTTTTTGTATTCGTGTTCTCAGGATCTAAAATTGTCAATTGCCCCGTCTTGGTATCTAGGGTAAAATACTCCAATCCATTCTCCTTTAGCAGTTTTACGGCTTTTTCACCCTGCTTAAAATCACCCAAATTAAATCGATATTCTACCCCGTTACCCTCATTTTTATAGCCACCGATGAGCACGGAGTCCTGCATCTCTGGGGATGTCTTACCAAGCAAGGCAGCCATCAATTTGATCTTCTCTGGCGGTCCCTCTACGTGGATCATGTTGGACACCTCCTGCACAGGAACACCTGTCTCGCTGTCCACATATCCACCCCACGTATCGGCCTTGTCAACGATCTTTATTCCCAGTCCGTCTGCAATCTTTTGTACATTCTCTTGATGAGCTTTGTAGTCTTCCGACTGACGAATCTCGCTGTCTTCCTTAATCGTTTTAACATTTTTCGAACGATATGGTGCAAATCCAATTGTTGACTCATTTACTTTTTGTGCGCCCAGGCCGCCATTTTCTTCGCCCCGTACTTCTTCCTCCCTGCGCTGGCCATTATCGCTGAGGCTGACTCCTTGCTCAGTCCCTCCTTCTTCTCGATTTTGTTCACGCCTGCTTTGAAGCGTTTCCCCGTTCCCAGTTTCATTTTCATTTTGTTGTTGGTTTAATGTTTCCTCTTGTTTGCCAACGCCACCATTGCCAGTTTCTTCCGTGCGTGGCTCTTGGACATTGCTCTCTCCGGAAGTTTCTTTCCCTTGGACGCTTTGTTCCACTCGTCCACGTTCACTCCCTGTGCCTCCAACTTGCTCTTGTTCGCGTTGAAGTACCTCTCCTGCTTTAGGCTCTTGTACGGCATTGCTTTGTTGTTTAAGGTTATCGACTATTTCTTCGGCTTTCTGATTTATATTCCCAAGATCACCAGAAGATTTTATTTCATCCTGAGCATCACTGATCGTCTGCTCTGGTGATTTAACCACATCTGGCTTCTCAAGGACGGTTCTTGCCTCCTTCAATATTTCATCTCTGTACTTAGGATTTTCCTTCGCCACCTTAACCACTCCAGGCATTATCAATCCAACGAATGCACCAGTGCCTACAGACTCTTTCAATCCCTCCAAGTATCCTCGGTTAGGATCGTATTGATTTTTAGCAATGGCATTAGACATGGTGTTATACACTGCCGACTGAGTAGCCATCTCGATTGAGTTGATCCCTTTTGTCTTAAGTGCATTTACAATACCACCACCAGTAAGATTATTGATTCTCTCTATTTGTCTTGCAAGAGGTACAGCATAAAAGCCACTTGCAGGAAGTGTGCCAAGGAAAGTTCTGAAGGCAGCATCATCAGAGGCACCCATTTCTTTTGCTTTCTCAAATTCAGCTACTCCCATCTGAGCACCAGCAACTGCGGCAGTCGGCCCTACATGCTTGATGGCCTCCTTGGTCATTCCCTTCAATCCTTCGTTAGCAAGTCCCTCTGCGAGTTGTCCTGCCTTACCTGCGGCGGATGCACCGCCTGTCATGTAAAGGAGTAACATATTACCGAACATGTGAGGAATTTCACTATTCAAAAATCCTGCGTGGCGAGGATCAATCACACCGATGCCTAACTCTCTTGCCTTATCATCAATCCATTTACCTGCCTGCATCGGCAATAAATTCTCTATTGGTTGTGCTTTGGCACCTGTGATCTTTTCTATGCCGAGTTCAACACCATGCTGTGCCATGGCTAAAGCCTTCGGTAGCATTGAAATATTTTCAACAGCAGCCTTGTCAAGAGATGGACCGACTTGCTTTAATCCCTGCGCTATTTGATGTGATAAAGATTTATCCTCTTCTTCACCAGCCTCTTTGAAGAACTCTGATTTGACTTTCTGCTCCTTGGTTTGTTTCTGTTGGAAAAGTTTATTCTGAGTATCTCCGATTAAAAACTTACCGAGTTCCTTCCATATATTTGTTTCTTCTTCAGGCTTGCTTAGGTCAACCTCTTGCATTGCCTTGACGGAAGGCGCATTAAGGATGTTGGGTTCTGTAGCTTTTCCAGAAGGCTTTTTTGGCTGCTCGAAGGCCACGGATGACTCGCCCGAGCCAGGTTGTGCTGATGTACTTGGAGATGCGGTTTCGCTTACGGTATGGTCTTTTTTTTTTACAGGAATAGCATCTTCAGGAGGAGTCCATGATGGCTTCTCCATTACCTCTACGGCATCATCTGGTGGAGTCCAGTTCTTAGGATTGTCTTTCCCTGTTTTCATTTTTTAGTATATTCTTTACCGTCCAATCCGATCATTTTTTCTCCGCTTTTCAATGACTTCCATTTATTGCTCCATTCATCTTGTGTTACTGTATTTTTTATTTTTGATAAATCACTTTTCCCCTTTGGAGACTCCCAATATGATTTTACTGCCTCTTCTGGTATTTTGGATTCTTTCTTTTTTTGATTGAATGAATCAATTACATCTTTAAACTCTGGCCTATTCAGAATTTTTGGATCGTGTAAATTAACGCCAGTGAATCCCTTCAAATTAGCTTCAGCACTTCCATTTCTGGGTACCTCGATCATCATATCAGTAATCATATTTGGCATCCCACTTAATTTCTGCATTACAGCAAGTGGCTCGGGGGAAATTCCAGAGGCACCACTTTTAAAATCTTTTAATGCTTGGATGGCAGCGGCTAATGCAGGAGATGGATTTTTTGCCATCTCTGCCGACATTGCATCGAGGGCTGATGACTCATTGGCTTTATTTATAGCCTGTCCTTTCATAGCCCACGTTAAGTCACTACCTATTAAATCTTTGGCTGGAGTGTTCTTTATTTCCTCTAATAACTGATCGTGATCTTGCGCTTTGAATGGAACTAAATCACCATTTTTTTTACGCAAAACAAGCACATAATTGTTAGCGTTAAAATCAAGATGATTTACATTTTTAACATTCTGTCCAGTTGATAGGTTGTAGTATTTATTAGGCTGAAAGTTAACATATGGAATCGGCTTGTCTTTATGATTGATAATAAGCCCAAGGCCAGGTGCAGTGCTTCCGTTATCGTACTGTACGTTAACTGAAGAATTTTTATTAGCACCAAATGAATGATTGTTTTTACTCACGTCATGCAGGTATTCACTTGATTTATTATTATACTCTTCAAGTTTTTCTTTTGCAATATTTCTAACTCTGTCATTAAATTTCAATATCCTACCATTTTCATCTGTCGCGCTAGGCTGTAGTTCACCTGTTTCCGGTACAATGTTATTATTTGGGTGATTGAATAAATCATTTATAGCTTCTTCTTTACTTTGAAAAGGTTTCCCATACAGTGCTCTCCCCGCCTTGTCCAACCAATTCTTATCAGAGGCAATATTATTTTCAACATTTTTTTCTATTTGTTGCATAGCCTCATGTTGTATTGTTGGCAATACTCTTGGATCAGATTCCAAGTAAGCATTGATGTGCGGTTCAACATTTGGATTACCTTTTGAATCAACTAGTGGAGCTTCAGTTGATCCAGAATTTTTACCCTCTTCATCGGTTCCTACTCCCCATTTTGATTTATTTTTTTCGTGTTGTTTAGTTACCCAGTCAGCAGTAAACAAATCATTATTATAGTATTCAGGAGTGTGATCACCACCCTTAACAGCGGAATTTACTTTGTTCTGAAAATCTAAAAGTCTATTAGCCCTCTCATGCTGATGCTCCATTAAATCCATGTTCTCCGGTGGATTAAAAGTAGCTACTTCACCAAGTTCACCAATAGCCTTACCCTTATTCATATACTTATCCCACTTTCCTATTTCTTCAAGAGTAGATTTTGTCTGTTCATCAACGGTCTTCATTATATTATGAGCCAGTTCGATCTTATCTCGTTTTTTTATAGTCTCTGGCCTTGGTGAACCATAATTCATAATATCATTCACCGTTTCATTTTTAACGTCTTGAGCTTCTTTTGTTAATCTCTCAACACTAGGCGTATCCTTACCGTTTATAGTAAATTCCTTTAAATTCTGAGCAGCGGTTCTTCTAGCTTGTAGTGCTCTCTCCTTTTGCTGATTGACATATTGCAATGCCTGTAGCGTCCGAGGCATGTCACCAATATCTGGTGCCTCGGCTGCATTAGGATTAGCAAATTCTTGGTAGGCCATTAATTAAATATCAATACTACTGTTAGCTTCCTTCATTATACCAGCGGCCTTCTGTGCATCAAGCATCTTCCATAGATTTTGAGATGTTCCTTTAACCATGTTATCGATGCTCTCAGTTTGATATTTGAATGGCTGGGCTTGGTTATACTCGAATGCTTTGTCTCTAGCTGCCTCTCCCTGCTGATTGGCACCCATTAATTGACTGCGTCCTTGGGACTGAAGGTTACCACTTTCGGCAAGCAAAGAATTAACTCCTTGGTTACGGGCAGTATTGGCCGAACGAAGAAGATTAAGAATAGATCCAGTATTGTTGGTGTACTGCTGGCCTTGGCTGACGGTACTGGCCATATTTTGATCCTGAGACTGGATCCCTCTTTCAATTTCTGGGTTTACACCAAATGCAGATTCAGATGCTAATGCTTTATTTTCATTTACTTCAGGCGCAATGTTATATTTTGGACGCTTAGGTTTTAATAATCCTAATCCAGCACCAATAACTCCACCAACTAATGCACCCTCTGGACCTAAAGCGGCACCTGCTCCCGCGCCAGAAAGAGCACCATTAAAAATGTTTGTACCTTCTTCTGAATCCATAATAATTCAAATTTAGCTATTTTTTTGCCGTCTTCTCGCTTATGTCGTAATACACCATAAGCCAACTTAAAAATGAATACCAAGTAACCGATGGATCTAGCTTCATAAGCAATGACAAGGACTTCGATCTCATCGGCTGTCCCTCCACAATCGCATTGGAAACATTGGGTGTATTCTGATCGCGGTAGATATCTGACCAGTAGTCACCCTCAATTTGATTCATGTTGGCAAGCAAAAGGCTAGTTTGTTGCTGTGTTCCACCGTTACTGACAGGGTCACCAGTAATTGTCGGGAAAGACCAGTTATCCTGAGCACCTACCTGCACATTTTTCCAAATCTTTTTACGCCTGATTTCTGGATTGGCTATCGGTTGCCAGTAAGTATCTTTCTTAGAACCGTAGAATGAATTGAAATCCGTGCCTCCGTAATGAATATGAACATTAGTTCCAATGATTGAGTAAACTTCATTTTCCAATGCCGCAAATATATCGGTGCTGTAATCAAAGAAAGACTTCCACCTTTTGCCTCCGTGTTCCATTGGAAGTTCAGAGAATGTTGCTGATTTGTATGAGGAGTAGCCCTGATATGTTCCTGGCAGATACGATGAACTGAATAATGTAATCCATTCATCGTAATAATTATCATACACAGACAATGCAGTTGCTGGCGTATTCCCAGCCGCAAAGCTAGGTGACATTATTATTCCAAGGTTTTTAAACCAAGTGCCCATCTTGTACTTACTAATCGGAGTAAGACCATCTTCACTGTAACGAACCCATGTCCCCTTTTTGTTATTCCAGTAAATAACCCTCGAGTTGCGCTTGCTTACGCTTTCCGGATTTAATGTACCGAATGATCCAAGCAAAGTATTGTAGGCACCAAGTACCTTGTCACTCAAACTAACTTGGGTATTACCACTGAGATCCTCGAGCGTTGTTCTGTTTACATAAACACTCCAAGCCTCCTCTTCACCGATCACCAATAGTATATTACCCACGTTTTTAACCTGCGTATTACTCGTATTAACCATCGCCCGAATCTTTCCATATTCAGACGGATAGAGGAATTGGTTTTCATCTCTGAAATTATTTATGCCTATGAATATTGAATCTTCTAAAAACTTACCACCAAATCTAACTTGGTTGTATTTATTCAGTTGAACAGCGTTGTACTTATAGGCCGACAGCGGTTTCCCAACATTGTGTTCCCATATACCAGCAGCATTATTCCTATCCTGATTCATCTGAGGGAATAAAGGATAGTCAGTAATAATATTGAATCCACCTGTTTGGAATCCACCCAAGTACCCGCTGAAGACAGTGTTATTACCACCTCCAGCAAATGGGTAATAGAAATTTTTTACAACAAGCCAAACGTCACCATTAATAATGGGATATGTATTATAATAATTGAACCCGTTTACTGTTGATGTTGTAACTGATCCAGTACCAGACCAAGTAAAGTCAGTTTTACTAAACGCCCTACTCCCAGTTCCTGGCTGCAACACAGGATACCATTCACCCATCTCATAATAAACAACATCGTTGTCTTTAGAATATTTTTTTGGCCGATAGATTTCTATTGAAAACAATTTGGATGCTGAGGGTGTTGCACTTGCCTTTACAGTGGTTCTACTTCCCATGTAATATGAACTAAAATTATCTGGAATGGCCACCGCTATTCCAGTTCCACTGTAGTACAAAATCAACTGATCAAATTGAACATAAGGGCCACTAAAATTTGAAGTTGTTGAGGCATAAAATCTTATCCTATCACCTTGTTGCCAATTGTAATAGACACTATTTGAAGAAGAACTAATACCAAATCCAATGTTTGATGAAATCGTGAAATTCTTTATGTCAAAATAGATTAAAGAAGCAGATAATGGAGAGGAAACCGCCGCATTGGTACTAATTGCATTAATTATTCTTGAGATCAATGGATACTGAGAGCCACCAGTATTATAGTTGTTATAATAATCCGAGAATGCCGATTGAACAGAGGCATTCAGTCCGGTAGATAAATCTGTAGTTGGTCCAGCAGTTAGAAATATTATATCTGCCACTTGTCCAATGATGAACATATCAATGTTCAAACAATTCGTTCTTACGATCTGATAATCTACAGCCCAAACTGGTGGCTGAAGTCCTGCGGCAATCTTAAATCCTAATGCATGAAGGTCCTCCTGAGCACATGGATTCTGTGCTAAATTAACAGGAATATTATAAGTCCAGTAATCCAAAGTCTGCACAAGACCACTGCGTCCATCGTAATGCTTGAATATTATTCCAAGTTTGTAGATACCGTTTTCTTTAAAAGAAAACCACTGAGCTGTTTTATCAGGTAATGCCCCACCAGAATAATTAAACCAGTCATTTCTCGCGTTAGTATATGACACCGAGTACACCTGAACATTAGTCACAGCAAAGTTTGACATTGGTGCAAGGTCATCCAAGTTGTTACCAAGCATCGGCCTGTTATCAATAGCTTCAACTGTTTGACTTAATAAAGGAACAGCATCGTATGGCTGGCCAATGTCACTGTCTGCAACATTATAAAGTGCGCCACTATTTGCAAAAGTTATATCGGTAGCTGGAGCCGATCCATTTAGTTGAACTCTACTGAACACTCTCCATGATGCATTTGCCGAGTCACGATAAGCGTACTCAATAGTATCGACAAATGTGTAAAATCTTGAATCGCTGTGAGGGAATGCTGTGTTGGCAGGAGTAGTGTAATCAAAAATAAAGCCATTGGTGTTTACTCCAAAGTTTGTAAATGGTCCTTGAAGTGGATTAGATGACGGTGTGTTAACATAACCAAGTAATTCGTTGCTTACAAAGTTGCTGGCTGGTGACCAGGTTGAACGGAAGCCACCAATATAAATATACCGGTATGCAAACTGATAAATACCAACCTTGATAAATACGTTACCTGCCGCCTGACCTGTCACGTTGATTATAGGTGGCGCAACTGGTGCCCACTTGGATAGGCTGATATGATACTCAGAAAAATTACTTCCTAATGTATACTTCAAAGTATAAATAGAAGTAACATCAATGATGCGAGGAGGATTGCCAGTACCTAGCGTGGTGTTGCCATCAGTGAATAGCAAATACTTATCAATCTTGGTGCATGAAATCCAATTTGAAAATAATAATCCGTCCCACTGTAGTAACTCCCAAATCTGTTGAGTTACCCTGTTGTACTGAAGTATGGCGTGATGACCATTAGAATTTTTTACAAACCAAAAAACTAATCCATTCTGTCGGTCTTCATATTTGTTGATGGCTGTGTTTGTTCCTGATTGTGGAGAACCCGAGACAAATGAGGAGCCGTTCCAAGTGTAATAATTATTAATTAATAAAGTGGATGGGATGTTCTCAAGTCCACCCGAATTACCTTGAGATGATGCACTTATACGAGCGTTTAAGGCGTAACGGTAGTCCCCTTGCTGGTAATCTGAGACATTAGGATTCTCTGCGCTACCTGAGAGTGGCGAGTCATCGGTATTCAGGCCGCCCGTAGGGGCGATGTAAATTTCTTCAGCCACACGTTAAATTACTCTCCGGAATCAGGCTCAACTAAATGTCCAAATGCTTCAGACAATTTTGTGTCGGCTCCGTAGCTCTTTGTTCCACCTTGAGTAGAAACATGGAATTTGCCTCCACTGTGATGCACATGATGCACACCTTTGATCAAATCTGAGATAGAATCTTTTGAGGGCTCATCGGGAGACTCATTTCTCTTGCCGTAATCCTTCAATTTGTCATTTTTTCCCTTAAGCGAAGTTTCGCTTGATGTTTTACCTGTTGGCAAGGAACTACCTCCTTTACCTGGTGCATTGGCTTTATTACCGCTTTCGAATCCGATCATGCTTTTCATATGCTATTGGTTTTAGATTGTAAAGTTAATTAAAAATTAGGCATGTGCCGTTAGTCGGTAATTCTTCCTCATCACAGTAAGAAGGGACTTGATGTCAATTGCGCTGGTTCTGCCCCTTACCTTCATCTCCTCGTGCCATAATTCTCGGCCTGTGCGTATGATTTCAGACTCCGTCTTCTGGGCACCCTTGCCGAATTTTGCCCACTGGTGGTGGATATAGGCACGAACATAATTGTAATAGTAAGGAGAGATGATCGTTTCACCAGATGGATTAATACCAGTTGCCAGATACTCCAAGAAAATTATACTGTTTGGTAGGCATAGGCCCGAGTCAAGTAATATCTCCTTGTGGCCGTCAGGTCTATTGACAACCTTGAAGTTTCCTGTCTGCGGGAGTCCACCTGCTCCAGAGAACAATGCCCGTCCACCTGGGTTAGAGAAGGCAAAGCCACCGTAGCCGACAATGTTTGTATCATTAGGCAACCATCCTGGTGGAGGTGCATCCGTTGGATTAAATGTTGCCACAGTTCTTGGTGATGGATCTAATTGGTCATTAACAGACATCTTAGTGACATACTGATTTTGTTGAATGCCAATAGAAATCCAGTCGACCATATCAATAGGGCACTGAGCCGTGAGCACTGCACTTACTGGCAATGTAGTAGTCTTGATTTCCTCACACGCATCAAAATGTATCTCGAGTAACCCCAAACTCGCCCAGCTCAAAAAACGATTAAAGTATTGTGACGAAGGTAAGTCAAGATCGATGGCAACCTGATCGCAAACGGCTGACAATTTGAAGAAGTTATTGTCCTCTTCGTTTATATCGGCTATCCCTGGCTCATTAAAAAATAACATCGACATACCTTATGCAGTTTGTGTTGTTCTGTATCTCGGCTCCTTAGCGTCATTACTGTCGTTCATATCGCGCACTAAATCTGTCGGCTGCTGTCTGCGCTCACGGAAGTAGGCAACGGTTTGCTTTATGATGATGTCTTCATACTCGGCTGGCACAGGGTAAGGCGCAGTCTCAAGTATCTGTGTAGAGTCTTTTATTACAAGCGACACATTGACTGTACCAAAAACAGCACCCACGTTTGGTTGATTAAATACTAGATTACCATTGAGAGGGAACACACTTAATCTGCCTGCAAGTTGTCCAGCCATGTTGTTACGATACACGATACTATCGCGCTGCGATATTACATGGATCGGATCATAATATTTCTGAGTTACGGCCGTTGGATCGTTGGTGAAGTAAACCTCGCTTATACCCTCGTTGCGTCTTAATCCGACATAGTTCGCAGGAATCTGAAAGTAAGATGGTCCATAATTAATCGGGTCTGTGATGGTGATTGGCCCAAAGACTGTCTTCCACCCCTCGTCTACCTGACCATTACCATACTTTATCCAATTCTCGAGATGGTTTGTTTTCGCGAGAGAGTTAACAGCGTTGTCGAGTTGGATGTAAATTTCACGAAGGTCAATCTTCTCATCTCTGTTGCGATTAGAATCGGTTAGCTGATTAAGCACCTGCTCTCCGTACCACAATTTGGTTCTGTTCAGTGCCATATCTTATGCCCCTTGATGTTCCAACGCCTGGGATACCTGAACTACATCTGCCAGATTCAAATTTAATCCAAACATTTGTGCCATTACAAGTATAACTCTTAACTGCAACATTGGACCGACAGAAAAATCTTGACTGCCAGATGAATTATAAACAGGTGAGTTATTTGTAATGGTGTAATTCCAGTAAGGATCAGTAGGAATCTTTACATACGAAACATTCGCTGTAGTGATCGATGAAGGAAGAATATAAATGCTTGTGCCAAGCACGTAGTAAATTGCTTTGTTGACTATAGGTGGTTTGATGACGGACTGATTAAGTATCACCGCCTCATCATGTTGAACTGGCTTGATGATATAACCCTGAGCATCAACCATTGTGTATAAATACAATGATGAGGTAGGATAGGTAGCGATGCCTGAAGAGAAAGATAATGACTGAGGCGTGGAAATCAACTGACCCAAGTCCTCCATGATTTTTTGAGTAAGGCCAATCCCGTAACGTGCTACGGGATGACCTGGCGTGTACTCTTGCTCGTTGCCGAGAATTTTGTTAATGACTGACATCTGCGCAACTGGTGCGGCAGCGTTGAATTGTGAAGGCGCAATATTTCCATTTTGCTGTTTGTTGAACAGTAGCTGCAAAATTTGATAAGCGCGATCGATAGTCATTATTTAACTTTCTTCAACTTTGTTTCGGATCCCTCCTTTTGTTCTTTGATGGAGTCGATCACCTGTCCTTTGATACCTACTTGGCAGAACCAAGGGATCCATTGCTTCTGTGGATCGGTGCCGTAGTTCTCGAGCCATGCTACGATGAGGTCGAAGTCTACGTTGTCGATTTCCATTTCGCCAGTCTTATAGAGTGACTCAGCCCACAGTTTGAACTTCATGTTCTTGTCAGCAAACTGCCACATAGCGAGGCCGAGGCACTTGGCCATGTGATGTGGTTCGATCAGATTACCTGCCTGATCTACTTTGTCGTACTCTTTACCCCCGAGGGTCTTGAACTGATGATTGAGATTAATTTTCATATGATTTGTTAGTTAGTTTATACAAAAATAGCGATTAATTTTATACGGTAGTATAAATCAAGCCATTCAAAGAGAATTGGTCACCATTAGTAAATGCTGAGGAAACGTTGACAATATTCATTCTTCCAGCGGTGGTGATCTGAACGTACCCATATACACTGCTTCCTAATGCCAGAACTAAAAGATTAGGAGTATTTGAACTGACTGCATTAGGGAAAGCCGAGTTAGCTGTTACTTGAGTTGTTCCTCCATTATAAGTAAGAACTCCGCAAAGATAAACTATTCCAGACCCATCAAGGCGATACCTTACGTTAGACCCTGTCCAAGAACCTGAGAATGAACTTACCGAGGTCCAAACACCAGTCGTAGGAGCCGCTAAATCTTCACCGATGCATTTCCAGTAGTTTATACCGCCAGCGTTGGCAACCATCATCATTGTGATGTTTCTGGAGCTTACAGGGATGCTGGTTACATATCTACCCTTGTAATTTAAGGATGCCGATCCGTTAGGAGTTATCGTGTTGCTGTACGATGAATCTGGAGGGACAACGCCATCGGTACCCGCTGTTGTCCTTGTAAGCGTTACGATTGTACCAACATCATTACCGCCACCAAAAACAATATTGTTGGTGGTGAGCATGTCTAGGTAATACCATCCTCTTGAGAAATTCTGAATCGTGGCAGGAGAACTTGCATTAGTGAATGGAACAAGGCCAGATGGTATCGGTGCCCACTGCGGTGATCCTGAGACAATAGTTAAAAGGTAACCATTGGAACTTGCGGCCAATTGGGTTGGTTGGTTGGCTCCATTACCTACCCAGATTGAATTATAGGCAAGAGAATTATTCAGTTTACCATTTAATTGAACCTGAACGTCACTCGTGGTCGTGTTAAGATAATTGAACTGAGCTGTCGTTGTCGTTACGCCATGAAGAGTGTTGATCTCGGTGGCCGTTGCGGTCAGATCCGTGATCTTGGATGCCGTCAATGTAAACCAACCTGCGTCATAGTTAGTTGAACTGTTCTTTGCCAAGAACTGGCCAGTTGTACCTCCCGTAGGTAAAGTTCCTCCACTAGAAGAGTTAACCCATGCAGAACCATTGTAACTGATGACCTGTCCGTTGGATGGAGAGGTTATGGTCACGGTTAACTTGGTAGCAAAGAGAGTAGCGATGTCACCCGATAGAGAACTTAAATATCCAATCTGTGTGGCTGTTGTTGCGCTTGTGGTAATGAATCCCGAGCCATTTGTGACAACGGCACTGTTGATTGATAGTGCGGCCATCTTGCTAAAGGCAATAGCAGCCGATGAGTTCACCATCGTGTCGGTGATGTAGTTGGTGTTGATAGAAGTTACCCCTGCATTGGTTATTGCTATGGCACCAGAAGGGGCAACTCCAGTGGCTACGTTTGAGCCGTTACCAACAAAGATATATGCCGAAGTGAGCGAAGTTCCTAGTTTGTTGTTGAACGTATTCCAATCGGTGTTCGACAGGTAACCTGAAACAGATGTAGTGGCCTGCTTTACTTGAATACTTACACCTGATCCGAGCACCGATCCAGTTCCACCAGTTATGGTTAGAACTGAAGATGTTGCCTCCGTTAGATTGCCACCGCCAGAGACTCTGCTACTTGGAAGAGAAGACGCTTGCGTTAAGTTACCGTTGGAATCGGAGAATAGTAAGAGATCGCTACCACCTGCGCTAGGGATAGTGAAGTCAAATATTAATCCGTTCGATATCTTTAATGCGTCTGCCAATGATTACCAAGGAGAAGTTAACACTTGTTGAGCGAACCATGCCTGGGCTAATGAATTAGCTCCAAAGTAATTAGTTGAGTTTCCACCGTGGTTGCCGTATAACCATTGGATGGCATCGGCAGTAAGGTTAGAAACATTATCCCAGCAGGTTAAACTCTGAACAGAGATTTGGTTCACAAAGAACTGCGCTGCACCACCATTGATGATTGCCGGATTTGCAATTATCTGTGCGGCTAACGGCCTCCACTGTGCCCATTGCTTTAGGTTAGCGGCTCCGCTAACTCCAGTTCCATCAACTCCTCTTTCATAGTCTGCCTGCGCCAGGATAGACCACTTTACTGCCGTTACAAAATTAGGATCCGCGATAAGCAGTTCCTTTTGTTCGTCTGTCATTACTACTTGTGCCATAATTTTATTTGGTTAAAGGTTTTTTCTCAAAGGTAGCTATTGTATCTGAACATGCCTCCTTCCAGTATAAAGCCGCATTGGTCTGGTATTCGGTGTTGCGCGACTGTATCTCCTCCTTCATGTTGTACCACCAGTTACATCCGAAGTGGCATGTATACTTATCGTTGTGGGGAGCGTTAATCGCCCTCCAATCCTTGTCGAGGTAATAGAACCAGAATTCAGACACTGGTGGCCAGCAGTTACCAGACCAAATTGGTTTCCCGTTTCTTCTTACAAAAATATTATTATGATTAGCTAATGTTACACAAACCATTTTACCTGAATATTCAATTCTTTTTGGCTTAGGGTACCATAAATCAGTATTTTGATAAATCCCAACCATATAAAGATCATGTTGGCTTATTACCTCATGTCCGTTTACAACTCCACCTGATGTTCCAGCGACCCTATCTTTCCTTAATGATGTCCTGTATCCAGCCTTTAAAGCAACTTCTTGTATGTCATCTGCAAGTCTTAACGATACTGTTGCGTACTCCCATCCATTACTACTATTAGTTCTACCGTCACCCTTTATGGCAGAATCTAAAAATATTCTCAATAGATTGGGTGATAAAGATTTAATCTCATTCGGAATAAACTTTTCATGGCTTAATCCTAATTTTTTGAGATATAAAGCAAGTGGTTTTGAATCAAATCTTATTCTATCAGGATATACTTTATAAGTAAATCCCATTCTGTCCAATAAATTCTTTATTTGTTCCACTTTATGTGGATTTGCAGAACTACTTTGAGCAATAGTAATTCTGTAGTGATTATTACTACTTAAATCAACATGCCCCTCAGCAATAAACCACCCCATAAATTCAGCAAAGTCTTCTGATTTATATTCAGCATTTAAAACTCTACCTAGACTTAATTCATCATCTGCAATACGTATTTTTTCATGGAATTCGCCTTTCCAATTAATTACAGCAGTTCCACAACGTGGATGATGTCCACCCATTTTTTCAAAAGTATCTGCTTGAGATTTTCTTAATATTGGTCTTGGATGAGGTATTTCTTTTCTTTTATAGTAGCCTGGGGAACTATTAGTTTTTGCTCTCCACACCATATCGTGATTTGGTGTAACTTTTAAATCAAGACATTCTGATTCAAAATGCAACATTGGACCAATGTAAGGTTCATTGATTACACCGATAACTTCTTCAAAATGACTTTCTTCAGTCTTTAAATCTAAAGACAATACCTTTTCACCAATATTAACTTTTGATATTGACTTCCATCCGTTCTCAGTTAATATTTCTGTGTCCTCAGAAAAACAATGAGTTAAATCCCCATAAGCCCGTTGGCTTGCCCAGTGAGGAACAATGATGGTGGCGAATCCTTCTACACGCTTGCCGTCAACATATTTAGGATCCTTCAACACTCGGTACAATTCGTTTACAAAATGAATTCTTTCTTCTGGCTTCAGGTGCTCGACAAAGTGTGAAGCATGAACCTCGTCAACGGAACCATCTTTCCATGGCCACTTATTCTTGCCTAAATCCATCACTATGTCGACTCCCTCGAAGGCGATCACATCTACACCAATCCAATCTCCATCCTTGCGTTTGTTCTTACCACATCCACAATCAATGCGAATCGGTTTAATCGATGTCGGGTTCAGTTTGTTCTTTACTTTGTCGGAGTAAGTTTTCTTTTTAGTTTTCATGTATTAATCGGTTAGTTAGTTTCTCTTCACCACACAAAATCCGCTAATTGATCGTAATGGCCCACTCGGATGCTACAATCAATAGCGCAACGGTATCCATGCTTCCTTGCGTTGCTCCAGAAAGTTAAATCCTGGGTGCCTACGCCTTTCCCCTCTTTACCGTTTTGTGTATTAAACCAAGGACGAGGTAATTTTTCATCTTTGAACATCGATAATCTCCAAAGATTAAATCCCATCCCTGTGCCACAACATTCAACCAAGCCACCCTTCGGATCGGGAACTTGAGGTCTGAAGTTTATGATCGGATCGTTCGGATCGCCCCAGATTTGGGCTACGCCTCCTTCTCCTTTGGTGTAATAAAGTCCACCGATGCAAGAAAGTTTAGGATTGTTTTCCATCTGTTCAATCAACTTAATCAGCCCATCTTGTGGAGGCATGTTGTCGTGCTCTATGGTGAGCAGATACTCCCACTTGCTTAACTCTGGATTGGCGAGAATTTCAGCGATGGCGTTAGAGAATGCCTCCCCTACCTCCATGCCCATGGCAACCATTCGGTGAGCCGCTTGATTAGGAGGGAAGATCAAACCGAGATGACTTAAATAAACTTTAGTTGGAATACTTTCTCCTGCCGGAATTAAACTTATCACTCTTTGCTTCTTCCAAGAACCTCCCTTCATCAATCGAGTTGATGTCTTAACTAAATCTTTGTTGTGGAATCCTTCGGTCTGAAGAGTGATCAATTGTGGTTTCATGGTTAGTTGGTTAGTTTATGCTGATCTTAACATTTGAAAATAAGGTCTTACGTTGCTTGCGCTTGATGATATTGCAGAGATAGGTAATGCGCTTGTTGTTCCACCACCAGCGGTAGAGAATGAACCTGCACCTAACAAACCGCCAGATGTAAAGTTTGTCGAACCCATAATTCCAAAGGCGATGTTTGCTTGAGATAACCCGTAGTGGTTAGAGTAGTAAACTCTTCTTTGTGTCGCGTTAGAGAACTGTGTGCTGTTGGCATCACCGCCATAAGCAGATGATGAACTGTAACCATAGATTATCCAGTACGCACCAGCGGAGAGGGAGTTGGCAAAGTTTATATCTAGGAATCTTGATCCTGAGAAGATAGTTGCTATCTGGTTTGTCGTTAAAGAGATGTTGGTGTTTGAAATAGAATATTGCGTTGTCAAAGTCGTTCCTGCACCGTTAGCGTATCCAGAGATAGCTTGAGTTATACTGTACTGTGTTCCGTTAGCACTCATGCTGATGGAGTTCAGATCAGTCCAGCCTATAGATCCAGAAGCTACAGAGATTAAACTTTGAGAACTTGCCCCTGTTCCGAGTGAGTAGACTACAGCATTCCAAGTGCTGTACACGGCAGCCGAATCACTTAATGACTGAGCCGCAGTTGCAAGCGTGGTACTGTTGGTAGACATCACCACAGGTATTCTCAAGAATGATGCAGATATAGGCGATGGAAGAATAAAGGCAGCGGCATGCGATACAGATGCACCGTTTAAAGTCATGGTGATGTTAGACTGCAATTGGAACGGCTCATATGATGATAGGAATCCAGCTTTGGCTGTGACCGTGCTACCATTGAGTCCAAAAGATACACCGTTGCTGTTACTGAAGACTACGGAGCCTAAGTTACCACTTGTTGTACCTGCCGAGAAGTTAACGACAGAGAGACTGGTGGCTATACTGGCCGTCATAGTGGAACCGTTCAATCCAAATGAAATACCGTTTCCGTTTGAAAAAGTTATAGCTGATAAATTATTCGATGTTGTTCCACCACTTACGTTAATGTTGGTAAGTGATGTTGCTACTGAGGCAGTAATAGTTCCTGCATTCAATCCAAAACTTACGTTGCTACCATTCGAAAAAGATATCTGGGTTAGGTTACCACTTGTTGTGCCCGCTGAGAAATTCACAGGGGCACTGACTGTCATGGTAGAACCATTTAATCCGAACGTGGCATTGTTACTGTTAGAAAAGACAAGGTTACTTAAGTTGTTAGATGTTGTTCCTCCGCTGACGTTTATATTACTTAGGCTACTTTGTACATTTATAACTACACTGTTATTATTGAATCCAACGTAGGCCGCACCGGCTCCATCAAAAGATAGAGTAGGAAGAGTAAGTCCGAGAGAACTATTAATTGTTGTGTTTCCAACAGCATATAAACTTACATTTTGATTTGATTGAGAAAACGAAGCAGTTACAATACTGCTGTTACTCATCCCAAATGTTACGTTGTTCGAGTTGGAGAAAACGACTGTTCCTCCATTCGTGCTTTGTGTGCCTGCCGATATTGCTGCACCACCACCTGCGGCTCCAGAGATAACTACCGAGCCATTACTTACGCCAACAGATAATCCACCGGCACCAACAAAACTTAGTTGAGATAACTGCACAGTTGTGCTACTCACCTGAGTGGTGTTAGAACCTGCTAGAAGTGTTATGTTGTCGTATCTTGCCATGTTACATTATGTTCCAGTAGGTTCCGTCATTACTTACAATCACTGCGCTTCCAGGCAGAATGGTTACAGAGGTCACCACCGCAGTATCAAAGATATTATCTGCGCCTGCTCTTTGCAAGGTGATGTTCGCAGTGCCTCTATTTTTAATGAAGTAAATCAAGTTTGTATTGCCCGATAAAGCAGGAAGAGTCCAAGTTGATCCCGAAGATCCAGTAAAGACCCATACAGTTTGTGTTCTATCCAATGTTTGAGTAGTCGCTGAAACTGTACCGACAACAAACCCACCTTGATATATATCGGCAACTGCCCCTGATGGAACCCTTACCGTTGGATGAGACAGGTTTGATCCATCGGAATATAGAATGTATCCTGCCGTTGGATTTGTGGATGGGTTAGTTGTAGCATCATGAATAAATGCAACATCAGTGCCACCACCGAAACTACCAGAGGTAGTAAAAAATCCAACATTACCATTTGTTCCCGAACTATTCTTTGCCCCTCCCTTTAAATACAGATTTGCGCCATTAGTGTTACCAACACTATAACCAGCTCCAGCAGTTAAAATTAAATCAGCACCGCTTGTTGTTGTCGCATTCCCTTGGGCACCATTGATGGTAAATGATCTAACATTTGCACTGGTAGGTACCCCTGGGCCGATTGAATAGCCAGATCCATTATCTGCTTGAAATATTAAATAATTATTAAATGTTCCTGGCGTGTTAGTATCATAAACAGCAAAGGATCCGTTATAAATTCTAACGATTCCAACTCCTTTAGGCTGAAGGCTCAAATAAGAATCTGTGCTAGAACTTATGTTGTGTATTACTCTGTCACCTGCGATACTTGTTGAACCTAAGTCGAGGCTACCTTGGGTACTGACAAATAAACCAGAGTGTGTGGCGTTTGTACCGTCACTCATCATGAGTTCGGTATTCGATGCACTGTTAGTAATTCCTCCACCGCCTCCCATTGATACCCAAGTGCTGCCGTTATAGAACTTCATTACATGTGAAGTCGTATTGTAGGCTTGATCGCCTTCCGTAGGCGTACTTGGGTCAGCAGTGTATCCGTTGATGTTGAAGGCCGCATAGGATGCGGTCTGATAGAGGAGAACCTTGCCAGTGGTGGCTATTCCCATGGCATCCGTAGTGACGCTGTTGCCATTGATTACGAAGTGAATCGCATTCGATGTGGTCGTTCCTATTACGAGATCTGCGCTGGTGGAGTCCAAGTATACGTAGTTGGGCTGGTTGAATGAACCTGATCCAGTGAAGCCCGAAGAGTTCATGCCGAACTCGCCATAGTATGTCGTGGCGGTTCCGTTGTTGTTGCTGACGATCAGATTAGTCGATGCAGTTGTGCCACTGTTGGTATTCTGAATGATGTGCTGATTGAAACTGTTCACCGAACTGGCGGCCATCGTGAAGATGTCGGTGTCGGTATATGATAACACGTTTTTAAAGATCACAGTGCCCCCTAAGAACTGCGCTGCGTAGTTGTTGGTAGCACCACTTTGAGCGTTAACAGTGAGGCCGAAGGAGTTGGTTGCAGCACCCACTGATCCCGATTGGATAAGTAATCCGTGAGCATTAGTTATTGATGCATTGGTTCCTTTTATAGGTGCTCCATTTATTGCAAATGTTGCTGCATCTGTAAATATTGCTGTTGCGGCAGCACCAGTTAATGTATTAGCCTTTATAAGGTTATCTCTTTGGATAACCACAGTGCCAGCAGCCCACTGTAAAGTAACGCCAGTAATTACAAAATTATTTTGCTCACTGGTAGTGGCAATATTTGTACTTGCACCTGGTGTGAAATTAAAAGAAGTTGTACCTCCAAAACTGTTAAATGCTCTAGCTGTAAATGAAATTGTCTGGCCTGCACTTATAATTGTGCTGTAAGAAGTTGTCACATTGAAATTACCTAATACAGCAACATTGCCATTGAAACCAGCAGCAAAATTATTTGTCACTGTAGGCGCAAATCCTGCCGAAGTGTTCGTGCTTGGTGCATCGACATACAATGTGTACGCATTAGTTATCGTTGTACTACTTCCTGCCGAACTGTAGATCGTGCCTCTGATGTAGATATCGCGCTGAGTCGCTACCGTACCTGCACCACTTGCCCATGCCTTCGTGCGTGTACCTACTGCGAGAGAACCACCTGAGTTGAAGGTATTGTCACCACTAGCCGAGTTGAAGATGAAGTCTGCTAGTTCGGAACTGGCAGGGATTATGGTGTGGTTGCCTGAGATATAATTCCAAGATGAGGTCCATGAAGAAGACAATGCGCCTTGTGTGTAGACAGTGTTACCTGAGCCATCAATAGCTAGACGCTTTGTAGCATTAGTCCAAAGACTGGTTTGTTGTGCAATATTGGTACCTAAATTTAGGCCGCCTCCAGTATTAGAATAAACCGATGATGAGTTTGCCACTAAAATTCCGCTCGTAGCGTAAGATGATGATAAAGTTATCATCACCAGTGCACCTGAAAAACTAGAGCTGGTGGACGCAAAAAATCCCGCATAGGCAGATGTGCCAGCAGTAGTATTGGTTACTGATGATATAACCCCATTATTCTGATCACTTCTAATTTTTAATATTTCTGATGCGCTATAAAAAGCTGTTCCTGATGGGCCAAATAAAACTTGTCCATTAGACCACATATTCCCATTAAATCCTGCTGCCCAAGCAGTTCCTATACTCGCATTCGTTCCCGCTACTGGTGGATCCACATACAGTGAATACGCATTGGTGAACACTTGGCCTGCCGATGCAGCGGCTAACGTTACGCCCCTGACATAAATCTGTCGCTGAGTAGCTACTGTAGATGACGATGCCCACGTCACAGTTCTGTTCAGCGCGAAGTCGATGTCGATCTGTTCCGTAGTTGTTGTGATGCCCGTATCAGCACGGCCAGTGAAGACGGCTAGAGAGTTTACGCCTGAGGATTGGGCGGCACCTCCTACATTGAATTTAATTGTATTATAAGTGAAGTTTGAACTAAAACTTAACACCGCTGAATTAGCACTTACGTTATAAGGTATCTGACCTTGACCTGCTGGCACTGCTTGTCCTCCCAGAAAAGTGGAAGTTATTCCAGAACCAAACCCAGTACCTACAAATTGAGATGTTGTTGAATTATACCAAATATCGGCATTGCTCAATGTAGAGGGATTGCCAGCTAAAGTGCCAATATTCATCCCTGAATACGTTGCGGTCGGTGTAAAAGTCACCTTACCAGTCGCACTACTATACGTTGCACTCGTTCCCCCGAATGCGCCTGAGTTGTTGTACTGCAACTGTGTATTAGAACCTCCGGGTGTGCCTCCCCCGCCGCCAGCACCTAAACTTACCCACGCACCATTGATGTATGCCCTCAATGCAGTCAGCGTAGTGTTATAGAATAAATCTCCACCACTAGGAGTAGATGGATCGGCACTGCCCGTTCCAACATTAAGACCTGTGTACGTAGCCGATGGATAAAATGTCGCCTTCCCATGCGTGTCGATCAACATCGCATCGGTGCTCACACTCCCCCCATTAATTACAAAGTGTATCGCATTAGAGGTAAGTGTTCCGATCACCAGATCACCATTGGTAACATCAAGATATCCAGCGTTGGCTATGTTAAATGATCCACTGCCAGTAAATCCTGAACTGTTCATACCCATTTCAAAATAATAGGTAGTAGCAGTTCCTAGGTTATTACTTACAATGAAGTTCGTACTCGCAGTGGCCGCAGAACTGAGGTTCTGTATGATGTTCTGATTATAACTTGTGGCCGTGCTTGTCCATTGGAAGAAAGTATTGGTATCTGTGTATCCAGCGGCATTGAAGTAGACCACATCTGCCGCAGGAAGAGTCATCGTTACGTTGCCAGTGATAGTAGCCGATCCAGTCAGCGGCCAACCAACACTATTCGTTGCGACAAACTGAAGACCTGTGGCACCTGCATTAACCTGAACGAGATAACTATTTGCTCCCGTATAAGACGCAGGTACATCGGTAAGACCAATAAAAGAAGTAGCCAAGTACGGTTGCCATGTAGGAACACCAGATACACTCTTAAGAACATATCCGTTAGGACCAGTAGACAATGGGGCAGGAACATTGGCACCATTACCAACCCAGATGGAGTTCAGCGTTAACGAGTTTGTTAACTTGTTATTTATCTGAACCTGAACATCGGAGGTAGTAGTATTGAGGTAGTTTAACTGTGCAGTAGTAGTTGTAACACCATGCAGAATATTTATCTCACTGTAAGTAGCAGTTAGATCGGTGATGTTTGCGGTGATCAATGTTGACCACTGAGTGTTATAATTTGTTCCGTCAATCTTAGTGAGATACTGATTTGCCGATCCACCTACTGGTAACGTACCCGCACCGGCAGAGGAGTTAACCCACGCTGAACCGTTGTAAGAAATTATCTGTCCACTGGTAGGCGATGTTATTGTAACCGTCAACTTAGTTCCTAACTGCGTCTGTATCGAAGAAGTAACTCCAGATACATAGGCAAGTTCTGAAGACAACACACTACTGACCGCTACCTTTCCGCTACCGTCAGAGACAAGTGCTCGAGATGCAGTCAGGTTAGATGATACTATAGTTGTTGCACCACCAGTGATGGTTGCTTGCTTTGCATTAAGTTGAGTCTGTATTGACGATGTAACCCCCGACACATATCCTATCTCTGTATCAAGTGTTGCCGATGCAATTAGGACACCAGATCCATTAGTGACCACAGCGCGATTAGCGGTGAGACTGATCGTTGGTTGCTTGGCATTAAGTTGTGTTTGTATCGATGAAGTGACACCGGAAACATATCCTAACTCGGTAGCCGTTACAGATGATGCGGTGATGAATCCACTTGCATCAAATACAGTTGCCTTCGATGGTGTCTGAGCTACAAGTCTGTTGACAGCAAGAGAAGATGCCTGGGTAAGGTTGCCACTCGAATCACTAAACAACAAGACATCACTTGGCCCCGCACCATTAATGGAGAAGTCAAAGATGAGGCCATTGGATATTTTGAGTGCATCAGCCATTTAATCTGAAACCATTAACAGACCAGTTATTTGTTGAAGCAGTCGCAACTAAATTTATATTTCCACCAGAATTTGTAAAACTAAAAACTATAGGTGTCGTAATCCCACCTAAGTCGGTAGTCTTTGTCTCCGTCCAAGTGGGGGTGCTGGATCCTCTTATCGTAACAAATAAAGTTGACGTTCTGCTACCCTCACCCGCATTCACTCCAGAGACACCCAACACATAAAAAGCATACGAACCTATGGCGGTAAATGAATCAACAATAGTCGATGGGCTATTAACGGTTTTACTTATCGCTGTGCCTATGCCACCATTGTCAATGTCTGAGTTGCTTGATCCCTGATAAAGAATAATCGGGATGTTCACACTGGTCATCAATGGTATCGATGGCCCTTGGAATATTCCCGAGAGCTTCACCACACCATCAAGCATCTGGTTGTAGGTGGCGGCATTGTTACTGTACCAGTTCCTTACATTACCGTTGTCATCAAGTAGAGTTTGTAAGTAATTAATAAGAAGAATGAGTCTATAGATTTTATCGCGGTGTGCTCTGTTGGATGCATTGAGGCCACGCTTTTTCTCATCAACAATTTGCTTACCTAGGCCACTAACAGCGGCCTGAGCGTTATTGATGATTACGGTAATCTCCGAGGCTGCGCGAATTGGAAGACTCATTTATGCAGAATAAGTAGTTTGTGTCTGTGCGTCAACATAATCCATTATCGACTGACAGTTAGTATAGTTCCCTTGTCTGAAATTCGTAAGAGCACTTTGAATTAATGCTGGGCCGATCAGCACCTGTGCGGCATCCTCCCAACTCTTATAGCGTCCTAACTTCACGTTGTTACCAAAGTCGGCAAGAGCCAGCGACAATGCGCCAGCCTGAGCAACGGCAGCAGAGAAATTGTAAGTCTGCGCCTGTTGAACAGATGAATTACCAGAGCAAGTCTGAAGAATGTTGGTGATCAAAGTCCACGTTCCATCGGCACCAGGTGTGCTCGATGTTCCTGTGTTGGCGATGTAATAACTCGAATTTGGTGAGTAGTATACGCATGCATTCAAAGTATAAGATCCTGCCGACCAGATGTTGAAAGCAAAAATACTTGCCACAAAATTTCCGTCCTGTGCAGGCATAGAAAAGTACCACTGCGTTGCTGTGAGTGGTGATGAGTTATCGATAGTTAAGAAAGTGTCGTTGTTGTTAACGTCCCGTTTTGCGATGTAAACGAAAATTGAAAGAGTATTACGGGCTACGTTAGATCCACCGTAAACTGTATAATCAACCAAATAACCATGAGATAAGTCAACTGTTACCTGTTGTATAGCGGTCACAAATGTTAAGGCCATGATTTATAAATTTAGTTGCAATTTACTGATAATTTTTCCTTTTAGGTATTCCTGTAACATGAGACCAATGTATGCCGTTACCTATTTCATAAACAGTAGTGCTGCCAATATTGAAAATTTTAGCTAACTCAGTTCCTATTGCACCAAATTTTAAAGCATGCATAATTATTCTAACCTGTTCATTTGATAGTTTGGATTTGTGATGCTTTTCACCCTGTCGTCCAACTTTTGCTTTATGTTCTTCTGATAATTGTTTACCAATGCTTGACTTACTTATTTTATTTTTTGTCTCTTGACTTCTTTCCTTACCTAACCAATAAATACTGGGTTTATGAAGTCCTAGTTTCCTTGTTAATTTATTGCTATCAGATATTTTTTTTCGCCATTCAGCACTTTTAACTTTGCCTTTTGCAGCGATTGACATTTTTATTTTTGCTTCTTCTGACATCTTACAATGACCTCCTCCAGAGGTTAAATTCAGTAAAGTATAACCTTGTTGCTTGTAATGCTCTATAAAAAAACATTCCCAGTAATCATAAAGAGATTGATTTATGCGTTCATCTAAATATAGAATTGTTTCAAATTTATGAGTCTCCCAACCATACTTTAAAATAGAATTATGAATGGCTGGTTGTTCTTTATTTGATAGATAAGCGTATTGCTTATACCTTTTTTTTATATTATGACTTTGTCCGATGTAGACTTTATTTGAAGGAGATGTAATAGCATAAATTCCAGCATTATCAGACATAATTGCAAGTTAAGGATAAAATTGATGCCAATAAAAAAGCCCCACCGTAAGATGTGGGGCTTTCAATAAACGTACTAGGCTTTGTAAGAACGTAACGCTGGTCAGGCGCGAGATAAAATTACAACTTATTTCCAGAAAGAGACAGTTGTCTCTAAATAAGTTTTAGCTTCCTCTCCCTCCTCGGTGGTAAGCCACTTGGCTAATGCCTCGAGTGGTGTCTGATCCAATGGCACCGTAAAGAATGGCTCGTCAGCGTGAGGGAAAAAGAATTCCTGTGTCGCTGAATTGTAATCGATGATGGACAAGTCCATGCAACTTACCGCCAACCGAAGTGTGGCCGCATGTTTCTCGGGAGACTTGAACAATACCTCCTCCGGATTATTCTTGGCCTTGATACGAAGATCAAGTCTCATGTCCTGAATAGAAACAGAGGATGGAATTCCAAATGCAGAGGCGAGATTAATCAATTTCTCAGCATTCAATTTGATTACATATTCTTCCGCATCACGTTGCAAGTCCATCTTCATCAATTGAAGATGAGGAGAAGAATAATGAACATCGGCTCTTTTGAATAAAGGAGTCTTTGTTTTATCTCTGAACTTGTTACTGTCGTTCAAAGGGTGTAGTTCCCACCACACGTATTTTGTGTAATTGGCCTCGCAATCAACGATTACCTGTCCATTCAACAATTCAGGCATCTCCAATTTCATTGTCGTTGTCGGATCAATGTTTTTTGCAACTGTGTTGAAATATTCCTGAACATTGATTTCATCCGAGAAGACCATTGTCTTCATTCTACGAGCCAAGTCCTCCTCGAACCTGTCGTAAATTTTGTATACAGGCGAAAGTTGTACAGGTGGAATTTCTCCAATGTTGTTTACCTGTATTGTCTTCCCATTCACTTCTCTAGTCAACTGCCTGCCATCGCGAGCCACATTGACAACTTCATAGATTGCCATCTTGTTTCTGGTGAGTGGCGGCAACATCTGAGGAGATAGATTAATTGAGGGAGGAATTCTGAATCGCCCGAAACGGGTGCCCTTTGGTTTGGCTTTCGATTCTGTTTTTAATGGTGCTGGTGATTTCGTTACTAAGAATTCATCCAAGGCACTGTCGGTTACCTTTGTCATTGTTTTTGTCGGTTAAGTAAAAAAAAGAGGGGATGGTTAGTTCCATCCCCTCACTGAAATTAGAACTGAGAACCTTGTCCCAAGATGTGCTTGGATGCAGCCACAACACGGATTCCTTCTTCGGAAGCGTAGTTGGTCTGGCACACACGTTGAGTAGAGGTCGGAACGGGTGCATAGGCACCAGTCTGCCATACCTTGTAGTAGCCCCTTGCGCCACCACCCATCTGTTGCTTATACATGATGGTAAAGCAATCCATCGGAATACCAGTCTTGGCATCTTCCTTCTTGTCCATAGGCTTCGCGATGAAGTACCATGGGTAAGGACGGCCAGGGATGTTGGTCAACTGAGGATTGTCAAGGATACGAAGACCTTTCAAGTGGAACTTCGCGCCAGGCAGAGCGATGGTGCTGATCTCAAGGTCGACTGCTGGGCGATCATAGATGATCGAACCATTGTCTCCTAACTGAGTGATCAAGTCAGAAACTCTGAACGCGAATTCAGGACCATGCCACATCAGGGTGTCGCCTGATTGGTTCAAACGGTTTCTCAAGCGATACAAATCCTTGAACAAGGTCAGCGTCACTTGATCATCGTACTGCTTCAGAGGCGCATTGGCTTGAAGTGTAGGGATGTAACCACCAGAGGTGGTCAGCGACTTGTTTGTTCCGGATACTGGATCGTAAGCCACAGCGTTTGCATCGGCAGATGGCATCACGAACAAGCCCATTGCCATTTGAAGCATGAACAACTCTTCAGTTGTACGGCTTCCGAGAACATACCAGAAGTTGATAGTCTCGCCCGTTGCAGGGTTGACGATAGGATATGACCTGTTGGTCAACTGCTTGTCAGTGGTCGTGTACACTTCACCGAAAGTAGTCAGGTAAGACCTGATGTTGGTGAAGGTAGGAATCAACCCTTGTTGCATACCGTAGGTAGCTTCTTCAAATGCTGGAGCAGGTACCGTGATCTGGTTACCACCGTAGGTAGAACCGTTCAGGTTGATGATGCTCGATAAAGGAAGCGAGGTTCCAATCAATTGGGTGATATACAAGCGGTGTGCGCCTGCATACAGTCCACCTTGTGAGTCGCGCTTACCTTGTACTCTCCAGAACTGCTGACCGTTGAATTCGATCACCATCCCCTGACGAGGATATGAGAAGTCAAGCGAGTTAACACCGGTACCTGGGGAGTGAGATGCGGCTGAAAGTTGAATGTACTGCAAACCTGAGAAGGCAGCGGGGTCACCGTTACCTACCGATGCAGTTCCGTACACGTTGGTCTGCGTGGTGTCCGTGTTTACAAATGGCGCAGACAAAATCTGACGCATTTCACGGTGGATGATTTCTTCACCTTCCACTTTTTCCATTAACCCCATTTTCATGAAGTCACCGATGTCGGTCTGGAGTGGGTTGATGTTGAAAAGTTCTTTTACGATCTGTGGTTCCAAAAGGAACTCAATGTTGGAGATAACTGGGTATTGCTCCGAAGAAGCAAACGAGAAATCCCGATAGGTATTTACTGTTGTTATTGGCGTTGCCATTGGGGATTATTTTTTTTTGATAAAAAATTCTCCCTGACTTAAAAAATTAGCGTACTCCGCTTCTCTCTCTATCTATTTTCGCTTTACGTGCCAGTTCCTTAAACTGATCGCTGTATGATGGAATACCATCTCCCTTTCCTCCACTCTTGCTTTCTTTCGTTGGCTTGAAGCCAGCTAACTGCTCGGCTCTAAGTGATTTGGCAAGTGTGGTTATTTGCTTGAACATCTGCTCATCTTTCCAATCGCCATACAGCGCATCGAAGACTTGCTTGATATGTTTCTGCGGATCAAAATTAGGAATTTTTTTATTCTGATCATACAAGGTCGTGTTTTTGAGGTAGTCAATAGACATTTCCTTCAAGAACTTCAACTTGTCTTCGGGGATTTTTACTGTGATCTTGATGTTGGGATCGTTGTCATCCTCGAAGATAAACCGATCAAATTTCTTTCCGTCAGGCTGGGTAAAAATGTCGTTGATTTGCTTTGAATAGAACTCCACAGCCTCCTTCGGTGCAGTAACTTCTTTCGGTGCCTCTTCTTTTTTCTTCTCTGGCTCGGTGGCTTTGAGTTTTTCTTGGTTGGCCAAAAGAACTTTTTTTGCCTTCGCTACATCCTTCTTACGTTGGATGTCGGCCAGTTCCTGAGCTTCTTTGAACTCAGCCTCGTCAGCGAAATCCTCCTCGTTGAGGTTATATTTCTTGTAATCCCTAGCGAATAACTTCTTCGCCTCTTCTCTGGTGATGTCGGTATTGTCGATGATGAATGCCTCCTCGAGTGCCTTGCGGTCCTCTAGTTTCTCGACATTGAGGTTCATGAGCGTGGCGGCAGACTCGAGTCCGTCACCTATTTTATCGAGATCGTAACCAGACTGATCAAGCCATTCGATCAATTTTTTCTGCTTGTCTGATTTGTATACAGGATCCTTTGATGCCTTCTTAAGTTCCTCGATCTGCGCCTCAAATTTTTGGTTTGAATCGAGAATCTTTTGAAGTTGATCCTCATCATCGATGGAATATTTTTCTTTAAGGTAGGAGTTAAAGTCAGGCTCTTTCGCCTCTACTTCTTCAACTTCCTCCTCTTCTTCTGGTTCTTTTTTTGCTTTGGATTCTTTGACAGGCTTTACTTCCTTGCCCTCTTCATCGTAATCCGGAATAGGGTTGGATGGCTTTTCCTTTATTTTGACAGGCTCCTTTTCTTTCTCTACATATTTGCCTTGGGAGATATCGTATACTTTCTCCATCTCCTTTACTTCCGCTACTTCTTCTGCCATAAAATTGTTGGTTAGTTATTCAAAGATAGATAAAAAATATTTTATGCTTTTTGCACAAATTATTTTGCTTCCGCTTTTTCTTTCTTTTTAGAGGCTGCCTGAAGTGCAGCGGTCGCCAGTTTTGTCTGTGCATCGAGCACCTTGGCCTCATGCTGTTTGTCCGACTTGTAGTCATTAGACTTGCTTCTCATTGCCTCCTTGAGCACCGTGTCGATGCCCGATTGCTTGGCGATGGTTGCCTTCATAGCATCGGCCATCTTATTGATCTCAGCATCAAATGTTGCTTTACGCTGTAGCAATGCCTCATCGATCCTTGCCTGTATCAGCATGTTCTCCTGCTCGTCCTGCTTCTTCTTCTCAAGCAACTGCATCTCTGTCTGCAACCTTAACTGGTTGGCTTGATCTGCACTCTGCATCTGGAACTGTTGTTGTTGCTGTGCCATCTTCTGATTCTTGGCCTCGTTGATCTTCTCGCGAGTGGCCAGCACATAACGAGCCAACGTCAAATCTTTAACCTGCCTGATGAATGCCGCATCCGATGCGTTAACTCTTCCTTCCTTCTGTGCCTCCATGAGTTCCATGAAGAACTGATTCCACTCCTCCTGTCCTGGCGATGGCTGCATCTGAAGACCGTAGTCACAATATGCAATCTCATCGGGCACCTCAAAGAACTCAGTCGTTGATGTACCTAGCGCGGGTATCATGCCCTGAATGTGCACCTTGTTCAACTTCGCCTGTTGGGTGAGTAACATATTCATGTGACACACCTGCTTGAATATCTGCTGACGGCCATTGATCAAGTATTCAATCGCATCGCTGCCTGCGGCTAGTTGTGCCTCCATGTTACCAGTGGTCAACCGATCAGGCAACGTAGCCGACTCCACCACCGAGGATCCCGTGATCTCGTCCATCATCTTGATGCAGGTAGTAATCGTCTGCAAATAGTCCGTGATCGTAAGCCCAGCCGAAGACTCCTTCAGCGAGTTGCCTATGTTCTGGCCGTACTGATTCGTATTCTGTCTTGTTGCCCAAATGTTGCTCTGCAAGAAGAAGTCGACAGCCTCTCTCTCGGTCCACTGCTTGCCACCCTTGCCGAGTGCAATGTTCTCAATGGCTGTCAGGTTCAACTCGATCACACCCATTCTGCCCTTAGCCAAGATATCCTTCATCCTATTCCAGGCAACATTGAGCATGAAGGCCATCTCCTCGAGTTGCGCCACCACACTCACGATCCTGCCCTCCTTCATGTTCGGTGCGAACGTAATGATCGGCAGGCGAGAGTTAACCAGTGCCGTGCGTGGCATATTCACCCTCCGATGATTGTATACAAGTTCGGAGTCGACTATCCAAGTTCCACCGTAAACGCTGGTGAAAGAATTCTGCACTATCTTCTGGTCCTTCGTACTCGCCTGCGTAGGCTTGTAGTCATAGTGCGTCATGTCCATCATCCTGTTGCCTGTCTCCTTGTTGTCCCAAATCTTATAGGCAACATTGTCATTGCTCAGGAAGTAATACCTCATCACTGGAATGTACTCCAGACCGTCATAGTTGTCGTAATACTGTGGCAATGTTCCGAAACTTGCTGCTGTGTTCGGATACGCATGGGCAGCAATCGCCTCATCCATCTCGGCCTGCGTCAGTAGTCCTTGCGCCTCCGTCTTAAACTGATTTCTCGTAATGAAATCAATGAAGAACGCATATTCCTGATTAGTAAAATTCTCATTCTCTACATAGCTTCCACCCCAGAACTTGGGATTAATCCTCTTCGTCCTTGGGATGCCATTCTCATCTAAGTAACAATGCGCATGGCCTCTTCCTATCACCGTCAAGTCCCAATCAATCTCCCTCATCACCTGATCCATGTCGTTGATCGTCCCATTAACCAGCTTCATCGTCTTCTCCGCATCGACAATCTTTCTGATCTTCGAGTTGGCCGACAGATTGAACATCAACTCGTCTGGATACTCTGGCAATTGATTCACTTCCAGTTCTGGAAACATCTGTTGCGGATCGACCTTCAACTTTGTAAACCAATCCTTGAGTTCATACAGCGTCTTGATCTGAGCACTCCTCTGCTTCTGCTCATCGACACTCAATGGATCAACTGCCGTAAAAGAAACATCGTACTTATACCGCTGCAACTTCGCAACAGCTCTGTTCACATATTTCGTAATCAGATTGAGCACCTGCACATCGATGTATGCAAGCGAACCATTGTCATCATTGGTGAGGCCACGGTCTTGATAAAAGCCCAGCATTCGGTAAATATTATCGGAAGACTGGCGGCCTTGAGCAAGTTCTACAAGTGCATTGAATGAACTCGTATCATTAAACAATCTATATCCGTATCTGTTGGTTGAGAAGTATATAGCCTTTGCTGCTTGAAGGCCGTACTCCATGCTTTCTTTTTTCTTGGGCGGTGCCCACTCATCAGGAAATGGGTATTGGGAATTATTACTCACTAAGAAGCAATTTTCCCAAAGTTAATTAAAAACTTATTAATACTTCCTTTCTGGCTTTTTGTATACTCTGAAGTAGTCTGTGATGTCCTTTACAGGCAATGCAACTTGTTTCGGTCTGATCTTGCACCCAATCTCGGTCATTCCCTGAGCCACGGTGTAGTCATGCACCTTGGTGTTAAGTGGATCAAAGACAAGGTCATCGTCAATCATTTCGAGGAAAATGTAGGTGTGTCCAAAGTATTCTACATCGGTGGCGATGGCAGAGGTATACTCTTGGATCATCATCGCTGAGGCTGGTGTGCCCTTCTGGTCATCGGATTTTTTGCGTAGAGCTTCGATGGGAACGTATTTGTCCTGAAGGAACTCCTCACAGCCTGCATCATTGAACCAGTTGATGATGCCAGGCTTCTGGTGCTCTACGTTGAGTTGAGTGCCAAACAGCCAGCACACCATGAGCGCACGTTCGAACATGACGTTAGGGTCACTCGGCCTGCGGTCCATCATGGCGATGTATTTGCCTGTGACGTATGGATATTTTTCTCTTGCCCGTTGCTCGAGAAGTTCTTGGCTTATCTGTCCATCGATAGACGAGTCGTACTTGCGTTTGACGAATAGAACAGGACGCGATCTGCGTGAGGACACAAACTCACTATCGTTGGTCATGGAATCCGTTACCACCACACCGTGATCGATAGGGTCAACACCTGAACCGAAGATGTTGGTGTTCCTTGGAATATATTTCGTTCTGCCATTCTCAAACCTTTCTTCCACATTGTTGAGCCACTCTCTTTCTTTCTCATCTCTTGGAAGCCATCCGAGCTTAAGCCACCCATTGTCAGGATCGTCAAACCATTGGACGCGAGAGAACCGTTCATTGTCTGCCCATCGTAGATTGACCAAACGCAATTGAGGAGGGTTCATCAATAATTCTGATCTCCTGTCTTGAAGTATAGTCGCATTGAACTCGCACTTGTCGGCAGAGATGTAAAATACTTCGTTCCAATTGAGAGGAAACTTTCTGATGAGTGCAGAGTAATCTTTAGGATTGTCTTTGTATGCTTCACGCTCATCGAGAATATTTTGTCTTGCCTTCTCACGCATTGGCCTTCCCCAATCGTCAATGAATCCTTCGTATGCACAGTCCGCAGGCATCATAGCAGCATACATTCCCGACTTAGTCTGTCCAAGTTTAGTGCGCCTGTCAAAGTCAGACTCGAAACAAACTTTCTTATAGGCTCGACCTCCACGATCAGCCGCATCCATGAACTCAACAGTTGTTGCCCAGAATGCCTTGCCAATTATTTTTTTACCAAGTCTTAAACAAGGCTTCACAAATGCCCATCGTTGAGATACATCAACCGAAATTGTTTTGCCAGGCTCCTCCATCAGGTATGAATGAAGTTTAGCCTGATCATATTTATTGGCTTCGCTTGTTCTAAAATCCATTTTAGATTCAAGGACTAACTTATCCTTTGATACTATTCTGCGTCTGTTACGCTTGGGTGGATCTTTGAAGATAATTCCTTTCTTCTGTAGCGTTGTGGTATCGTATGTAGGCTTGGAGTAGTATGGAAGTTTATAAAATGGATCAATCACCATTTCATTGTAAAAATTTCTGATCTTGGTGTCATCCTCTCCCTGCATTCCGGAGAGATGTTTGAAGTTGGTGGATGTTCTGTTAAGAATCCAGAATCCCATTGTTGTGCTTTTACCAGCCCTGCGAAGAGTATTATAAACTCCCCCATAACACTCGGGATCCTCCTCCCAATATTTTATCCAATAGAATACTTCTTTGTCTGCTTCCCTAAAGTCTGGATGGCCAAACAACGGTTGCCATTGAGTTAAGTATTTATAGTAATCACCTGTGAGATAGGTTGGTGTTCCATTGTTCCAGAACCAGAACCCATTTGTTACTCTTTCAAACTCTTGTTCCTCCCACTTGTTTAGCTCGGCCTGATGAGGGTGAATGTAGTTATCATCCAGTTCACGTTCTTGTTCAAACTCATCCATCCAGTCCCTTAAATACTCTGGAGGAGTTGGTCTGATGAACTTCTGTTCTTTCTCGAAATGAAGTTTCTTTGGCTGCTCGGGAAGATATACTTGTTCAATGCCAGGACCTGAGATGCCTGTAACGAGATATTGAAACTTGTACGGATTACTTGTCGGAGTAAACATTGTCAGTTAGTCCCACAAAGATATCAAACTTGAACTCGCCTTGCACGATACAGCCAGTGGTTTAGAAATTTCTTCTGACTCGGATCGCGCCTTGCTACATTCTGATAGAACTGCACCCTGCGATTGCTAAGTCTTTTAAGAAACTCTTTTTTATCCAATCTATTCATCTGTATACAAGTTGCCTCGTCCATCACGTTATTAACTACAATCTTTGCACCCATCTCCCTCATCACTCGCTTGGTGATCATTGTGCCAATGGTTCCATTGAGCCGGAAGTCCATCACATAATTAGCAACCTGCTGATCTCTTATCATATAAAAGCCTTCGCGCACCCAGATGGTGAGGTAGTAGTCGAGCACGTAGTGAGGAACAAGTCCACCAACGCTATCATTTTGCCTGAGTGGTTTGGCCTGATCGATGAACTTCCAGCCCTTCCAATCTCTGTTCCACTTGCGAGTGATGCCTGTGTATGTCTCACCACCCCTATCTGAAACATCATTTGCGTAGTGTCCCTCATGCCCCTTTATAAATGCGAAAGCCTCCAAGAAGGAGGCTTGAGGCTTGGCTAGGTGTGATCTTCGATCTCGCAACGGTGACTCATAGCAATAGAATGCTATTGCAACGAGTGTAAGTGTTAAGATAATCTTTTTCATAGTAGACAAAGTTAGGAATAAAATTTCCAAATGAATCCACCACAAGATTTAGCTATTCCTTTTGCGCAAGAGGCAATATTTGAATGTTGCAAATTTAGAATTCTTGCTGCACCTCTTATTGATGGCCATTCTTTTATAAAAACTCCTTCTTTATTAAATTGTAAAATTGTTTTTTTTCTGATGGGGTTTGTAATCATTTGGTTGATGCGTTCTTCTGAAAATTTTACTCCTTTCATGGGCGATTGTTTGCCTGTTCTATATTGCGACAATCTTTTTTTTGTGGCTTCAGAATGTTTTTTACCCAACCAGTATTTATTACCTTTTTTTCTTAATCCATTTTTAATACAAAATTCTTCCTTCATTTTACGTCCAGATTGAGACTTACTCATTTTTGCCTTTGTTTCCTCAGACAATTTTTTTCCACGCATTGGGCTTATTTTTCCTTTATTACCTAATGAAATTTTTCGCTTGGTTTCTTCTGAATGCTTTGCACCTAAATTGCTAGTTACATTGGTTTTAAAGTTGTATCCAAAATTTAAATCATATGAGCAAAGTAAATTCATCCAATACTGCTCCATGAATACGCAATGACTTGGTTCGCATTCTTCTAAAACTTCAAACTCAAAATTATCTATCCCATAAAAAGCAACAGCGTATCTTAAATATGGATTGTAATGGTTACCTAGCTTGAATTGATTTTTGTGTTTCCACCATCTTTCTTTAAAACTTTTACCAGTGGAACCAACATAAATCTGATTGGTTATTTTATTAGTAATAGTGTAAACTCCAGTTTGCATCTATTTTTTATTTTTAAGTCTTTGCTCAGGGCTTAATGCTTGTTTTATGTGCTCCTCACCTTCTTTTTTAAAATCACCATAAATAGAATTGTATAATTCTTCAATCCCCTCGATTAATCGATTTGCAAGAATATCCAAATCAAGTTTCAATTTAACATTTTTTAATCGTTGATCCTCATCTGATTTCTCATCTATTGGCTCATTCATGTTTTTTAAGGTTTCAATCAGCAAATCCTCCCTTGTTCTAAGCAACGAGAACTTGTTGTGATGTTGCCAGTAACTCAGGTAGTACACCACCAAGTCTTTGTAGTCCTTGTCTTCAGGTACGATATCCAATCCACTCGCATGCTGGCATGCCTTCTTGCGTTCCTCAATGTTCTCAATGCGTATGTACGTGGAGTTCTTGTCGTTCATGAACTCCACGTACTTGAGCACCTTCTCCTTGTTCGGATGCTTGTACTTTTTGAAGATGTCGGTGTCTTTGAAAGTCATGGTTTCTTCAGTCTCCCTGCCTCAAGTATAGGTAAGCCAGCCTCAGTTGGAATGTAGATCACTTGGTTCTCAGTCTTATCCATGTTGTCGATCCAAAGATAGCGCAAGTAGCTTTCATTGTTCTTAAGACTCTCACCGATGATTGCGTTTGCCTTAGCAACACCCTCGGCACGAATGATCTCTGCCGTGGCCAAATCTTTTGCAGCCTCCATCTTTGCTCTGGCCTCCTGAATTTTAATCTGCCTGTTCTGAGTGGCTCTTGCGAGTTCAGCCTCACCTTCTAAGTTCTGCTGATATACGTTGTAGTTGGGACACCCCCACATCAGCAGTCCGATTACAAGGATTAAAGAAGTACCAACAAATCGCGTGATGCGAAAGATGGTATTAAGTTGCTCCTTTTCTTCTAGTTTTTGTTGTCTTTCAAATTCACTCATAGTTTTAATTGGTTAGTTTAATGGATTACATGAAAATACTTCTGTCTTGTTGCCAGTGAGGAAGCGAGCGTGGTCTTCATTCAAAGCGATCACGAACTGGCCGTTGCGAAAGCGATATTGAAAATTCTGTAATGGATGAAGTTCTGTCGATTCATCTTTTTTCGTAAAAAGAAATGCAGCCCCTTTAAATTCTTGTGTCCAACTCATTGCACCTTCTGTATTAGTGTTGTCTTCAGCGTATCACCAATGGCAAGAACTTTGTACTGTGACACCGATGAACTTAGCCACCGATACTCACCACTTTCGTACACTTTCAGCAGATATTTATCTGGAGACTGAAAGCCAGGTACGTACCTCTTGTCGAGCACAATTAGTTTGCAGTCAGTAATCGTGTTGTAGAATCGATTGTTGCTTGTGATGCAGCCAGACAATAGGAAAAGTAAAAATAGTTTGCTCCCTCGGGTTAATGCTACCCCATTTTGTTTTAGAAGTTCAGCCAGATTTATTCTCATACCTTCTTGTTTAGTTCAATCTCAAACTTACTGCCATCCATGTGCGGAGAGTTCTCCAGTAATCGCTTATAAAAGCGAGCCATGCCAATGGGCAAATTCCACCTTACCGTGCGGACTAGTCGCCCTGAGTTATATTCGCGAACATCGTAGGTCATAGTTCTACTTCTTGTTTATTATCAATTAAAAACTCAACAACCAAATAAGTCTCATCATCAGGAACATATCTTTTTTGACTTAATATCATTGGCATTTTAATCCATCCCTTACCATCACAGTAAGGACATAATGTTCTATCAACATAACCATTGCCTTTGCAAAGTTCACATTGTACTTCGATTCTTATTTTCATGGCTTCAGAGATTTGTAAATAATGACATATAAACAAACAAGTAATCCTCCACCTAAAATCCATATTACTGCCCATGCCAGCCATTTAAACTCAGCCATTGCCCACCAGATTAATATCCAATATGTGAATATCAACATCATTACCCCTATCGTCTTCAAATGTGTTTTCATAGCGATATCAATTTAACTAGTAAAACAAAGATCACAAAGGCCAATATATAGCCGATGAAGATAGTCAGTAAAGATGCAGGTAGCGGTTTCATAAACTGTATAATTCAAATGAAGATAGCGCACTACCGCATGTCATCCGATGTGAGTTTAGCCAGTCCTTACCATAACCACCGATGCCATCAACGTGGATTACATCAGAGCACCCTGAAAGACGAACGAAAGGAACCTGATTTTTGCACGCAACAAAATCCATGCATCTGTAGCCCGAATCATGAATGCGTCTTGTTGGTAGTATAACCATAGAAGTGAATTCAATCTCCTCATCCCATGCTCTACATGGGAGAGCCTCAAATTCTTTTCTTGTCCAATCGCCTAAAAGTTTTTTCTTTTCCATAATTAGTTTGCAGTTAAAAAGGTGGCCGTCCATGAAAACGATCAAGTAAAACATGAACGTGCGCCCGAAGGCTACCACCTAGTCATTTAATATCTTCCATTTTTTTAAGTTCATCATTGAATGACCATTCATCCATCATGTGTTGAAATTTTGCCTCAATCACTTCCATGCGATCAAGATTACCATATCGTTTCATAAAGTATCTCTTCCTCGCATTTTGATTGCGAATTGCTTTCTTGATCCATTCAGGTTTTTTGGTTTTCCTCATTTCTTAAATACATTTGCGCCATCACCCTTTAACTTCCAATACTCAAGGAATGCATATCCCTCTTGATCGTTAAACTCCCAGCGATGACCGTTCCAATAGATGACGATCATGGCTTATCGTTCATAACTTTTAAAACATCCCTCATCGCAATGGCAGCATTCAAAGCAGCGGCCAGTTTCTTATAGTTTCTATCCTCTGCACTCATAGAAATAGTTTGCTTATTATCGAAAAAGTCATTCCATCCATCCGTAGTTTTAGAGACACATCCAATTTTTATTTCATCGGAATCTCTATCTAATCTAATAGGATATTTGCAAAAACAGTAAACAATGAGGTACCTCACATCCTGATGGCCTCGGACATCCTGATTGCCTCCGACATACTGATAGCCTCGGACATCCTGATTGCCTCCGACATACTGATAGCCTCCGACATACTGATTGCCTCCGACATACTGATTGCCTCCGACATACTGATTGCCTCGGACATCCTGATTGCCTCCGACATACTGATTGCCTCCGACATACTGATTGCCTCGGACATCCTGATTGCCTCCGACATACTGATTGCCTCCGACATACTGATTGCCTCGGACATCCTGATTGCCTCGGACCGTTACGCTTTTGATTGCATACAAATACAAGCATTTCAAATCCCCATCATAATCCAAATCATTTTCGAAATAGTATGATTTTGTTTCATCGCTTAAGACCATACCAGCCTCGTAAACGATGTATTTGATTCCGTTAATCGTTTTTGTATTCATGGCGTTACCTCCTTTCCTCCAAATAGTTTGCATAATCCTGAGCCATGTCGTCCAATGCCTTGTAGGCAGAATCCAATGTCTTGAGCACCGGCTCAATGCCTGGCGCGTCCTTAATCTTAATCAATACTCCGTGGAGGCTGATCAGCTCAGCCAAGGCCTGTTCAATGGTTAGTTGTGTGTACATGATCGTTAAAAATTAGTTTGCAAGTAGGGGAGGAGTCGAACCTCCCCAACGAACCATTCTACTTGGTGAGTGACACAAAAAACTCATGCGCACTCATATGCTGACTCATCCACAATGCTGGGTTAATCTCCTTATAGGCAAACGTGGTGTAGTTGTACAACTCCCATAGACTGTCCTCGGCATTATAATCGTGTGTCGGTGCCTTGATCTCCCGTGCAATGATGCCTAGCTGTGTCGCTGTGATCAATTCCTCCTCCAAGAACATCCTACCCACCAAGGTAGAACGATCGCGAGCCGTCAGTCCCACAGACTTCATGGCATCCCTCTCTGATTGCATCAAGGTGAACACATCCGAACTCCTCTTGATGTATTCCGTGATCGCCTCTGGTGTGAATTCCTGCACATCACCCACATGCTTTCTTTTAAAACTACCAAAGTCACCACGTACACATCCATTCGAGCAGATGAAGATGCGCGAACCAATGGCAAACTTCAAGGTCAGTTTTTTGTTGTAACTATTCTGCCATCCGATCTGTAATTGCATCTCTGTGTCAAACAAGTTTGCAATCGCAAATTTGCCGTTGGCAATCTGACCATTCTGTGATGCTGAATACTCCTCACTCGCTAACTTAAATCCTGACTTGTCAATAGACTCCAATGTCAAGTCAATCAATTGTGCATGGCTTACAGGTTTGTAAGTCTTCGTTTGTTCGGGCAATGATACTCCCATCAATTGCTCCCTTGTCGCTACATAAGTTTCCATAGATCGTTTATTGTTTTTAATATCTGCGAATATTCGCATTGCTCCTGTGGGCAAAACCAATCACCCACAGGATGGTAATTCACCTCTTAAATGTGTTCAGTATTTCTTTAAATTGATGCTCCTCTATTCGAACACTCGTCTTTAATCCGTCTTCAGTCTGTAGGATTATTAGTATTAAGAATGCCATCATTAAATTCATACTCCGCATTTATCCAAGCAGAATTTAATGCCTGATACGCATCTTCGAAATGTGTGAGTCTCGCCTTCATGGCAACTAACTCGTCAGTTGTGCTAATCGTTTTCATGATCGTTTATTGTTTAAGATTAAAATTTGTATGCATCAATGTATTCAACTCTCTGATCGATCGTGTTAATCAAGTCTTCAACATACACATCAATCAGACTCTCCTTGATCTTACCTTTGTTGTCAGTCAGATACACATCGAACAAGTCGCTACCATTCACAACAATGTACACAAGACCTTTGTGATGGTGACCATTGACTCTAAAACCTCAATCCCTTGTCATATACGTTTGCCCATGCATGCGCACCCCATGACCATACTATCTGTGAACGTGCCATCGCACGTACCAATTCTAATTGAGACTCTTTCGGGAAGTCTCTGCACCCATGCTCATTAATGTCGAAATGTGTGTTCATATTCTTGATCGTTTAGAAGTGTTTTATCCCTCACTTGACACATCAAATGTCTACAAAATTCTTTGAACTACAAAATATCTTGTAGAAATAACCTTACATCAATATTACATGCAACTCAACGCATTGAGAACCAACACGTATTATTTAGAACCATTCTAATTACCCTGGATTTTTTTTACGCTGCAGATTTGCGCTCGAATGAAACTGCCTTATTTCCCCTCTTCTCGATCAATACATTTCCCCTACCCTCAATCTCCTTGATCACTACATCCCACATCTTATCGTACATCTCAATTATTCTCTGTCCCTTCTCAGTCAATCCAATTACATAACCCCTCTTGAACTTTATCCTCTCCAAATATCCTAACTCAACACACTTATTCATTCCCCATGTGTAGTCCCTCACCCACGATGAAGAGTAACCCGACCAATGAACAATGTTCTTGATACTACCAGCAATTTTATTATTCATCACACACCATAATTCAAATATTCCCAACGTGTTCAATACTCGATCAGTCAAATAAAACTTTGTCTCATATCCAAGAGATCCAAAGTAAGTACAAAGCCTCCTCTTTGTCTTGATGTGTATTATCCTCTCGTCAATCCTGTTGAGTCGTATATCCCTCCTATTTAGACTGTTTCTAAATAACCATGTGCCTCCATCATTCGCGCTCGCTCGCGTTTCACGTGAAACCCCATCAGAAACAGGCTTTTGGCCATTCAACCCATCAGTTTCCATGTGTTATATAATTTGTATTATGTTAAATAGTTTGTAACCGGCTGACAATCAGATAAAAGCATTATGTTTTGGATTCTCTTTTTGGGAAAATCGACTCCCCACCCCTCAGAAAACCAAAAGCCCAATTCGGGACTCGCGGGGGGACATTGGTGCGGGAGGTGCATTGACGTAAGCGTGCGGAATTTTGGTGTCATTTTATGTGAAAATAGGGGTGATTTTTGTCAAAAGCAAATTTGGGGGTGATTTTGGGTGTTAAAACTACTGTTACACGCTGATTTCTGGGATTTTGGTGCTTATTTGGAATGATTCTAAACAAATTTGTAGACATTTGTAAACATTTCTGTAAACATGGTGATTTTTCGGTCATTTTTCAAAGGATTTTGTATTACAAAAACGATCACAACAGTTTAATAGGAATTTTTATGTATATCTTATACAGTATACTTCAAAAATCCTATTAATCTGTGGTGATCACATTTCTCCTCGGGGTCTGATTTTTTCTTTGTATACACATGTAAAAAAGCGGTTTTAAAAAAGTCGTGTTTTTAGTATTTTTTAAAAAAGTATTTTGATTTTATATTTTTAATCTTAAATTTGCAAGTATACTCGGAGCAATTCAGTGTTTTTTATGGAGAAAAAAAAGATGATCGCGGTGTGGTTCTTAGAGCACAATAAATTGAATGTAAACAGGGTCTGTGAGAAGTACGGAATGACGGTGTCGGAACTGCTTCAATTTGTTGGTAGGTATGAGTTCGGATTTGACGAGGATGATGTGAAGAAAAAGTTGTGGAACATGAGGTCTTACGAGACGATGTTCCTTGAGCAGAGGAGGAAGGAGGAGAAGGAGGCGAAGAAGGAGCGCAGGAGGAGGATATTAGCGGAGGTGAAGGCAAAGATTGAGGCCGAGGAGGCTGGATTATGATAAAGAGGAGAAGACTGCCAGGTGTATGGGTGCGAGGGGTGAGGGCATTTATCCAGATGTTGGATAAGGATGGGGGGAGTGTGCCTCGGGAGTTTGATAATTACAGGGATGCAGCGGAGTATTACGGGTGCACGGAGGCTCAGTTGAGGGGTAGGCTGAACACGGTGCACGATGACGTTTGGTATGTGTATCTGGATGGTCCATTATGGGAGTACGATAAATAAAAAAGCTATGGTAACGACAGTTGTGAAGACATTTCGGTTGACTTTTGAGGATGATGCGAGGCTGACGGAGCTGTGTCGGGCGCACGGGGTAGGGCTGAGGGAGATGGTTGAGTATCTGTGTCTGACGGGTATTCCGCAGGGCACGGATGTGGCGGGTATGGTAAGGAAGCACCAGAGGGATCAGCAGGTTAGCGCGAAGGGTGCCGACCTCGAGGAGAAGGAGAGGATGAGGGAGAGGCTCAGGGCGATACGTGAGGACGAGAGGGAGAAGATCAGGCTCGAGAGGGAGAATGAGGCCCGCGAGGAGCGACTTGCCAGGATCAGGGGTACGGAGAAGCCGAAGGTGGAGCAGGAGGATTGGATGAAGGACATGTTGGGGGAAGAGTGAGGACTTTGATACAAAAGCATTTGTATTTGTAAACAACTTTTATACATTTGTTGTATGGCAAGAGAGAAGAAGAAAAGTTTGGTGCTGAGCTTCAGGGTGAGTGAGGCCGAGGCGGTGGCGATCGGACGGATGGTGAAGGACGGAGGATTCAAGGGAGTGAAGGAGTTTTTGCTTGATGAGGTGCGGACGAGGTACTATGCCACGGAGACTGACAAGCCAGTAATTTTTACTCATCCGGATAATGTGAAGATGGCGAAGGACACATTGAAGACAGGTACTTTGACTTCACACCATGTCAATGACGAGATGTTCAGAACATTGATCACGAAAGGAGAGGTAACGGTTCACACGACCGAGCAAAGCCAAGAGGTTGTTGATCCAGTTGGTAAGGAGGCGATGAAGGTTCAGCCAGTAGACGACATTTCACTAGACGGCATTTTATGAAAGAATTTTTAGAGATACTTGGGTTTGTGATTACGGGTGGGTTGGTCTTGTTGATCGCCTACTTCTGGTGGTGCATGTGGATGTTCAAGGACTTCGATGAAAACAATTGGTGATGATATATAAAGTAGTAGGCCTGGAAGACGGATCGTGGTCCGTTCAGGATGAGTCGGGCGTGATATCCTCAAGGTGGAGGTTACATGAGGCAGCCGAACTGGAGTGCGACCTGTTGAACAATCCTCCATTGATGAGCAATCATTATGAACTTCAGGTGGGTGACACATTCTCGGTGGAGGGGCAGGGATTTACGATCCGAAAGAATGACGGTGGCAGGGTGACTGTTCAGCCAGCTATAAGGATTGAGGACGTAACCAATCAACCATGAAACGCAAAAATTTTCTCATTGCGCTGGTCGCGCTCATTGCCGCACCATTCGCTGTATTCGGTAAGAAGAAGACAACCAACTAACCCAAAAATTATGATTATGATCATTATTGTCGTTTGCCTGAGCATAGGATTTGCTGTGGGCATTATTGTGAGCAACTCTGTGAAAGACAAGGCTCATAAACTCGAGGTCAAACTCGAGCAACTCGAGACACGGCTGATGGCCAAGGTTACTGGTGTCAGCGGTGAGGTGCGCAGTGCCATCCGTAGCACGGAGGACAACATCAAGATGCATGTCAATAAGTTGAAGCCATGATAGTAGAGCATGCACCGATCAAGGGGACAAATGCAACAATAACATTCAATTTGTTGGGAAGAATGCCTAATGTCATCTGGGAGGGTTCTGGCACCCGAGCACTTACCGCCAGGGTGAACAGCATGCACTTCGCTGTGCACAGGGTGCGTAAAGGCCGCTGGCGTTGGGCTTTGAACAGGACCAAGAGCCACATCACGCAGAGTGGGAGGGTGAAGAGTGAGGTCACGAAGATGGCCCACGGAGAGGTCGGTTGCCGTAAGGTGGCGATGAACACGATCTGGTCAAAAGCAGCGCAGTTGGATCCATCGTTGTGGGGGAATCGGAGGCAGATTGGAGGGGCGAGGCGATGAGTGAAGAAGAAAAAATATTGAAGGAGTGTTGGGTTAAGGCACTCGCGCTTGAGGAGGACATCTCCGATGAAGAGTGGGAAGAGATAAAGACTGAAGGTGAACTTAAGTTGATGATCGATGGTGCTATCGAAGCCATGAACAGATGGTCGGCTATAGAGCAGGAGAGAAACTACGGAACATTTTGAAATGAGTGAGGCTAAAAACGAAGATAAGTTGATATATGAGTATTCTGAGGACTACTACTCGGATAAAATATATGTCACTAAAAATCGATGGATAACCATCGATGTGGGCGGTCATTGCATTTCGATGCCATTAAGGGAGTGGCATAGAATGGCAAAAGAAAGAGATAATGAGGAGGAAATGGAGGAAATTTTACACCGTCTTATCGAAAACAGGGAGCGCAAAGAAGAATTGATGTTATCGCTGAAACGCCTTTTAAAATGAAGGTCGGTGACTTCGTTAAGGCTGGGTACGATGGTTTTGGTGTGATTATGGAAGATATAGGTACCGATTGGCCATACTACAAGGTCAAGATCAAGTGTGGCCGATTTTTAGGATACATCAGATACTACTTGCCCGAGTCACTGACGCTTATTTGGTAACAATCAGTTAATTATAAAATATTACCTTTGGTTAATGACTAAGGCAGACAAAGCCAGAGCTTTAATCGAAAAGTATCCTACACTTTCTAAAAAAAAGTTGGGTGAGTTGTTGTATAAATATCATCCGACACATTTTAAGGATGCCGAGGAAGGTAGGGTTTATATAAGGGCAGTAACCGGTGGCTGCCGAAGTGTTAGACTGAAAGAGACTCACAAGGAATTTTACATTTCGCATAATCTTCCGGAGGGCAAAAAAAATGATTACACACCATTCATAGTCAGCGGAAAAAATATAGGAATACTGTTTGACATACATATTCCCTACCACGATAAAAGGGCCATTGAGTTGGCCCTTAATTATTTTAAAAAGGTTAAGGTTGATACGATAATCCTTGGCGGTGACCTGATGGACTTCTATCAGATGTCAGACTTCGAGAAGGATCCCGAGGAGAGAATAAGTACGTGGGAGGAGTTAAGAATGTGTATGGGATTCTTGACCGACTTGAGAAATAATTTTCCTGATGCAGCCATTATTTTTAAGATAGGAAACCACGATGAACGATTTGAGAGGTGGCTCAGAAAGCACCCAGAGGTAGCCGACTTTCCTATTTTAAATTTCAATTACCTGTTTAATCTTCACGGTGTTACCGATGATGAAAGAGAACTTGCGAAGAAAAGAAATATTGAAATCGTAACTAAGAAGAGGGTGATGAAGATGGGCAAGTTGAACCTTGTCCATGGACACGAGTTTGGTAAGGCTATATTCAGTCCAGTCAACCCAGCCAGAGGTCTTTACCTTCGGGCTAAGTCTAATACTATCTGCGGCCACCATCATCAGACCACTGAGCACGTAGAAAAGGATTTGAATGATAATATCATTGGTTGTTGGACGGCTGGGTGTTTAAGCGATCTACACCCTGCATACCAGCCAATCAATAAATACAATCTTGGTTTTTCCAGAGTAACGGTTTACCAGGATGGTAACTTCTCAGTGGAGAATAAAAAGATAATGGGTTACGAGATAGTATGAAAAGTCCTAAAGTAGTCGAGCGCAAATTAGGAAAGCATAAGGCTGCCGGCTACGCCTGGAACGATCCCAAAGACGCTAAATTCAATACGATCGAAATAGACCCTAGAAAAGAAGTTCACGGGGGAACGAAAGGTTACATGGATACGTTTATTCATGAATGTATCCACATGATAGACCCACAAATGCATGAGGATGATGTAGCTAAGTTTGCTACCGATTTATGCCGAATGCTTTGGAAGCATGGATTCAGGAAGGTAGATGTAAAATAATCACAACCAAAACGCTGAATCACCGATTATAATATTAATTTCTTACCTTCGTTGTATTAATCAATCAGTTTTATGGCAAAGCAAGACGGCAAGACCATTAATCCATTAAGGAGCACTTATCTCGATGAGATGAAACACCCTAAATTGATCCCTCTCAATGGAGAGGCACCGATCAACGACTTGGTATTTCCTGGCAGCCGTGGCAACAAGGCATCCCTAATCAACAAGAGCAATCTTAAAAAAATGGGTGAGTTTGTGAAGACACCGATCAAGCCATACAAAAAACAGATCGGATGAAACGCCAGGCCAACGGTGAAAACAACTTCTCGGTAGCCAATCCGAATGCGCCTAACAGCAAAATGAATCGCAAGAACAACGGAGAGGATCTGTCGATCAGTTCGTATCTGGACAATTTGAACGTGAGGAGTTACGACATGAACACCGATCCAGACAAGACATTCACAAGGAACAAAGGTGTAGGCCAGAAGGCTGCGCCACCAAAGAGTAATTATCGCGAACGATTTAAAGGAAAAATGTAATGGGAAAACAACCAGCAAAGACAGAAAAGGGCACACCAAGTCTTGGTAGTGGATTTTTGGATGGCAAGGGACCAGGCCAAATTAAGGATGGCAACCCAGGCCACACTACTGATCACGGGTTTTTGGAGCACGTTAAGAAGACTGGTTCCAATTCAACCGGTGCTCACTTCATGAAGAACGGTGAGTTCTTCCAAGGAACGCCTCCACCAGAAATTAAGAAAAAGCCAACGACTGCCAAGGTCAATAAGCCTACACACCATGACATGTGGGGAAACGAACTCTGAGCACTACCCTCCGCTTGACGCTGGGGGCATGATGCAACTGGATCCGTCCACAAGGCGTGTTCCTGTTATGCCACGTAAGGATCCGAAGAAGAGGAGGAAGCCTAAGCCCTCGGTAAACAACATCACGCCTCGCTAACTTATCTCATAAATTATACGGCCACCGATCTTGGTGATTGTGAGCGTGTAGTTTTTATAGTGATGGACGGTTTTCATCAGAACGGTACTGTTATTTGACTGTGATCGATTTTATCTTCCTTGTCTGTATCCGTAAAGTTTGTCTGTCCTTCTTGGTGAACCTTCAGGCACCAGAATCCCTTTAGCATCTTGCCATTTATTTTCTGCTCCATTTGTTCGAATCCCAACTGGATGAGAGCAGGTGTAATAGCGTACTGTGACAGATTCATTCTACCCGATGACTTGGTGATATACTCGAGGATGTCAACGGGCAACATGAACTCACCGTTCATCGCGTTAGGCAGACAGGAGTGAAGGTGCTTGGCGATGAGTTGCTTCTCGATGGAGATTGTCTCGAATGACTTGTTGACTTTCTCCTGAGCTGTGCGCTCGTTCTCATCAAGACGGAAGTTGAAGCCTGACTGATACAGGTGCCATGCCTGTGACCATACCTTGTCGATGTTTACTTTCTTAACGCCAGTGAACTCGTTGTCGTAATCCCAGTTGATCGACTTTATCCGGAAGCATAACCAGCGAGTGTTCTGAACGTCTTGTAGGAATTCATCTTTGTTAGTCGATGCCCAGAAGTTTACGATGCGTGGTCGAGGAAGTTCCTGCCTAGCGTAGGCGAGGCGTTGCTTGGAGGTGGATCGGGATATAAACGACTTGAGGGCGGTGAGGTCTTTGCGGTTGAGTGACTCGAGTTCATCCATGTGCCATAGGAAGTTTTGAGTCAGGGCGATCTCGGAGTCTTTGTGGTCGGTGATGGGGTCCTCTTTGAAGTATTCTTTTAGTTTGTCGGGGACTAGGAACTTGATGAAGCGATTCTTTCCTATGGCCTGGTTCTTTGTGTATAGTGTCATCACTATCCTGTTCTCTATGTGTGAATAGGAGCATGCGATCATTCTTACGAGACACTTACGGAACTGAGTGAGCCAGAACTCCTGGTCTTCGCACTGGATGTGGTTGGCGAAGGCATCGATGTATTCTTCTCCATCCCACGGCTCGATGTTGTCGAAGTAATCCTTGATGGGGTTGTACTCCTTGACGAAGTCCGACTCGAGGATGGTCTGCACATCGGAGATTCCCACCTTCTCGCGGATGCCCATGTCACGCTTGTTGTGCTGGATGAATCGCCAGATGTCGTTGTAGTTGCAGTTCATCCACTCGCCCTTGGGTTCGCTCACCAATTTGTAGCTGACGGAGCGCGACAGCGGATTGCGCCTGAAGAGGAACGTATCGTTGAGGTGCGCCTCGAGGCGTTTGATGTAGGTGCCCGTGAAGGCACCCTTCTCGTCTAGAAATTTTTCATAAATCTTGATTCCCCACCCAAAAATCTTCTCTGCGTCCATGGAGTGCTTGAGGGCAAGCGTTTCGGCCTCGCCCTTGGTCCACTCTACACCTTCTCTGTTGAGCAGTCGTATCTCGGCAAAGACAGAGGCGATCTCCCCTGCAATAATTACGGGCTTGTTAGGTTGAACACTCATTTCAGAATCAGTGGAGCGTCAAGTTCTTTTCTTGTGGGTAGTGATGACTCTTTGATTAGTTCCATCGCGTGTGTAGGAAACTTCATGTAAAGATAGTTGTATATCTTTTTGAGTTCTGCCTCCATGATCTTGGCCTTGGCATGCTCGTTAATTTTTTCGAGCTTGGCCGCATGCATGACGAGTTCAGCGTTCTGGACGATGGCACGGGAACGGTCGTAGAAACTTTCGAGGGTGTCTTTTTCGTATCCGTTGGGCTTGGCGGCCATTAACTTTAAGAAGTCGGCAGAGACTAGGAGAAATTCCTTCAGCGGTGAATCCATAAATTGTCGGTTTGTGTATTTTTTTCTACGTTTTACTATTTACTGAAAAAACCATGCCTGAAAAAAAGACAAAAAAAATTAAGACTTGGGGAGATGAACTTAACTATTTTGTTTCTCGAAGGCAAGAGGTTCGAGGTTAAAATTTCCAGTAACGTAAATTTCTTGAGACTTCCACTCATCGTATACATGCTTTTCACCCTCAGCGACAAACTTACCATTTGTAAATTTAACTCTGGCAATAAAATTTGCTTTTGGGAACGGCATACGAACGTCAATTAAGTCATCCTCGAAAATATCTCTTCCCATCACATCAGGGACACCGACACATCTTAAAACCTTGATGTCGTTATTTAGAATCGTTCTAAAGTAGTGTCCGTCAAAGATTCTGATGCCATCGCTGACCACCTCGTAGCCAGGTATGTTAATGATTTTATTTTCGGGCTTAAGAAAAGCCTTGAGTTGTAGTGGTTGCATAATTATTTTATTTTAAGTTCTTCTTGCGTGAGAGCAAAATATAGGTTCTGTAACTGGTGGACATACTCGCAATAAAATCCTATTGTATCATCGTGTGAGCAGATGAGTATTCTACCGTTCCAATATGATCGAAGGCATCCACCAGGAATTTTGATTTCGTACCCTGCATTTGGATTGTACTTTCTAACATCGGTGAACCCCAATTTCTTCAGCCACTCTTCAGTGATGAATATTGGCTGTATCATTGCGACATTATATTTTCCAATCACATTTGACCATCCTTTACAAAGGCCGACAAAGTCATGCTCATTGTTACCCTTTTCGATCTCTTTGACGATCATTTCTCCAGAGTAGTCATCCCACACCCAGTTACCGATACGCAATTGTTCAATTTTCATGGCTTTTTGCTAATGCAAATATTATTGTACATTTGTGTCATGCAATTCAATAAACTAACACTGATCAACCTGTCCAAGTTGTCCAAGGCCGCAAAGGTAAATTACTTTAAAATTTACTTTCGCAAAAATGGTACTACCAAGATGGAGTTGGATCAAAACGACAAAACTAAAATCGTTAACGCTATTCATAAGGACATCAAACCTTTATTCGAAGAGTTGGGATTCGAGATTACAGTGGTCCCAATTCAGTCCCCTTCGTAGGGTGAATGTTTTTCTTTTGGCGTTCGTCAAAGTTGACCTCTAGGTTCTTAGTTTTTTGTTTCTGCTCGCGGTGGATTTGTTCCTCCAGCGTTTCTTCTTCCTTGAATAAGGTGTTGAATATTTTCTTCTGCTCGTCATTCATGTGCTCGGTGTACTCCTCGTATTCCGCGCCAGTGATGTCGACATAAATAATTTGCTCTTTCTCTGGATAAGGAAGGCCATACAATTCTATTTTTTCTTCAGTGTAACCAAGTTCGAGACACTTGTCGGCAAACTCGCGGTTGGCCTTCAATACATCGATGCCTTTGGTGGGGTAGATTGTGAATGGCATCGCCTCTTGGGTGCCTTTCTTAAAGTATTCAGTGATGTCCTTTAATTGAGATGTGAGCTTGTCGATGGCTCTTGATGCCATGGATGATTTGTGCTCGAGTTCGCGTATTTGCTCGTCATCGAGTTCGATCCTCTCGGAGTGAACTCTTGTTTCGATCCTGTTTTGCATGATCCATTGTCCGAGGGTTTCATGCGTAAGTCCATTGGGGATTGATTTGTGTCTCATAATTGGGTTATTTTTAGGTTGATTATTCATGGGACAAAGATGGTAAAAAAAAAATTGTATCAAAGTATTGTGTACAAAAATATTTTTAGTAGGTTTACATCGAAATAAACAAAACGACAATGTCACAGCTAAAAAAAATGACCCAAGAACTTGCGGAGGCTCGTTCGGTCAAAGATGCCCTGTCCTTAAACTTCGTCCGCGATACTTTTATCCGTAATTATGAGGCCATCACGGGACGCAAGGATGGCAACAACAGGTTCATGTCGGAGGTGTTTCATTATCTTGAGATAATCAACGCCAATGACAAATTAAAGAAGGCCGACCGCTTCAGTCACTTCAGTGCCTTGGTTAAGGCTGGCACAACGGGATTATCCTTCTCTAAGGAGGGTCAACTTTATCCCATCCCCTACGGTGATACCGTCAAGGTGCAGATCGGGGCACACGGCAAGCGTGAGTTGCTCAGAAGGATGCCCTCTGTTAAGTTCGTTGGCGAAGGTCAGGTGATCCTGAAGGGTGACACTTACAAGCACGACAAACTAAACAATATTTTACTTGAACATATTACTTCCGAGAAACAACCACCTGCCACCTTGGAAAATATTGTCGCGTCCTACTTCCGGATAATTTTTAGCGACAACAAGGTCGTAGATGTTGTGGTGTACCATGACGAGATTGTAAAAGCCAAGAGCAAAAGCAAGGATCAAAGTGATTATAATGTATGGAATACCTGGCCACAACAGATGGCCTGCAAGGTTGCCTACAACCGTGGCTACAAGTTGTACTACTCTGCGCCACAGGTGGAGGTGTCTAGCGAGTTGAAAGGACTTGAGGCCGAGGAGGTGGACGAAGAAGAGGTAACAACAGAGGTTACGCATGAGGTTCAAGTGGAGGAGCCAACGACAACCCAGAACACGATGGTTAACATAACGGAGGCACCAGCAGCATCGAAGGTAAAAAAACAAGCCAAGTCACAGGAGGACAAAGAACTTGAAGACTTTTTAAAGTAATGGACTCCTACTACGATACTATCATTCTGGTAGCCGATGCAGTGGTGATGTCGGTACTGTTTCAACTCGCGTATGTGTGTCTGATCAAACTATTTTATGCTAAGAATTAATGAGCACGGTATTGAACCTGGCGTTTACATTGATGATCACGGGTTTAAGGTTGTGGTTCTCGATATCATTGACCATGCGTGGAATGCTGATAAAGAACTACAGGAATTTTTATCTGTGCCGTTTGTTGTTGGCCGCGACTTAGAGCACATGGAGGGCAAGCGTTACATGTGGCCATTGGAAGTATTCAAAAATAAATTTAAAACGAAATGAGCACCGAACTAACCGTACTACCGATCACGACAATAGCAGAGAAGATTGAAGCCAACCTCCCGAGGATTCAGCGTGGCAATGAGATCGCCATTAAGGTGCTCAAGGAGATTCAAGCCACCGAGGTCACAGACGATGAGACTCGCGATGCCGTCATCACCAGACTCACCAAAGTGAGAGACATCTACGCCAAGGTGAACGAGATGAGGGTAGAGATCACCCAGCCACTCGATCAGATCAAGGACTACCTGATGTCGTTCGAGCGACCACTTGATGACAAGGGCAAGGATAACGAATATGCGCTGGCCAAGGCTGTCGTTACTTCATATGACCAGAAGAAGATCGATGAGAAGAAGAAGGCAGAACTGGCCGCAGAGATGCAGCGTCAGGTGGCGGTGTATAAGGCAGAGATTAAGTCCGCTGTGGGCAAGCAACTTGCTGAGATGTTCGCAGGGATAAAGAAGACCATGCTCAACACCATGGCGCAATGGGAGAAGTCCGTCACGATGGAGAACTATGACCACAAATTAGCCGAGATCAACAAGAACACCAATCCAGTTCTTAACGAGGAGAAGTACAATGCATGCTTCCATACCGACTTCAATAAGCGTCATATCCTCAACGATGAACTCACCAAAGAGTACATCGAGTCGCTCAAGCAAGAGAAGGAGTTATCTTATCGGTTGTTCAACACGGCCTACATCAGCACAGCCACTGAAATCAAGAACGAGTATCGCGCCAAGATGCCTGCCATAAAACAAGCATTGCTTGATGCTAAAGATAACGCAGAGAAGGAGGCCGCACGTAAGACTCTTATTGACAAGCAAGATGAACTCAGGCGCAAGGAGGTTGAGTCAGAACTCGCCACGGCAACCACCGCTATCGAGAACCAGAAGGACATGAACATCATGGAGGCCACCTTCGTGGAGCAGGCCACGACTCAAGACCTTAATGCTGGGCCTGTGAAGATCGTGGCCGAGTTTGTCAGTGATCGTTCCTGGCTGGTGCCATTGCTAGATGTCATCGGTAAGGTTGCCACCTCGGGCAAGATTACAACCATACGCAAAAAGAACGGAGACTACATTGATGCCATCGGCTGGTGGCTTGCCAAGTTCGCGGAGACAGGCAAGGAAGTCAATGGCATTGCCTTGAAGGAGACAGCGAAGACCATTGTGCGGAGGAAAAAAGAGGAGGAAGTTTAGTCAACCCAAATGACACTCCTATGAAAGAACTAGAAAGAAAGATTTACAAAATATTAATGGAGGATGCGAACAAAAAAGATTCTCCATTAACCCATCACAATTCAGAAGTATATACCAAAAAGTTGGTAGGGTTCTTCCTTGAGGAAATAAAAGAGGCGTGGAATGATGGATATGAATATGGAGCACGCGAAAACGTGAAAAATATTGAGCATTATCTAAAATCAAAGTACGGGATATGAGCGAAAAACAAAAATATGTAAGGTTGAAAGAATACGATGAAGTAATAATTTTCCCTTGCGTAATGGAACATTCAACATTCAAATACCTTAATCCAGTTAGTGCAGGATTTTGTTATATCAATCCTCATCAACATAGAATTGATTGTTTTGGTGAAAGTGTATCGCTTATGATTAAATCAGATAAAAAAGAAGATTCATTCCAAGCAACTAAACAAGTCTTTGGTTTTGACAGTGCTTTAAAATTAAAAACATTGCACAAATGAAAATACTATTTTGTAAAAAAGACGGATCATGGCACACATACTAATTGATAAGGAAAATAGATGTACTTGTAATTGTGCAACTAAATGTATAGTTGGCAAAACAGGAATGGCTCAAAGGTGCACTAAAGAACAAATTGAGAATGAAGGTCATTATACAGTGCTTGTAACTCGTAATTGGTTTAATGAGTTAAGGATTAGTAATTATAGACAATTAAATATATTCAAATGACTATATTTTGTAAAGAAGACGGATCATGGTGGTGGGCTGATAATGGAGATTATAACCAAGCCGCTACCCCCATAGCCAGAGAAGATTGGGAGAAAGTTAAATCACTAATAGCTGATATTTTTGAGATACCATTAACTGAACGTTGGAACCCCACACCCCTAAAGCTCTATGAGCTTGATGTGGAATTGGAGGTGAGGGAAGAAGTTTATGAACAAGGCCAACTTACAGGGCCATTTGGCAAGAAGGTTGCTCATTTAGTTGAACCAAAACCGATACCTAATGCAACGGGCATTATTCCAGATGCAAACAGAACCTATAATCGTGAACCAAAACAAACTATGAAAGAGAAGAAAGAAGAACTTGAAACAGAGGATGAAAAAGCTTCTGGCACAAAAGGAGCGATTTATCTTCATGGATATTATACCGCAAAAGACGCTATTGAAATATTCAAGATTGAATCCTCTAACGAACAGAGCATAACCAAAGAGATGAGATCAGTGAGAGTAGACTTATTTAGTCCATGCGAAAAAGCCATCTTGAATGCGCAATACGAACTTGAAAAAGTTGGATCAAGTGAGGGACTGACTAAGGCGGCAATATTACTTTCAGAGGCGCGACAACTTGTAACCGATTATTTATGGACAACAAAGAAATAGCAATCAAATTTGG
>Ga0075029_100000012_pt1 | contig 73663 bp, 62 predicted proteins | sample LitLauG_LLR_2013_FD_71391 | JGI IMG/M metagenome (GOLD analysis project Ga0075029, IMG submission 71391) | Freshwater sediment microbial communities from North America - Little Laurel Run_MetaG_LLR_2013 | ecosystem: Environmental > Aquatic > Freshwater > Creek > Sediment | place: USA... | reverse complement strand
CGGTCAAAGCTGAGTCCGCAGCTCCATTGCCCGCTCCCACCGCCGCTCCACGCTTACCGCCGCTGCGCATTCCCTCTTCCGCGCCTTCGCCTGCGCCGACCACCACGGCTTCGGCGATCTGTTCTTTGCTCAATCCCTTGCGGCCAATCTCACCTTCTTCGCCGACCTGCTTCAGCCCGTGCTCGCCGGGAATACCCGTGACCGTGGCGATCAGCGGCATCCATCCATGACCGGTATCGATTTCATCGAAGCTCAGCAGAAGCCGCCTCTGCAAGCCGGGCTCAACCGCGCTCACGTGCCCCTTGATTTTTTTCCCAACGTCAAGCGTCTGACCGTTGGCGGTGGTCAACGGCTCGGCCAGCCGGGCCTGGAAGTGATCACCGGCTTTCACGGTTCGAGTGTCGAGACGGTCGGTGACCTGGATGAGGAAGACCGTACCTTGAGCCACTGCCCTCGCCGGCACAGAATCTTGCGCTGCCATTGGCCGGAAGGAGAGGACGCTCAGCATCGCTGTCAGGAAAAGCATGCGCAGACGCGCACGGGAAATGGACATGTGGAATCTCCTGTAGAGAAATCCTAGCAGTGATTGGATGGGAGAAGAACGGAAATCGCTGCCCGGTTGGGGCGCGGAAAAAACTGTGGCGTATACTGCTTGAAATCGACTAGCTCTTAGCAGACGCCGAGTAGGCGAGAGGATCGGCCTGCTCACTGATCGCGCGCCGAAGTTCTTCAAAAATCTCATCGGGCATCTGCTGGAACACGACCACAACCTCAGGATCAAACTGACGTCCGGACCATGCCTGTATCTCGGCGCGAGCCGCTGCAAGCGATCGGGCGGCACGGTATGGGCGGTCCGAGGTGATCGCGTCCAAAGTGTCAGCGACGGAAAAGATGCGGGATCCCAGCGGGATTTCTTCGCCCTTCAGGCCGCGGGGATAGCCGGTGCCGTCGAAGCGTTCCTGGTGAGAGTAGATAATCTCGCAGGCCTGCGCGAGAAACGGAATCTTTTTGACGATCTGATAGCCCTTGAAGCAATGCTCTTTCATGATCGCCGTTTCATCTGCATCCAGTTTTCCAGGCTTATTCAGAATTCGGTCGGGAATCGCCATTTTGCCGATGTCGTGCAGGAAGGCGCCGCGAGCGATGGTTGCGACTTGCTCCGGCGGCAAGCCCATGGCGCGTGCGATCGCCATGGTGAAGGCCGTGACGCGGCGCGAGTGGCCTTCCGTCTCGCGATCTTTGAGATCGAGCGCGTCGCCCAGCGCCTGCAGGGTAATGTCATAAGAGCGTTCCAACTCGCGAACCGTAGACTGCAGTTGTTCGGTGCGCGCCGCCACCAGCGATTCCAAATTCGTCTGGTAGGTCCGGTTCTCCACCTTCAACCGGCGATTCTCCAGGGCGCGGCTCACGGTGTTGAGCAGTTGTTCCCGCTCGAAGGGCTTCAACAAGTAGTCGTAAGCTCCGTTGCGAATCGCCGCCAGAGCAACCGAGATATCGTGCACAGCCGTCACCATCACGACCGGCATGTCTGGATACTTTTCTTTCGTGCGCTCCAGCAGTCCGATGCCATCGAGATCGGCCATCATCAAGTCGGACAGCATCAACTCGAATTCTTCTCCGGAGGTGAGAACGGCGAGGGCTTCCATTCCGGAAGCCGCTTGCTGGCAGGCATATCCAGCCGTAGTAAGCATGGAAGAGACAATTTCGCGAATCGGCTCTTCGTCGTCAACCACAAGGATTCGATCAGGCATGGGATTTACACGAAAGTCTATCGGCGATTGTAACCCAGGCTCCAGATGCCGAAAGTAATGAATGAGGTCCGGATTCCTCATCGCGAAATCTGGACCCCGTGATATTCAGAAGAGGGGACTGGTACGTCCGCAACCCGATGAGCGATTCCATGCTGTCGATCTGGAATACCGCGGCACTCGGCATGACCAAGCCGACGGCGGCGGAGTGGGCGGTGCTCCTCCTGCTCGGCGTCTTCCTGTTCGCACTCCGGGGTTGCCGCGATAGCTACCCTAAGGCCTGGTTCGCGGGCTGGGCGGCATTGGCTGCTTCGCGAGGCCTCGATCATTCGTTGTCGGCAACGGTGCCCGCGCCCTTTGGCCTGGTCACTTCCCAAACCAGTTTCGTGTTAGCTGTAGGATTGCTCGCGGGAGCGGTTCTGCTCTATACCCGCAGCCGAAACCTGCTCTTGCCTCTGGCGGTGATCACTCCCCTTCTGGTCGGCTTTGCCGGAGCCCGGGTTCTGCTCGCGCCCGATTCAGTGCCATTGCGCATGGCCCTCGAGATCAGCTACCGGGTTATCCTGCTGACCGCCTCCATTGCGCTGTTGTACGCACGCAGAGGGCGCTGGCATCCCGCTGCATGGCTGGTCGCCGCATCGCTGCCTCTAGTTCACCTGCCCTGGGCTCCATTGACGAATCGAGTGCCGGGAGCGGTATTCCTGGGCGCTGAGGTTGCACTCGGTGCTGGCATGTTGCTGATTGTGCTGGGCGAGGCCCGGTCGCGTTCGCGAAGGCTGCAAGCGCTGCAATCGATCACCGCCAGCATGGCTGGCGCACAGTCCTATTCCGCAGTCGTTCAGCCCGCCATGGAGGAATTGCAGCGGGTATTTGGGGCGCGGGCGGTGTGGTTCCGGACTATCGAGGGCAATCGTCTGACGCTGGCGCAAGCCGCGGGGCTCTCTTCCGAGTTTGTGCGGGATGCGGCCACAGTCGAAGTCACGGCAGAAATTTCAAAGCTGCTGGAGAGTTCGGACCCACAGATGACGACGCGGGACTCAGCCGTGACTGAGATTCCAGAGTTCCTCCGAACCGAAAAGATTCGGCATCTCGTGGTGGCGCCGGTGATCGGCAACAAGAGCGCCGTGGGATTGATCCTGCTAGGCAGTTCCGGATCGCGGCAATGGACGGTTGAAGAATTGCAGTTCATCCGCAGTTGCGCTCAGACTCTCGCCATTGCGGTAGAGAATTCCCGGCTGCTGGAGCAGGTTCTCCGTTCCCAGCGGCAGTGGATGAACACCTTCGACTCCATCCACGACATCATTCTGGCGCACGACGCGGACTTCCGCATCATCAAGGTCAACCAGCTCCTGCTCGAGCAACTGGGCGCGGCCCCGGCCGACCTGATGGGCAGCACGTGCGAGTCGGTATTGCCGCAGAAATTTGGGAAATGGGCAGGCTGCCCGTATTGTGCAACGCGCGGCGACAAGGAGCTGACCGAAGGCGCAGACCCCTGCTTTGGCGGCTTTACCGTGGTTTCAACCTCGGCCTACGCCGAGCAGGAGAGTTCGCAAAAAGGGATCATCCACGTGGTGCGCGACGTCAGCGACCGGCGCTCGGCGGAGGAGAAATACCGCCTTCTGTTTGAGCAGGTGCAGGAGGGCGTCTATGTCGCGACCCCGGCTGGCACCCTGATCGACTGCAACGAAGCGTTCGTGCACATGCTGGGCTACACCAAGCGGGAAGAGTTGCTGGTGCTGAACCTGGATTCGGAAATCTGCGTCGATGCGCGCCAGCGGGAAAACTTCCGCCGTGAGGTGGAGGACCACAACTACGTCCGGAATTTCGACATCACGCTGCGCCGCAAAGACGGGACGTTGCTGCTGGCTTCGGAGAGCAGCTTCGCAACGCGCGACGCGGCGGGCAATATCGCACGCGTCCAGGGCTTCGTTCTTGACATGACGGAAAAGCGCCGCGCGGAAGACGAAATGCGGCGGCGAAACCGCGAGTTGAACGCGCTCAACGCCATGGCAGTAGTCGCGGCGCAATCGTTCGACCTCGACGAAATTCTGAACCTGACACTGCGTCAGGTTGTGACCTTGTTCGGTGTGGAGAGTGGCTCGGTCTATCTGTCCGACACGGATTCCGCTACCTATCGCAGGCGAGCCTCGTGGGGTCCGCGGAGCCGCGAAAAGATGCGGGCGGCGGAATTTTCTTTCGCAGAGGGCTTTGGCGATCTGGTCATGCGGTCGCGCACGGAAGTGATCACTGCCGAATATATGCCGCACGTGCCGCCGAAGGTCGCGGAATTCCTGCGGCCGGAAGCCGACCGCTCCTGGATGTGGGTCTTGTTCTGGGGCAAAGACAGCCCGGTCGGCTTGATGGGCCTATCCAGCCATGCGGGCTTTGAGTATTCCAGCAACGACGAAAATCTTCTGGTCGCGATCAGCCGGCAGCTGGCGACTACTATCGAAAAAGTTCGGCTTTACGAGGAAACCTGCCGCGCCTACGAAGATCTCCGCAAAACTCAGGAACAATTGCTGCAAAGCGAGAAGATGTCTGCGGTGGGGCAGTTGATCGCCGGCGTCGCCCACGAACTCAACAATCCGCTGACCGCGATCCTTGGCTACGCCCAGCTGCTCGAAAGTGAAGGCCTGAACAATCGCGCCCAGGAATTTGTGGGCAAGCTGTTCAAGCAAGCGCAGCGCACGCATCGCGTGGTTCAAAACCTGCTGTCTTTTGCCCGGCAGCGCACACCGCAGCGGGACGAAGTCGACATTCGCAAGGTCCTCGACGAGACGCTGGATCTGCGGGATTACGATCTCAAGAGCAACAACATTCGCCTGGAGCGTGACTTTCCCGGGGAAGTGGCCCCGGTGATCGCCGACGCGCACCAGCTCGAACAGGTTTTTCTGAATATCATCAACAATGCGGTCGACGCGATTTTGGAAACCGGCCGCAGTGGAAAACTGAAAGTCCACGTCTATGCCGCCAATGGACAGGTCTGCACGCAGTTTGTGGATGATGGTCCCGGCATCAAAGACGCCAAACGCATTTTCGATCCGTTCTACACCACCAAGAGCGTGGGCAAAGGCACGGGTCTTGGCCTGAGCATCTGCTACGGCATCGTGAAAGAACACGGCGGCGATATTACCGCTAACAATGGCGCCGAAGGTGGCGCAGTCATCGAGGTTCGGCTGCCGGCAGCGGTGGCCGTCGCGCCTCATCCCGAAACAGCCACGCCCACACTCCGGCTCCACGAAGGCGCCCTGAGCGGCCGCGTGCTGCTGGTCGAGGAAGAAGAAGCCGTGCTTGAGTTCGAACGGGATGTGCTCGCCGGAGCGGGTGCTGCCGTCGTGACCGCCACGAACGGCGAGGACGTAAGAACTCGGCTGCTCTCCGAGCCATTTGACGCCATCATTATGAGTGGCAAGATGCCCGGGGGATGGAATTGTCAGGACTCCTATGCCTGGCTGAAGCAAAACTGCCCTGGGATGGAATTCCACGTTTTGTTCACCTTCTCCAATGGAATGGAGCAGAGCGAAGGGCGCAGCTTCCTGCAGGAGAACAGCGTCCCCTTCCTCGTAAAACCGTTCGAGGTCGCCGAACTCATCGCCCAGGCGCGGCGGTTGCTGCAAAAGGCGCAGGCCGCGGCCGCAGGGGCGAGCTAGACCGACTGACGAGCTTTAAGCTCCCGCTCACCTCTCAAGATTCAACGCATTTCTCTGTCCGGCTTTCGTAACGGCCTCTTGACAAAGCTTGCCGCTGGGTCGATAAGTTAAGCCCTGTTCCTGGCGGTGCTTGTGCACGATGCTCTGTCTACACCCTGGTGGCGCAGTAAAGCCTGGTGGATCGATCATTGGGCCGATGTGATCGGCGCCATCGTGATTCCACTTTTGCTCTACATGATCGACTGCAATAGCAAGAATGCCGGGGACAACCTGGTGCGGCAGCAACTAGACCTGCAACAGCTGAGTATGAAGCAGGCCGCAGCAGATGCCGACAACCATCAGGCGCTGGGCCTACTCGCAGATATGGGAACGCGAACCGGAGACGAGCGGAGGGCAATCGCCCTGGCGATGCTGGAGTACTCGATGCAGGGGCGGCTTTATCATCCGTCGACCGCAGTGGTCGTGGATTATCTGAAGCGCGAGTGCGATGCGACGACCTACGGCCTGCTCTACCAAGCCGTCCAGGAGGGCCTGCGACATATCCCCAAGAACGCGCCATCGCCGTCGTGCGACGAAGAAGACAAGGACAGCAAGGCCGCGAAAAACTGCCAGAAGACGAAAAGCGAGGCCCAGGCCCAAGTAGACAGCGACACCAACCACGACAAGAACCTGCTGGCGGAAGCGCAAAGGGCGCGGTCGAATGCGTGCGCGCAGACCAACTATGCCACACAAGCCGTGGCAAACATTCTGAGCCAGTACAGCGGTCCCGGGCCGCGTACCTTCCGGCAATATCTGGACGTGGGCTGCGCGGAGACGAACCAGGGGATTCTTCCTATCCGTCTTTCAGAAGAGGAGCAGAACACGCTGAGAGTGGTGAGCGTCACGAAGCCGCATTTCGAAGGAGTCTCCAACCTCAACTGGGGCAATGCCGAGCAGCCGACCATAGCGCCGGACGGTAATTCCATCTCGGTCCCGTATGCCATACGCGGCTTGGACCGGCAATTTCTGGGGAACTGCCCGGGCGGAGGTCACGCTACGCTGGTCGTCGTGTACCAGTTGGCGCCGCGTAACCCTGAGCAGCAGACGCAAGCGCCCATTCAGCGCTAGAAGCCTAGGAACGCACAGCCATCCTCAGCCACAGGGTAGACTGCGTCTACCTGCACACCGATTATTCCTGTTCAGCGGGTGTAAAATATCGTCGTGACCGAAGAAGCTTCCGCAATCCTGAGGAGAGCCTTGGCCCTGCCTGCCGAAGCACGTGCGGCAATCGCCGACTCGCTGCTCGAAAGCCTCGAACTCTCCCCGCCCGACGAGGGCATTGAACAGGCTTGGGCGGAAGAGATCAAGCGCCGCGTCGAGGAGGTTGACTCCGGCAGGGTACAACTGATTCCTTACGAAGAAGTACGCCGCCGCCTGATGGCGCGGCTGTCTGATGCCGGCGCGTAAGCCCTATCATTTTCATCCCGAAGCGTGGGTGGAGTTCGAGACCGCAGAGTCGTGGTACCGGCAAAGAAGCCCCGATGCCCGGTCTTCGGTTCCTGGCCGCGGTTTACGATGCTCTGGAAGAAATCTCACAGTCTCCGCAAACGTGGCCGGGATATCTATACGGCTGTAGGAAGTTTGTCCTCCAGCCATTTCCTTACTTGATCATCTATCGGGAAGCAGAGTCACGAACCGAGATCCTGGCAGTGTCGCACGGGCATCGTCGACCCGGATATTGGCGAAGCCGACTTTAAGGACTCGCTGGGACATCCGCGAGAACCCTTTTTCGTCCTGAAACGCACAGGCCTCCACACCTTTCCTCCATCCCCTTTGCGTTAGACTACCCACAGACCCATGTCCCAATTCGTCCACCTGCACCTGCACACTGACTACTCCTTGCTGGACGGCGCCTGTGACGTCGAAAAACTCTGCGAACGCGTGCAGGAACTCGGCATGCCCGCAGTCGCCATGACCGATCACGGCAACATTTTTGGCGCGGTGCACTTCGTCAATGCCGCCCACAAGTACGGCGTGAAACCGATCATTGGCTGCGAACTCTACGTCTGCAAGAAGGACGACCACAACATCGAGCGCACGCCGCCCGACGGCGACACCTACAATCACCTGCTCGTGCTGGCGGAAAACGACGAGGGCTACCGAAACCTCGTCAAAATCACGTCCGAGGCCTCGCTGCATGGCTTCTATTACAAGCCGCGAGTCAGCAAGAAATTCCTGGCCGAACATTCCCGCGGCCTGATCGGACTGTCGGGGTGCCTGAAGGGCGAAGTTGCCGAACGCCTGGTGGAGAACAAGTACGACGCAGCCCGGACTGCGGCTGCCACGTTCGCCGACATCTTCGGTAAAGAGAATTTCTATCTCGAGATTCAGGACCAGGGGCTAGAGATGGAGCACCGTATCCATCCCGGCCTGTTCAAGTTGGAGAAAGATCTCGGCCTGCCGCTCGTGGCCACCAACGACAGCCATTATCTGTGCGAAGACGACGCCCACGCACAGGACGTGATGGTCTGCATCCAGACCGGCAAGTCGATTCGCGACACGGCTCGCATGAAGTTCGAAGGCGATCAGTTCTTCGTCAAGAACTTCGAGCAAATGAGCCGCGTGTTCAAGGACTCCCCGGACGTCGTGACCCGCACGCTGGGTATCGCCGAGCGATGCAGCGTACGCCTGGAAAAAATCGCGACGCCCTTCCCGCAGTTCGAGGTTCCCGCTGGCTATACCATCGACAGCTACTTCGTACACGTTTCGCGCGAGGGCTTTGCGCGGCGCATGGAAACGCTGCGCCCGCTGCACGAGCAGGGCAAGCTGAAGCACTCGATCGCCGACTACGAGCAGCGCCTGGAGCGAGAACTCGCCATCATCCAGCAGATGAAGTTCCCCGGCTATTTTCTGATCGTGTGGGATTTCATCCGCTACGCCCGCGAGCACGATATTCCCGTCGGGCCCGGCCGTGGCTCGGCCGCCGGTTCGCTGGTTTCCTACGCGCTGGGCATCACTGACATCGACCCGCTGCAGCATGAACTGCTGTTCGAGCGCTTCCTGAATCCCGAACGCGTGTCCATGCCTGATATCGACATCGATTTCTGCATGAACCGCCGCGGCGAGGTCATTCAGTACGTCACGCAGAAATATGGCCGCGACAACGTGGCGCAGATCATCACGTTCGGCACCATGGCCGCCAAGGCCGCTATTAAAGATGTCGGCCGCGCCATGGACATCCCCTACGCCGATGTCGACCGCATCGCCAAGATGGTCCCCACGCAGCTCAACATAACGCTGGAGCAGGCCATCGAAGATTCTCCTCAACTGCGCGAGGCGATTGAAAAAGACAGCCAGATTCGCGAGCTTTTTGAGACCGCTAGGAAACTCGAAGGCCTGGTGCGCAACTCCGGAGTGCATGCTGCCGGCGTGGTGATCTCGCCGCGCCCGCTCACCGACCTGGTTCCGCTGCACCGGACCAAGAACGACGAAATCGTCACCGCCTTCGACATGGTCGCCATCGAAAAGATGGGCCTGTTGAAGATGGACTTCCTCGGCCTCACCACGCTGACGATTCTCACGGATGCTTTGAAGCTGATCGTGCAGACGCGCGGAACGCCCATCACCCTTGAAACCGTCCCGCTCGACGATCAGGAAACGTACGTGAAAGTCTTCCACAAAGGTTTGACTTCTGGCGTCTTCCAGTTTGAATCCCACGGCATGCGGGACGTGCTGCGCAAGTACCAGCCCAATTCCATTGAAGATCTCACGGCCCTGAATGCGCTCTATCGGCCAGGTCCGATCCAGGGCGGCATGATCGACGATTTCGTCGACCGCAAGCACGGACGCAAAAAGGTTGAATACGAGTTGCCGGAACTGCAGGAGATCCTGCAGGAAACTCTGGGTGTCATCGTCTATCAGGAACAGGTGATGCAGATCGCCAACCGCCTCGCCGGCTACTCGCTGGGCGAAGCCGATCTGCTGCGCCGCGCCATGGGCAAGAAGAAAGCCGAAGAGATGGCGCAGCAACGGGAGCGCTTCGTGGAAGGCGCGGCGCAACGAAAATATCCGCCGAGAAAGATCGAGAAAATCTTCGATCTCATGGCGCAGTTCGCTGGATACGGTTTCAACAAGTCACACTCCGCGGCGTATGCCCTCTTGGCGTATCACACGGCCTATCTGAAGACGCACTATCCCGTCGAGTTCATGGCCGCGCTGCTGACCTCGGTCACGGGATCAACCGACGACGTGGTCAAGTACATCAACGAATGCCGCGAGATGGGCATCGCCGTGGAAGCGCCGGACATCCACGTTTCCGACGCCAACTTCACTCCGCACGGCGAATCGATCCGCTTCGGCCTGGCAGCGGTGAAAAACGTTGGCGGCAACGCCATCGAGTCGATCGTCGCCGCCCGTAAGAAACTGGGCCGATTCAAATCCATCTTCGAGTTCTGCGAGAACGTCGACCTTCGCCTGCTCAACAAGCGGGTGATCGAATCATTGGTCAAGAGCGGCGCTATGGACTCGTTCGGCCGCCGCGCCCAACTCATGGCCGTGCTCGACAAAGCCATGGAGCAGGCCCAGAAAGCTCAACGCGACGCCGAATCGGGCCAGCACGGCCTGTTCGGCGTCTTCCAGGAAGAACCTGCCGCGCCCAACGACGCACTTCCCAACATTCCCGACTGGGATGAACACACTCGCCTCAGCGCCGAGAAAGAAATCCTCGGCTTCTTCATCACCGGCCATCCGCTGGAGAAGTACAAAGACAAGCTGCTGGACTTGCAGGCGCTGAGCGTGGAAGAAATCTCCGCCATGACCCGCTCCACCGGCAAGGACGAAACCATCACCACGGCCGGAATCATCGGCAACGTGCGTGTGCTCAAGTCGAAGAAGGGCGATTTCTACGCGCAGGCCACGCTCGAAGACATGTCCGGCTCGATCGACCTGATCGTCTTTCCTGAGGCGTACAAGCGCATTGGCGAAAAGGTCAAACTTGAAGTGCCTGTGCTGGTGAAAGCCGGAGTGCGCATCGAAGAAGGCGCCAACCCCAAGATTACCGCTGCGGAAATCATGCCCCTCGAAGATGCCAAAGTTCCGCTGCCACGGGCCATCCGCATTCGCATCCCGCTGGAAAGCTCCGCCGAAACCACCATTGACGATCTGCACACGCTCTTCCTCGAGCGTAAAGGCGAAGCCCGGGTATTGTTCGACGTGGAACGTCAAGGCGATTTCATGGTCGTGATGGAAGCCGACGGATATAATGTCGTTCCAGACCGCAATTTTATTGCCCGCGTGGAGCAGTTGTGCGGTCGCGGCAGCGTGCGCATCATCAGCTAGATATGGCAGCGACAGAAAAAGCGCAACAGGAACTGGAAGAAATCGAGCGCCAGGTAGCCGAGATGAAGTCTGGCGGGACGGACGAGGAAGCCCGCCGCCAGATCACACTGCTTCAGGATCGCATCGAGACGCTGAAACACGACTTGAGTACGCCTCCTACAGCGTGGCAGAAGACGGAACTGGCGCGGCATCCGCAGCGCCCGCAGTCGCTCGACTACATCGAGCGCATCTTTACCGATTTCAGCGAAATTCACGGCGACCGCAGCTTCGGCGACGACGCTGCCATTGTGTGCGGAATGGCCCGCTTTCACGGCGAGGAGGTCCTCGTCATCGGCACGCAAAAGGGACGCGACATGAAGCAGCGCGTGTTCCGCAACTTTGGCACGCCGCATCCCGAGGGCTATCGCAAGGCGATTCGCATCATGCAGGTGGCGGAAAAATTTCGCAGGCCTATCTTCACGCTGGTGGATACCGATGGCGCATATCCCGGAATCAATGCCGAAGAACGCGGCCAGGCCGAAGCCATCGCTTACAACCTGCGCGAAATGGCACGGTTGGAAGTTCCGATCATCGCCACGGTTATCGGCGTGGGCGGGAGCGGCGGCGCCTTGGCGATCGCAGTCGCCGACCGCGTGTTGATGATGGAGAACTCGATCTACTCGGTGATTTCGCCGGAGGGCTGTGCTGCGATCATGTGGCGCGATGCCACGAAGAAGGAACTGGCCGCCGAGGCCATGCGCATCACGGCGACGGACTTAAAAGAGTTGGGTTGCATCGATGACATTGTTCCCGAGCCAGATGGTGGCGCACATCGAGATTACGAGGGTGCGGCCAGCCTGCTGGACGTCACCCTGCAGAGACATCTGGCTGACCTGAAGAAAGTTACCCCTGCCGAATTGGTCGCGTCACGATATAACAAGTTCCGGCAGATGGCTCAGTTCTTCAAAATCGAGCCGTGAGCGTCGTTTTCCCGCTCCCGTTCCAAAACAGGTTCCTCCCTGCCGCTGGCGCGCCATTTGCCGCGACGGTGACCGTATCTCGCCGTATAATTATGTGAGTTCCCTGCAGCAATCCAACGAATCCCGGGCGCCAGGGTTCCGCCCGTTCACTGAAGGAAGGTGTAGGAATGGCCACTACGGATGTCGTGCCCCACGAATCAGCCGGAGGGATGGGGCGCAAGCGCATCGTCAACGACATGAGCATTCAGGTCGCGACGGTCAACGGTTCCGGCTCGCAAAGTTCCAACACAGTTCTGCTGCGCAGCATTTTTCAGATGGGCGTGCCCGTGTCGGGCAAGAACATGTTCCCGTCGAATATTGCCGGCCTTCCTACCTGGTACACGATTCGCGCCAACAAGAACGGCTATATCGGGCGCAAGAAAGAGATCGACTTCCTGGTCGCGATGAATCCAGAAACAGCGCAGGAAGACACGATGTCGCTGGCTCCGGGAGCGGCGGTTCTCTACGACGAACCTCTTGCTTTGCACAAACTGCGCGATGATCTGATTTTTTACTCGGTTCCCTACGACAAACTGGTCGCTGCCGTCTGCCCCGAAGCCAAGCTGCGCAAACTGGTCAAGAACATGGTGTACGTCGGCGTCGTGGCCAGCCTGCTGACCATCGACATGGGCGAGGTGGAAAAGGCCATCCGCAAGCAGTTCGCCAAGAAAGTAAAGGCGGCGAATCTGAACCTGGCGGCGGCGCAGGCTGGATTCGAATACGCCAAGGCCAATCTCGAAAAGCGCGGCGCTTTCTACATCGAGCGCATGGACAAGACCGCAGGCAAAATCATCATCGACGGCAACTCCGCCGCGGCGCTGGGCTGCATGTTCGCCGGCTGCACCGTGGTGACCTGGTATCCGATCACACCGTCGTCGTCCCTGGTTGAAACGATGATCGAGTATATGAAGGAATACCGCATCGGCCCTGACGGCAAGGCCACCTTCGCCATCGTCCAGGCGGAAGACGAACTCGCCGCCATTGGCATGGTGATCGGTGCCGGTTGGGCGGGCGCGCGCAGCATGACGGCAACCGCCGGTCCCGGTGTTTCGCTGATGGCAGAATTTGCCGGTCTTGCCTACTATGTCGAAGTCCCCGGCGTCATCTGGGACATTCAGCGCGTGGGGCCGTCGACTGGCCTTCCTACGCGCACGTCGCAGGGCGACATCCTTTCCACTGCGTTCCTCTCACACGGGGACACCAAAAACATCATGCTCTTTCCCTGCTCGGTGGAAGAGTGCTTCACCATGGCGACCGATGCCTTCAATCTCGCCGAACAATTTCAGACGTTGGTGTTCGTCATGTCCGATCTCGATCTGGGCATGAATAACTGGATGTCCGATCCATTCCCGTATCCCACCGCGCCGATCAAGCGCGGCAAGGTGCTGAGCAAGGACGATCTGGACAAACTCGGCGGATTCGCGCGCTACAAAGACGTCGACGGCGACGGAATCGGCTACCGCACGCTGCCGGGCACGGCCCATCCCAATGCCGCCTACTTCGCGCGCGGCAGTGGCCATAATGAGAAAGCTCAATACAGCGAGCGTGCCGACGACTTTGAGAACAACATGGAGCGGTTGAACCGCAAGTTCGAAACCGCGCGTTCATTCGTTCCACGGCCCGAAATCATGAAGGGTGACAAAGCGAAAATCGGGATTATCGGATACGGCACCTCGCACTGGGGCATCACCGAAAGCCGCGACCAGTTGCGCGAGGAATACAAGATCGAGACCGACTACCTCCGCCTTCGCGCCTATCCGTTTACCCGCGAGGTCCACGAATTCATCGAGCAGCACGAGCACGTTTACGTGGTCGAACAGAACCGCGATGCGCAGATGCTCAGCCTGCTCAAACTCGATCTCAAGCCCGAACTGATCGACCGCCTGCGCAGCATCGCGCACATCAACGGATTGCCGCTCGACGCGCGCTCGATCACCGACGAACTGACCAGCATGGAGGGCAAGTAAATGGCGACCACGACAGTTGAACCCGGAGCAGGCGCTCCGGCGCCGAAGACCAACCGCATCGGCCTCACCGTCATTGACTACAAGGGCGGCAAGACCACGCTGTGCGCCGGATGCGGCCACAATGCGATCTCCGAGCGCATCATTGAAGCCATGTATGAGATGGGCGTCGAGCCCGAGTTGGTCATCAAGCCCAGCGGCATCGGCTGCTCGTCGAAGACCCCGGCTTATTTTCTGAGCCGCTCGCACAGCTTCAATGCGGTTCACGGACGCATGCCTTCGGTCGCGACCGGAGCGCTGCTCGCGAATCGCAAGCTGGTCTGCATCGGAGTCAGCGGCGACGGCGACACCGCTTCCATCGGCATCGGCCAGTTCATGCACCTCATGCGCCGCAATCTTCCGATTATTTACATCATCGAAGACAACGGAGTGTACGGGCTGACGAAAGGCCAGTTCTCTGCGACAGCCGACCTCGGATCAAAGTTGAAGAGCGGCGTTCTCAACGACCTTCCGCCGATCGACACTTGTGCGCTTGCGATTCAGCTCGGTGCGACGCTGGTTGGGCGATCATTTTCTGGCGACAAGAAACAGCTCAGCGCCATGCTCAAGGCCGCCATCGCGCACAAGGGTACGGTGATGCTCGACGTCGTTTCGCCCTGCGTGACTTTCAACGATCACGAAGGCTCGACCAAATCTTACAAGTATGTGAAGGAGCACGAGGAGACGCTGCAGGAAGTCAGCTTCGTTCCCCACTTCGAAGATATCGATGTCGAGTACGATCCGGGATCCACCGTCGAAGTGACCATGCACGACGGATCGCGGCTGCACCTGCGCAAACTGGAAGAGGACTACGACGCCACCAATAAAGTCGGAGCCATCACACGCCTGACCGAGGCCCACGACAAGGGAGAGGTGCTCACCGGCGTGTTCTATGTGAACCCGGAGGCGCCCAACTTCATCGACATGCTGAACGTGGTCGAGGAGCCGCTGGCCACGCTGCCGGACTCACTGACGCGCCCGGGAAAAGAAGTGCTGGATGCGTGCATGGAAGAGCTGCGCTGAAGCTATGCGCTCTTTTTTTGTGGTTCCCCGCTATGCTCGGGACTCTGCCCCGGCTCGGGGAAATCAGAATCCGCATCTTTCAGCATGGGATCCTGATCGCGGTGGCCAAGTTGGTCTCTTAATCCGATGTTCTCTCCAATGGTGGGTTCGTCCAGCTCTTTCGCACCTTTTGCCGCGTCCTGATCTTTTCGAGTATCGGGCATGATTCCACCTCTGTATGATGGGGCATGGATTCCGCGGACAACGCCCTAGGGAACCAAGTTTATCGCTGGTGCGGTAGTTGGAGAATACTTATAAAAGGGGAGTTCCTGAAGGAGGATCTTGTGAAACGCTGTCTTTCAGTCCTGATACTTGCCGTGGTCTCTACCGCATCTGCCTTCGCGCTACCCCAAGCTCAGTTGACGCCCGTCAAAACGACGCATCCACCCGTGAAGCACCATAAGGCGCATAAAGCGGGAAAACACCACGCGCCCAAGCATCATCGTCCCGCCGCGTAGTGCGAACCTGGTGGGAACCACTATCGTGCGATTGCAGATCGAGCGATTGAGTGATTCGTAAATCGCCCAATGACTCGATCGCCAAATCGCTCAATTGCAGCGCATCATTCGCGCTGAGTTTCTACCCATGGGAAGCGACGCCGAGCTTGCGCAGCCGCTCCCGCGCCTGCAAGGCCTCAGGAGCGTGCGGATAGCGCTGAATCAACTTCTTCAGTTCCGTGACCCCGTCATCCTGCTTGCCCGACTCGATCAACGCGAATCCCTTCTTCAACTGCGCGGATGCCGCCTTATTTCCGCTGGGAAAGTTCTGCAGCACCTGATCGTAGCTCTTCGCGGCGGCGTCGTATTTTGCCTGGCGGAACTGAATCTCGCCCAGATAGAAGTAGCAGTTCCCTGCCAGGTCGGTATTGGGATAGAACTTGATGTAGTCGGAAAATTCCTGCGTCGCCAAATCGTTGTTGCCGCCGTTATAGTCGCGCAGAGCGTTGTTATAGAGCACGTCGGGCGGCGGAGCCTGGGCCTGGGCTTGCTGCTGCGCCTGCTGTTGCGCCTGATTCGCGGCAATGCTCTGCTGCGCGGCCTGCATGTCTTCCAGTTGCTTGGTCACCTTCGCCAGGCGGACCTTCAACTCGTCCATGGTGTCGTTGAGTGACTGAATCTGTCCGGAAAGCTGATCGATCTTCCCTCCAGAATCGGTCTGCTGCTTCTGCAGTATGGCTTGCAGAGTAGTCAGGGCCGCTACCGACTTGTTGACCGCATCCGTGTCCGCCTGGACGAGGCTATTCATCACGCCCATGCGCTCGTCGAAGCTGCGCTGCATGGAAGTCATCTGCTCCTGCAACTGCTGCACCTGCGTCTGCAACTGGATCATTTCTTTGCTGGCGCCCCAGGCAGGAGATACTCCCAACCAGAGGACGGACAGCAGGGCGACGAAAGCGGAAAACCGGTGTGGTTTCATAGAAAACTCTCCAAACCATTCAATCTTTGAGATGCTTTGATTGTCCCACAGAGAGGCCGAGCACGTTGGAGTAAAACCCGGCTCGGAACCGGAAGTCTCAACGCAAGATCAGAGCCAGCCGGCTGGACAGACCGATCCTGAACTCTGTAGCAAGAAAGACTCCGGGGGAGACTTTCGCTCCCCCGGCTTGAATCATTACTTCTGATACACCAAGTGGCCGCGGCGGTTCTGCTGCCAGCAAGCTTCGTTGCTTTCGTTGCAGAACGGTTTTTCCTTGCCATAGCTGATGGTCTTGATGCGGCTGGCGCTGACACCGGCCGCGGTCAGGGCCTCCTTGACAGCACTCGCACGTTTGTCGCCGAGCGCGATGTTGTACTCCGTCGAGCCGCGCTCGTCGCAGTGTCCCTCGATGGTGAAGCTGATGTTGGTATGCTGCGCGAAGAACTGGGCATCGGCCTGAATCGAGGACTGCTGATCGGCACGAACATCCGCCTTGTCATAGTCGAAATAAACGTCCTTCACATTCTGGCTGAACAAGTCCTCGTCGGTGACGGTCGGTGGTGGTGGAGGCGGCGGCGCCGGAGCGGGGGTCACGGTCAGGCGAGCGGTCGCTTCCTGCGTGCCTCCTGCACCTTTGGCCACCAGGTGATACGTGGTGGAGTCCGCCGGCGATACCGACTGTGAGCCGTTGGCCTGCACCGCTCCGATGCCGTCAATCGACACATCGGTCGCGTTGCCGGTCTGCCAGGTCAGCGAGGCCGCCTGCCCGGCCTGAATGGAACTTGGACTCACCGAGATCGAAGCCGTCGGCGCGGCTGGTGGCGGAGGCGCAGGTGGTGGTGGCGCCGGAACCTTTTTCTTTCCGCAGGCGCCCAGCATCATGACGGCGCCCAAAGTGACTACAAGAAAGAACAACTTCATGCGTTGCTGCTTCACTGTTAGCCTCCCAACGATCCAGCTAGTGCCGGGTCAGACGAAGTGTTTTTATTTCCAACTCCAGTTTGGTTGCGAATTGCGTCCACTAAAAGTCAGTTGCTGCACTTTCGTGCCGTCGGCCAGCATCGACCATATCTGCAGGCTGCCAGATCGGTTGGATTGAAAGACGATGTGCCGTCCATCCGGCGACCACGACGGAAAATCATTCCGGCCACCATCGTGCGTGAGTTGCACCCACTGCTTGCTGGCTATATCCATTAGATAAATATCCGAGGCACCGGGTTCACCTGGGCCGTATTTTCTTACCCAGGCAAAGCACAAAAACTGCCCGTTGGGCGCCCAGTTAGGAGAAACCGCGTATCCCTGGTCGGTCACTCTCTGCTGATTGGTGCCGTCCGCTTCCATGGTGTAAATCTGGGGCAGTCCAGTCCGGCCGCTGACGAACGCGATTTGCGCATTGGTCTTGCGGTTCCACGTGGGCGCAACATCGGGGCCCTTGGAGTCGGTCAGGCGGTGCGGATTCCCGCCCGAGGCATCGGCAACATAAATTTCCGGCGATCCGCCGCGAGAAGAAGAAAATGCCAGCTTCGTGCCGTCGCCGGACCAAGCGGGAGAGAGATTCGTTCCTCCGAAGCGCGGAAAGCTCACCAGCCGGTTGAGATCGAGCGAGTACATCATGATGTCCCAGCCGCTCTTGGTCAGGCCGCTGAACGCGACTCGCGAATTGTCGGGCGAAATACGGGGTGAGAGCGCGATGGATCCGAGGCGCGTGAGTTCATGCTGATTGGAGCCGTCGTAGTCCATCGCCCAGATTTCTTTGTGCCCGGTGCGGTCGCTGACAAAAACAATCTGGCTTTCCGCGATTCCGGGGATCCCCCCACCCAAACGGAAAATGATTTCGTCGGCGAACTTGTGCGCCATAACTCTCGCCGCGGCGTCGGTGGCGGTGTCGGCGTACTGCTTGCCCAGAATTTGGGGTGACTGAATATTCTTAACGTCATAGAGCCAGGCAAGCACCGTCATCTTGCCGTTGATGACCCCAAGATTGCCAAAGGCCAGCATGGCCGCATTCGGCGGCGGAGAGCTCCAGGCCATGAAATTGACTTCGGGAGGCTGCCCCGGCACCTGCAGCGGATAGAAGCTCTTCGACACCAGTTCGACCACGCCCGACACGTCGAGATCGTTCCACAGCGTGTCGTTGAAGGTCTTCAGCAGCGCGGCATTTTGCGGATCGGTGGTTGAGGGCTTGAAGTCCGGCACGGCCAGCCGAACCTTCTCCACGCCCAGGCTGGTGCCGGTTTTGACCCAGTCCTGCGCGGAGAGGAGGCCGCAAGTGAAGAGGAGCGTGAGAGCAAACGCGAGAATGCGAGACCTGCTGGGCCGATACGCGGAATTGGAACTGAGGCCCCGGTTCATCCGTGAGGGAAGCAACTTTGTTGGATACACCAATATCGTATCCCGATACTTATTCGTTTGCAAGATATTGGCCCTCACGAAGGTTCATTGAGTAATCACGAAAAGTTACCGCTTGTAATCGAACCAGTATTCGACTGAGATCTTGCCGCCGGAATAATCCGGTGGCAGCGGCCCGAACGTATCGATGCGCTGCAGTGCCCGGACCGCGGAAATATCCAGAGACGGGACGCCGCTCGATTGCTCAACCTGAATGTTCGAAGGGTGCCCATCGCGCGAAATATCGAACGTGATATACACCCTCTGCGCGCTGGTGATTCTCGGATCCACTTCGTACTTCATCCAGTTCTCGGAAACCTTCTGCTGAATCACGTGGACATACCACGCGTACTTGCTTCCGAAATCGCCGCTTCCGCCAGTAATCCCGAACCCGCCCTTCGCTCCAGCAGCGCTGAACGTGCCGTAGGGACCGCTGACCGGGCCACCTTCGCCAAAGGCAACCTGATTCGTTTCCGGCGGCGGTTCAGCTAGAGGCTTCTCCTTGGAAGCGGTCTCCTGCTTCTTTTTCGGTTTGATCTTGGCGTTCTTGCCTTGAATCTCAACCGCGTCCGGTTCCTTCTCTTCTACCTTCGGTTGCGATTGGGTCAGCCCCTTCGATTCGTTGGCCAGCACATTCTGCGTCTGAGTGGGATTCGCCGGCAGAGGCACCGTGCTCACCAGCGTCACACCCATCGCTTCTCCCCCACCGCCCGCGCCCCAGCCTTCTCCGCTCGTGCGGTAGAACACAGCTGAGTACAGCAGCAACAGCGCGGTGATCCCGACGTGCAGGCCCGCCGACCACGCCAGCGCGCGTCCCCATGGGTCGTGTTCGAAATAAATCTCAGCGCCTGCGGCCATTTTGATCTATCGGTTGCGTGACAATGCTCACGTTGGTGATGCCCGACTGCTTCACCGCATCCATCACGGTGGCGAATGCGCCGAACGGAACGTTCTCGTCGGCACGCACAAATATTGACTGATTGCGCGGATCGCGAATCTTCTGCCGCAACTTCGCCGCGATCTCGTTGATGTTGATAGCATCATTGCCCAAAAAGACGCGCTGATCTTTATTGATCGTGATCACCAGCTTCTCTTCGGTAATTTCTCTCACCGTGCGCGTCTTGGGAACACTTACGTCGATCCCCGACTGCAGCACGGGCGCCGTCACCATGAAAATGATCAGCAGCACTAGAACCACATCGACCAGTGGAGTGATGTTGATATCGGCGAGCGCGGTCTGAGTACGGCCGTTGGAAGTGGTGAACGCCATCAGCGCCTCGCCTCTGCCGCGGACTGAATCTGAGCCTGGCTGTGCTCGACGGCATTGAGCACCTCGAGAGCAAAGTCGTCGCTGCGCGCAGCAAATTCGCGGATGGACGCGCCGATCAGGTTGTAAGCAATGACTGCGGGGATGGCGGCGGCAAGGCCCGCGGCGGTGGTGATCAGAGCTTCTGAAATGCCGGGGGCTACCGCGCGCAGAGTCGCCGCGCCTGCCGTACCCAGGCCGTGGAAAGCATCAATGATCCCCCAGACCGTACCGAACAGCCCAACAAACGGTGTGACCGCAGCGGTAATCGCAAGCCACGGCATATTCCGCTCCAGGCGCGTAATTTCCTCCGATGCCCCGATCTGCATGCCGCGCTGAATCGTGGTCAGATTGCGCAGCGTGCCGGAGACGGAGGCCTGCCGCTTGTATTCCTCATAGCCGCCTTCGAAGACGCCGACCAGCGGGCTGGGCTTGAACTGTTCCGCCACGGCAGCAATATCCTGCAGTCGCTGCGCCTTGCGAAAGGCGCGCACGAAACGTCCGCTCTGCGCCCGCGCCCGCCGCAGCAGACTCCATTTCGTCAGAATGATCGCCCAGGAAATCAGGCTGAAGACCAGCAGCGACAGCAGCACCAATTTCGCAACCGCGCCAGTATTGGAAATCATGTCGACGATTTCGCCGCCGACAAACGCTGCAGGCAAGGGAGAAAATTGCATCTGAATTGGGGAAACCGCCTGTAATGATTATAGATGAATCATGCTGGACGTTTTCCGCACGTATCCGATCCGGCAACGAAATCTTTAGCGGTCACTTCGTCGAGTCGCCGGCAGAGCGCGGTTGCGGCGATCCGGCTGCTGCGCGCCAGCCGGGCGACCAGGGGCCAACGCCACGGGCGCACGGCGGCGAAGATCGCAAATCGCCACTGAGCAAATTGCCCATCAGCTTCCACAAAGCGATCCAGTTCAGGAAACGTGAAGTCAGATTCGTCCGAGATCGCCTTGACCACTGCGAAGCGGATCCCTCGCGCCTCGGCCGCCTGTGCGACGGCCGCGGCCTCCATATCAACCGCCTGCGCGGCGAATGCCGCGCGCAGTTTCGCTTTCTGCGCAGGGCTCGCCACCGATCCGAAACTCACCAGCACACCCGTGCCGCCTGCAATTTCGACGCTGCTTCCGTCGGCGGCATTGAGTACGCGCTGTGGTTCAAAAATATCCCCGACTCGTAGCCCCGGATCCAGCGCTCCCGCAAATCCGGCGGAATAGATTACACCCGGACTGTAAAGGGCAATGATCGCCTCGGCTGCTCTCCGCGCTGCTTCCCTTCCAATTCCCGCGCAAACTAGCGCTGCATCGTCCTTCTCGTAGAACCTGAGGCGCCGGCCTACGTACTCTTTCTCGATCACTGTCCAGCGCTTCACCAGCGGTCGCACTTCGCGCTCCAGCGCCGCCACGATCGCGACCTTAGACATAGCCGTTCGCCTGAAACCATTCGACCGCCCGCCGCAACGCTTCGAACACGGGAACAATTTTCCAGCCCAACTCGCGTTCTGCCTTGTCGGACGTGGCAAACATCTTTTTCTTGCCCATGCGGACCGTGTCGACGGTTGCTCGCGGCTCTTGTTTCATCAACCTGCCAGTAATTGCTTCATCGATCACTCCGGTGGCGAAGGCGAAGAAGTACGGCAGTTTCACTTTGGGCGAAGGGAAGCCGGTAATCCGTCCGAGCTTGTCGAGAATCTGCTTCAGCGTAAGATTCTCGCCGCCCAGAATATATCGCTCGCCTGACTTGCCCTTCTCCAGCGCTAACACGTGCCCGCGCGCGCACTCGCGCACGTCGACCAGATTCAATCCAGTTTCAACGTAAGCGGGAAACTTTCGCTTCAGAAAATCGAGCACGATGCGCCCTGTGGGAGTCGGCTTCACATCCTGCTCGCCAACCGGCGTCGTCGGATTCACCGTCACCACATGCATCCCGCTCCGGCCCGCCTCCAGCGCAATCTGTTCGGCCATGAACTTCGACCGCTTGTAGTGACCGATCATGTCCTCCAGCGAAACCGGCGAGTCCTCATCCGCAGGAGGTCCGTTCCGGGCAAATCCGATGGTGGCCACACTGGAGGTATAGACCACGCGCCGAACACGATTCTTGCGCGCGGCCTCGAGGATGGCTCGTGTTCCCTCCACGTTCGAGCGGTACATTTCGTCGGGATCGCGCACCCAGAGCCGATAGTCCGCTGCCACGTGAAACACGGCATCGCAGCCCGCCATGGCTTTTTCGAGAGAAGCGGCATCGCGCAGATCTCCGACAGCGGTCTCAGCCTTGAGGCCTTCCAGATTGCGCAGATTGCTGGTGGGGCGAACGAGCAGGCGCAGGTCCGCGCCCTGATCCGCAAGAGCGCGTGCGACGTGGGAACCGAGGAATCCGGTGGCGCCTGTGACGAAGGCCTTCATGTAGGGGTCCGCTTCCTAATCCTGACAAGCCGATGTACCAGCCGATTATTTACGCCGGCGAGATTTGGATGCGCTGGGAGTCGCCCCTGCCGCACGGTCAGGCAGTCCTCCTGTACGGCGCACGGCACGCGTTGTGGTGAGTACTCCCCGCAGGGCTTCGTTTACCGCATCTTCCGTAGGAAACGCCTCGGCAACGTCAGGCTGAAGCAGAACGATGTTGGTCCCCTTTCGATAGTCCCGGTAATGTTTGCCCCGGACTCCTTCCTTCATCGAGGCAAAATCGTACTCAGACCTCATTTCATCATGGTTTCGCTGCCTAACGGTTTTCTTCATAGAATTTCCTCTCGCGGTGCGTGGCCGGCCGCGCACTGATGATTCGAATATTCTCGTCGCTCTCGGCGTGGGCCACAACCAGCACTCGTCCACTTGCCGACTCTCCAATGGTCAGGAAACGCTCTTCGAATGCTGAATGATCGAGATCTGGAAAAGTCGTTGCAAGGGATCGCCGAAGACCGTCGCGGCCTCCCGAAACCCAACGCCGTGCTTACGCCGGTTCGAGACCTCTTTGCGTAGATCCCACTCGAACTGCATCCGCGATCAGTATAAACAGTCGGACAACTGCAGGATTGGAGAAAAAGACGCTAAGGGGGCACACCGTCGGCTGCGGAGGCGTGGGGTTTTGAGCGTGATGGGCTGTTGCGTCAACAAGCTCTAGGAAACGCGTGCTTTGATCGGCGAGCTGTCACAGAAATCAGCGCCGCGATTACGGAGCCCCAGATCAGACTATTCAACACAAGAAAAAACAATCCCCACGGCGAGGAACCTAGGTCGATTCCAAACCTGTTTAAGATTGCTGTTGAGGGCTGGAGGAAGAGGTCTGCGCAGAAGTTATACACCCTCTCCGGGTAGGTAAGGTGTCCCAGCACACCGTCAATCAGTGTCCTAATCGCGAGGAAACAGAAGGTGATCGTGACGAGGACATGCACCGAAGTGACTATTGCGATCAGTTTGAAGAAGCGCTTTAACATCTCTTGGTGTGGCGAACCCTATCGTCGATGCAACTCCTCGCAGCGATTGTAACATCGCTATTACCCTCACTGACCGGGTGTAGTCCGTGAACAGCCGCAATACGGCGACTCGGTTGGAACCACGAGCTAGCTCCCCGCCTTCTCCATCACCTTCGCGTACGTGGTTAGGGCCAACAGCGGGAAATATTGCCGGTAGAGGTGATACTTCAGATAGAAAACGCGCGGAAAACCCGTACCGGTGAAAAACTCTTCATCCCAGGAGCCGTCTTCTTTTTGCGTGCGCAGCAAGTAGGCGATACCGCGTGCCACCGAGTCGCTGCGTGTGTCGTTGGCGGCCAGCAATCCCAGAACCGCCCAGGCCGTCTGGGAAGGTGTGCTATCACCCTGCCCGCGCAACGTTGGATCATCGTACGAGCCAACGGTCTCGCCCCAGCCGCCGTCGGGATTCTGCACCATGCGCAGCCACTCGGCTCCCTGCTGAATGCAGGGCTCATGCAGGTCCATGCCAATCGCTTCGAGGCCGCGCAGAACCAGCGCCGTGCCGTAGATGTAATTCACGCCCCAGCGCCCGAACCAGCTACCATCGGGCTCCTGTTCTTTCTTCACGAAGGAGATCGCCCGCTGCACCGCCGGATGATTCTTGTCGTAGCCGTAGGTCGCCAGCATCTCCAGGATGCGGCCGGTGATGTCGACCGTCGCCGGATCGAGCATGGCGTTGTGATCGGCAAAAGGGATGTACTGAAAAATCATCCGGTCGTTATCTTTATCGAACGATGCCCAGCCGCCGTTCTTGCACTGCATCGAGAAGATCCAGTCGATCGCACGCTGCACCGACTCGCGCTGATAGCGCCCGTTGGGGTGCTCTGTGTGACTCAACGCCAGGCAAACCATCGCGCTGTCGTCCACGTCGGGATAAAACTCGTTGTTGAATTCGAAGTACCAGCCGCCGGGCTGGCCTTTCTTGTTCTTGACCTTCCAGTCGCCGACGTTACGCACCTGCTTCTGCAGAATCCAGTCGGCACACTTCACCATGCGAGGATCGTTGGCCGCCACTCCGGCCTCACCCAGAGCGAACAGCGCGTAAGCCGTATCCCACACTGGAGACATGCAGGGCTGCATGCGGAAGGTGTCTTCCTCTTCGATGCCCAGCTTCTCGAATTCATCCATTGCGCGGATGACTTGCGGATCGTCGAGGGAATAACCCAGGCAGCGCAGCGCGATGATGGCATTCATCATCGAGGGATAGATTGCACCCAGGCCGTCGCTCATTTCGAAGCGCGCCAGCATCCACTTTTCGGCGCTCTTCAGAGCGATCGACCGGAGCGGCCGCACGTGTACGCGCTCAAACCAATGTGTGATGCGGTCGAGTACCAAAAAGAAGTTCCGCCACGAGACCAGCTTCTTCGCCCAGTGCAGATGCATGCGTGACTTCTGCATGCCGCCGACGAATAGCTCTTCCACTCCCATTTCACGAGGAATTTTCTTGAAAGGCTTTTTTGCATAGCAGATCGAAAGCGGCACCAGGATGGCGCGCGACCAGGAAGAAATCTCGTAGATGTTGAACCAGAACCAACTGGGAAAGAGCACGATCTCCGGTGGAATGGCCGGAACCGCGTCGTAGTCGTACTGTCCGAAGAAGCAAAGATAGATCTTGGTGAATGTATTGACTTCGGTGACGCCGCCCATTTCCAGAATTTTCTTGCGGGCGCGCTGCAGGGCCGGATGATCCGCCGTGAACCCCGCCAGCTTCAGCCCGAAATAAGCCTTCACCGAGGCGCTGATGTTGGAAGGCCCACGCTCGTAGATGCTCCAGCCGCCGTCTTCATTCTGGTGGCGGAGAATCCAGTTCGCCGCCTTCTGAAAACGCTCCTCGCTGCCGGTACCCAGCAAGCGGTGCAGAAGGATGTAGTCGGACTCGAGCGTCGTGTCGGCTTCCAATTCGCCGCACCAGTAGCCATCTTCATGCTGCTGCGAGAATAGAAATTTCCGGGCCCCCGCGATGGCCGCGCCCACGCGGCTGGCAAGTTCTTGAATTTTCCCGAAGCGAAGCTGTGGGGTCGAACCTAACGCAGACGTCAAACTGGAATCGGGGGAGTTCGTATCCATTCAGTTCACAGCTCCAATTCAGCGTAGTTCACCACGGAGACACGGAGGCACGGAGTTAAAGAACTTTTCTGACTATTCCGCCACGAGTCAAAGTGTGAACGTTGAAATTCAGAATGAGACCGACACGCTTGCCGGTCATTTTCAAATAAGTGAGAATTTGCGCTTCGTGCACCGGAAGCACGTGCTCGAGGCACTTGATTTCAACAATCAGAACATCTTCGATCAGCAGATCAAGGCGGTAGCCGCAGTCAAGCTTCACACCTTTGTAATCCACAGGTAGAGGAACTTGTCTCTTGAAACTGACACCGCGAAGGCGCAGTTCCTGGCAGAGGCATTCCTCATAAGCCGACTCCAGCAGACCGGGACCGATTGTGCGGTGCACCTCGATTGCGGCGCCGATGACACTTTCCGTCAGCTCTTCGTAAAGGAGCTTACTCCGTGCCTCCGTGTCTCCGTGGTGAAGCATATGTTGAGGTCTAATCCGCAGCGCCCGCCGGAGCGGCCGCGATGGCTTCCACAATTTCCGGAGGAAGCCCGAAGCGAACATTCTCTGGCATCACTTCCAGTTCCTGCACGTTGCCGAAGCCCTTGGCGCGCAGGAAAGCAACGGTCTCTTCCACCAGGCACTCCGGCGCCGAAGCCCCGGCCGTTAGAGCGATGGTGTTCACGCCCTTCAACCACTCGGCTTCAATGTCATTGCAGCTATCGATCAGATGGGCGTTCGTGCCCAGATTCCGCGCCACTTCCACCAGGCGGTTCGAATTCGAGCTATTCTCGGATCCGACGACCAGCAGCAGATCGGACTCGGAAGCGACTTGCTTCACGGCCACCTGCCGGTTTTCCGTGGCATAGCAAATATCCTGCGCCGCCGGCCCTTTGATGTTGGGGAATTTCCCCTTCAGGGCGGCAATGATGTCCTTGGTCTCATCCAAACTGAGCGTCGTCTGCGTCAGATAGGCCACACGGTTCGGATCGGGCACAGTCAGGGACGCCACCTGCTCGGGCGATCCCACGACCTGAGTCACCAACGGAGCCTCGCCCAGCGTGCCAATCACTTCGTCATGATCCTTATGGCCGATGAGGATCAGCGAGTAGCCTTCCTTGGCGAACTTGACGGCTTCGACGTGGACTTTGGTCACCAGCGGACAGGTCGCATCAATCACGCGCAACCCGCGCCGGGCGCTGTGTTCGCGTACTTCCGGGGAGACTCCATGAGCGCTGTAGATCACGCGTTCGCCGTTGGGAACCTCGTCTTCGCTGTCGACGAAGATCGCCCCTTTGCCCCGCAACTCCTCCACCACGAAGCTGTTGTGCACGATCTCTTTGCGGACGTAAATGGGCGGCCCAAAAGCCTCCAGCGCGATGCGCACCACGTCGATGGCTCGCACTACCCCGGCGCAGAAGCCGCGAGGCTTCAGCAGCAATAAAGTCTTCTGGTCGTTTGCAGTTAGCATTCCAGCCACAATCTAGAGTCTCCCAGCCAGCGAAAGGCCACTTTTTATTCCGAGGGCAGGTTGGGGGGCGCTACTTCTCGTGAGATGCAAAGCGCGGCCACAACCCGCATCAGGATACTAAATCCCCAGTCTGGCGATAGTTCAAAACTACCGGAAAGTACCCCCGTGGTCAACGTAAGCCAAAGAAATCCATGCAATTAGCAGCCAAATGGGGAAATCTGGCCAGTGAACGGGGCAAGCCTTTCGGCCCTATTCAGGGGTACCTGCCTAGAGTCGTATGGCCCGGTCGTGCCGGTTACTCCCCGTGCCGTGCCATTGCACGATGTTGCGATTTGAAGCAAGCTGTCGGTGTTTAATTCAGCAAACTCCCAGGTCAAAGATGCTGAGCATAAAACAAAGCGAATCGCAGGACCGGACGGCCTCAAAGAGCAAACAGCCGCGACGCCTGCTGCTGGCTCTGGTGCTGCTGGTGCTTGCATTTGGCGCTGTGGTCATCAGAGATCACGAGTTCTGGTTCACTTCCGATCAATCCAGTGACCTGGAGACCGCCGAACCCGAATCCACGGATCAGACGGCCGCGAAATCAACGCCCACCGAGAGCACTCCGGTTGCGGCAAATCCCGCTACCGCGGCTCCGGCTCCTAAGAAACAGACTTCAGCCTCGACCAAGCCAGTCCAGACGAAGTCGGCCGTGGCGAAGGCCGTCAATTCATCGGCCGCGGCGAAGATCGCCGAAACTAAGACTGCCGAAACCAAGACTAGCGAGATTAAACCTGCCGAAGCACCGCTAGTGGCGACCAACCGCACTGCAGTGGCGCCGCTGGACGTTGAAGTGGTGGCGGGCGATACGCACAAGACGGTTCGTCCCGGCAGCAACGCCTTAAAGGTTGAAATTATGAAGCCGGGAACGGCTTCGCATTCTACTTTCGCGGGCGCGACCAGCGCCGCCGAACGCGAACAGATGCCGCCACAAGCCTCGATTACCGCCCCCTATCCAGCACTGGCGCAGCATATGAAGGTGCAAGGATCGGTGGTCCTGCAGGCTTTCATCGGCGCCGATGGCGTGATCCAGAATTTGCGGGTACTGAGCGGACCGGCCATTCTGGCCTCAGCGGCTCAGCAGGCGGTGCGGGAATGGCACTTCAAGCCTTACCTTCAGAATGGCCAGGCCGTTGAGACGAAGGCCACGATCACCGTGAACTTCACGATCAAGGTTGGCGACAACACCGCTACCCAAGTCAATACCGGCCTCTAGATACCTTCCAACTTCGAGCGTTAACCAGTCCCGCTCTACTCTCCGGTCATCAACACATACTGCACCGTGCCCGAGCCATCCGTGACTTCCAGGACTCCGGTAATCACGAGGCCGGTGTAGCTCCACGTCACGTTGATCGTGCAGCTCGCTCCCGGAATCAGCGTGGTGCAGTTGTTGGTCTGTTTGAACTGTCCAACGATCTTGATCGACTTGACCGAAGTCGAAGTGGTCAGCGGATTAGTGACCGTGACTGTGCCTCCTGCACCGTCGTACATAATCAGCGTGGCTGGCGATAGCGTAATCAGCGCGCCGCTTCCGCTGAGCGCCGTAGACTTGCTGGCCGCTCCCTTCAAGGTGAACTTGACTGAGCCTTTCCGCAAGCCACCCGTTGTTGGCTGGAAGGTTACTGTTGCCACACAACTCTGTCCCGCGGCCAGCGTGGTCGGGCAAGTGTTAGTCGTGGGGAAATCGGCCAGAGTCGACGCCACCGATGTAACCGTCAGCGGAGCTAATCCAAGGTTGCTCAGCAGCGTAGTCTGGGACGGGCTGGCGGTGCCGACGAGTTGCGTCGGAAACGCCAAGCTGGCCGGGGACACCGCAGATACGGCGATGGCCTTCGATTCCGGCTGCGTCACCACCGCGTGCGGCGAGCTCAAGTTGCCGACGCCCGTTCCTACCGTCCCCAGAACGATCTGGTCATCGTAGGTCATGCCGAAGAGCTGGTCGACGCGGTTGTTGTTCGTGTCGGCGATGTCGATCAGTCCGTTGGCATCTACAAAAATCCCAGCCGGCTTTTCCACTCCGTTGATATAACCCAGGAAGTTCACACTGAGCGAAACCGTATTCACTCCGGAAATATTGTCGGCGCGAAACACCTGGCTCTGAGCGGCGTCCGTAATGTAGATCTTCCCCGACGAATCGACCGCCACCCCATTCGGATTCTCATAGTTTAGGGGGAACTGCCACGCCGCCCAGTTCGTTCCCAGCATGTCGGAAAACTCAACCACCCGGGCATTCGCGTTGTCGGCCACATAAATGTTGCCCGCCGAGTCCGTTGTTACAGCGGCAGGACTACTGAACTGCCCTGCCCCATTCCCCAGAGTGCCCAGCGAGGTGAAATTGGTACCGGTAACGTTGTCCATGCGGACGATGCGATTATTCCCGGTATCGGCTACATAAATCTTGCCGCTGGAATCGACCCATATTCCCTCGGGATTGGAGAACTGCCCCGTGCCCGTTCCGCACGTGCCGTACGAAGTCCAGTTCGTCCCCAAGATGTTGTCCATGCGAACGATGCGGCAGTTTCCGCTGTCGGAAACATAGATCTTGCCCGCCGTATCGATGGCCACGCCCCACGGCGACGTGAACTGCTTGGTGCCAGTTCCCAGCTTGCCGATGCTCGTCCAATTCGAGCCCAGAATATCCGCCGTCTCCACGATTCGGTTATTTCCGGTATCGGCAATGTAGACCGGCTCATATTGCTGGCTGGTGTCAATCAGTCCAGTCTGGATCGTCCCTGTTCCGGGATTCAGTGGGTTGGTCAAGGTTGCGACCGTCTCCATGACCGCCCCAGCCACCGCGATGGTCTTCCCACTGATCACCTGCGACGCTGAGAAGTTCGCGTAAAGCGCATAGTTGTAATAAAAAACCCGGTTGACTTCGGTTTGTGCGTACGTGAAAAGTCCCGAGGTGAAAGTGCCGTTGACCGAGGTCGTCCCGTCCGTCGATTGCAGCGAGAAAGTGCCACCCGTGCACGACCAGGTCTCGGAATCCGCGGTCAACGTAAGCATCGTCAGGTTGCAACTCATGGATACCGTACCCGCCGGAGCGCTCAGCGTCGTCCCGCTGAAAGTGACGGTGGTGGAGGTCATACTTACCGTTCCGCCGCTGTTGCTGTAGGAAACCTGCGTAGCCGACAAGGTGGCTGCCAATGCAAGCACGACGACCAATACCCAGAGTGTTTTCATGTTGTTTTGCCCCAAATCTCAACCACAGGATGACAGCGCCAGACGCCCCACTAGCTGCGGGATTATACCCCGGATTTGGTTGCGCTCAGGTGAATCCTCGGCACCAAACGGGAGTGAAAAGGCCAGAGTGGTTGGACCTCATGGCGCGGAACGAAACAGAGGGGCCGGTTCAGGAGCGAATTACGACTCAGGCGTTGGCCTTGATCATTTGCTCGGCGTGTTTGCGCGAGGTGTCGGTCAGCTTCGCGCCACTGAGCATGCGGGCGACCTCTTCCGTGCGTTCTTCCCCGGTTACCGGCCGGATGTTGGTGCGGGTGCGCCCGCCAGATTCTTTCTTCTCGATGACGTAATGATGATCGCCGAAGGCCGCAATCTGCGGCAGGTGCGTGACGCATAGGACTTGGTTCGATCGAGCCAGAGATTTCAGCTTCTTGCCGACAGCCTCCGCCGCGCGGCCTCCGATGCCAGTATCGATTTCGTCAAAGACCAGCGTCCGTTGTGCGCCACCACGCTTCGCATGGCCGGCGCGTTGCCTGGGGGCAGGGGCGGCTTTCCCTGCTTCCACGCAGGCCTTCAAGGCCAGCATCACTCGCGATAATTCCCCGCCAGAAGCGATATGCTCCAGACGCCGCAAGGGCTCCCCGGGATTGGTCGAGATCATGTAGACGACCTGGTTGAAGCCCGAGGCGCTCCACTCCCCTTCGTCGTCCGACGTGGTCATTTCAATCCGGAACGCGGCGCGCATGGCCAGATCGCCAATCTCCGCCTCAACCAGCTTTTCCAATCTTCGCGCCGCCTCCGAGCGTTTCTTCGATAAGGCCTTCGCTTCCCGCAGATATGCTTCCGCCGCCCCAGCAAGCTCTGCGCGTAATTCCCGGAGGACTTCGTCTTTGTTCTCAACCTCTGCCAGCTTGCGCGCAACCTCCGCTCCAAACTGGATTACCTCCTCCAGACTCGGCCCGTACTTGCGTTTCAGCCGTTCAATCAGCGCCAAGCGATCTTCGACCTGCGCCAGATGTTCCGGTGAAGCGTGAATGCCTCCGGCATAGTCGCGAACGGTCGCGCCCACGTCTTCTACGCTGATGCGCGCCGTTTCCAGCGCCGCCAGAGCTTCCTGAAACTTGGGCTCATACTTGGAGAGCTCGTCCAACTGTTTCTGAGCGGCTCGCAGCGTCGATGCCGTGGATCCGTTTCCGTCGTAGAGGAGATCGAACGCGTTCATCGCCGCGTTGTAGATTTTCTCCGCGTTGGCGAGGACGCGCTTTTCCGCTTCCAGCCGCTCATCTTCGCCACTCTGCAGGCGCGCATCTTCGATCTCGCGCTTCTGGAACAGCCACAAATCGACCAGCCGCAAGCGGTCTTGCTCTCCGGCTACCAGTTCATCGATGCGCACACGAACTCCGCGCCAGAGGGCGAAGGCTGACGCAACCGGATCAAGCTCATTGCCGGCAAAGCCATCCAGCAACCCCAACCGGGCCGGACCGTCAAAAGAAAGAATGGATTCGTTCTGCGCATGAATGCTGGCCAGATGCGGCGCGAACTGCCGCAAGACAGCCACGGTGGCCGGCTGATTGTTGACAAAGACCCGTCCTTTGCCGCCCAGCGCAATTTCGCGACGCAGGATGATGGATCCATCGTCGGATTCATCGAGTCCGTTGGCCTCGAGAATCGCTTCGACCGGCTTCTCCGAAGCACCCTCGATCTCAAAAACTCCGGCAACGACTGCCCGCTCCGTCCCGGTTCGAATCACCTCGGTGGACGCCTTGTCGCCCAGCAACAGAGCCAGCGCGTCGACTAGAATCGACTTCCCCGCGCCGGTTTCGCCGGTGAGCAGGTTCAGCCCGTCTCCGAACTCGACCACCACACTGTCGATTACCGCGTAGTTTTCCAGCCGTAGTTCAACCAGCACATTTCATCCTGGAATGCCGAGTTTCAGCGCAGCATAGCATGAAATGGAGGAGTAGCCTTAGGACGCATCGAAACTGTCAAGGATTTCGCCCGCGGGTTCGCATACAATAATTCGCGTTCACCCCGGACTGAAGCAAATCCGGGTTTCGGGTCATCTAAATTAGGTTATGCCCTCAGCGCAACCGTCCGCGGTCGAGAAATCTGCAGATCCAATCCCCGTGACCATGCTGGCTGCCGTTTACCGAGGTATCCACGACGTGCGCCTGGAGACCGTTCCGGTGCCGGAGATCGGCGCCGGAGAGATGCTCGTCCGCGTGCATTCCTGTGGTGTTTGCGGCACCGATTTAAAGAAAATCTCCACCGGATCGCACTCCGCCCCGCGCATCTTCGGGCACGAAACTTCCGGCACCGTCGCTGCCGTCGGCGAAAACGTTCGCCAGTACCAGCCCGGCGACCGCGTCGTGGTCTTTCATCACATCCCCTGCCGCGAGTGTTTTTACTGCCAGAACAAGACCTTCGCCCAGTGCGCCACGTACAAGAAAGTGGGCTGCACGGCAGGCTTCGAGCCGTCCGGCGGTGGTTTCGCCGAATACGTGCGGGTGATGGACTGGATTGTGGAGCACGGTACGGTGCGCATCCCGAACGACGTTTCCTTCGAGCAGGCCTGCTTCGTCGAGCCGGTGAACACTTGCATGAAGGGGATTGAGGCTCTGCGGCTGCGCAAGGGGGAAACCGTCCTCACGATTGGGCAGGGTCCCATTGGCATCCTGTTGAGCAAATTGGCCCAACGGGGCGGGGCCACCGTTATCACTTCCGATTTGTATGCCGAGAGGCTTAGAATAGGATCAAGTTTCGGGTTAGAGCTGACGATCGATTCTTCTCAGGTGAATATGATTGACCGTGTCCGGGAGTTGACCCAGGGACGCGGCGCCGATGCGGTGATCTTGGCCGTCGGCGGAAACTCTCTGATCCGCACGGCGATGGATGCGGCCCGTCCCGGAGGACGGGTGTTGTTATTTGCGCAAACCCAGCACGGGGAGGCTACGATCGACCCGGCGGCAGTCTGCGTAGACGAAAAGACTTTGGTGGGATCGTACAGCGCGTCGGTGGACCTGCAGCAGGATTCGGTCCACTTCGTTATGAATCGCGAGATGGACCTGGAGAAGCTGGTGAGCCACCGCTTTCCGCTCACTCAAAGCGCTCAGGCATTGCAACTGGCCGCTCATCCGCAGCCATCGTCGATGAAGATTGTGATTCAACCCGGTGGCGACCGGGCGCTTTAGGCTGCTGTGTGACAAGATTGAAACAGACTAAGATCAGAACCGTTCGGGCCTGCCCCTGTGGGCAGCAGAATCTGGAAGGAAACCCGAAGTGAATGGAAAAATGACCGCTGCCGTCTTGTACGGCAAAGAAGACCTGAAGATTGAAAAAGTCCCCATCCCTCGCGTTGGCGACGGCGAGGTTCTGGTTAAAGTCCAGGTAGCGCTAACCTGCGGTACGGACCTGAAAGTGTATCAGCGGGGCTACCACGCCCGAATGATTGTGCCGCCGGCTCTGTTCGGCCACGAACTGGCTGGAGTCGTCGAGGAAGTGGGCGCAGGGGTTAATGCCTTCAAGAAGGGCATGCGCGTGGTCGCGCTGAACTCTGCCCCCTGCCAGATGTGCTTCTACTGCTCCAAGCACCAGGAAAATCTCTGCGAAGATCTGCTCTTCAATAACGGCGCTTATGCGGAATACATCCGCGTGCCGCGCCGCATTGTCGAAGCCAACATGCTGGTGATTCCGGCGAATGTGTCGTTCGAAGACGCCGCCATGACCGAACCGCTGGCCTGCGTGCTCCGCGGCTTGCATGAAACCGGAGTCGAGATCGGCGACACTGTGACCATTCTGGGCGGCGGCCCCATCGGTCTGATGTTCGTCCAGGTTGCCCGCGCCATTGGCTGCAACGTGATCTCGGTGGTCAAGCGTGATGGGCAAGTCGAAGCCGCCAAGCAGATGGGTGCTCACGAGATCGTACAAACCACCAAGGTGGCTAGCGTAGTCGAGGCGGTCCGGGCCCTCTCGCCGCAAAAACGCGGTTGCGACGTGGTGATCGAAGCGGTCGGCAAACCTGACGCCTGGGAGTGGGCGGTCGACATGGTTCGCAAGGGAGGCACGGTCAATTTCTTCGGCGGTTGTGCCAGCGGAGCCAAGGTGCAGCTCGATACCGATCGCCTGCATTACTCCGAGATCACCCTGAAAGCAACGTTCCATCACACTCCGGAAACGGTTCGCCGGGCGTTTGGACTGATCGCGGCCAAGAAGATTCGTCCTACGGACTACATCACGGGCGAGGCACCGCTCTCCCGCCTGCAGCAGGTTCTGCGTCACATGCTGAACCGCAGCGGCGATATCAAGACGGCGATCATTCCCGGCCATTGATTGCGGAAACCGGTATTGTCATCCTGAGCGAAGCTGCTGTTCGCGCAGCGAACGGCAGCGCAGTCGAAGGATCCCTGTAGTTTCTGCGCGGCCATTGCTCCGGAGCAGGGCAGCTCGCACCAAATTGAATGTCACAGATTCTGCAAAATCCGCCCGCGGCGATTGGCTGGAGCCGCCTGCCCGCCGCTTACGCCATCCCCTCCGCCCCACCCACGCTCCCCGAAGCCCGCGAATATTGCGCCCGGCTTGCGCGCACGCACTACGAGAATTTTTCCGTCGCAACCTGGTTCCTGCCTCGCCGCTTGCGTCAGCATTTTTTCAACGTTTATGCCTACTGCCGGATCTCGGACGATCTCGGAGATGAAGTTGGCGATCCGGCGGCATCGCTCGAGCTTCTCGACGAGTGGCAGCGGGAACTCGATGCCTGCTACGAGGGCACACCGCGGCATCCTGTTTTCGTGGCTTTGGCCGAAACCATCGGACTATACGAAATTCCGAAGCACGAATTCTCCGATCTGCTCATTGCCTTCCGGCAAGATCAAACCGTTACGCGTTTTGAAACCTTCAACGATGTCCTGGCTTATTGCCATTACTCAGCCAATCCCGTCGGCCATCTCGTGCTGTATCTTTGCGGATACCGCGACCCCGAGCGCCAGCAACTTTCCGATTTCACCTGTACAGCTCTGCAACTGGCGAACTTCTGGCAAGACGTCAGCGTCGACTACGCTAAGGGCCGTATCTATCTGCCGCTCGAAGATCTCCGCCGCTTCAACGTTACCGAACAAGAGATCGCTGCCAACCAGAACACTCCCGCCTTCTGCCTGATGATGAAGTTCGAAGTCGAACGGGCGAACGACTGGTTTCGGCAGGGACTGCCTCTGATCGGCAAAGTCGATCGCGAACTCGCCCTTGATCTGGAACTGTTCAGCCGTGGCGGCCAGGAGGTTTTGCGCGCGATCGAGAAACAGGGATACGCCGTGTTGGGAAACCGGCCTTCGATCTCGAAGTCGCGCAAACTGGCGCTGGTCGGTCGCGCCGCGCTGGGTAAACTCTTCGGTGGAGGACGACCATGAGCGCTGGAGCGCAGCAGGTTCCCCTTCCCTGGGCTCCGGCTCCGCCACAGCTGGTCATGGCGTATTCCGTTTGCCGTGGCATCACTCGCGCGGCAGCCAAGAATTTTTATTACGCCTTCCTGGTTTTGCCGCGCCGCAAGCGCGAAGCGCTGTGCGCAGTCTATGCATTCATGCGCCGTTGCGACGACATTGCTGACGACCCCACGATGAGCCTCACGGAGCGCCGCCAGAAGCTCGACGTCTGGTTAGACTCACTGCACCGAGCACAACAGGGCCAACCCACCGACGACGCTATCCTGCTCGCTCTTACCGACGCCCAGCGCCGATTCTCTGTTCCCGCCGGATTGCTCGACGAGTTGGCGCTCGGCACCGCCATGGACGTGGAGGAAGGGGCAACTTCTACCGCTCCCGGCCTCAACACTCAGTACAAGACATTCGAGGACCTTCGTCTCTACTGCTATCGCGTGGCCTCTGTCGTCGGCCTGGTCTGTATTCATGTCTTCGGATATCGCGATCCAGCCGCCGAACCTCTGGCAGAGCAATGCGGACTGGCTTTTCAGCTCACCAACATCATTCGCGATGTGAAAGAAGACGCGAGCATGGGCCGAGTTTATCTTCCGGAAGAGGATATGACCAAGTTCGGCCTGCGCGCCGAAGAATTGCTGGGCACGCCTGATCCCGCGCGTTTTCGTCCGCTGCTCGCGCTGGAAGCTGGTCGCGCCCGCGAGTTCTATGCCGCGGGCGATGCACTGATCCCTTACATCTCGGAAGATAGCCAGCCGGCGTTGTGGGCACTGGTCAATATTTATCGTGCCCTGCTCGAGAAAATTGCCGAAAAACAATACGACGTTTTCACCTCCCGCGTCGCGCTCAGCCGGTGGGAAAAGTCGCGCATCCTGGGAAAAGGCTTGATCAAACGTCTGACATGAGTTCGCGGCTTCCCCGTAAGTTCTGATCCGCATGCCATCCACATCATCTCAGCCTACAGTTGCCATCGCCGGAGGCGGCCTCGCCGGACTTGCCGCCGCTTGCGCCCTGTCGAATGTGGGATTCCGCGTCACGCTCTTCGAGAAGCGGCCTTTCCTTGGGGGCCGTGCGTCCTCTTACGAACACCCCGGCACCGGAGAGATCGTGGACAACTGCCAGCACGTGCTGTTTCGCGTGTGCACGAATCTAGTCGAGTTTTACGAGCGCATCGGCGTGGCGGACCAGATCCGCTGGTACGACCAGATGCACTTCATCGAACCGGGCGGCCGCATCTCGGTGATGAAGTCATCGTTCCTTCCCGCGCCGCTGCATACCGCGCCGTCGTTCTTCGGATTCTCCTTTCTAAGCACAGCCGACAAGCTGTCGGTGGCGCGAGCGTTGGCCCCGCTAACATTCGGCGAGCCGCAGGACAATGGACAATCGTTCCAGGATTGGCTGGATCGGCATGGCCAGAGCGAAGCCACCGTTCGGCGCTTCTGGCGGCCAATCCTGGTCAGTGCTTTGAGCGAGGAACTCGACCGCATTTCGATTCCCGCCGCGGCCCAGGTGGTTCGCGAATCCATGAAGTCCCCCGCCGCGCGCCACATGGGCGTGCCCACCGTCCCGCTCACCGATCTGTACAACGCCGCCGGGGATTACGTACGCGCCCGCAGCGGCCTGCTGCATTTTCGCCGCCCCCTAGAGAGCTTTACCGCACAGGCCTCCCAGGTGCGCGTCCGTCTCGGGGCTCAAGAAGATCAGGCGTTTGACTATCTGATCCTCGCGCTGCCGTTCGAGGCACTGGATCGCGTTTTGCCGGACACACCCGAAAGCCTGCCTCTGCGCCACCAGGTCGCACAGTTCGAAACGTCGCCGATCACCGGCGTGCATTTGTGGTTCGATCGCGAGATCTCCGAACTCGATCACGCGGTGCTGCTCGACCGCACCATTCAATGGATGTTCCACAAATCAAGGCTGCAACCCATCCGATCGAACAACGGAGCGCCTACAGGCAGCTACATCGAACTCGTGATCAGCTCGTCCAAGACGCTGATCGACAAGTCCCGCGCGGAAATCGTGAATCTCGCGGTCAGCGAAGTGCGGGAATTCTTCCCGGCTGCGCGCGAGGCGAATCTGGTCAAGGCAACCGTAATTAAAGAAGTGAACGCAACCTACTCGCCGCGGCCGGGAATTGACGCTTACCGCCCCACGCCGTCAACGGCATGGCCGCGAGTTTTTCTGGCAGGCGACTGGACGGCTACCGGCTGGCCGGCAACCATGGAAGGTGCGGTGCGCAGCGGCTATCTCGCCGCCGAAGCCCTGGCGCGTGCTACCGGAATCACGGCCCGTTTCATCTCCCCCGACCTCGCCGCATCAGGCCTGATGCGTTTCTTTGGCTGATCTAAACAAAAATGCGCCGGAAAAGCTCCGGCGCATCAGTCACACCCAAACAAATCCTCAATACATCGCCGATCCCTTCGCCGCGGGAACGTCCTTTGACGTCATGTCGAACGTGAGCATGAATCCGTTCGTTCCCTTGAACTCATACGGCTTGGGGCCTTCTTTGTAAGTCTCCAATTCGTTGGGCATCATCACGAAGCCATCGTTGCGCGGCGTTCCCCAGTATTTGACGTTTTTCAAAACTGCGGGCTCGTCGGTCATCCCTTGAAAACGCTTCAGCTTGATCTCCGCCGTCTTGCCGCCGTTAAGCGTCGCGTGCGCGCTGTCCTTGTCGAACGTCCACGTGTCGATATCGCCTTCGGCGGTCTGTAGCGATTTCCATTTCACCGGAAACACGTGCCCGATGATCTCCCCGAGTGCCTGTCGCTGTTCCGCGGTCGTTTTCTTGTCGAATGTTACCTGGGCCCAATCCATCTGGCCCTGGGAAAAGTCCCCACCCAGGTCGCCATTGATCCAGAACTTGGCGCCGGTGAGATCGGTCGAGCCGTAGTGTCCCTTATTGACTTTGTAGGCGTTGTTGAATTTGCAAAAGTGTTCGGTCTTGCCGTTTTCGTGGTGAGCTGCTGGATGTGCGTTGAAATAGCAGATGCAGAAGTGTGGACAACTGCATGCCTCAATTGCGGTAGCGTTGATCGCCCAGTCCGCGCCCGGCGACGTATGACCTGCGCTGACGCCAAGCAGGGCGATCATGATAAGCAATGCCATTCTGTGCATAGGAGCACCCCTTTGCGCGAGAGTATGCACCTGAGGAAGGTTGCGGCGCAAGGGGGGTACTCTATTGCTAAGGCGGTCAGAATCGCTGAAGATTCGTCAGCCTGCCAGCAAAGCCACACCCGCCGCGACCAGCACGGCGGCGAACCATCGGCGACGGTCTACTTTTTCGTGGAGGAAGATTTTGGCTGCGAAGGCATTGCCGATAAACGTGAGGGACGCGGCCGCAGGGGCGACAAGGCTGACATCTCCCCAGGAGAGCGCGAAGAGCAGGCTGAAAAATCCCAGCGCCATCGCGCCAACGCCGAGAAAAAATGTGGAGTTGGAAAGGATGCGCCCCACCACGGCCCACAATCCCGACCGCCGGTACAGCGCGTGACAGTCCCCCACCTGCTTCATCGCCCGCGCCAGAAGGATATCCCCCACCACCGACGCCAACACGATGACCAGAATCGCCGACCAGGTGTAAAGGTGCTTCATCGCTCGGCTCCGCTGGGAACCGCCTCGTCCGCGGCTGCCCCATTTCTCGCGTCCTTTGCGAGAAGCTTGCCCTGAGCGGAGTCGAAGGGTGGGGATTCGGAATGCTCATGCGGATGCTGCGTCAGCGCCGGACCTCCGGCCACGAATCCCACTCCTCCCGAAATCAGCGCGATGCCGATCCACCGCATCGGACTGACCTGCTCGTGCAGCGCAAACTTCGCCACCAGAGCCAGCAAGACGTACCCCAGCGACGTCGCCGGCAGCACATAAGTCAGATCCGCCCACGAGAGTGCATTCATGTACGCAGCGAAAAACGCGAGCAACAGAACAATGCCCACGGCCACCCAGGGATTCAAAACCGCCAGGAGCACGCTGGAAAGATGATGGAGGGAAATGTTGCCGGTCTGCTTCATCCCGTGCGAGAGCATAGAGTCTCCCGCCGCCGCAAAGACGGTGACTCCCGCCAGCACCAGATACTTACGAAAGGTCACTCAGAACTCAGGCCTTTACCGGCTCCGCCGCGGCTGCGGCCTCGTGATGCTGCTTCACCATCTTGTTGCGCGCCGATCGCAACTTCAGGAAGCTCTTCGCTTCTTTGTACAGCCGCTTGCGATCGTTGCTGTCAAACGCCGCCCTCCGCAATATGCGGAACACAGCCTTCGGACGGAAATAATACTCGTCATAGAAGCGATGCACGGCCGACATGATGTCATCGGCAGGCAGTCCGGGATATTGAATCTGGGCCAGCTGATGTCCGCCTTCGTCCACCATCTTGTTGTCGCCGAGAATGAAGCCGTTCTTCACCACGTGGTCGTAAAGCTCGGTGCCGGGATAGGCGTGGGCCACGGAAACCTGGATGGTTTCCACGTCCAGTTCCTTGGCGAACGCGATGGTGTTGTTGATGGTCTGGTGCGTCTCCCCGGGCAGGCCCAGGATGAAGTCGCCGTGAATCACCAGTCCCAGCTTGTGGCAGTCGCGGGTGAAGTCGCGGGCGCGCTCAACGGTGGCGCCTTTCTTGATGTTCTTGAGGATCTGCGGGTCGCCGGATTCGTAGCCCACAATCAGCAGGCGGCATCCCGCTTCCTTCATGGCTTTGAGGGTTTCGAAATCGGTGGTGACGCGCGAGGTGCAGGACCACGTCAGGCCCAGCGGCTTCAGCTTGGCGCAAAGCTCGATGGTTCGCGCCTTCTGAATGTTGAAGGTGTCGTCATCGAAAAAGAATTCCTTCACTTCCGGCCAGAGGCTTTTCACCTTGGCCATCTCTGCCGCGACGTCGTCGGTGGAGCGCTTGCGCCACGGGTGCCCGCTCAGCGTCTGCGGCCACAGGCAGAACGTGCACTGGGCCGGGCAACCCCGCGTGGTATAGAGCGCGACGTAGGGATGCAGCAGGAATGGTACGTTGTAGTTCCTGACATCGAGATCGCGCTTGTAGACATCGGTGACGTGGGGCAGCGAATCCAGATCCTGAATCTGCGGAGCGTCGGGATTATGAACGATCGCTCCATCTTTCAGGAACGACACGCCGGGAATGTCCGCCAGCGGCTTGCCTTTGGCGTAGTCGACAACCGAGTAATCGAATTCCTTGCGGCATACGAAATCGATGGCCGGGCAATCTCGCAGCGACTTCTCCGGCAACACGGTGACGTGCGGGCCCACAAATGCAATCTTGATGTTCGGATTCGCCTGCTTGATCGCACCCGCCAGCAGGATGTCGCCGGGGAAGCCCGGGGTCGAGGTAAAGAGGACCAGGAATTCATAGTCCTTCGCAATCTGGATGGTCTCTTCGCCGGAAACGTGATGCGACGGCGCGTCCAGTAGCCGCGCGCCCTCCAACATCCCAGTCGGATAAGCCAGCCATACCGGGTACCAGAAGCTCTCGATTTCGCGCGTAGCCGGCCAACGGGATCCCGCGCCTCCGTCGAAGTTTTCAAACGAAGGAGGATTCAGAAACAGTGTTTTTAGAGGCATAGTGAGTGTTCCCAATAGTTTATCACTCGGACGGCAAACTTCCGTCCCGAGACAGTACTTCTGCAGATTCCTCGCTATCGTTAGCTATAAGGCTACAAGCTCCTGCGGGGAAAGCAAACGTGAGCCGGGTGAATCTCGATTCCTACGGGCTGAAAGGGGATACGGTGGGTTAAACGGCGAGGCAATTACTGTCCTTCGTTGGCTGAGGGTACGCGAAAGGTTACGCCCTGATCGTCGTTGGCCTTAACCGTAGCAGCAAGATCCAGGTCCGAGAGCGGGATCTTGTGAGTGTGCTGTGGCGCGAAGTTCCACAGCATCTGCCCGATGATGGCGTAGTTCTGGATCTGTTCGCGGTGCTGATCGCGAAACACGAGCACAGTGGCGGGCAGGATCGGGTCGCCCTGTTTATCGTTTGAGCTGGAACCGGGCGCCGGAGCCGGGTTTGCGTAGGCGTCCTGATCGCCGTCCGCCTGTTCCTGACGGAGCATCCGCTGCTCCTCCAGGCTTTGCTGGTTCATCTCATTGGCCGCGGCGAGGTTTTGATCGTAGTCGGTATTGTTCGAACTGTCGGAATTCCGCCAATCCCAGAACCACGGATCGTAGTAACCCCATCCCCAATAGGGATAAGCGCCACAGCGCCATCCGTAACAGTTATTGCGGAAACCATACGTCCGGAAGTGATCACGGCCACCGAAATGGCCGCGGTTGCCGAAGCGGGAATTCAGGCGAGAGCCAGCGAAGCCGTTGCGTAAGAAAGGCCCGCGGCTCGGGCGGGAAGAAAATCCGTGAGCAATGCCGGTGCCCGAATGCATGCCGCCAGAAATGTGTCCGCCACCGAGGTGGCCTCCACCACTAATTCCAAAGTGGCCACCGAAGCCGCCACTAGCATGGCCGCCGCCAAATCCTGCGTGACCACCGCCGCCGTGCCCGCCGCCGTGTTGCGCCCAAACAGGCACCGTCAGCAGCAGAGCGAACGCCGCGATAGCGGTCAGGCAACGCATACAAGTTGATTATAAACCCGAGATCAAGCGCCCCGCGCGGGAAGCGCAGTGGCAGACGAAAACGTGAAGTCTCCGAGGCTGGAGTGCGGGCGGAGACTTACTTCTTTTTCTTCGCCTTCTTGGCCGCGCCTTTGTTCTTGACGGCGGGCTTGCGAACGGGCTTGTGGGCGGGCTTCTTCGCCGCCTTCACGGCCGGCTTGGACGCCGGCTTGATTGGCTCCTTCTTCGCGGGAGCCTTGGGCGCGGCGGCTTTCGCTTTGCTTTCCGCCTTGGCCGCTGACTTGGTTGGCGGAATCACCGGAGCAGCGGGTACAGCGGCGGCTTCCGCCTTCCCCTTCTTCCCTTTCGCCGCAGGCTTTGCCGCCGCAGCGGTTGCGGCTGGCGCAACCACGGCTGCACCTTTTGCCGCCCGGCCACGACGCGGCGCGGGAGGTGGAGGCGGTGGCGGTGGGGCAAACGGCTTCAAGAATTTCAGAGTCTCGGTGCGCGAGCGCAGCTTGCCATCCAGCAGCAGCATGAAAACGTCATGCGCAAGTTTCGGATACTCCGGCAACTGCGGCGTAATCAGCAGTTCGGTCATCTCCGGCAGGGGAATCTTCTGCTGCACCTGCCGCCATTTGGTCAGATAATTCTTGATCTTCTGCTCAACCGATTGCTGCCGCGCCGTCACCGCCAGAAATAAAATCATCTCGGGACGTGCGGTTGAGAGTAATTGCCAGGTGCGCGATGGCGTCGCCGCTTCCTTGCCCATCAGCCGCTTGGCGAGCTCCTTGGAGTGATCTTCAATATCGCGCCAGGCCTCGACCAGGTCTTTGCGCGGAATCAGCCGCTGCAAGTCGGAGACATCTTTATCCGACAATCGCGACGTCAGGAAATACATGACCGCCGGTCCCGCATCCGGAGCATAGCCAAGGTCCACCATCTGCTGCTTGGTTCTCATCAGCGCGCCGATGCCTTCGGTGTCCACCTTGGCGGTGGTCCAGTGCTCGTGTAGAACGTCCAGCCAGCCTTCCTTCTCGAGCATCTTGACTACATGGAGCGGGTCGTCTTCATGCGCCAGAGCCGCGATCTCATGCCCGATCGAGCTGCGCAAAATGTGATCGATATACTTGCCTTCTTTGGCGGCGTCGTAACGAGCCTGAGTTCGCTCTTCCAACGGCCAGTGAAAACGCGCCGCGAAGCGCGTCGCGCGGATCAGCCGCGAAGGATCTTCCAGGAACGAATAATTCTGCAGGATGCGGATCAGCTTGGCTTCGATATCGGCGACGCCGTTGAAGGGATCGAGCAACAGCCCGCGCGATCCTTCATTGAGCGAGAGCGCCATCGCATTGACGGTGAAGTCGCGCCGCCGCAAGTCTTCGTAGATCGTCGCCGGGGCAACGATCGGCGGCTTGCCGGTCTTTTCGTAGTGTTCCGTCCGCGCCATGCTGATTTCCGCGCGGGCGTTGCCGGGCAGAGCGATAAAAATCGTGCGGGCATCTTCTTCCACCGCGGTGATCTTCGCCCCGGCCTTTTCCAGTTCCTTCTGCAGCTTGAGGGGATTGCCCTGAACCGTGAAATCCAGGTCCCGGATGGTGAACCCGCTGATAATGTCGCGGATGGCTCCGCCCGTCAGGTAAAGATTCATGCCGGCGGCGCGGGTTACGTCTTGTACGAGGGCGGCGCCTTTGAGTTGGTCCGGCGAGAGCCGGAGCTCCATCGTGTAAATGTAATCAGCCATTCGCTTTCAAGCGGCCTTCCGACCGTCGAGTCCGCCTACGCCTTGCTTTGCCTACTGGGCTAGACGGACCGAAATTTCCACAATTTTTCCACAGCTTCCCCAGCCGTGCGACTCGGAGCCCAGTCACTCAGATGCAAGTGACTTAATTCAAAGTACTTATCCCAAATGGAATCTTTGCGGCAAGTTAAAGAAAATAACACACCGTTTACATTTTGGCTACTGCCAAGGAGGATTCCGCCTGTTCGGGGCGGAAAAGTGCGAGAATCGGGGTTCGAAAGCGGTCACAAAGTCTGCATAAAGTGTTGTCAGTCCTCATCCCATGCCTTCTACGCACAAGAAAGTAATCGTCCGCAAGATGGACCGGGACTCTGTCTCCGGATACGTCTCTGCCCAGTTCATCAGTGAAGGCAAGCTCGAACTGCTGAATACAGCCGGAACGGTCATCGCCATCGATCTGCGGGAGATCAAAGGCGTTTACTTTGTGCGTGAGTTCGGCGACTCCGAGTCGTTGACGCGAAAGACCTTTACCTCGCGACCACGATCGGAGGGCCTGTGGGTCCGCCTGTGCTTCAAAGACAGCGAAATCCTGGAAGGCCTGATGCCCGCCGACCTGACCCAGACCACCCCCGAAGGCTTCCTCGTCAGCCCTCCGGATCAGCGCTCCAACACGCAGAGAATTTTCGTGCCCCGCACGGCGCTCGAATCGCTGACAGTCTTGGCGGTCATCGGCGCGACCCGCCGCCAACGCCGACCGGAAGATCAACGGCAAGTGCCGATGTTCGAAGAGTAGTTTCGGACAACTCTCAGTTCGCAGGCGTCAGCACGAACGCGTGGTTGTGGCCACCCTTGGTCCCGTAGCCAGTGATCTGGCCCACGTTATTAATGGCGTTGGCGTTGATCAGCACCCAGCCGGAGTTGACCGGGAGCAACGTGTTCAGATCCTGCATGCCCGTGGATGAAGTCCAGATCATGGCATGTGGGGCATTATTGGAAAGATTGCCGTAGCCAACGACCACGTCCGAATCGTTCACCGCAAACGCCACGCTGTAACTTCCTCCAGAAATTACGCCGAGGTCATGGATTTTATGCGATGTGTCCCACATCACGGCATGCCAAAGCCCGCCAGTCGCGGTGCCATCGGACTCGCCCACGATCACGCCGGAAGTATTAATCGCGTTGGCAATACTGGTCACGCCACCCGAAAGCGTGCCCAGATCCTTCATGGACGATCCGTTCCAAAGGAATCCGTGTGACCTGAAGGGCGGACCATAGCTGAATACGGACTCCCCAACGATATCGCCGCCGTCATTGACGTCGAGGCCCGCGCTAAAAATGGATTTGGACAAGCCGCCGACGCTCTTGATCTGATTGCTCGTCCAACTGGTGGCGTCCACGACGCCGCTGCTCAGGAACGAATCGCCCACAATCTCGCCGGAAGAATTAATCTCAAAGGCCGCGCTGGAAGGACCGCCGGAAAGTGTACCGAGATTCGTGATCACGCCCTTCGATGACCATTCGACGGCAACAAAGTTCGTCGCCGGCTGACCTTTAACGTTGGAATAACCCACAACGGTGCCGGAGTCGTTGATCCCCTGCGCCCCACTGACAGTGGCACCGGAAAGCGTGCCCAGATCTTTCATCCCGCCAGCTTTGGTCCAGAGGAAAGCATGCTGCCCCGCAACCAATCCCGTACACGGATAGCCTTGAACCGTCTCCGTGTCGGAACAACCAACCACGTCGCCCAGGTTGTTGATCCAGAATCCACTCGATTCGTTGCCGCCTTTGAGTACACCGAGGTCGGTCACGGTATAAGTCTGTGCAACGGCCCCAACGGATCCTGCCAGCAAGATTGCGGCGAATAGTGCGGAATTCCTTCTCTTCATGAGACCCCCGACTGCAGATTCGATCGGCATAGTATGCCATTGCGGGCGGGAAATCCGCGTACTCGACAGGACAGGGAACAAAGCTGCAGACCGCGAGAAATGCTATTGAAATTGCAATCTATCTTGAGGTATCGTCTGTGGTCCCAGCAGCAGAGCCTGTCTCTGCCAACGAGAGCCAGCGGCGAAACTCCCTTCCCTCAGTCCGGCTGGTTTGATGGGCGTTCGTAAATCTTGTGCCGTAGGTGTAGCCATGCACTCTTCGTCGAAAGGTATTCCTCTTCGTGTACTCGCTGCCTTTATTTCAGCGTTTATTTGCATGGTTTCTCTGGCCGAGCCATGCCTGGCGCAAGTCGCGGACAATTCACGCGCATTGATCACTCAATCGGTTGACGAAGCCCAGTTGACAACGCTGAAAGGCAACACGCATCCGCTGGCCCGCCCAGAATTCGATCTGGGCACCGCCCCGGCTAGCTTGCCTATGGAGCGCATGCTGCTCGTGCTGAAGCGCAGTCCCGAGCAGGAAACCGCGCTGCGCAAGATGCTCGACGACCAGCAGGACAAGTCGTCGCCCAACTACCACAAGTGGCTCACGCCCGAGCAATTCGGCAAACAATTCGGCCCCACCGATGCCGATATGGCGACGATTGCCGCGTGGCTACAATCGCACGGCTTCGAGGTGGGCTCGACCAAGGGACGCACGGTGCTGGAATTTTCCGGATCAGCCAGCCAGGTGCAGGAAGCCTTCCACACGGCCATTCATAAGTATTTGGTCAACGGCGAGCAGCACTGGGCCAACGCCAGCGATCCGATGATTCCGACCGCACTCACTCCGGCGGTTGCAGGAATTGATTCTCTGCATAATTTCCTGAAAAAAGCCATGAATCGCTACGTCGGCAATTATTCAGAGACCACAAAACAGCTAACCTCCAAAGCACCTGACTACAGCTACGGCTGCTACGGGGGCGAATGTTACGCGGTCTCCCCGTACGATTTCGCCGCGATTTACGATGTGCAACCACTTTGGAACAGTGGCATCGATGGAACCGGACAAACCATCGCGATCGTGGGTCGAACTGGAATCTACTCCCAGGACGCGACCAACTTCTGGCAGATATTCGGCCTCACCGTTCCCGCGAACAAACTGAACATTATTTACAACGGCGCTTATTCCGGAATAAACGGCGATGAATCCGAGGCTGATATCGACGTTCAATGGTCGGGCGCGGTTGCGCCTCAAGCGACGATCGATTTTGTAGATTCCGCATCGACCGAGTCTACGGATGGAGTCGATCTTTCCGCCCTCTATATCGTCGACAACAATCTGGCTTCGGTGATGAGCGAAAGCTACGGCGAGTGTGAACTCGGTTTGGGCACTGCGGGAAATCAGTTCTATTCGGTCCTGTGGGAACAGGCTGCTGCGCAGGGAATCAGCATCTTCGTTTCATCCGGTGATAATGGTTCTGCAGGCTGCGACGATCCTGGCGGACCCGCCCAATTTGGCTTGAACGTCAATGGCCTTGCTTCCACTCCTTTCAACGCCGCAGTTGGAGGCACGGACTTCAATCAATACAACAACTGGACCACGTACTGGAACTCCACCAACAGCTCCACCACCCAGCAATCGGCAAAAGGTTACATCCCGGAAACCACCTGGAACGATTCCTGCACCAATGCCTTGGCGATTTCCCTGGGATATGGCTCGACGGCGGAACAAGCCTGTAACAACTCGCAGATGATTGCTGCGGGCGGTCTGAACTCAACTGCGGGTAGCGGTGGCCCCAGCAATTGCGCGGTCAACACCCAGGGCGTTTTGGGTTCGTGTACCCAAGGCTACGCCAAGCCTTCCTGGCAGAGAGGCACCGGCGTTCCCAACGATAATCTGCGGGACCTTCCCGACATTTCTCTCTTTGCCAGCAACGGATTTCTGGGTAGCTTTTATGTGATTTGCCAGCAGGATGTGGCAGGCCTCTGCAGTCTGAATAGTCTCCTGGGATTCGGTGGAACCTCAGTGGCTTCGCCCGCTTTTGCCGGCATCATGGCGCTGGTCAACCAAAAGGCCGGCACACCTCAAGGCGTTCCCGGCTTTGCCCTCTACCAGCTCGCCGGCAAGCAAGCCAGCGCTTTTCACGATATCCCCACCGGCTCAACCATCGCGATGCCTTGTGACAGAGGTACCCCGAATTGCGCGGTTTCGCTCTCGAGCGACTCTTACGGCATCCTCTCCGGTTACAACACTGGGACCGGATACGATCTGGCGACCGGTCTGGGATCAGTGGATGCCGCCAACCTGGTCAACAACTGGACCAAGGCCACCTTCTCCGCCACCACCGCCTCTTTACACTTGAATTCCGGCAATCCCGTGAACATCACTCATGGGACCCCCGTCCCGGTCAATATCGTCGTGGCCCCGACCGCCGCGAGTGGCGAAGCTTCCTTGCTCGTCAGCACCGGCACTGGCACGACCACGGGCCAGGCCGTAGACGTGTTCTCCTTGACAGGAGGGTCCACCACCTCGGGTGCCACTACCTCTTTGCTCCCAGCCGGCAGTTACAGCGTCATCGCGCACTACGGGGGGGATGGCACCTACGGCGGTAGCTACTCCGGCGCCGTCAGCGTTACTGTTGGCAAGGAAAACAGCACGTCCATCATCGGGGGCCTTATTCTTTCCGGCACCACCACCCCGGTTAAAACGCTGGCCTTCGATGCGCAGTATTTCGAACGGGCCGATGTCGGAAACGCGCAGGGGAAGCTCTGCAGTCCGCCTCCTTTTGGCGAGATCGCCTGCCCCACTGGCGGAGTTATCTTTACCGTCGATGGCACCCAACTCAACTTCAATACCTTTGCACTGAATAGTGAGGGCTACACGGAAACCTGGGTGGGGGGCGCCGGTACGCTCACCGGCGGAACCCATACGCTGGCGGCGCAATACAGTGGCGACAATAACTACAGCGCAAGCACTGGTTCCGTAGTCGTCGCCGTTACCAAGGCCTCGACCGAAACCTTTGCGGTCACCCCGCAATTCGTTTATAGCCCCGTCTACGTTGGGACACCGACAACCCTGACGACGGGAGTGTTAGATCCGAACTCTTATGCCAGCTTAACCCCCACACCTTCAGGAACGGTAACTTTCTATTCGAATGGCGCAGTGTTACCGGGCAGTCCGACCTACAGCGATGGAAGCAATGGACAACAGCTTTACACCACAGCCTTCCTTTCGGCAACTTTCTCTGCGCCTGGAAACTACACCCTCTCGGCGAATTACAGTGGAGATCAAAACTACTCCGCTTCCAGTTCCCCAACCAGCCAGCTCACGGTGACCTACTCACCTCCAACCGTCGGCCTTACGCCGTTCACCCAGAGCATCTCGCCCGGCGGCACGGCCACGGTGACGGCAGCGGTTGATGGAATGAACAAAGCCAGTTATCCGACCGGGACGGTCAGTTTCGTCAATACCGCGACCGGCCAAAGCCTGGGTGCTCCTGTCACCTGTAGCAACGCAAAAGACAGCAGCGGAAACTTCGAGTGCCAGGTTAGCCTTACTTTCACTCCAATTGATCCTGTCACCGTAGTGGTTGCACAATACAGCGGCGACTCCAATTACCCGAGTTCATCCTCGGGCGCAGTAACCGTAGACATGCCGGATTTCTCGATCGGCGTCGGCACCTCGCCGGTCACTGTGGCGCAGGGGCAGTCCCTGGCCGTCACCATCAACGTCTCGGCCCTCGGGGGATTTTCCGGGACCGTCAGCAATTTTTCCTGCTCCGGCCTCCCGGTGGAAACGACGTGCAGTTTCAGCCCTACCCAGGTTAGCGGACAAGGCTCGACCACCTTGACCATCTCTACTACACCAATCGGCCAGATTCGCAGGACCGCTTCGAATGACAGACCATCCGCACCGTGGACATTTAGCAGCATGCTTCCGCTGCTTGGACTTTGTCTGGTCGCCGTTTCAGCACGCAGGAGACGGGGTAACGCCCTTCCGATGCTGATGATGCTTGCTCTCATCTCTGCGCTGCCGAGTTGCGGCGGCGGGAGTGCGAACACTCCGCCAGCGAACAATCCCCTGCCTTCGATTACCTCGCTATCTCCGACGCAGCAGGCTGCGGGATCTACTTCACAGACGCTCACCATTAATGGCTCGGGGTTCACAACTTCGTCAACGGTGACTTACAACGGCACCGCGCACACCGCAGTTTTTCTGGGGCCATCTCAAGTTTGGATCGCTCTCCTGCCGGCGGACATGGCCACCATCGGAAGCTACCCTGTGGTGGTGACCAATCCAGCACCGGGCGGTGGCGCATCGAGCCCGTCGACCTTCAACATAACCACGGGAACGTCGGTCGGGAGTTTCAATGTCACAGCCGCGGCGTCCAGTGGGTCGGACTCGCATTCCACGACTTTCAAACTGGTCGTGCAATAGCCAAGTCTCTGCGCTGCACTGGCTTTCGCAATTTTGTGATGGCTGGGACAGTCAGCATTTTGCTTTCCTGAATCGGAACGCACCTTCAGATGTATGCCAGTAATTTCTTGACTCTTGGAATCGGACGTTCGATTCTATGAGTGGTACGGTCGTATACGTGGGCGGCTGGCAGAGACAAAAAGACCTGTGTTTTCAAGATTTTGCCTGCAACTTATTGTCCGCCATAGATTATTTCGCATTTTTCCGCTAAGTTGATCATTCCAATAGACCGGGGGGAGGGGGGAGGGTACGAGGATTTGACCAGTCCCCCAAAAAACAACTCCGCCGTCCGGTCCTTCCACTCATGAAGCTTTCCACCATCGCCTCCGCCCTCAACCTGCGCCTGGAAAACGGATCGCCCGACACGGAAATCACCGGCCTCAACGGCATTGAGCACGCTGGGCCGGGTGAGCTGACCTTCGTTTCGAATCCCAAGTACGGCGCGGCGGCGCGCACGACTCGGGCTTCGGCTGTCATCGTCTCCGAAAACTTCCCGGCGATTTCCGCGGCTGTGTTGCGGGCAAAGGATCCGTATCTGAGCTTCGCGCAGGCGCTGGAACTCTTTCATGCGCCGGTCCGCTACGAACCCGGCGTGCATCCCACGGCAGTTGTGCATGCAACGGCAAAGATTGGGCCCGGGGCGCACATCGGGCCGTACGTCGTCATCGGCGAGCACGTCGGGATCGGAGCCAACGCGGTGCTGCTGGCGCATGTGGTGGTTTATCGAGGCGTAGCTATCGGCGACAACTTTTTCGCCCACGCGCACGCGGTGGTACGCGAGAACTGCCGGATCGGCCATAACGTCCTACTGCAAAACGGGGTGATCATCGGCACCGACGGATTTGGCTTCGCCAAAACCGCCGAAGGCCGCTGGCACAAAATTCCGCAGCCCGCTCCCGTAGTGATCGGAGACGACGTCGAGATTCAGGCCAACTCCTGCATCGATCGCGCCAGCGTTGGCGAAACCCGCATCGGTCGCGGCGTGAAGATCGACAACCTGGTGCAGGTGGGCCACGGCTCGCAGATCGGCGAAGATGCGCTGCTTTGCTCCCAGGTTGGATTGGCGGGATCAACCGAGATCGGCAACAGGGTGATCCTCACCGGCCAGGTCGGAGTCGTCGGGCACTGCAAGGTCGGCGACAACGCCATCGTCACACCGCAGAGCGGTGTCGCCAACGACATTGCGGCCGGCGCGCTGGTGAGCGGAGCGCCGGCTGTCGATCACAAACTTTGGCTGAAGTATTCCGCGATTCTGCCTCGGTTGCCCGAAATCGCGCGCGCCGTGCGGAAGAATTCCAAAGAATAACCACAGAGGATCACAGAGCCTTCGGTAAGGCGCTACCTCTGGGCGCCTCTGTGCCCTCTGTGGTTGGTTTCTGCCGGTATTCCTCCGGCAATCCGCTCTCGATCGCCGCGCGAACTTTCTCCATCAGGCTCTCGCGATCGCCGAAATCTTTGGGCTCGATCGGCGGATGAAAAATTACCTTTGCCAGTCCAGGCTTGATCGCGAACCGCGCCTTCGGCATCGCGTAGTGCGTACCGACGATAGTCATCGGAATGATTGGCACACCGCATTCCATTGCCAGATAGAACGGGCCTTTCTTAAACGGCAGAAGTTTGCCATCGAAGGAGCGCTTGCCTTCGACGTAGATGGCCATATTCAAGCCCTGATCGACAACCGATTTCGCCGCCCGCACCGCGTCGATCCCGGCGTCGCGATTCCCGCGATCGACAGGCACCAGCGATCCCATGCGCATGGCCCGGCCAAGAATCGGCGTTTTGAACAGTTCTTTCTTGACCAGTACCGATGTGCGCCGTGGAATCAGCGGAATCTGAATCGGCGGATCCAGATTCGAGACATGATTGGTCATGAAGATGTAACTGCGCGAATGGTCGAACTGATCAAGGCCGACGGTTTCAACCCGCACTCCAGTCAACCGCACGCCGGTAAACGCTCCCCACATGAACATGCGGTAGAGCAGGCGGACGTCGCCCGTGATGAACGTCCAGGGAAAGCCGATCAATGCGGCGATCGGAGCGGCGACGCTCCAGAAGCCGAGCATGATGAGAGTTCGAATCATCGTTGCGGGACGAATTAGTTTGCGCCCGAAGCTGGCGCCGTTTGCGCTTCACCTTTCAGCCAGGCAGTGCGGCGTGCCCGTTGCGCAGCCGTGATCTGGTCCAGATCCTTCACCTCGTACGACATTTCCTGCCGGCTGCCGACCTTCCACTTGAGTTCGCGCTCGCCGCCGCGGCGGCCTCGAACCTTAAGACTGAGCGTGTCGCCGGGATTGAGTTGCGCCATCTCCTGGCGGGATTGTTCTCCTACGTTTTTTCCCTGCACTTGCAAAATCACGTCGCCCACTTGCAGGCCAGCGCGTTCCGCTTCGCTGCCTGCGGTCACGGAGCCAACCGAGATCGGGCCGTCAAAATTTCGCGATGCCGTAAACCCGGGATCGGGAACGGTGCTCGATCCCGTCTCGACGTGCAAGCCGACGGAGCGGAGAAAATCATTCCACGGAATCTCCTCGGTTCCGGCCACGTACTTGGCGAAGAACGGGCTCAAGTCGGCGTGGCTGACGGCTTCCGCGGCCTCGCGCACTCCGTTCGAATCGTCGAAGTAGCGGCCTTTCTTGGCGTAGTTATTGTTCATCCACTGCATGACTTCGCGCAGCGAAGCCTCACCGTGGCTGGCGTCGCGCACGGCAAGATCGAGCATAATGCCCAGCAACTCGCCTTTGTTGTAATAGGAAATGCTACGCTCCGGCCGCCGGTAATAGGCGTTGCCCTCGAGCCACGCGTCAAGGCTGGACTCTTCTGCCGACTGCGTCAGGTGGGCCGGACGGCGCTCAAGTTCGGTGACCTCGTCACTAATGCGCCGCAGATACTGCTTCTCATCCAGAAGCCCTGCGCGCAGTTCGATGATGCCCTCGGCAGTACTGGTCACGCCTTCACTGAACCACAGCGCGCGCGTGTAATTCTCTTTTGTGTAGTCGACAGGCTCAAGAGTTTGCGGGCGGATGCGCTTCACATTCCACAGATGAAAGAACTCGTGCGCGGTCACTCCGGCCAGCGACTCCGGGCTCTGTCGCATCATGCCCGCATTGATCTCGATCGCGGTCGAGTAAGCATGCTCCATGCCTCCTCCGGCCGGACCGCGGGGGAAGTGATAGAGAAACATATAGGAGTCGAACGGGCGGTCGCTCATCCAACTGGTGGCGGCTGCGACCATTTTGTGCAACTGGCCGACGACGTTCTGCATGTCATAGTCGGCTGGGTCGGCATCGATGATGACGCGGAAGTGGCCGCCGGATTCTTCGAAGTCCGCTTCCTTAAAATCGCCGGCCTCAATCGGAGAGTCAACTAGGCGATCGTAGTTCTCCGCTTCGAAGGCTGGTCCGGGGAGCGGGGTCGCGATGCGCCATCCGCTCGGAATTTCAAACGAGATCACATCTTTGCTTGAGCGTTCGTCGACCGGGTACATCAAGATTTCCGCCAGATTCAGAAAGGCATGATGCGAATTCACCTGCGCCCCGAAAGGGCCGGGCGAGTCGGCGTAGATTTCGTAATCGACGAATGCGCCTTCCTTTGCACCAGAAATGTGCCAGCGGCTCTTGTCGAGTTCGCGGACCTCGAGGGTACGTCCCCCGGGAGCGCGGGCCCGAATCCAGTTCACATATTGCGCGAAGTCGCGAACTTGATAGAGAGCATTCCACACGGGCAGTTGCAGATCGTGCTCGGCCAGACCTGGGGGAATTTCCAGATGAATATGCAGCAGGTGCTGATCGAGGTTGAACAGCGTGACCGTGTAGCGGACCGGACGCGGGACGCCAGCTTCCTCGGAAGTCTGAGCTTGCTGCGCAGCGACTACAGCGCAAGTGCAAACCACGCAAAAAAGAAGAACGACACGCGCTACGCGCATCAGGATTGAACCCCCTGCGCCATCGGTTTGGCAGGCGCGCCAAGTTCACGTAGGCGCGCAGGCAGCTTTTCATAGATCCCACCGAAGCCGCCGTTGGAGAGAATCGCCACTACATCGCCGCTGCGAAGTTCAGGCGCGACTGATTGCACGATCGCGTCGGCGTCGGAGAGAAGGCGCGCACGGCGCCCGTTGCTCTCAATTTCTGCCGCGAGCGGAGGCAGTTCCAGCCGTTCGTTCTCCGGAACTGTCTCGGAGCGAAACACCCCAGCAACAACAATCTCATCGGCCAACGCCAGGCTGCGGGCAAGGTCGCTCTGCAGCACGCGCCGTCGCAAAGTGTTCGAACGCGGCTCCAGAATCGCCCACAAGCGCGCTCCGGGATAGCGCGCGCGGAGCGCCTTCAACGTTCCCGCAATCGCGGTGGGATGATGCGCGAAGTCGTCGATGATGGTGACCCCATTCACCTGCGCCTTCACTTCCAACCGGCGCTTCACGCTCTTGAATGTCTTGAGCGCGTCGGCAATGGCTTCTTTCGAAATGCCACAGGAGGTAGCAATCGCCGCCGCGGCCGTCGCATTCCACACGTTGTACTCGCCGGCGAGCGCAAATTCGAAATCGGCCCAGGGCTGGCCATCGTGCAGCACGCTCCATGATGTGCGGCCCGGATCAAGACGCAAATTTGTCACTCGCCAGTTCGCGCGTTCGCCGGCCCCGTAACGCTCCACCGGACAGAATGCCTTCGCCACGCAACGTTCCAGACTCGGGCTTTCCGCCGCATCACCGGCCGCGCCGTCGAAAGCGACAATTCGCCCGCGGCGCGGAACCAGATTGACTAGCCGCTTGAAAGCCGTCTCCACCGCGTCAAGGTCTTTGTAAATGTCGGCGTGATCAAACTCGACAGACGTCAAAATCACGGAGTCCGGAAAGTAGTGCAAGAACTTCGGGCCTTTGTCGAAGAATGCGGTATCGTACTCGTCGCCCTCAAGGATGAAATGTTTGCCCTGGCCCAGTTGAAAACTCGATCCGAAATTCTCCGCGATACCACCGATCAAAAATGAGGGTTGCAGGCCCGCGGCATGAAAGATCCAGGCCAGCATGGAAGTGGTCGTGGTCTTGCCATGAGTGCCAGCGACAACCAGAACTTCCTTGCCGCGCAGAAATTCTTCATGAAGCAACTGCGGCAAAGAACAGAACGGAATGCGCTCATCCAGCACAAACTCCAGTTCCGCATTGCCGCGCGAAATCGCGTTTCCGATCACGACCAGATCAGGGCGCGAGTCCAGGTTTCTTGGGTCGAATGGCTGCGCCACGGGGATATCTAATCCCTGCAGGAAGTCCGACATCGGCGGATAAGCCGCGGCGTCCGAGCCCGTGACGTGAAACCCACGTTGCTTGAGCATGCCCGCCAGCGAGGCCATCGCCGTGCCGCAGATGCCGATCAGGTGAATATGTTTCATTTCATTCATTACGGGGTTATTCTGACTCAGATCGTAAGATAGTGTGGCGTGTCTAGCCGCTTACTGCTGATTCGAGAATTCTCAACTCAACCGCGCCGCCTTGCACACTTAGTTTCGCCTTCACTCCGAACGGCAGTGTGATGTTGCCGCTGGTTACGTGGCCCGAGCGCACGCCAAACGCCACCGGAACCCCGAGATTATTCACGATGCGCATCACCACCTCTTCGAGAGTGTAACCCTGGCCAGCGGTCTGCACACAATCGAGCATTTCGCCGAAGACAATGCCGCGCACCCTATCCAGATGCCCCGCCAGCTTCAACTGCATGAGCATGCGATCAATCTGATACGGCTTCGCGGCGAGGTCCTCCAGAAATAAAATCTTGCCCGCCGTCTTGATTTCAAAGGGCGTGCCGAGCGACGCCACCAAGATCGAGAGGCATCCACCATACAGCACACCCTCCGCTACGCCTTCCACTAATCCCCGAACATCCGACGCCATCGGAACATTCCACGCTGTCAGGCCGGACAATGCCGCCTGCCACGACGCGGCATCCACGCCTCCTTCATGAGCCCAATCTTTCGCAGCCATCGGCCCGTGAAAAGTCACCAGCCCAGCCGCCTCCGAAAATCGCGTCAGCAGACAACTGATGTCGCTGTAGCCGACGAAAATCTTTGGATTCGCTTGTACCTTGGCAATATCCAGCATGGGCAGCAGATAATTCGCCCCATACCCGCCGCGCGCGCAAATGATCGCCCTTACCTCATCCCGCAGGAACATCTCTTCCAACTCGCGCGCACGCCGCTCCGCCGAGCCCGCGAAATAAAGGTCCTGCTCCAAAATCGAATCGAAATAAAACGGGCGATACCCAGCCCGGCGCAACGCCTCGCACCCACGCTCGAGGTCGGCCTTTTTGATATTGCTGGCCGGCGCAACCATCCCTACCGTATCTCCAGCACGCAATGCGGGAGGCTTGATGCGCCGGCGTCGAGGTGATGTCATGATGGAAAGAGTCCAAGAGAACGCGTTAGCAAGCGAAGCACTTCAACTCCAGAAGAACTCCCCGCGACAAACCAATTTCGCCACCCCGCGCAGAAAAACTTTCTTCCCTTCCCGGCGAACAAACTGCGTTCCGCCCGGCGCATGCACCTTCACGGGAGAATCGGCACGCCCCGTCGCCATTGCCGCCACCGCAGAAGCACAAGAACCGGTGCCGGAACTCTGCGTCTCTCCCGCTCCGCGCTCGAAAAAGCGGGCGCTCACATCGCGCTTGCTGTCGATTCTGACAAACTCAACGTTCACGCCCTGCGCGAACTGCGCATCGCGCTGAATCTCCGCCGCCCGCGTCTGCCAGCCCGCGCTAAACTCCCGAACGAACGAAACGAAGTGCGGATTTCCCATCGACACTGGAATTCCCTGCACGTCATCCCCACCAACGTTCACGAGAATCTCACTCCCCACCACAGCCTCGCCCATCTCAATCTCAAACTCGTATTCGGAATCGCTGCGCCCGGTCAGCGCGCAAAGCTTCGTCCCTGCCCCGGTCAGAATCGAGATCCGCTCCTTCGCCTGGGTCGCGCAAATATAGGCTGCCACGCACCGCGTGCCATTGCCGGAGATCTCTGCGGCCGAGCCATCCGCATTGATCAGCCGAATCTCCGCATCGGCGGAGAAATTCGGGGACATCCACTCCACCCCGTCCGCACCCACGCCTTCATGGCGGTCGCAAATGCACCGTGTAAACTCGGCAACATCCTCTGGAGCCGCAGCAGCGTCAATCAGAAGAAAATCATTACCGCAGGCGCTTGCCTTGACGAATGGGATGGTCCGCGAGTTCACTCGCGCTCCACCCGGCCCAACGAGGTTGCGCTACTCAGCACGGTTGAGGCCTTCAGCTGCCGCAACAATTCTCTCTGGTCGCGATTGCACCCGTCGACGTCGAATTGCATCCGGACGTGCCTGCCAGTGTCCCCTGTGTTCACGTTCTGCATCAATCGACGGTGCCCCTCAAGAATGCGATTCACCTCGCGGCTGATCTCCTCGACGCTTCCGCCGGTGACCTCGTAGGTCATCATGAGCACTTTCAGGTTGAATGTCTCCTCCATGTGCCCCAAGGCGAACAAACAAACCAACACCATGCCGGTGGCGAACGTTGCCGTCAGATAAAGGCCGCCGCCCGCCGCCATTCCCACCGACGCCACCACAAATATCGTGGCGGCCGACGTAAGCCCGGTCGTGAGCCCGCGGGTGTGAAGAATCGAACCCGCGCCGATGAATCCAATGCCCGGAATGATCTGCGAAGCAATGCGCGTGTAATCGGATGCTACGCCCGCCAGATCGTGCGACAGCATGGTAAACAGCGCCGCGCCGAAACAGATGAACATGTTCGTGCGCAGCCCGGCAGCGCGCCCCTTCGTTTCGCGCTCCAGCCCAATGATGCCGCCAAGAAGCGCGGCCAGGAAGAGGCGACGCATCGAGCTGCTGACAATCCCGCTCGCCATTTCCTGCTGCAGCGCTTCGATGAAATGTTGCCAGTGCATCGCTTTCCGCTCGAAACCAGGCTCCGGATGGCCGGATTCTATCACCGCAACGCCGGCCTTCCGCGTTAACGCGCGTGATTACCGCGCCCGATACAAAATTGCCCAGGACTGCCCGGTGACGTGGATTTGCACCAACTCTTTGAGATGATCCGACTGCACCGCCTTCCACACCGGATCGCCTTCGAATGCAACCACGTAGTCGGCGTAGCGCGCGGGATCTGCCAGCGCCCGCTCCCACAGCCCATCCGGATCGGAGGGCTGCTTCCACACCCGATGGTTGCCCTCGTTGATGACGTCTTTCAGCGGAATTCCGGCTCGCTGGACCGCGCCCACGTGATCGCCCAGATACATGAGGAGCGTCGCATCCGATGGCAACTTCTGCAGCCAGCCCGCCAACTGCGTTTCCAGTTGATTGCGAGTTCGCATATTCACTTCGGCTTCTCGCAGGCAAACCGGGCCTGCGCGCCAGACTGAGGCATAGCTCGCTCCCACGAATAGCAGGACAGCCAGCGCGCAGATGAAACGCAACCGAGCGCTCCATGCCGCGGAGCGCGAGACGAGCCATACAATAAGCGCCAGCCCAACTGCAAACGTGGGCGCCACCTGCAATCCGTAACGCACGTTGTACATGGTGAATGGCCACCATGCAGGAACAAAGACTGGAACGCCACCGTAGGCGACGGACAACGAGTAGAACAGCACCGGCACCAGGAGGAAGAGCAGCGGGAAGATAGTGCCCGGAGCGGCCGGACTGTTCTCGCCCGGCCGCCCCCGCCGGAAAGCGAGTGCAGCAGCCAGGAATCCGGCGAGCGCCAGGAGAATCCAAGCCCGTTGCGACCATTCGTTCGGAGCAACACTTTCCTCTGCTGATTTGACGAAGTACAACGCTGCAGTGAGTGGATGGTCCGTACCGGGATGGCCGACATTGCCGGCGCTTTGCGTCCTTTGCTCAATCGCCTTCGCCGAGTATGGACCGTTCGCAAACTCCAGCGGATTTCGGTAGACGATTCCGTTGTAAGAGATCCAGAGCGCGGGGGCAGCACCGGCGATTAACACGAAACGGATCGCCGCGGCTCGCGACAACCCTGGCTTTCGCTGCAAGAAGCTCTGCAACACGACCGTGCCCGCCATCGCCGCAGCAAGTAACCACCCGTCATACCGAGTCAAGCAAGCCGCCGCAAGACACAGGCCGCACTTAGTCAGAGCGCGGAGATCGCCGCGCCAGGATTCGCTGAAATACACCACCGCCCATATGAAAAAAGCCAGATACACCGTCTCGCCCATGGCGGTCGTCTGCATGTAAATCAAATTCGGATTGGCCGCGTAAATCAATGCTGCCATCCAGGCGGCGACGTGTGCCGTCAAATCCCGTCTGACGCTCTGCGTGAGCATACCCCGCACCAGCCGGAAAATTCCCACGACGCCAAACACGTATCCGGCCAGCGAAGGAACGGACCCGCCGAGGCCACTCTGCCACATCTGTTTCGAAATCAGAAACGGGATCATCAACAAATGCGGCAACGGCAGCCACACGGTTCCCAACTGAAGGAGTCCGGGGGTCTTCGAATCGAAAACGCGCCGCGCAATGTTCATGTGGGCGACGGCGTCTCCGTAGAGCATCACTTCGCCGCGCTGATAGTAATAGAGGAAGGAAAGGACGGACACGCAGGTCGCCAACCAAAGCAGCAACCGTACCTCGGAATCCCAAGGAGAAACGGCCGGAGGTTTCTTGATTCGCTTGGGCATTCCAGTGTTGACGATGAGGAGAGATTACTCGAGGTGGGTCAGTTCGCGAAAGATCTGAAAGCGGGCCTCGATTTCTTCGCGATTCAACGACTGCAAGCGCTCCGTGCCAAACTGCTCCACCGCGAACGATCCCATGACGCTGCCGTAGAACAGAGCCCGCTTCAGCACCTCCCGGTTCACTTCTTCCTGCGATGCCAGATAGCCCATGAATCCGCCGGCAAATGAATCGCCCGCTCCGGTTGGATCTTTCACCTCCTCGATCGGCAGAGCAGGAGCACGAAACGGATGACGCCCGATACCGAACGCTCCTTCCCGAAAGAAAATGGTCGCGCCATACTCGCCGTGCTTGATTACCAAAGCCTGCGGCCCCATCGCCAGTACCTTATGCGCGGCGCGCGGCAAGTTGGTTTCACCCGCAAGCATCTTCGCCTCGGTATCGTTGATGAGCAGAACGTTCACCAACTTCAGGGTCTCGGCAAGCTCTTTTGGCGTGCCCTTGATCCAGTAGTTCATGGTGTCGCAACCGGTGAGGCGTACCCGGTTCATCTTGCGGCGTACATTGGCCTGCAGCGTGGGCTGAATGTTTGCGAGGAAAAGATAGTCGGTGTCGTCGTATTCTCTCGGAATTTGCGGCTGAAAGGTTTCGAACACGTTCAGATCGGTGAAATCAGTTTTGGCCTCGTTGAGATTGTCGTGGTACGACCCCCCCCAGCGAAACGTCTTTCCCTTGGATCGCTCAATGCCGCGCGTATCGATGCCGTGCTGGTGAAACACGTTTTCCTGTTCGGGCCCAAAGTCATCGCCCACGACTGCGACCACCCGAACTTTGGTGAAGTAGCTCGCAGCCAGCGCGCAATACGTCGCCGCTCCGCCGAGTATGCCCTTCACATTCCCCGATGGCGAGGTGATGTCATCGAAGGCAACCGATCCCACAACCAACATGCTCATTCAGGATTCCCCAGAAAGAATTGGATGTTATGAAAACGAGGAGATCTGGTTGTGATTGGACTAACCACCGCTCTTCACATACCTCCCAATAATCAGCTTCAACTTTTTCTTGGTAGCGGCCGGTATTTTCTTTTGATCCGTAAGAATCGCGTGCGCCAGCGCCGATCCGCACTTGCAAGACCGCCCCTGCGGCATCGCAGCGACAGTTGCCTGCAGAACTTTCGTCGCGTTCTCCGCATTCTTCACCAGCACGGCCACAATCTGATCCACCGTCACTGAGTCATGATGCGGATGCCAGCAGTCATAGTCGGTGACCATCGCCACGGTGACGTAGCAGAGCTCAGCCTCGCGCGCCAGCTTGGCTTCCTGCAGGTTGGTCATGCCGATCACGTCCATGCCCAGCCCGCGATACACATTCGATTCGGCCTTGGTCGAGAACTGCGGCCCTTCCATGCACAAATAAGTTCCGCCGCGTTTTCCGACGACCTGCGCTTGTTTGCACGCTGCCTCGACGACGCGAGCCAGTTCTCCGCAGACCGGGTCGCCGAATCCAATGTGCGCCACAATGCCGCCGCCGAAAAACGTATCCACCCGATGCCGGGTGCGGTCGAAGAATTGATCCGGAATCACAAACTCCGTCGGCTTGTGCTCTTCCTTCAACGATCCGACGGCGGAAATCGAAACAATGCGCTCCACTCCGAGTTGCTTGAACCCGTGAATGTTGGCGCGAAAATTCAGTTCGCTCGGCAAAATGCGATGGCCGCGCCCATGCCGCGCCAGAAAAGCAACCTTGCGCCCCTCGAGGATTCCGCATACATAGGCGTCCGAAGGCGCGCCAAACGGCGTTCGAACCCGCACTTCTCTTGCTTTGGTCAACCCCGGCATCGAATACAGCCCGCTACCGCCGATGATGCCGATTTCCGCTTGTGGCAAGGCCCCTCCCACGGTTTTCTGAGCTGAGAGTCAAACTCGCGATTATACAGGAGGGTTATTGCGCCGCTTAGCGCAGGTCGGGATTGTACTTCACAGCATGACGATGAAGTTTGCGGGCGGCACAGCTTCTGGGAACGAAAAGACTACATTTTGTATCTGCCCAAATCCTCGTCGTTCAAACCTTCCAGCCACTTGCGCAACTCTTCGCTGGTGACCCGGTCCGACATGTTGGCCGCCAGTTTCGAACTCTTCAGCACGAGGTCGTCGACAAATATCGGGCAGTCCACGCGCAGTGCCAGGGCCAGCGCATCCGAAGGCCGCGAATCGATGCTGATCACTTCCCCGCTGCGCTCCAGCCAGATCACGGCGTAAAAAGTATCCTCGCGCAGTTCCGTAACGACGACTTTATGCACCTGCGTCTCGAGGCCGGTCAAAACATTCTTGATCAAGTCATGGGTCATGGGACGCGGCGTGCTCACTTTCTCCATCTCCAGCGCAATCGCGTTCGCCTCATACACACCCACCCAGATCGGCAGAACCGTATCGCCCGCCACATCCTTAAGTATAACTATAGGCATATTTGTGACGGGATCCATTAGCAAGCCACGAATTGTCATTTCTACTTCCATCGCGAGCTCCCGATGCTGTTCTTATATCACCATTTCGCCCAGCAGGCTGTTGGGAAAACTGCTGGTGATCCGCACTTTCACGTAGCTTCCCACCTTGGGATTGGTGTTGGCGGTGAAGTTCAGCGTCTTGTTCTGCGAGGTGCGGCCCATCCACTGGTTGCGGGCTTCGTTGCGGCCCTCGACCATCGCCTCAGTTACGCTTCCAACGTATTTCTTGTAACGCTGGATTTGAATTTCACGCTGCCTGGCCATCATCACTTCGAGGCGGCGCGATTTCTCTTCTTCAGGAATGGCATCCTGAAGGCTGAGTGATGGAGTGTTGGGGCGCGGTGAATACTTGAACGAGAACACGGCATCGTAACCGACTTCATCGAGCAAGCTGAGCGTCTCGGCAAAGTCCGCTTCCGTTTCTCCCGGAAATCCCACGATCACATCCGATGTGATGCTGATTTCGCGCTTGGCGGCTTTCATCCACGCAATGCGTTCGAGATATTGGTCGCGAGTGTAGAGGCGCTGCATGGCATCGAGCACGCGCGTGGATCCGCTCTGCACGGGCAAGTGGACGTGGTCGCAAAGCGTGGGCACGGCGTCGATGGCGTCGATGATGTCCCGTCCGAAATCGCGCGGATGCGAAGTGGTGAAGCGCACCCGTCGGATGCCGGGAATCTCGCCAACTGCCGCCAGCAACTCGGCAAATGTCCGCTTTTTCCCGGACGCTCCGCAGTCGGGATCTTTGTACGAATTCACATTCTGGCCGAGCAGCTGAATTTCGGTGTAGCCGAGATCGGCCATCTGGCGGGCTTCGGAGAGGACCGACTCCGAGGTGCGGCTGCGCTCCTTGCCGCGGGTGAACGGCACCACGCAGTAGGCGCAGAATTTGTCACAGCCTTCGATGATCGTGATGTATCCGCGATGCGGATTGGTGCGGGCGGTAAATTCGGTTTCGAAGCACTCGTCGGTCTGGCGATCGTCGAGCCCTGTCACGCGAACTAAGTCCCGAGTCCCGAGTCCCGAGTCCCGAGCAAATCCGGCGGAGGATGCCTCCAATTGCACCAGCATCTGCGGCAGTTTGCTGTACGACGCCGATCCACACACCAGCGAGACATAGGGCGCGCGCTCGAAAATCTTTTCGCCCTCCTGCTGCGCCACGCATCCGAGCACGCCAAATGTCTTACCCTGCGCCTTGTATTTCTTGTAATCGGCGAGCCGGTTGAACACTTTCTGCTCGGCCTTGTCGCGGATGGAACAGGTGTTGTACAGCACCAGGTCGGCCTGCTCGACCGTCTCGACCTGCCGATAGCCTTCCTGCACCAGCGTGCCCACGACTTTTTCCGAGTCGTGGACGTTCATCTGGCAGCCGAAAGTTTCGAGATAAAAGGTCTTTTTCGGACCCTGTTGTGGAACCCCAGACATGTATGGAAGTATAGCGCGGGGAGAGCTGACCTCAGCGGCTAAAGCCGATCGAGTTGAGGTCCGCTGTCGGCACGACTGAAAGTCGTGCCCTTCCCAGTGTGCGACCACGGGGGCAGCCCGCGTTCATACCCCTGATCCTGACGCGGCCCCTTTGACTTCGCTCAGGGCAGGCTCTGAAGGGCCGCTCTTCCACGGTCGTTCCCACCTTAGAAATCCCCACTCTAACGTCGCCAACTGCGCGACGTTAGAATGGGGCACCCGGTTTGTCTTTCCCCGGCGCCTTTTTTCTGTCCCCGACACCTATGGAACGGGGTAACTTCTGCTCGCAGTTCCCCTTCGTAATTTGTGGCTATTCGCGGGGCGTAGTCCAATCAACTTGCCTACCTCGTCATGATATCTGCGGCAAGATTCTGCGATTGAATCCTGCCGTGCACCAATAATCTCTCTGGCCGAACGGGATCCCCCACCGTGAAGCAGCGACGAAAAGCCACGATCCTTTGCATCGATGACCACTGGAACGACCTCATTGGCCGGAAAATGCTGCTGGAGAAAAGCGGCTTCGAGGTGCTCCACGCCAGTGGCGGCGACGAAGGACTGCAACTCTTCCTCACACATCCGGTCGATGCCGTCGTAGTCGTCTACCAGATCCCCGGAACCGATGGCTCCCGGCTCGCCGCCCGGTTGAAGCGGCTGAACGCAGACGTTCCCATCCTGCTGCTCTCCGCCTACGGCCCGCTGCCCGCAATCAAGCTTCGTTCCGTCGACAAGTTCTTTACCAAATCGCAACCGCCGAGCATGCTTCTGTCCGCACTGCATGGTCTGCTCTCCGGACGCGACCAGCCCTTCTTCTACCGCTGGCTCGATCAGTGGAAGATGCGAAATCATGTGGAGAAACTATGAACTTTCTGGAACAGCTCGTTCGACTTGCCTGCTCGCATCGCTTCACCTGGCCGCGCGTTGACGCCATCGGGCGCCATTATCAAGTGTGCCTGGATTGCGGCACCGCCTACGAGTACGACTGGGACGGGATGCGGCAGACCGGGCGGCCGCTGCCCCTGCCCAGCCTGACGCCGTCAGCCGACGCGTTGCCCAAGGCATCCTGGAGTTGGAAATGACTCATCTCGCGCAAGGTCCGCTGCGCCCGCGCGCTCCTCGCGTCATTCCTCCACAAGGCGCGTTCGCCTCCATTCAACTCGAGAACGGCCGGCACTTCACAGCCAGACTGCAGAGGATCTCTGTGACCGGAGGATTGCTGGACCTGGCCGCCTATATCGAGGAACGGGTCCCGGTCACGCTTACGCTTGCCATTGGAACCGGCATGGTGCACGCCCGGGCCGAAATGCTGTTTCCCATGCGAAGCGTAACCGGATATCTGCAGCCCTTCCGGTTCAGTTCCCTGCGCGCGGAACAACTCCACATCCTCGAGCGCGAAATTAGCCAGTTGCTGCAGCGACCCCAGACCTCCGCCGCCGCTCCGAGAGTCGAGTTAGGCGTACACCTGCCTAACTACCTGTTGGAATTGCTGTAGCGGTCAATCAACCCGTCGAGACTGGGCCGGCAGCGCGCCGTAAAAAAGAAAGGGCCGCATGGCTGCGACCCGGACTTGCGCCTGTCGGCTTTGCTACTTCATCTTCCCGGCGCCGTCCTTCAGTTCGATCACGATGCCGTCCATGGCTGCGGTGCCCGTATTCTCCGGGAGGTGAACCTGCGCGGGAGTGTACTGCGCTTCTCCGGCCTTGCCCATGGCGTCCTGGGTCTTACCGTCGGGGAAGGTGAATTTGACTTTGCCCTCGTTGAGGAACACGGCAACGGCGTCGGGATGGCTGTGCATGACCGACTTCTCGCCGGGTCCGTAGTGAAAGCGCAGCACGCGCACTTTGGCGTTTTCAAACTCGACTTTGTAGTGAGCAGGATCCACCTTGGCCGCATCCTGGCCGAAGGCAACCGCCGCGACGAAACACAACACCGCACAACCCACTGCGAAACGTGTCTTCATAGGGCTCCTCGGGACTGCTTGATTGAAAGTCGGCGCAGTCTACGCCGCAGTGGGTGGGGTGTCAAACGAGGGCGCCATTGCTCGGTCAGTCCGCAGCGGCTAAAGCCGATCCTTCGTTATGACTTACGGCACCGCTGAAGCGATGCCCTGATACGAATCATGATAGTCCCTACTCTAACGTCGCAGAATACGCGACGTTAGAATGGGGCACCCGATTCGTTTGAAGAATCAGAAACTGATTTTCAGGATCTGGCCGTTGTTGCCGACGAACCATCCGTCTTGCGGATCGGCGAAGGCGACCGCCCAGTAGCCGCTCACCTGGGACAAGGTGTGCCAGGTCTTTCCTTCGTCAGGAGTCCAGGCTGCGGACCCTGTGCTGAAGTTGGGCGCCATTTCGCTGGTCACTACGACCGTGCGGGCGTATGGATTGGTGACTGGTCGTTCGGTACCCGCCTCGTTGCCGGTGCCCGGGAGAACCTGGCCATTGGCATACGCCAGGCAGAAGATGGCACCCGGAATCGGCGGCGAGTTGGTCATTGTCCAGATTTGGCCGCCATCGCTGGAGGCCGCCATCTGTCCGTAGAAGTTGTTGGACAAATCTCCACCACCGACCACTCCATGCAGCGCGTCACGGAACGCCACGGAGAATCCGCCGGCGCTGGGCGAGCTGGTTAGCGGAGTGTTGTAGGCATGCCACGTATTGCCTCCGTCTGTAGTAGCTAAGATTCGCGAGATGGCGGAGCCGCCGGTGGTAATCCAGGCATTGCTGGTTCCCTGAGTGGTGATGCAGGTTCCGCTGGAGGAGAACGACGCCTCTCCCGGCAACGCCGGCGGCATGTTGCCGGAGATGGACTGCCAAGTCAGGCCGTCAGTGGTGAGAATGTCGGGGAATACACCACTCACCGAATCGCTGTGGGTGACGCCGTTATCCGCAGTCCAGAATGCGAAGCAGTCGTAGAAGGCATTCGTGGTCTGGTTGGTGAACTCGATGTTCCAGGTGTTTCCGCCGTCGGTGGTTTTGTAGATGCGGAAGTCGGTGGTGTTGTTTCCGATCGACATGAGGTAGGCGATCTGGTCGCTGACGCCTTGCACATCGCGAAACTGCAGTTGTTCGGCGCCGGAGACGATGCCGGATTTCCATGTGTTTCCACCGTTGGTCGTGACCACGTAGGTGCCACCGGTGCCGGCTGCCCAGACGATCTGAGAGTTCACGGGGCTGACTGCGATGAGGAGTTGCGTCGTACCGCTCCGTTGGAAGGTAAGTTTGGGTTGATGGAGGGGCGCTTGCGCCAGACTGAGGGTTGCGGTGGCGGCAAGCAGCAGAACAACCAGCGAGAACTTCTTCATAGAGCGCTCCTGGAAGGGGATTTGCTGGGTGGCAGGAGTATGAAACGGAGCACTAAAAGTGTCAAACGCGCAGGCAACAGCGCCGTGCGAAGGAGTACACAGGTCCTTCGCTTCGCTCAGGATGACAAATCAGTTTCTAAATCGCTACGTTCGCGTATCGATGGTTTCGTCGCGTTCCACGTAGGCAGTGAGCCAGCCGAAGACGCGCTTCCAGCCATCGCCGTGGCTCATAGCGCCTTGAACATGACCCGCGAAGCCTTCATGACGCAGCTTGACCATGGTTCCGGTCCCAGCCTTTTTCGGGCCGCTGGGATGCAGGCCATGCACCGCTTGCGGCGCGAGGTCCCAATACACCACCGTCCGAAGTTCTCCCATGTAGGTCGCGACCCAGGTGTGGACGAGTCGGCGAGGTGGATCGATTTCCAGGTATTCTCCTTCGACGCGAAATGAAGTTCCGTCCGCGCCCATGCCTGCGCACCACCACTTCCCTCCCACTCGCAGATCGGCGGCGCGGTCGATGATGCGGTAGAGGCCGTTCTGTCCCCACCATTGCGAAAGCTGTTCAGGATCGCTGATCGCATGGAACACGCGCTCTGGCGGCGCGGCGATGAATACTTCCGCGACTACCGTGTTATGGTCGGGCGTGACGGTTGCGGTGGCCATAGAAACTCCTGTGTGATGCAAACTTTCAAAGTACCACCCAAAACGTCGCGTAATGCGCGACGTACAGCATGGGCCATCCACTTTCTGTTACGCGGCTAGGCCGCTGTCTTTCCGGTCTCTACAAACTTTTTCAGCGATTCGACCACGCCAGGCCAACCGCCGGAGTAGTCCTTGCGGGCGACGGGTTCGTTGCTCAGGCCGCTGTGTGTGACCCTTACCTGCGTGCCTCCGGACTTGGGCGTGAGTTCCCAGCGGACAACGGTGCGGCGCGCGACGTCGTCGTGCCAGTTGGCGACCCAGGTATAAGCGAGCGAGCGCGGAGGATCGTATTCGGTGATCTCCCCACTGCATTCGAACTCGCTGATGTCGTTGACGACGACCGAGCCTTTTTCGGTGGCATAGCTGTAGCGCCCGCCGAGACGAGCGTCCATCTTCCAGAACTTGACGGGACACTCCGGACTGTTGAACCAGCGCTTGAGCTCGCCGGGATCGGTGAGCGCGTGGAATACGCGCTCTGGTGGAGCGGCGATGTGAATCTCGCTGACGACTGCGTCCTGATCGGGGGTGATTGCGGTTGAACTCATTGATCGAGCACCTCAGCGGCTGAAGCCGTATGTTTTACCGGACTCACGGCGCGGCTTGAAAGCCGCGCCCTTTCAAAGCTGCGTTCCCGCAGGCGGACAGGAGTGTCCGCCCCACACTCTACATCTTGCGGCGGAGGTCGAAGGATTCCTTCATCTCCTTGCCGTGGTCTACGAAGGTCCAATCTTCGGTGTGGTGGTTCGCGTCAAGTACGGTAAGAACCATCTTCTGCATGTGGCCGGCGTCGGGCGCGGCTAGATTGGTGGCATCGAAATAGGTGAAAGTGAAGGTCTTGCCATCGGGCGCAACGCTGGCCTGCATGCGCGGCTGGTTACCGGCTCCGCAGTAGTGGGTCATCAGCAGTTTGTTCGGCCCATCCATGTGGAACATGCTGATCATGTCTTCCGGTCCCATGCCCATGATTTCGCTCATCACGGCGGAGCCTCCGGAGACCACTTTGAAGGTCACCTGGAGGGTTTTACCGTCGGGAGCTTTTTGCTCCCACGTGCCGGGCATGTTCTTGATGGTGGCGAAAGCTTTCTCAGCGTCGGTTTGAGCGGAGGCGGAGGCGGCGAGTACGGCGGCTACGAACATCAGCATTAGCGAGCGAACTGAACTTTGCATGAGAGTTCTCCTTTTCATTTCTTGCGAGATTTGGGGTGTTCGGCCGCAGCCTGCATTTCTTTTGCATGCTCGGCCTCGACAAACGATTTCAGGTTGTTCAGGTTGGCGGCCCAGAAGACCCGGTACTGCTCAATCCAGGTATCGACATCGCGCAGGGGTTCGGGATTCAGGTGGTAGACGCGATGCCGGCCCACCCGATGCTCGCGGACAAGGCGCGCGTCTCGAAGCAGTCGCAGGTGCTTCGAAATCGCCGGCCGGGAGACCGGAAATGCGCTGGCAATTTCACCCGCAGGCCGGCTTCCGCGCCGCAACAAATCGAGGACTCCACGGCGCGTGGGATCCGCCAGAGCATGGAAGGTGGCTTCCCGGCTCCGGCGCATCGCAGATTGTGTAACCATGTGGTTACGCATAATGCGTAACTGTACGGTTACGCGTTCGGCATGTCAAGCAAATTTATTGAATAAAGAACAGGGCCTGGGATTCGACGGTTCTTACCATCCGGAGTCTTTGCGTCGATCTCGGATAAATTCATCGGCAAGTGAAGGCCCCCCGGAAAACATTCCACGGGTCCGGTCGACGAGTGCGTCGCCGACTAAGCGAAGGAACGCCCGATGCACGCGAGCGTCGTCTGATAGCTCGGGGTGGAACGTGGCAGCCATGGCTTTTCCCTGACGGACTGCCACCGGGTCTGCGCCTTCAGTGGCGATGACTTCGACGCCCTCACCCACGCGATCAATTTTCGGCGCGCGGATGAAAACCATTTCGAGCGGAGATTCTTGCATCTCTCCATCCGGGCTAATCAGGAATTTGCCTTCGCGAATCGAGCTGTCGATCTGGCGTCCGTAGGCGTTGCGGCGGATGCGGATGTTGAGCGCGCCCAATCCGTCCTGTTTTGGGTTGTCGATCTCTGTGGCCAGCAGGATCGCTCCGGCGCAGGTGCCGAAGGTTGGCTTGGCTCGGACAAAATCTTTCAGCTTGTTGAATCCTTCTTCTCCCAAGAGTTTGAGGAATGTGCCCGATTCCCCGCCGGGGATGACCAGGCCGTCGATCTGATCAAGTTGATCGGGCTTTTTGACGAGCACCACTTGCGCGCCCAGCTCTTCGAGCCGGCGGCGGTGGGCGTCGAAATCTCCCTGAAGAGCCAGGACTCCGATGATCATCCATCGATTCTAACTGGTCAGCGCGCTGGGAAAGCGGGTTTTGAAGTCGAGCAGGCCGACCCATTCCGGCGTGATGGTGATGCGCACCATGGAGGACACTTTCGTCCGGAGTTGTTTGAGCCAGGTTTCGGCTAGCTGGGCATCGAAGTAGCGTCCGGCTGAGGCAACGTACTCGGGGACGATTCCTTCGACAGTTTCCAGACGCGCTGTGCCGCGGATCATCAACACTTTCGGCGGGAAGCCGTTCTCGTCGATGGTGAGGGAAACTTTTGGATTCTTAGCCAGGGACTTGAGCTTGGGCGCCTTGGGCGGACTGGCCATGACGATGTCGTGTCCGTTCCAATGAAACCAGATGGGTACGACGCGGGGTGTGCCGTCGCTGGCGATGTAGGCGAGGCGCGCCGGAATTTTCGATTGCAGGAGTTCCTGCGAGGCGGGGTGCTGCAACAGGCTGAGATCACCTTGCTCAACGGGAGGCATGTGTAGGCTCCTTCAGGATCGACCATCGAACGCAAAACGGACAGTTGCTCTCCGGCATTGTACTGCGCCAATGGTCACGTTTGGGGCGAGAGGTCACGCCTCGAAGCATCCGTGCTTCTGATCACGACAAACTATGGGAACTAATTGACCGAACGACCCGTATTGCTTTAAAGACTTTGACTGCAAAGTTCGCCGAGGTTTCGCGAAGCACTCGAAGGGGTTCGCCGGTGTTGAAAGAGCTAGGCACTTCTTGGAGTTCTTCGCGGCCTTAGCGTGTCAGTAAGCGTGACGATGCTCGCGTGGCTGGAGTATATTCAGCATCGCAGTCGCCGTTGTGTTTGAGCCTTTTCTGAATGGGGTCTTGCATGCAGATTCGATGGAGAGTTGTGGTGATGGCGGTTACGTTAGTCCTTGGGATCGCGGCCCTGGTGGGCCGCAAATCAGCCACGGCTGCGCCCGGGCAGGGTGCGGCGGCGACCATGACTACAACAGCTAAGGACGCGACCGCGGACGCATCCTCGCTGGCGATTCCGGAGACGACTCTGGCGGTGAACTCTCCGACGCCGATGTCGCAACGAATCGTGCACTACGAAATTGACGCCAAGTATGACGCTGGCAAGCACACCATCGACGCGACCGAAGTGCTCACCTATCACAACCTGACCGGACAGGCTCTCGACCACTTCCCTTTCCATCTGTATCAGAATGCGTTTCAGCCCAACGCGACGTTCGTACGCAATACCAAGGTTGAGGGCAGCCGCGACACCAGTTACGACAAATGGGACCCGAAAGAGTACGGGGCGGAAGAAATCAAGAGCATTGAAGTGGTTGGACAGGGAGATCTGACTTCGCAACTGCATTACATTGCTCCGGATGACGGCAACAAAGATGACAAGACCGTGGTCGACTTGCCGCTAGCGAAGCCGATCCCGCCGAATGCTTATGTGCAGTTCAAGATTGCGTTTCACGACCAGATGCCGGAGACGCAGGCGCGTTCGGGATGGAAGAGGGATTTCCTGCTGGCGGGCCAGTGGTTCCCGAAAGTTGGCGTGTGGTGGCATGGCGCGTGGAATTGCCACCAGTATCACGCGACTACAGAATTCTTCGCCGACTTCGGCGTGTACGACGTGAAGGTCACGGTGCCGCAGAATGAAGTGTTCGGGGCCAGCGGCGTGAAGGTCAGCGACGTAAATAATCCTGATGGAACGAAAACACTCACCTATCACGGCGACGACATCCACGACTTTGCCTGGACCGTCAGCCCGCGCTACAAAGTGCGTGAGAGCACCTATCAGTCGCAAATGGGCCCAATCCAACTGCGCTTCCTGATGCAGCCGGCGCACTGGGACCAAGCGGATCGTCACGAGAGGATCACTCGCGCCACGCTGGACCGATTTGAAAAGTGGTACGGGCCGTATCCGTACAAGTCGCTGACGGTGGTCGATCCGGAGCCGGGATCGGCGGCTGGGGGAATGGAATATCCGACGTTCATCACCGGCGAAACGGGCTGGTTTGCACCGGACGGCGTCAAAGGAGTTGAACTCGTCGTCGAACACGAATTCGGCCACCAGTACTGGTATGGCATGGTGGCCACCAACGAATTCGAAGACGCGTGGATGGACGAAGGCATCAACAGCTACACCGAAGCGAAAGTGCTCGATTCGGTGCTAGGCAGGAATACTTCGATTCTGAACATGGCCGGGGCCACGATGGGCGAGCCCGAGGAGCAGCGGGACGCTTTCATTGGCGTGGCCAATCGCGATCCGATGGCTCAGAACGCTTACGACTACTACAGCTTCGGCTCGTACGGCGGAATTACTTATGGCAAGACGGCGAGCGTGCTGCTGACGCTCGAAGGCATCATCGGCGAAGACACGATGAATAAGGCGATGCGCACGTACTTCATGAAGTACCGGTTCACACATCCCACGAAAGCAGACTTTCTCAACACGATCCAGGAAGTTGCAGGTCCAGACAAAGACTTGAAGCGGTACTTCGAACAGGCGGTCTACGGCTCGCAGGTGCTGGACTACGAGGTCAGCGCAGTCGATTCGTTCCCGGTCAACTGGTATGAAGACGACAAGAAGGGTAAGGACAAAGATAAGAAAGATAAGAAAGACAAGAAAGATGCGAAGGACAACACGGTATATCAGTCCTACGTGTCGGTGCGGCGGGCGGAAGATTTCGTGATGCCGGTTATGGTCGAGGTCAAGTTCGACAACGGCGAGACGATCCGCGAACACTGGAATGGAGAGAGCCGCTGGACGCGATTCTCGTATCAGAAAAAAGCGAAGGCAGTTTCGGCGGAGATTGATCCCGACCACACCGTGCAGATTGATCGCAACAATTTCAATAACAGCTATGTGGTGAAGGCGGATCCCAAGCCTACGAATAAGGTATCGACCTACTGGGTGTTCGTAACGCAGTGGTTGGCGCAGGCTCTGGCCTGGTGGGCGGTTTAGACGCAGCCAAGAAGTGACGGACGATTCCGAAGGATCAAAGATCTATGAGTGAAAACAAGGGTTTGTTGAGCGCGGGGCTGGGCATGGTCGCCCGGAACAAACGCTACATTTTCTGGTTCTGGCTGCTGAATCTCACGCTGGCAGAATTCGGGGCGGCTGCGTTTCGCAGGAGCGCGCACGCCATTCTCGATCACAGCCTGTATGCCGGCCAGTTGGTGCACGGGCTCCATGTGAGCGTACTCGGCGAGATGCTGGCGCGCCCAGAGTTTGGGCCTATGCAGTCGGTAACCATGCCGGCGATGTACTTCGCGATACTGTTCTTCATCGCCACCGCGCTGTTTCTGCCGGGAGTGTTCCAGGGATATGCCTCGACGTACCGGTTGCCGCGCGAAGATTTCTTCCGCGCTTGCGGGCGGAATCTCTGGCGGTTTATCCGGCTGATGATTGTGGCCGGCATCGTGATGGGCATCTTTACCGGGATTTTGTTCGGCATCAATGGAGCGATTTCCAAGAAGGCCGGTGAGAGCACCAACGAGCTTCTCTCCTTTCAGCTGCAGATGATTGGGCTGGCGGTGATCTTCCTGGTCATGACGACTCTGCGCATCTG
>Ga0075029_100000011_pt1 | contig 75847 bp, 66 predicted proteins | sample LitLauG_LLR_2013_FD_71391 | JGI IMG/M metagenome (GOLD analysis project Ga0075029, IMG submission 71391) | Freshwater sediment microbial communities from North America - Little Laurel Run_MetaG_LLR_2013 | ecosystem: Environmental > Aquatic > Freshwater > Creek > Sediment | place: USA... | reverse complement strand
TCACGGCATACGGCCAACCCGTCGCGCAGGTTGGCAAGGTCGCGCGGCCCGCCGCGGCCGAGCGCGAGGCGCGAAAGCGCGCGGGCCATGTCCGGCGCCCCCTTCAGGCGCTCGCGCAGGGCGGTGCGATCGTCGCGACGATTCAGGAACCACCCAACGGCGTCCAGTCGATGATTGATCCGATCGGGATCAAGCAGCGGCGCCGACAGGCGCGCCGCGAGCAGTCTGGCCCCGGGCGAGGTGACGGTGCGGTCGATCACCGAGAGCAGCGATCCTTCGCGCGCGCCGCTCAGGGTCCGTTCGATCTCAAGACTGGCGCGCGTGGCCGGATCGATCGACATGACGTCGTTCTCGTTGGCCCGCCTGGGCGCGCGCAGCACGGGCAGACGCCCGGCCTGGGTCGTGTCGAGGTGCGCCGCGATCAGGCCCAGGGCGGCGATCTCCGCGCCCAGCAGCGCGCCAAACCCATCGAGTGTCTGAACCCCATAGAGGCGCTTCAGGCGCGCCTCCGAGGCCGCCGGCTCGGCCAAGGCGCTGGCCATGGGTTGGATCGAAGCGCCCGACGCGCCCAGCATCTCGGCGATTGTGGGGTCGGCAAGCAATCGGTCGGGAGTCAGGATTTCTGAAGGGCGTATCGCCGCGATCGCCGCGCCCAACCCCGCCGCCGACAACGTCAGGCACTCGACTTCGCCGGTGGAAAGTTCGATGCTCGCCAAGGCGGCCTGGCCGCCTCGCACGGCGATCGCCGCCAGGCGATTGGCTCGACGGGAGTCGAGCAAACCCTCCTCGGTGATGGTGCCTGGGGTGACGACACGCACCAGTTCGCGCCGGACCACGGATTTGGATCCACGCTTCCTCGCCTCGGCGGGATCCTCCATCTGCTCACACACCGCGACCTTGAAACCCGCGCGGATAAGCTTGGCGAGATAGGCTTCGGCGGTGTGAACAGGCACGCCGGCCATGGGGATCGGCTGTCCCGCGTGAGTCCCGCGATGGGTCAGGGTGATGCCGATCGCTTCGGACGCCCTGGCGGCGTCGTCGAAGAACAGCTCGTAGAAGTCCCCCATGCGAAAGAAGATCAAGGCGTCGGGCTGCCGCGCCTTGGCCTCGAAATACTGCGCCATGACCGGTGTCGCCCCGGCGGCGTCCATCGTGGAATTGAGAATCGGCGCGGCGTCGGACATCGCGGTGACGCTATCGCGCCGAACGAGGATCGTCAGCCCTCGCCGCCGCGTTTGCGAAAAGAGTCAAATTACGCTCGCCCCGTCGCGGCACGATTTCCGGGCGTTTGATGGCGAAATCGCGCGTCCCGACCGGGCCTCGGTCAGGCGTGATCGCCCTGGTGGTTGCGCATGTCCGCCCCCGTCACGTCCTCCCAGAAACGCTTGGCCTTGTTGAAGAAGCTCGCCGAGCGTGGGTTTTGCTGCTCATCGCAGAGCTCGGCGAACTCACGCAGCAGCGCCTTTTGCCGCGCCGTCAGCCGCGTGGGCGTCTCCACTTCCAGCTGGACGATGAGGTCGCCACGTTGGCGGTTGCGCAGTGAGGGCATGCCTTTGCCGCGCAGGCGCACCATCTGCCCCGGCTGCGCGCCTTCGGGAACCTTGACGCGGATCTTGTTCTCGCCGTTGCACCCCTCTCCGCCGAGCAGACAAGGCGCTTCGATCTCGCCGCCCAGGGCGGCGGTCGCCATCGGCACGGGCACCGAGCAGAGCAGGTCCAGTCCGTCACGCTCGAAGAGTTCGTGCGGGCGAACCGAGACAAAAATATAGAGATCGCCCCGCGGGCCGCCACGCGCGCCGGCGTCGCCCTCGCCGGAAAGCCGGATCCGCGACCCGTCGTCGACCCCCGCGGGGATGCGCACCTGCAAGGTGCGTTCGCGCCTGACCTGACCCGCGCCGGCGCAACCGGCGCAAGGATCCAGAATGACACGGCCATGGCCGCCACACCGGGGGCACGTCGTCTCGACCTGAAAGAAGCCCTGGCTTCGCCGAACCCGGCCGGCCCCGGCGCAGGCGACGCATGTCGTCGGGCTGGTGCCAGCCTTGGCGCCGCTGCCGCCGCAGGTTTCGCAGGACATGGCCGCGGGAATCTTCACTTCCACGTCGGCGCCCGCGTAGGCTTGCTCAAGCTTGATCTCGAGATCGTACCTTAGGTCCTGACCGCGGGCCGGCCCTTGCGACCTCTGACCGCGACCAAACATGTCGCCGAAGGCGTCGCCAAAAATGTTGTTGAAGATATCGTGGACATCGTTGAAGCCGCCGCCAGGGTCGCCTCCCTGGCCGTTAACCCCGGCGTGGCCGAAGCGATCATAGGCGGCCCGCTTCTGCGGATCCGACAGAATCCCGTAGGCCTCGTTGATTTCCTTGAACTTGGCGGTGGCGTCGGAGGAGCCGCCGTTCTTGTCGGGATGATGCTGCATCGCCAGCTTGCGGAACGCGCTCTTCAGAGCGCCATCGTCGCAACCGCGCTCAACCCCAAGGACTTCGTAGTAACATCGCATCGAAACGTCCGCGCCTCACCTGAATCAAGACCGCAACCCTGGCGCGACTGGGCGTCGCGCCAGGGTCAGACATCACGGTTTGTCGTGTGACACGTCTTCGAACTCGGCGTCCACAACGCCGTCATCGCCATGGCCCGCCCCGTCCGCGCTTCCGGCGGTCTCTTGCTGGGCTTGATACATCGCCTCGCCGAGCTTCATGGAGGCTTGCATCAAGGTCTGGGTCTTGGCCGCGATGGCGTCCGCGTCCTCGCCTTCAAGTGCGGACTTCAGGTCGGTGATCGCGCTTTCGATCGCGGTCTTTTCCTCGGCGCCCACCTTGTCGCCGTGTTCGCCCATCGCCTTTTCCGTCGAGTGGATCAGGGCGTCCGCATGGTTCTTGGCTTCCACCAGTTCCTTGCGCTTCTTGTCCTCGGCCGCGTTCGCCTCGGCTTCCTTCACCATGGCTTCGATGTCGGCGTCGGAAAGGCCGCCGTTGGCCTGGATGCGAATTGACTGCTCCTTGGCGGTGGCCTTGTCCCGCGCGGAAACGTTGACGATGCCGTTGGCGTCGATGTCGAAGGTCACCTCGACCTGCGGCACGCCGCGAGGCGCGGGGGGAATCCCTACCAGGTCAAACTGCCCCAGCAGCTTGTTGTGGGCCGCCATCGGGCGTTCACCCTGGAAAACCCGGATGGTCACGGCGTTCTGATTGTCGTCGGCCGTGGAGAAGGTCTGGCTCTTCTTGGTCGGGATCGTCGTGTTGCGCTCAATCAGCGGTGTGAACACGCCGCCGAGCGTTTCGATGCCGAGCGTCAGGGGCGTGACGTCCAGGAGCAGCACATCCTTCACGTCGCCCTGCAGAACCCCGCCTTGGATAGCGGCGCCGAGGGCCACCACCTCGTCCGGATTCACACCCTTGTGGGGTTCGCGGCCGAAAAACTCCTTCACCGCCTCGACGACCTTAGGCATGCGGGTCATGCCGCCGACCAGGATCACCTCGTCGATGTCGGATTTGCGCAGGCCCGCATCCTTCAGCGCCTGCTCGCAGGGGCCGATGGTCTTGGCGACCAAATCCTCGACCAGGCTTTCGAGCTTGGCGCGCGAAATCTTGATGTTGAGATGCAGGGGTCCCGACGCGTTCATCGAGATGAAGGGCAGGTTCACCTCGTACTGGGCCGTGGAGGAGAGTTCCTTTTTGGCCTTCTCCGCCTCTTCCTTCAGGCGCTGCAGGGCCAGTTTGTCTTTCCGCAGGTCGACGCCCTGTTCTTTTTTGAACTCGTCGGCCAGGTATTCGACGATCCGCATGTCGAAATCTTCGCCGCCCAGGAACGTATCGCCGTTCGTCGCCTTCACCTCGAAGACGCCATCGCCAATTTCAAGGATCGACACGTCGAAGGTGCCGCCGCCCAGGTCGTAGACCGCGATCTTCTTGCCGTCGGTCTTGTCGAGGCCATAGGCGAGCGCGGCGGCGGTGGGCTCGTTGATGATGCGCAGCACCTCAAGGCCGGCGATCTTGCCCGCGTCCTTCGTGGCCTGGCGTTGGGCGTCGTTGAAATAGGCCGGAACCGTGATGACGGCCTTCTCCACCTTTTCGCCCAGATGAGCTTCGGCGGCTTCCTTCATCTTTTGCAGGATGAAGGCGGATATCTGTTGAGGACTATAGTCCTTGCCGTGGGCCTTCACCCACGCGTCACCCGTCGGGCCCTTGCCAATGGAGTAGGGCACCATGCCCTTATCCTTCTCCACCATCGGGTCGTTGAACGAGCGCCCGATCAGGCGCTTGATCGCGAAAAAGGTGTTCTCGGGATTGGTGACCGCCTGGCGCTTGGCGGGCTGGCCGATCAGGCGCTCACCGTCTTCAAGAAGCGCCACCACCGACGGCGTCGTGCGCGCGCCCTCGGCGTTTTCGATCACCTTCGGCGTCTTGCCATCCATGATGGCGACGCACGAATTCGTCGTGCCCAGGTCGATACCGATAATCTTGCTCATAACGCTCTTCTTTCACTCCTTTTGATGGGCAAACACCGACTGTGGCCTTCCAGCGTATCGAAGCGCCTGTGTCGTCGCTGTTCCCCAGGGCGAACGGAGCATGAGAGTGCACCCACCTCACCGCCCCGCCCATAGGCTTGATGCTCGCGATCCAACTCATGTCTTGAGAACGCCACGTGCGGTGCGGATATGGGAACCCGGCGGCCCGCCGCAAGGGCCGCGAGGGACGTCGGGCCGCGCAAAATGACTCCATCCACACCCCGTCTTGCCTCCGACCCGCCGACCGCCCGCGAGGCGCGGGCGGATGGGGCGGGGTTTCGCCTCTATCCGGCCAAGGTCGAGGTTGCTGAACAGCGCGAGTTGACCGCGGCCGTCATGGAGGGAATGGCGGAAGCGCCGGCGTTCCGTCCGACCGTCCCCGGCGGGGCCGTGATGAGTGTCGAGATGACCAACTTCGGCGCACTGGGATGGGTCTCGGACGCCCACGGCTATCGATACCAGGACCGGCATCCGCTGACCGGGCTGCCGTGGCCCGCAATTCCCCAGATTCTGTTGCGGCTTTGGTCGGAGCTAGTCGATGATCGCGTCGAGCCGGATTGCTGCCTTGTCAATCTCTATCGGGGAAAAGCCCGGCTCGGCTTGCACCAGGACCGCGACGAAGCGGACTTCAGCTGGCCTGTGCTCTCGGTTTCGCTCGGCGACACCGCGATCTTCCGACTTGGGGGACCGGTCCGCCGCGCGCCGTCATCGACGCTGCGCCTGTCGTCAGGGGACGTCTGTCTGTTGGCCGGATCAGCGCGTCTGGCGCACCATGGGATCGACCGGGTGATCGGCGGATCCTCGCAACTCATTCCAGGGGGTGGGCGGCTTAGCCTGACGTTGCGCCGCGCTGGTCCGGTTTGACTCGCCCGGCGCGACGGGGGAGGATCGGACCTCCGCCGGAGCGCGCGCGATGCGATTGACTGGACCCGAGCAGATCCTCGCCCCGAATTCGGTCATGACACGTCGCGCCGCCGCCACGGCCTTTTTCGCCGGATACGCGGCCGCGGCCACCTGGGCGGGCGCGGCTCCAATTCATACCGATGTGACGGGTCTGATCGTCGAAATGGCGACCCTTTCGCCCGCCGACGGATTCCGCTTGCCGGCCTATGTCGCGCGTCCCAAGGCGAAAGGCCGTTATCCCGCCGTCATTGTCGCCTCGGAGATTTTTGGCGTCCATGACTACATCAAGGATGTTTGCCGCCGTCTGGCGAAGCTGGGCTATGTCGCGATTGCGCCGGCGTTCTTTGTGCGTGTCGCCGATCCGGCCCCGATCGGCGATATGGCCGAGGTCATGAAAATCGTTCGCGCGGCTTCCGACCCGCAGGTCATGGGCGACGTCAAGGCGGCGATCGACTATCTGTCCGCGAGTCCGGCGGTTAACCCCCAGCGGATCGCCATAACCGGATTTTGCTATGGCGGCGGCGTGACCTGGCTCGCATGCGAGTCCTTCGCCCGGATCAAGGTCGGGGTGGCCTGGTATGGGAAGATGGTCCGGCCGCCGAACACACCCGACGACGTAAAGCGACTATGGCCGATCGAGGACGTCGCCCGCCTTCATGCGCCGGTGCTCGGCCTTTATGGCGGCAAGGACGGACTGGCCGCCGGCGTCCCGGCGATGCGCCAGGCCTTGGCCGCGGCCGGGAAAGTCGACAGCGAGATCGTCGTCTATCCCGACGCCGGCCACGGGTTCCACGCGGACTACCGCGAGAGCTACAACTCGGCCGCCGCCAGCGACGGCTGGCGGCGAATGCTCGGGTTTTTCGCCCGGCACGGCGTGTCGCCGAGGGCCTGAACTACCCGCGCAATTTGTGCGTCAACTGTTCGAGGTCACGGGCCAACCGCGGATCGGCCGCGCGCAGTTCATCGATGCGTCGAACCGCGTGGAGCACGGTCGTGTGATCGCGGCCTCCGAACCGGCGGCCGATGTCCGGCAGGGACCGGGTCGTCAGTTGCTTGCATAGCCACATGGCCGCCTGCCGCGGGCGAGCGAGCGCCCGCGCCCGCCCCGGGGAAATCAGATCGGACTGTTTCAGGCCGAAGTGCTCCGACGTAGCCTTCTGAATTTCGTCGACGGTGATGCGCTTGTCGCCTGCCCGCAGGTGGGGTCGCAGAAGGGTCTGCGCCTCGTCCAGCGTCAAGGCGCCCACCCCGCCGCCCAGTCTGGCGATCAACACGTTCAAGGCGCCTTCCAATTCGCGCACGCTTTCGCCGAAGCGATCCACCAGGAAGGCCGAGACTTCCGGCCTCAGCCCGCACGTGAATCCCTGCCGAGCGCCAAGAAAGCGGGTCTTGCAGTCGATGATCCCGAGCCTCAGCGCGCGATCCGCCGGCTCGATCCCACAGGCCAGCCCGGCGGAAAGGTGCGACCTTAGGCGGGCATCCAACTCCGTCAGCGCTGACGGGGGCCGATCGGCTGAGAACACCACCCGGCGTCCGCCTTCCATCAAGGCCGCGAGGGTATGAAACAACTCCTCCTGGGTCGATTGCTTGCCGCCAATGAATTGAACATCGTCGATCAGGAGCAGGTCGGCCGAACGCAGTTCTTCCTTGAAGGCGCCCACGCGCCGCTCCATCAGGGCCTGAATAAACCCGGACACGAACCGTTCGGCGGTAAGGTAGACGACCTTTTTTCCAGGGTCGGTCTTCAAGGCCTCCCAGGCCAGGGCGTTCAACAGGTGGGTTTTGCCGAACCCGTACGGCCCGTGAAAAAGGACAGGGTTGAAATGGCCGTCGGCCCACGACGCGACCCGTCGCGCCACCGCGTTGGCGAATTCATTGGAGGCGCCGACAACAAAGGTGTCGAAGGTGAAGCGGTCCTGCAGGAACCCAACCCGGCGGCAATCGTCCTCCGTCGGGGCCGCGCGGCCCGCAGGCGCGGGCTCCTCGCGAGGGGTCTCGACAGTGGCTACCAGTTCCTGACGGGCCTTGAGGCGGATTTCCCGGCCTTCGGGATCGTTCGCGACCCATAGCTCGGAGATTCTCCGCCATGCGTAACGACGCACCCAGTCGCGCGCCACACCCGTGTGGGTAACCAGAAACACATCACCGAGCGGGCCGTCGGCCAGCGATGCGGGAGCCAGCCAGGACCCAAAGGCGTCTTCGCCGATTTCACGCTTCAGAATGTTCGCAGTCTTTGCCCACACCGTTGATTTCGAATTCAGATCGGCCATTTCGGCCCTGTTCGTGTTCATGCCCAATTCCTAAGCCCTGACAGCCTTGTTCACCCTGGCCCGACGACGCTCAAGTCGCGGACCCGCCCCATGCCTACCCGCACCCACGCGCCCCTCGGCGGCGGACCAAACGCCCCCGCTGGCTGGCGACGCTGGAGACGCCAACTGTGAAGATCGTTCGTGCAATTGATATGCGGTTAGGGGACCCAAACTAGCCGCGGATGCGGGCCCGTCAACGCCAATTTCTGGGGCCGCCAACCTGATTCGCGGTTGACTTCGGCCAAGGCTCGGAAGGGCTTTAGAAAACCGTCGTAAACTTTTTTTTAACGAATATGGCTGATCCGTTTTTGTTCGCCCACGGTCAATCCGGCCAGCGTTTCCAAAAACGTTGGCTCATTTATTTTTTCAATATTTTCAGAAATTTAGGGGAAGGCGAGGCGCTTAGGCCGTCGCCATCTTCTTCAGCTGACGATGTAAGCGTGAAACTTTGCGCGAGCCGGTGTTCCGGTGCACCACGCCCTTGCTCACAGCTCGCATGAGCTCGGATTGCGCGGTGGTGAACGCCGAACTCGCGGCGGCCGCGTCGCCCGAAGCGACGGCCTCGTCGAACTTGCGCAAAAAGGTCCGTACACGTGAACGACGCGACTTGTTGACCTCGGTGCGACGCTCGATTTTGCGGATCGCTTTTTTGGCGCCGGGGTTATTGGCCATATAATTGCAACTCTGGGATCGCGGTCTCCGCCTGAGGGAAATCCGCCGTGGAAATGGGAGGCGGCGGTATAGGGGAAGGCTCCGGCCTGGTCAATCTCAACACTGAGCCGTCGGGCGGAAACCGTGCGAGCCCTGTTCAGGGACCCTCGACGGTCAGCCCCTGGGCTCGGAGGAGAGCGGGAACGCCGTCGGGCCCGACCAGATGCCCTATGCCGACGATCACGACGTTTCGTCCCGGCTTGCGGGCCAGGCGGGTGAGCGTGCGCGCCCAGCGCTGGTTACGATTGGAAATCATTCGCGCATAGGCCCCCGGGGCCACGGCCAACAGAGAGTCGGCGACCTCGTGGTGGAGGGCGGCCACATCGCCGGTGGTCCATTCGCGAACCATTCGCGTGTAGATGTCGGGGTCCTTGGTGATTTCCAGACTGGTCTGATCCAATGACGCCGCTTGTTCGGCCGCCCCGCCGCCCGTCAGGATCGCAATCTGCTGGTCCACCGTCTCCAGCGCCATCCGGCGCGCGGTCGCCGGGGCGGCGTTCTGCACTTGAGCCTCGACACCTAGAGCCGTCCTTGCGCCAGCGCGCGCGTCGGCGGCGAGGGAAAGCGTCAGATCCGCCATCCACGGCTGCATGTGCGCCAGATCGGCCGCCGGCAACTCCAGTGATTTCGCCGCGTCATCGACGTCGGCGCGTTGTCGCGGCGTCAGCAAGTCCCAAAGCGTGCGTCCGGGGCCGAGGCGGCCGCGACTGAGGCTGGCCCGCATCACCGCCTGGTCGGTAGCGTCGCCGAGCGTGACCTCGAACCATAGGGTGTCGGCCTGGGCGAGGGCCCGCTGCAGGGCGGCGGGCTTCCAGTCCAGGCCGTCGGGCAGCATGTGGACCGAACCAAACAGCACGATCTCGCCGCGGGAGCCGTGAACGGTCCAGACAGGCGGAAGACTCCAGGCCTGCGTCCACATCAAAATCGCGGCGACAGCGGCGACCGCGGCGGACAGCCGTGGAGGATTCAAGTCTGGCATTTGGGACAAAAGAATGTTGATCGACCGCCCTGCTGCAGGCGCTGGACGACCCCCGCGCAGCGCTTGCGTGGGCACGCCTCGCCTTCGCGACCGTAGACCTGAAACGCATGTTGGAAATACCCCATGCCGCCTTCGACATTGGCGTAGTCCCGCAGAGTTGATCCTCCCGCCTCAATGGCCGCCTCGAGGACCTTGCGGATGGCGTCGGTCAGGGCCGCAACCTGGCGGCGAGGAATATCGCCTGCGCTGCCGAGCGGCGAAATCCGCGCCGCGTGCAGGGCCTCGCAGACGTAGATATTGCCAAGCCCAGCCACCAGCGTCTGATCAAGCAACAGGGTCTTGGCGCTTTGTCGGCGATCGGCGAAGACCGCTCCGAGCCAGGCGGCGGTGAAATCGGGTCCCAAAGGTTCCGGACCCATGCCGGAGAAGCGGGGGTGAGCCTCGATGCGGGCGGTTTCAATCAGATCCATGTACCCGAACCGCCGGGGGTCGAAATAGGTCAGGGTGGCGCCGCGATCGGTCTCGAATACGACGTGCGCATGTTTGGTCGCGACATGCGCGACCGGTTCGCCAGCGGGCGGCACGTCGGTGGCGAGGACCTGTATTCGTCCGCTCATGCCCAGATGAATGGTCAGGGTGTCGCCCCGATCCAGCGGCGCCAGGATGTATTTGCCGCGGCGGCCAAGCGACTCCACACGCGCTCCGGTGAGCCTCTGGACAAATCCATCGGGAAACGGAAACCGCAGATCGGGTCGTCGAGCAATCACCCGCGTCAGGCGGGCGCCAACCAGATGCGGCGCCAGGCCGCGTCGCACAGTCTCGACTTCGGGAAGCTCGGGCATGGTTGTGGCTATCCCATGAGTCGGACGCCGACACGACGGCGCCTCTGCCTCACCCTGAGAGGTCAGGCGCGAGCCATCGGTTGGCGCGCCGTCGCGGGAATCCTACGGCTGCTATAAAGGGCTGATTAATTGGATCATTATTGTTTGCTCCGATCCGCGGCGATCATCACCTAGCGCCGTCGGCCCGGTGCGCCTAATAGGCGCGTATGAGCGAACCTTCCGCCGCTTTTGGTTATCGTGACGTCGATCCGGCCGACAAGCCCGGATTGGTTCGCGGCGTGTTCGACAGCGTGGCCAGCCGCTACGACCTGATGAACGATCTGATGAGCGCGGGGGTTCATCGGCTGTGGAAAGACGCCGCCGCGGCGCGGCTGAATCCTCAGCCAGGGGAATTGATCGTCGATTGCGCCGGCGGAACTGGCGATATGTCGCGGCGCTTCCTGGATCGGGCGGCCGCGGCCCAAAAACGACGAGGCGGGCGGCCGGCGCGAGTTATGGTGGTGGACTACACTGAGCGAATGGTGCGCGCCGGTCGCGAGGGTCGCGACGCGGAGTCGGTTCTCTGGTCGGTGGGGGACGCGCAGGCGCTGCCGCTGGGCGACGCCGTGGCGGACGCCTATTGCATCTCCTTTGGCCTGCGCAATGTGACCGATATCGACCGGGCGCTGCGGGAAGCCAGGCGGGTGCTGCGGCCGGGGGGACGCTTCATCTGTCTGGAGTTTTCGCGGCCGACAACGGAGGCGCTGCGCGCCCTTTATGACGCCTATTCGTTCGAGGTCATTCCCCGGATCGGCCAATGGGTCGCGGGGGATCGCGAGTCCTACGCCTACCTCATCGAGAGCATTCGCCGCTTCCCGGATCAGGCGCGCCTCGCGGGCATGATGGGGGCGGCGGGGTTCTCCCAGGTGAGTGTCACCAATTTCAGCGGCGGCGTCTGCGCGCTGCATCACGGGTGGGCGCTCTGAGCCGATCGCCTTCGACGTTGGGCCGAATGGTCGCCGTCGGCTGGGACCTGGCGCGCGCGGATCTTCTCGCGCCGAAGGACTATGCCGCCTTGACGCCGGTCTGGTTGCGGTTGGCGGGCGTGGTCGGTCGGGCGTTTGGCGTAGGCCAAGCCAGAACCGGACGCCCTGGCGAGCGGCTGGCGCGCGTTCTGGAGCGTCACGGCCCGGTCGCGATCAAGCTGGGACAATTGCTCTCCACGCGGGCCGACGTGTTCGGCGCACAATTCGCGATGGACCTCTCCCATCTCAAGGACCGGTTGCCGGCGTTTCCCCTCGCCCAGGCGCGGGCCTCGGTCGAGGCGGCTTTGGGTCAGCCCGTGGAGACGCTGTTCGACGAGTTCGCGGAGGCCGTGGCCGCCGCTTCGCTGGCGCAGGTGCACAGGGCCAGGCTGAAGGATGGGCGCGCGGTGGCGGTGAAAGTCCTGCGGCCCGACGTCGAGCGTCTTGTCGCGCGCGATATCTCGGCGATGACCGTGGCGGCGGGATGGGTCGAACGCTGGAGTCCTGCCGCGAAACGTCTGGAGCCCCGGTCCCTGGCTCGAACGGTGGCCAGATCGCTGGAACTGGAACTGGACCTCAGGTTCGAGGCTGCCGGCGCCGACGAGTTGCGTCTGGCCATGCGGTCCGATGGCTTCATGGATGCGCCTGCCGTCGTTTGGCCCGGGGTGGCGCGCCGCGTCCTCACCTTGGAATGGGTCGACGGCGATCCGCTTTCGGATGACGCGACATTGCGCCGGCCGGGCCTGGATGGGCCGCGCCTGGCGACCAGCCTCATTCGCGCATTTCTGTCCCAGGCATTGGAGCACGGCGTCTTCCATGCCGATTTGCACGAGGGGAACCTGTTCATTGACGCTGACGGCCGTCCGATCGCGGTCGATTTCGGCATCGTTGGCCGGCTGGGCGCGTCCGAGCGCCGGTATCTGGCGGAGATCCTCTGGGGCTTCATCCGTCGTGACTACGCTCGCGTCGCCGATGTCCATTTCGACGCCGGCTATGTGTCGGCTGATCACGACCGGGCGGCGTTCGCCCAGGCGTTGCGCGCCGTCGGCGAACCGATCTTCGGCCGAACGGCGTCGGATGTCTCGATGAGCCGTCTGCTGACTCAACTGTTCGAGGTCACCGCCTTGTTCGACATGCGCCTGCGCCCGGAATTGGTCCTGCTGCAAAAGACCATGCTCACCGTGGAAGGCGTCGCGCGCCGCGTGGATCCCGCGCTGGACATCTGGGCGGCCGCCGAACCCGTCGTCCGGCGGTGGATCACGCGCGAGATGTCGCCCACATCGCGCCTGCGCGAACTTGGCGATGAAGTCACCGCGGCCCTGCGTAGGATAGGGCGCGATCCGCCCCCGGCCGTGCAAACCCCGCCTGGGGCCACCTTCCGACTTGATCCTGTGAGTCTGGTGTTGGGGGCTCTCGCGGCGGCCACGGTGTTCGCCGCGGCCGCTCTGACGCGCTAGGCGCGGTGGCCCGGGCCCACCCCGACCCTAGCTTTGATCGGAGCCGCCGCCGCCGCGGTCGGCGCTCGAACTCGAGCGCTTGGATTCGCGATCCTTTTGCTGCGCCCAATAGGCGGCGCCGTCCCGAGGCTTGAACATCGTGCGCGGCGCGCCCGTCTTGCTGACCACCGCGAACACGTTTTTCGCCGGGTCGTACATCAAACGATCGCCGTTCGCCCGGTCGATGGATTCAACATCGCTTGGCGGGTTTTCGATGAAGGCATGGACCTTTGTCACATATTCGGTCTCGCTCTTGGCGCCAAAATCGCCCCCGTTCTTGGAGAACTGATAGGCGGCGTTCTCCTCGGCCGTATGCTTACGATTGGGCGCCCACATGGGCTTGCCGTTCACCTGCGGTATGGGAAGGTCTCGCGGGTCCCGCCCCGCGGCCGGCGCGCCGCCTTGCGCGGCGCCATCCGCCGTCGCCACCTGCGGAGCGGCGCCTGACGACCCGGCGCTTACCGCCGACGGCTTGCCGCCGCACCCCGCCAACGCCACGACGACGACCGCCACCCCCATGAAATGAGCTCGATATCTCATGATTGACTCCCTGAACGGGCGGCCCTCTCCGCCACGGAACAAAAATAGAACGATTTGTTCGCTTTGTCCATAGCGCCGTCCGGTCTAAGAGCGGGACGCCATGCATTGGAGCGCACCTGGGTGACCGAAAAACGCGTCCTGTTGATTGTGGGCGGCGGAATCGCGGCCTACAAAAGCCTCGAACTCACCCGGCTGTTGCGCAAGATCGGGATCGCCGTGAGGCCTGTTTTGACCGCGGGCGGCGCCCAGTTCGTCACGCCCTTGTCGCTGGCGGCATTGGCTCAGGACAAGGTTCGCGAAGACCTGTTTTCCCTGGGCGATGAAGCCGAGATGGGACATATTCAGCTTTCGAGAGACGCTGATCTTATCGTTGTCGCCCCGGCGACCGCCGATCTCATGGCCAAGGCGGCGAATGGATTGGCCGACGACCTGGCCTCGACGCTCCTGCTGGCCACCGATGCGCCGGTCCTGATGGCCCCGGCGATGAATGTGAGGATGTGGCTGCATCCGGCGACCCGGCGAAATGTCGCCGCCTTGCGCGCCGACGGCGTCGCCTTCGTCGGTCCTGACGAGGGGGCGATGGCGTGCGGCGAGACCGGGCCAGGACGAATGGCCGAGCCAGAAGCGATCCTTGACGCCATCGTCGGCGAATTGGATCGCGTAGCGCCCAGCCGACGACCGCTGGCGGGACGCCACGTCCTTGTGACGGCCGGCCCGACCGCCGAACCCTTGGATCCTGTCCGGGTCCTGACCAACAGATCAAGTGGCAAACAGGGCTACGCCATCGCCGCGGCCCTGGCGGATCTGGGCGCGGAGGTAACCTTGGTGACTGGCCCCACCGCCCTGGCGACACCGCCGTCGGTCAGGCGGGTTGACGTCGAGACCGCGCGGCAGATGCAAGCCGCTTGTCTGGCGGCCCTGCCGGCCGACGCCGCGGTCTGTGTCGCCGCCGTCTCGGATTGGCGACCGGCGACGGAGTGTTCCTCCAAGATGAAAAAGGGTCGGGGCGGTGCGCCCACCATCGACCTTGTCGAGAACCCCGACATCCTGGCCGCGCTATCGGCGCCCGGACCCGCACGGCCGCGGCTGGTTGTCGGTTTCGCGGCCGAGACGGATGACCTGGACGCCAACGCCCAGGCTAAGCTCGAACGCAAAGGCTGTGACTGGATCGTCGCCAACAGTGTCGCCGGCGGCGCGGTCATGGGCGCCGATGACAATACGGTGCGCGTCGTCGACGCCGCTGGCGTCGAGGCCTGGCCGACCTGCGACAAGGCCGAGGTCGCGAGGCGGCTGGCGTCACGCATCGCCCTGGCCCTGAACGGTGGGGCGGCCGCGTGAGTGTCTCGGTGCGTATTCAGCGCCTCGAACATGGAATGGACCTGCCATTGCCCGCCTATGAGTCCGCGGGCGCCGCCGGCATGGACCTGCGAGCGGCCAACCCGGAGGACGAGCCGATCAGCCTTCCGCCCGGCGATCGCTGCGCCGCTCCGACCGGGGTCGCCATCGCATTGCCGCCCGGGTTCGAAGCTCAGGTGCGGCCTCGATCAGGGTTCGCATTGAAGCAGGGTGTGACCACCTTGAACTCACCGGGGACGATCGACGCCGACTATCGGGGCGAGATCAAGGTCATCCTGATCAACCATAGCCGAGAGGTGGTCACGATCCGGCGCGGGGACCGCATCGCCCAGCTGGTTATCGCCTCGGTTACGCGGGCCGAATGGGCGCCCGTGGAGTCACTGGACGAGACCGAACGCGGCGCCGGGGGCTTTGGGTCGACCGGCGGACGCTAAATCGCGGCCCGATCAGTCGGACCCGCCGCGAAAACCCAGGACATCCATCATGTCGTAGAGCCCGGGCGGGCGGGCGGCGACCCATACGCCGGCTTCGATCGCGCCCCTGGCGAACATGGCTCGGCTGCGCGCGGAGTGCTGCAGAGTGATGACCTCATCGTCGGCCGCGAACATGACGCTGTGCTCGCCGACCACGTCGCCGCCGCGGAGGGAGGCGAACCCGATGGCGCCGGCGGGGCGTGGTCCCGTCAGGCCGTGCCGACCCTGGATCGCCGCGTCTGAAAGACCGTGGCCGCGTCCCCGGGCGGCGGCCTCCCCGAGCATCAAGGCCGTGCCGGACGGCGCATCGACCTTGCGTCGATGGTGTGTCTCGACGATCTCGATGTCCCAGATGTCGGGACCGAGCCGACGCGCGGCCTGTTCGACCAGCCCGGCAAGCACGTTTACGCCGATCGCATAGTTGCCCGACTTCACGATCGCGATGCGGTTCGCGGCTTGTGCCACCTCGGCGTCTTCTTCGACGGTCAGACCGGTTGCGCCGATCACCAGCCTCAGATCGCCGCCGCGCCGCGCCGCTTCGCGCGCCAGCGCGGCCGTGGCCGGTCCGGTCGAAAAATCGATGACGAGTGAGGCCTGTTCAAGCGCCGCTGTCATCGCGGTCAGCTTCAGACCGCCGGCGTCGTCTCCCACGGCGTCGGGCCGATCGAACGCGGCGACCACGTCCACACCGGGCCGCTCGCGCGCCGCGCCCAGCACAGCCTGACCCATCCGACCCAGCGCGCCGCCGACGGCAATCCTGAGTTTATCGCCCATTTCGTCAGCCGCTCCACGTGACGCCCCTCCCTGGCGCGACCATCGACAATCGGTCAAGTCATCCGCCGCCGATGGAACGCAAGCGCCCCCAAAATGCAGGGTTGGCGCGCGGTACATGGCAGTGGCAAATCTAACGGCAGGATCGCGTTGATGATTTGAGATCGATTCAAATGAAGATCGGTGTGATCAACTGTCGCGCTGGGCGATTGTCTGGGCTATCAGTTTGCGTCGCTCTGGGGGCCGTCGCATGTCGCGCCGGTGAGGCGGGGCAGGCTGGCACAAAGGGGAGTCGCCATGAGCGAAGATATGAGCGTCGACAAGAAAAAGACGTTCACCGATCAAGAAGCCCTGGACTTTCATAGGTTTCCGACCCCGGGCAAGGTGGCGCTACAGGCGACAAAGCCCATGGCGACGCAACGAGATCTTTCGCTCGCCTATTCGCCCGGCGTCGCCGTGCCGGTACTGGCGATCGCGGATGATCCGAGCCTTGCCTATGAATATACGTCCAAGGGCAACCTCGTCGCCGTTATCTCGAACGGCACCGCGATCCTGGGCCTAGGCAATCGTGGCGCGCTGGCGTCGAAGCCGGTGATGGAAGGCAAGTCGGTCCTGTTCAAGCGTTTCGCCGACGTCGACTCGGTTGACGTGGAAATCTCCAGCCAGGACGCCGACGAAATCATCACCGTCGTCAAGAATATCGGCATTACTTACGGGGGCATCAACCTTGAGGACATCAAGAGCCCGGAGTGCTTCCAGATCGAGACCGAGCTTCAGGAGCTCCTCGATATCCCGGTGTTCCACGACGATCAGCACGGCACCGCGATCATCTCTTCGGCTGGGCTCATCAACGCCTGTGAAATCACCGGGCGTAAGCTCGAAGACGTCAAGATGGTGCTCTGTGGTTCCGGCGCCGCGGGGATTTCGTCCATAGAACTCGCCAAGGCGATGGGCGTGCGGCCCGAAAACTGCATCGCCGTGGACAGTGGCGGCGTCATCTACAAGGGCCGCGAAAAAGGCATGAACCAGTGGAAGTCGGCGCTTGCGGTCGACACCGACAAGCGGACCTTGGCCGACGCGGTCAAGGGCGCCGACGTGTTCCTCGGCCTGTCGGCCAAGGGCCTGCTCACGCAGGAGATGGTCAAGACCATGGCCGATCGGCCGATCATCTTCGCGATGGCCAATCCCGACCCCGAAATCACGCCCGAGGAAGTGCTGGCCGTGCGCCCTGACGCGATCGTCGCCACCGGCCGCTCGGACTATCCCAACCAAGTCAACAACGTGCTCGGCTTCCCCTACATATTCCGGGGCGCCCTAGACGTCCGCGCTAGCCGCGTGAACCTTGAGATGAAGATCGCCTGCGCCAAGGCCCTGGCCGCGCTGGCGCGCGAGGACGTGCCGGACGAAGTCGCCGCCGCCTACCAGGGGGTGAAGCTGAAGTTCGGTCCGCAATACATCATACCGACGCCGTTCGATCCGCGCCTCATTCACTCGATTCCGCCGTTCGTGGCGCAAGCGGCCATGGACACCGGTGTGGCGCGCAAGCCAATCGAAGACATGGCCGCCTACCGCAACAGCCTGGCGCGCCGCCTCGATCCGGCCGCCGGCTTCGTTCAGAAAATTTCGGCCGCGCTTCAGTCGGCTCCGCCCAAGCGGATCGTATTCGCCGAGGGTGAGGAGCCTTCGGTGATCCGCGCCGCCGCGGCCTTCCAAACCCAGGGATTTGGCAAGGCTATCCTGGTTGGGCGCGAGGACCTGGTCCGCGAGAACATGGCGCTGGCCGGCATCGACAGCGCCACCACCGATCTGGAGATCGTCAATGCGCGGGTCTCCACCCACAACGATGAATCGGTCGAATATCTCTACAGCCGCCTGCAGCGCTCCGGGCATTTGAAGCGTGACGTACAGCGCATGATCAACCAGGATCGCAATGCGTTCGGAGCCTGTCTGGTGGCGCTCGGCTATGCCGACGGCATGGTGACCGGCGTGACCCGCAACTTCAGCCAGGCCCTGGAGGAGGTCCTCGATGTGATCGACCCGGCGCCCGGCGGCCGCGTCATGGGCATGTCGATCGTTCTCGCCAAGGGTCACACGCTGTTCATCGCCGACACGAACGTGACCGAGATGCCGGACGCCGACGACCTGGTCGAGATCGCCATTGAGGCGGCGGCGACGGTGCGTGCGCTCGGCTACCCGCCGCGCCTGGCCTTCACCTCCTACTCGTCGTTTGGCAACCCGCTGGGCGAACGCGCGGAAAAGGTTCGGGACGCGGTTTCCATGCTGGACGACATGGATGATCTCGGCTTCGAATACGAAGGCGAGATGCCGCCTGATCTGGCGCTCGATCCGGCCCTGCGCAGCAACTATCCGTTCATGCGCCTGACCGACGCGGCGAACATCCTGATCATGCCCGCGATCCACTCCGCGTCGATCTCGACCAAACTGCTGCAGACGCTGGGCGCGGCCACCGTGGTCGGTCCGATCCTGGTGGGTCTGGCCAAGCCGGTTCAGATCTGTCCGCTCGGCGCCTCGGTGACGACGATCCTGATGATGGCGCAGATGGCCGCCTACAGCGAAGCGCGCGCGGAGTAGCGCCTTCGCGCGATTGACGTCGGGTGACACTTTGTCATGCGGGGTCGAGGCGCTAAAGGCGTCCCGACTCCGCCCGCCGGGCTGTGAACGCAAGGATCTTGAAAGCAATGAAACTGAATTCGTCGATATCCGCCGTGGTTACCGGCGGCGCCTCGGGCCTGGGCGAAGCCACGGCCCGAGCCTTGGCAGCGCATGGCGTCAAGGTGGCTATTTTTGATATGAACGAAGCCAAGGGCGAAGCCGTCGCCAAGGAATTGGGCGGCGTTTTCTGCAAATGCAATGTGACGTCGGACGAGGAAGTCGACGCCGCGTTCGCCAAGGCCCGCGCGGCCATCGGCCAGGAGCGGATCCTGATCAATTGCGCCGGCACCGGCAACGCCGCCAAGACCGCGGGTCGCGACCGGACGACGGGCGAAATCAAGCATTTCCCGCTCGCCGCCTTCAACATGATCATTCAGATCAACCTCGTCGGCACCTTCCGCTGCATCGCCAAGAGCGCCGCGGGCATGCTGACCCTCGACGCGCTCGAGGACGGTGAGCGTGGGGCGATCGTCAACACCGCCTCCGTGGCGGCCGAGGATGGTCAGATGGGCCAGGCCGCCTATTCGGCGTCCAAGGGCGGCGTGGTCGGCATGACCCTGCCGATCGCTCGCGATCTCGCCAGCGAAGGCATCCGGGTCAACACGATCCTGCCGGGTATCTTCAACACCCCGCTGATGGCCGGCGCCCCGCCCCAGGTGAAGGAAGGCCTCTCCGCTTCGGTGCCCTTCCCCAAGCGTCTTGGCAACGCCGAGGAATATGCTCAGCTCGCGCTGACGATGGTCACCAATGGCTATTTCAACGGCGAGGACGTTCGCCTGGATGGCGCCATCCGCATGGCGCCCAGGTAGACCTGGCCACGGGGTTTCCGTCCGAAACGACGGGAACCCCGGATCGCGGCCCGATCAGCTCTTGGGTCGTTGAATCTTCGGACCGAGGTTGGCGATCACTTCCCGTGCGTCCAGCCCCTTGGGATCGCCCGCCGGCTTGGCCCCATGGTGCATGACGATGTCCGCCGACGCCTCGAACTGCTCAACCGTCTGAATGTCAAAGTCGCCGCGCCATGGGCCGTAGGGACCAAAGTGGCGCCAGCCAAATCCCGCGCCATAGAAGCTCCAGTACGGTCGGAAGTATCCCCACCGGTAGCCTGGACCGTAGAACGGGTCTGGCTCGACCCAGGTATCGGTTTTGGCGGAGGTGTGGCGATCGGCGGTTTCGAACCAATCGAAGCCCTGGGCGATGGTGATCTCGGCCGCGCGATAGAGCAGGTAGGATTCGACCGTCTCTCGCGACGTCAGCGAATTGCCTTTGAACGTCACGCGATAGTGGTCGGAGTCCAGCTTCTGGTCCGAAAAGCCACCGGACACCTTGGCCGTGCTCGATAGCGGCTGATAGGGGGTCGCGGTTTCGCACGCCGTCAGAACCAGAGCCGCGCCCAGCAGAGCGCCCATGACTTTGAGCCGTTGTCGCATCGCGTCAGAATTCCAATCTCATTGATCGCCCGTACGCCGTCGTTCGCGCACTCAAGCCTAGCACGCGGCTTTTTGCGAATTGTTTCAAAATGGCGGCAATCCGGCTGGCCCGCGTCAGACGCCGCCGATGTTCAGCGCCACCATCACCGCCTTGATCAATGACCCGAACAGCAGGACAGCTGTCGCCAGCGCCTGAATGCCGAAGCCCGTGCTGCGGGCGTTGGCGGCCTTGGCGTAACCGGTCATGTAGAGATAGCGCCCTATGATCCACACGACGCCCACGCCGGCGGCGACCATGTCGCTCCAAAGCGCGGAGAACAGCCAAAGCGAAGGCAGGAAGAGCGGCAGCCACTCAAGCGTGTTGGCCTGGATCCGCACCAGCCGCTCGAAGTCGTCATTTCCGGTCATGGCCGGAGCGGCCACGCCGTATTTCGACCGACCCTGCCCGACGCGCAGTCCCATATAGAAATAGAGCAGCAAGGCCAGCAGCGTAACGATCGCCACGAAACTGTGTGATTGCATGATAAATTCCCTCCCAGGGCATGTTGTGATCCAGTGTGCCACGCCGGTCAGGTGTTGGAAAGCGGTCGAGCCGAAGCCGGCTGAGCCGGCGGCGCACGGGGGGGCCTGACGATCGCGATCGTAGGGGTGTCCCTGGTTCTGGTGTGCTTTGTCGGCGCGGCCATCTTTGTCGCGCCGCGCGCCGCGCGCGCCTTCCTCGCGCGCGCACGGGTCGATCCGCTGGGCGTCCGGGGCTACGCCGAGGCATTTGGTCAGGCGCTGCTGCGGATCGACGATAGCGGATTTGAACTGCTCGGCGGCGAGTCGGCGATGCGGGCCTGCGTCGAGGCGTTGGGCGGCGGCGAAGGGTCGGCGGGCTGGGCGATCGACCAGTTAAGGGTGGCGGACCCCAAGGTCGGGCCGGCGTTGCAGAGTCTGCTGGAGGACGGCGTCCCCTTCGATCTGCGCATCGCCGCGGCCGCCGGCGTTGTGCGGGCCACCGGACGCGCCGCGGGCGCCCTCGCGCTGGTGGGCCTCTCGCGTGAATCCGATCTGGCGACCGTGGCGCGGCGTGACACCGGCCGGCTGGCCGATTTTCTCAACGCCCATCCCTATCCGGCGTTTCTGACCGATGGCGAGGGGCGGCCGACGGTGGTCAATCGCGCCTGGCTCGAGGCCGCGGGCGCCAGTTCGCTGGAAGACGCTCACGCCCGCGGCGTCACCTTCGATCATGGCGCGATCCTGCTCGCGCGCGAGGCTTTGGCGACCGGCGCGCCACGCGAGAGCCTGCGGTGGATCGGCACATCGGAGACCCGCCGCGCGCTCCGCATCGGGGCCGCGCCCCTGAGGGGCGGAGGGGCGTCGGTTCTGGCATGGGACGTGACCCAGGCGGCCAGCGCCGCCGACGTTGTCGCCAAGCAAGGCGCCGCCCTGAACCTCATTCTCGATCGCACGGCCGACGCCGTCGCGGTTTTCAGTCACGATCAGCGTCTGACCTATCACAACAACGCCTTCGCACGCCTGTGGGACTTCGAGCCCGCCTGGCTGGCCGAAGGCCCCACCCACGGCGCCGTGCTCGATCGCTTACGTCAGACCCGGCGGCTTCCCGAGATCGCCGACTTCTCGAAATTCCGCGCGTCCGAACTTGCCAGACACGAACGTGTCGACCCGGCGCCGGAGGTCATCTGGCGCGTATCCGGCGACCGGACCCTGCGCGTTCTCAGTCTGCCTCATCCCGACGGCGGCCTGATCCGTCTGTTTTCCGACATCACCCCCGAGGTGCGGCTGCAAAGCCAATGGAACCACCTGATTCAGGTCCGTCAGGCGACGCTGGACAAGCTGACCGACGCCGTCGCCGTGTTCGGCGCGGACGCGCGCCTGCGGTTGCACAACGAAGCCTTCCAGAGACTTTGGTCAATTCGATCGACGACTCTGGGCGGTGAGGCGGCGTTCGACGACATCGCCGCCGCGTGCCTGGGCAAACTCGCCGATGCGACCTTCTGGAACGACCTGAAGGCGCGGATCGCCGATCCCGATCCCGGCCTGCGCGCGCCGGTCCAGGGCGAGGTCGTTCTGGGCGACGGCCGCAGCCTTTCCTGGCAGTCGCGCCCATTGCCCGACGGCGCGACGCTGGTGAGCTTCGCCGACGTCACCGACGCGCGGCGCGTGGAAGCGGCGCTGCGCGACCGCGAGGCGGCCCTGGCCGCGGCCGAGCAGCTGAAGCGGGACTTCGTCGCCAGCGTCTCCTATGAGCTGCGCACGCCGCTCACGACCATTCTGGGGTACGCGGAACTGCTGATGAGTGGGGCGGAGGCTCTGCCCGCGCCAATACGCGACCGCCTGTTTTCCGTGCGGGCGGCGTCGGGCGATCTCGCCCGGACCGTGGAGGACATCCTTGCCTTCGCCGAGATCGATGCGGGCGAACTGACCCTCAATCGCGGCCGGCTAAACGTGGCCGACCTGGCCTCCGACGCCAAGGCTCGCTGGGACGCTCGCGCCGAGTCCGGTGGGGTCACGATCACGGTCGCGCGCGGCGGAGGGGCCGCGCGCGTCGACAAGGCGCGCATGGCGCGCGCGCTCGATCACCTGATCAGCCACGCGCTTCGGACCACGCCGGCTGGGGGCGAGGTGAAACTGGCGATCCGCAGGGTCGCCAGCGAAATCCGGCTGGACGTCGCGAACACCGGGCGAGGCGTGCCCTATGATCTGCAGTCGCGCATCTTTGATCGGTTCGATCCGGATGGCGCGCCGGGCGGCGCCGCCGGCCTCGCCCTGGTCAAGGCCATTGTCGAGTTGCACGGCGGGCGCATCGAATTCGAAAGCCGACCGGGTTCGGGAGCGCTGTTTTCCTGCTACCTGCCGGTCGGCGAGGACGGTATCGCCTGACGGGACTAAAGCCTGACCCGCCTCGCCTCTTTTGGGTTCACGGGTTCGCCTTCGGTCCAACCACCGCCGCCGCCGCCGCCGCCTTGGTCTGGGCCTGAACCAGGATCACGAAATCGTTGAAACAGGCCCGGCTGGTGGTCGCGATCTCCCAGGGTCCGACGTGTCCGAGCGTTTGCGGCGCCAGTTCCGGGGCTTCTGGGCGCCACTGAGGGTCGCCTGAAGCTCGCCAATAGAGCCAGCGGCGGAAGGGCACGCCCCGCTGTTTCGGCCCGGCGCCCTCCTGGTAGAGCTTGCAGCCAATGGAATCCCCCGTCGAAATGATCGCCTTGGCTTCGCACCAGTCCGGGGCGGATTCGACGCGCTCGCCCAGAACCTCGCGCGTCGGATGACGGCCGGCGCAGGAGGCGTGCATGGAAGGATGCCGTTCGAGATATCCTTCCAGGCGTTCGTAGTCCTCGTCGGTCGACACCACCAGCACGTAGAGGTTGCGCAGGCTGCGCAGGTCATCGGCGTTGGTGACCGGCGCGACCTGCCAGAGGGCCGACCAGGAATCGCTGGCGCCCAGGCCAAGCGCGCGACCGTTCTGAGAGAAGTCGAATTTCGGCAGGGTCACGCTCTGGCTGGTTCCAAGCGACACGCTGGCCTGGCCGGCGCCCAGGAAGATCTCGGCCGGAACGAAATCGTGATCCGAGATCGCCGCCGACAGATTGCGGATCACCTGGGCCTCCCGGATGCGCGAGACGTCGTTGACCATCTGCAGCGTGTTTATCCGCGCCTGTGTCGCCGCGCAGGCGGTCAGCAGGCCGGAGATCGCCAGGATCAACCCGATTTTGGTAACAGGCATGAGGTCCCCTCCGGCGGCCAGCCTAAGGGGTGCGCCCGCTGTCGTCCACCTGCCCAGTGGCGCCTCGCGCGGCCCTCAGCGGGCGGCGTCACCGGCGATCTGCTTGAGCGCGGCCGCCAGCTCATCCACCGCCTCGGGTGTCGTCGCCCAGGAACACATGAAGCGCACCGAGCCATCGATGAAGCGGTAGACGAACCAGCCCGCGCCGCGCAGCCGAGTCAGGGTTTCCTCGTCCATACGCACGAAGACCGCATTGGACTCCACCGGGTGGGTGATGGGAAAGGGCATTACCTGCGCCAATCGCTGGGCCATGGCGTTGGCGTGTCCGGCGCGCCTCGACCATGCGCCGCCCTCCAGCATACCGATCCAGGGCGCGGCCAGAAACCGCGCTTTCGACGTCAGCTGACCGCCATGCTTGAGCCGCGCGCCGAAGCGGCGTCCGAGCGCCCGGTCGATCAGAACGACAGCTTCGGTCGGCGTTGAGCCGGCCTTGGTTCCCCCGACGATGGCGACATCGACGCCCAACCGCGCGATGGACTTGGGATCGAATCCGCCCGCCGCGGCGTTGGCCAGGCGCGCGCCGTCGAGATGGATTTTCAGCCCGCGCGTCTTCGCCGCGCCCGCCAACGCGGCGAGGGCCGTTTCGGCGTAGCGCGCGCCGTACTCGGTGGTTTGCGTGACCGAAAGCGCGGCCGCCGACTGGTGATGCGAACTGTCCTCGGTCTGGAGCGCCGCCGCCAGGGCCGCCGCTTCGATGCGCCCCGACTCTCCGGCCAGTCCGATGATTCCGAGACCCGATCCAAAGAACCCAGGCGCGCCGGTCTCGTCGGTGGCCACATGGCTGTCGGCGTGGGCCAGCACCGCCTCGTGCGGCGCGGCCAGGGCGGCCAGCGACAATGCGTTCGCGGCGGTGCCGCTGGCGGCGAACCAGACCTCGGCGTCGACGTCCAGCAGCGTCCGGATCAGATCGGCGGCGCGGCTGCTGACGCCGTCGGCGCCGTAGCCCGCTTCGAAGCCGCCGTTGAAACGCGTCAGCGCGTCCAGGGCCTCGGGCATGGCGCCGGCGACGTTGTCGGACGCAAAGTCGTATCGGGCCAAGGCCTCAGTTCGCGCTTTCGGCGGTGTGCAGGTGGGCGTCCTCGCGCCGCACCTTCAGGGTGAACAGGACGCCGATAACCGCGCCCTTGATCCTGGGCAGGATCAGCAGCGTAAATCCGATCAGGGGAATGAGCACGGCCGCGAGCACCACGCCGACCGGCGCGGTCAGAATGAAGGAAAACAGCAGCAGGGGCGCCACAACCAGGTGGCCGACCAACAGGATGGTGAAATAGGCCGGCCCATCGTCGGATGGGTATTGATGCAGGTCCAGGCCGCAGGTCCCGCACTCATGATAGACTTTCAAATAGCGATAGAAGAGCGGGGCCTTTCCGCACTTGGGGCAGCGGAGGCGCAGACCTCGGCCGATCGCCGTCAGCATGCCAGGTTCGCGAGAAGGGGTCATGGGAGCATATGACGCCTCGCGGCCCGTTAAGGAAGGGGCGAAAACGGCCCTGGGCGATCTGGACAGCCGATCGCGGCGGTGGTCTGGTTGCGAAAACGGAGGAAACATCATGGCGACACCCGCCGATATCGCGACCGCTGGGGCTGGCGAACTGGCCGCACTGTTGGCGCGACGAGAGCTCAGCGCTGTCGAGGCCTGTGACGCGGCGATCGGGCGAATCGAGGCCCGCGACGGCCCCATCAACGCGGTGGTGGTCCGAGACTTCGATCGCGCGCGCGCCGCCGCCAAGGCCGCGGATCAGGCGATCGCCCGAGGCGAGTCCGCGCCCCTGCTGGGCGTGCCCATCACCGTCAAGGAAGCTTTCAACGTCGCCGGCCTGCCAACGACCTGGGGCTTTGAAATGTTCAAGGATTTCGTCGCTCCGGAAGACGCGGTGGTGGTCAAGCGCCTCAAGGCGGCCGGGGCCATCATTCTGGGCAAGACCAATGTGCCGCCGGGCCTGGCCGACTGGCAGAGCGACAATCCCGTCTATGGACGCACCAACCACCCGCTGGACCCGGCCAGGGTTCCAGGCGGTTCGTCCGGCGGCAGCGCGGCGGCGCTGGCGGCGGGGATGACACATCTGGAGTTCGGCTCCGATATCGGCGGGTCGATCCGTGTGCCCTCGGCGTTCTGCGGGGTTTTCGGTCATAAGCCCAGCTACGAGCTCGTTCCTGGCCGTGGCCACGCTCCCCCCGGCGTGGACGGCGCCAGCATCGCGCTCGGCGTGGTCGGGCCGATGGCGCGCAACGTTGAAGACCTGATCCTCGCGCTCGATATCACCGCCGGTCCCGCGGACGAGGAGGCGGTGGGATACCGATTGGACCTGCCGGCGCCGCGCCGCACGCGGCTTGAGGATTTCCGGGTGCTGGTGATCGAGTCCCACCCCAACGCCAGCGTCGACCGGGAGATCGCCGCCGCCCTGCGGCGCCTGGCGTCGAACCTGGAGACCGCCGGCGCCCGCGTGGCCTACGAGAGCAACCTTTTGCCCAATCTCGCCGAGGCCCACGACCTCTACGACCGCATGCTGTGGACCGCGATGTCCCTTGGCGGGCCGGCGCCGGACGGCCTGATGAACGCCCACGAATGGATCATCGCGGAGAGCCAGCAACTGGCGGTGCGTCGCCAGTGGGGCCGCCTGTTCGAGAGCTTCGATGTTGTCCTCGCCCCGACCTTTGGCGTCGCGGCCTTTGAGCATAAGGGCGGCGACTTCAATGGCCGCACTCACGTGATCAACGGCGAGACGACGCCCTACGCCGCCCAGCTCGCCTGGCCGGGCATGGCCACCCTGGCCAACCTGCCGGCGACGGCGGTTCCGATCGGCCAGACCCGCGCGGGCCTGCCGATCGGCGCGCAGATTATCGGCCCCTATCTGGAGGACCGCACGACCCTGGAATTCGCGCGGTTGATCGGGGGCCTGTGAGTCAGATCTCGCCGACGCCACCTGACCGGTACGACTACATCATTGTCGGTGGCGGATCGGCGGGCTGCGTGCTCGCCAACCGTCTCTCGGCCGATCCCCGCAATCGTGTGTTGCTGCTCGAGGCGGGCGGCGACGACAACTGGATCTGGTTCCACATTCCCGTTGGCTACCTTTTCGCCATCGGCAATCCTCGGGCCGACTGGATGTATCGAACCAAGGCGGTCCCCGGTCTCGGCGGCCGCGATCTGGCGTATGCGCGCGGCAAGGTGATCGGCGGCTGCTCGGCGATCAACGCCATGATCTACATGCGCGGCCAGGCGCGCGACTACGACGGCTGGCGCCAGCTTGGCCTGACCGGCTGGGGGTGGGATGATCTGCTGCCGCTGTTCATGGCGCAGGAGGACCACATCGCCCCGCCGGGCCCGACTCACCGCTCGGGCGGCGAATGGCGGGTGGAACCGCCGCGCATGCGCTGGACCGTGCTGGACGCGTTCGCCCGCGCGGCGGAGATGGCGGGGATTCCACCGGTCGCCGACTTCAACGGCGGCGATAACTTCGGGGTCGGCTATTTTCATGTGAACCAGAAGCGCGGCCGCCGCTGGAGCGCCGCGCGCGGGTTTCTCAAGCCGGCGATGGGCCGCGCGAACCTGCGTGTGCAAACCCGCGCCATGGTCTCCAAGGTGATGATCGAACAGGGCCGCGCCGCCGGCGTGGCCTGGAGCGTTGGCGGCCGACCGTTCACGGCGCGCGCAGATGGCGCCGTGATCCTGGCGGCCGGCGCGGTCGGTACGCCCGCCATCCTGGAGCGATCGAGTGTGGGCGATGGCGACCGTCTGGCCCGGCTCGGGGTGGAGGTCATCCGCCATGCGCCCGGCGTCGGCGAAAACCTGCAGGATCACCTGCAGATCCGGCCCTACTACCGCGTCAGCGGCGTGCCGACCCTGAATTCCCTCTACGGCTCGGTGTGGCGCCGCCCGCTGATGGCCCTCGACTACGCGGCGCGGCGGCGCGGTCCGATGACCATGGCGCCCTCGCAGATGGGGGCCTTCGCCCGCTCCTCGCCGGAGCACGAAAGCCCCAATCTCCAGTTCCACGTCCAGCCCTTGTCGCTGGATCGGTTCGGCGAGCCGCTGCACCCCTTCGACGCCATCACGATCAGCGTCTGCAACCTGCGGCCCACCAGCCGAGGGTCGGTCCACGCTGTCTCCACCGATCCGAACGCGGCGCCGGCGATCCAGCCCAACTATCTCTCAACCATCGAGGATGAACGCGTCGCCGTGGAGTCCCTGCGCCTGACCCGCCGGATCGTCGATCAGGCCCCGCTGCGCCAATACCATCCGATCGAGGTCGCGCCGGGCGAGGCCGCTCAGGGCGACGCCGATATCCTGGCCGCCGCCCGCGCGCTCGGCACGACCATCTTCCACCCGGTCGGCACCGCCAAGATGGGCCTCGCCTCCGATCCCATGGCCGTGGTTGACGAGCGTCTGCGCGTGTTCGGCCTCGAGGGCCTGCGCGTCGCCGACGCCTCGATCATGCCGCGCATTACGTCGGGCAACACCAACTCCCCGACGATGGTCATCGCGGAAAAGGCCGCGCGGATGATTTTGGAGGACGCGAGGGGATAGAGCGGGGGCGGGCCGTGGTCGGCCTAAAGCGTCTGTCCGTCGTCGACGGTGAACACCGTGCCCGTCACCGCGCGCGAGGCGTCCGAGGCGAGGTAGAGCGCCATGGCGTCAAGGTCTTCCTCGACCATCAGGCGGCGGCGGGGGAAGGTGGAGATCTGCTTGAGGCCGCCCTCCTCGTGGAACCACTCGGTGTTGAGTTCGGTCTCCACATAGCCCGGGCACATCACGTTCACATTGATGCCGCGGTTGGCCCACTCGCGCGCGAGCGACTTGCCCATCATCAGGACCGCGGCCTTGGAGGTGCAATAGGCGGCCAGGCCCGGCAGCACCTTCTGCGCTCCGATCGAGGAGATCAGGATCACCCGGCCCTTGCCGGTGTCCTTCGAGCCGGCCGCCATCATCCGCCGCGCGCCCTCGCGGGCGGTGAGGAAGACGCCGGTGGTGTTGATCGCCATCATCTCGGTCCAGTCTTCGACCGTGATCTCGTGGGCCAGGGCGCGATTGTTCATGCCCGCGTTGGCGAACACTGTGTCGATCACACCCAGCGCCGCCTGGGCGGAATCGTACCCCGCGATGATCGAGGCCTCGTTGGTCACGTCCATCTCCACGGCGTGGGCGACGCCTCCGGCGGCCGTGATCTCCGAAGCGAGGCTCTGGAGCCGGTCGACCCGCCGCGCCGCCAGAGCGACTTTCGCGCCAGACTTGGAAAGAATCCGCGCGAACCGCGCGCCCAGACCCGACGAAGCGCCGGTGATCAGGGCGACGCGGCCGGAGAGGTCGAAGGAGTGGGTCATGGCGGTCTCGATCAGGGGTTGGGGCGAATGGCTTAACGGGAGTTGGTCGGGTGCAGCGACGTTATTCGGGCGGGGCGCCGCGGATCGCGGCGATGTTGGCGGCGTAGGCGTCGCGGCCGCCTTTGAACACCGCCGACCCGGCGACAAGGGCGTCGGCGCCGGCGCCGATCAGGCGCCCGGCCGTCTTGGGCGTGACGCCGCCATCGACCTGGACGCGAATGGTCCGCGAGCCCGCCATCTCGCGCACCGCTCGTACGCGTCCGGTGGCCTCGGGGATGAAGGTCTGGCCGCCGAAGCCCGGGTTCACCGACATGATCAGCACCATGTCGACCAGGGTGATGACGCTCTCCAGCGCCGAGATCGGCGTTCCGGGGTTCAGCGTCACCCCGACCTGTTTGCCGAGCGCGCGGATGGTCTGCAGTGTGCGGTGTATGTGCGGTCCCGACTCCACATGCGCCGTGATCACGTCGGCGCCGGCCTCGGCGAAGGCTTCCAGATAGGGGTCCGTCGGGGTGATCATCAGGTGCACGTCGATCACCTTGTCGGTCCAGGGCCGCAGGGCCTTCACCACGTCCGGGCCGATGGTGATGTTGGGGACGAAGTGACCGTCCATCACGTCCACATGGATCCAGTCGGCGCCGGCGTTCGCCACATCGCGCACCTCCTCGCCCAGGCGCGCGAAGTCGGCGGCCAGGATCGAAGGACAGATCACCAGGGAATTAGCGGTCACGCACGCTCCTTTTTGGGCCGGCCGGACGCATCCTCTCTTGCAAAACCCCTTCGGGATCAAGACTGAGGGGCCGCGCGCCGGTCCAGGGGCGTGGAGCGATAGAAAGTCAGAGATGACCGACAAGAGGCTGATGCGGGTGCTGAGCGGCGAGCGGATGGATCCGCCGCCCCTGTGGATCATGCGTCAGGCCGGCCGCTACCTGCCCGAATATTGGGAGGTGCGCGGCAAGGCCAAGGACTTCCTGGACTTCTGCTACACCCCGGATCTGGCGTTCGAAGCCGCGATGCAGCCCCTTCGCCGTTTCGACCTCGACGCGGCGATCGTGTTCTCCGACATTCTGGTCCTGCCCGACGCGCTCGGCCGCAAGGTGTGGTTCGTGCAGGGCGAGGGCCCACGGCTGGAACCCTTGCTCGACCAGGAGATCTGGGATTTCGGCGACCCCGATCGGGTGGTCGGCCATCTCGCGCCCGTTTACGAGACGCTGTCACGCCTGCGCGCCAGCCTTGATCCAAAGGTGTCCCTGATCGGTTTCGCCGGCGCGCCATGGACCGTCGCCACCTACATGCTCCAGGGTCAGGGGGGCGACAAGGACCGCTGCCGCCTGGCCGCCTATCGCCGCCCCGCCGACGTCGACGCCCTGCTGGCGGCCCTCGTCGAGGCCACCGCGCGCCACCTCGCCGCCCAGGTCGACGCCGGCGCCGATTGCCTGCAGATCTTCGAAAGCTGGTCCGAGGGCCTGCCCGAGCCCCTGTTCGAGCGGATGATCCTGAACCCCACCAAGGCGCTGATGGCCCGGCTGCGCGCGCTGGGCGTCACCGCCCCGGTCATCGGCTTTCCCCGGGGCGCCGGTCCGCACATCGGCCGCTACGCCCGCGAGACGGGGATCACCGCCCTCGGCGTCGACACCCAGACCCCCGCCGCCTTCGCCCGCGCTCAGGCGCCGGCGGGCATGCCGCTGCAAGGCAATCTTGATCCGCAGGCTCTGATCGCCGGCGGCGCGGCGCTGGAGACCGAGGCGCGCGCCGTGATCGAAGCGTTCAAGGGCTCGCCGCACATCCTCAACCTGGGTCACGGGATCACGCCGCAGTGCCCGATCGCGCACGTCGAGGCTCTGGTGAGGCTGGTGAAGGGGTAATCAGCCGCGTCTTGGATAGTGTCAAAAATGTGTCCCAGAGGGCCCGTTTGGGTTCAGATCCACCGTTAATCACCGTAAATACGGTGGCTGAAATGTGGCGCGCTCTGGTCGCGACGCCATTCGCGAGAGCGCCGGTCGCGGTGGCCACGCCCCGCATCCGACTGAGCGGCGTCGGGCGACGGACGTGAGGAGGCGAGGTCGCCGACACCATAGTCGAATTATTGCAATTTGACAAGTTCCGCGGGCTCCAGTTCCGCCGAGACCGCTTGGCGCGTTCGAAGGTCGATATGAACATCTCGCAACGCGTCCTACACTCCGGGCATCAGGAAAACGCCAAGGGTCGCTTTGCGGGCAATCTGACCCGATCGCCGCCTATCCAGGGCCAAAGAAGATGCGCCAGTTCGGCAAGATCGACATCCCGCAGGAAGTCTTCATCGCGGCGCTTCGGCGCCCGTTTTGGATTTTCGCTGGAAAGCGTGAAGACCGTCGATCAGCCCGTCAACGATGGTCGCGATGCCGCACTCCAATCCGTGATCACCGATTGGTCGTTGCCCTCAAGCGACGTTATCACGGCGACCGCATTGTCCGGGACCCGATAGCGGCGCTATTCGAGTTTAAGCGACCTGACCCGCAAGCGACCGTCCTCGACCACCGTCAGCGCCTCGCGCAGCGCGTCACCCCGCGCGGAGACAATCGCGACTAGCCGTTGGGCTCGATCCTCAATCAGCGCGGTGGTGGGCGCCAGGATGACGATACCCGGAACCGAATGCTGATCCCGCAAGGCGATCTCGCCAAAATCATAGTCGGCTGTCACGATCACGCGGTCCTCGCGCGCGGCGATAGCCGAAATCTCCAAGTCGGACGCTCGATGATCGGAATCAACAGCGTAGCGAACGTCGTGTCCTGCGTCCCTCAACACCTCGACGAAGAGGCGGTGGCAGCACTCATCCACGAGAAAACGCACGGCCGTCTAGGCGGTAATCAGGCCTTCATGAGCGATAAAATCCGCCGCATAGGCGAGCGCGGCTTTTACATCCTCGGACGTCAGGCGCGGGTAGCCGTCGATGATGTCCGCAATTGAGCAGCCGGTGGCCGCCTCGCGGAGGATCAGGTCGACGGGAATGCGGGTCCCACGGATAACCGGCTTGCCCATCATCACGGCGGGGTCGCGCTCAATGCGGTCGTGGGTCATGACTTGAGGTTATCACGGTTGGGCGTTCGGGAAAACGTCGCTATGGTTGAGCGGACTTCAAACCGGCGGGTCTAATCCGCGTCCATCTTCAGCGCGGCGATGAAGGCTTCCTGCGGGATGTCGACCTTGCCGAACTGGCGCATCTTCTTCTTGCCCTCCTTCTGCTTGTCCAACAGCTTGCGCTTGCGGGACGCATCGCCGCCGTAGCATTTGGCGGTGACGTCCTTGCGCAGGGCGCGGACGGTTTCGCGGGCGATGATCTTGCCGCCGATGGCGGCCTGGATCGGGATGACGAAGAGGTGGGGCGGGATCAGCTCCTTCATCTTTTCCACCATGCCCCGGCCGCGCATCTCGGCGCGGTTGCGGTGCACCAGCATGGAGAGGGCGTCCACCGGCTCGGCGTTGACCAGGATCGACATCTTTACGAGGTCGCCCACGCGGTATTCCTCGATGGCGTAGTCGAAGCTGGCGTAGCCCTTGGAGATGCTCTTCAGGCGATCATAGAAGTCGAACACCACCTCGTTCAGCGGCAGGTCGTAGACCACCATGGCGCGGGTTCCGACATAGCTCAGCTCCTTCTGCTCGCCGCGGCGATCCTGGCAGAGCTTGATCACGGCGCCCAGGTACTCGTCGGGGGTGAAGATGGTGGCGCGGATCCACGGCTCGGCGATCGAGGCGATGCGCACCACGTCGGGCATGTCGGCCGGATTGTGCAGGTCGATCAGCGTGCCGTCGGTCAGGGTGATCTTGTAGATCACGCTGGGCGCGGTGGCGATCAGGTCGAGATTGAACTCGCGGGTCAGGCGCTCCTGGACGATCTCCAGGTGCAGCAGCCCAAGGAACCCGCAGCGGAAACCGAAGCCCAGGGCGGCGCTCGTTTCCATCTCATAGGTGAAGCTGGCGTCGTTGAGGCGCAGGCGGCCGACCGCGGCGCGCAGGTCCTCGAAATTGGCCGCGTCGACGGGAAAGAGACCGCAGAAGACCACCGGCTGCACCGGCTTGAACCCGGCCAGGGGCGTGGCGGTCTGGCGCCGCTCCTCGGTGATGGTTTCGCCGACGGCCGCGTCGGCCACTTCCTTGATCTGGGCGGTGATGAAGCCGATTTCGCCGGGGCCGAGCTCGGCGACGTCGACGGCCTTGGGCTGGAACACGCCGATCTTGTCGATCTTGTAGGTGGCGCCGGTCTGCATCATGCGCACCTGACTGCCGGCCTTGAGCACGCCGTCGAACACCCGCACCAGCACCACGACGCCGAGGTAGGCGTCGTACCAGGCGTCGACCAGCAGGGCCTTCAGCGGCGCCGCGCGATCCCCCTTGGGCGCGGGGAGGCGCGTGACGATGGCTTCGAGCACATCCTCGATGCCGATGCCGGATTTTGCCGAACATTCCACCGCGCCGGTGGCGTCCAGGCCGATCACGTCCTCGATTTGCTGGCGCACGCGGTCGGGTTCGGCGGCGGGCAGGTCGATCTTGTTGAGGACGGGGACGATCTCGTGGTTGTTCTCGATGGCCTGATAGACGTTGGCCAGGGTCTGGGCCTCGACGCCCTGACTCGCGTCGACCACCAGGATCGAGCCTTCGCAGGCGGCGAGAGAGCGGCTGACCTCATAGGCGAAGTCAACGTGGCCCGGGGTGTCCATCAGGTTGAGCACATAGGTCTCGCCGTCATGGGCCTTGTAGTTGAGGCGCACGGTCTGGGCCTTGATGGTGATGCCGCGCTCGCGCTCGATCTCCATGGAGTCGAGCACCTGTTCCTTCATCTCGCGCGCGGTGAGGCCGCCGGTGAACTGTATCAGCCGGTCGGAGAGGGTGGATTTGCCGTGGTCGATATGGGCCACGATGGAAAAATTGCGGATTCGCTCTAGCGGGGTCGTCATGGCGGCGCCCTCTAGCACGGTTCGGCGGCGGCGCGGCAATTCAGCCAGCGTTAAGCTTCCCGTCACTATGATCGCCGCCCTGACTGAACCACGCGCTTTCGGGGGGCGCTTCCCAGGGAGTTCCACCATGGACCGCCGACACCTATTGCTCGCCACCTTGATCGCCGGCCTCGCCACCGCGCCCGCCTTCGGGGCGCTGGCGCAGGCGCGGCCAGAGGACAACGCCGCCACGGCCACAGCCACGTCCCCGGCTCCGCAGCCAGCGCCCACCTATGGCGAGGACGAAATCGTCCACCGCGTTTCGGATTTCATGGGCGTCACGGCCCAGGCCGCCGCGACGGTGGTGGAAAAGACCTTCAAGGAACAGGGTCGTCCCACAGGCTACATCACCGGCGAGGAAGGCTCGGCGGCCTTCGTCGGCGGCGTGCGCTACGGCAAGGGTGTGCTGCGCATGAAGGGCAAGCCCGACGTTACGGTCTACTGGCGCGGCCCCTCGGTCGGTTTCGACATCGGCGGCAACGGCAGCCGGGTGTTCGTCCTGTGCTACAACCTGCAGTATCCCGACGCGATCTATCGCCGTTTTCCCGGCGTCGACGGTTCAGCCTATTTCGTCGGCGGCTTAGGGGTGAACTATCAGAAGGCCGATGACATTACGCTCGCCCCCATCCGCGCGGGCCTCGGCCTGAGGCTCGGCGCCAATATCGGCTATCTGGCCTACAGCCGCTCAAGCCACATCTTCCCGTTCTGACGGTCGCGCCTTCTCCGGGTTGAGCGTGGTGTTGGGGTGAGGGGGCGCCCGCCGTCTATTGTCTCGACATCGCCTGGACGGCCTCGGCGCCGAGGATGGCCTGCGCCATGGCGTGGGAGATCGGCGGCAGGTTGAATTCGACGCGGCGGATGACGCCCGGATAGACGAACGGCGGCGCGTAGTCGGGCGAGACGGGGCGCTGGCTGCGGCCGAAGTCCATGCCCAGGCTCGAAACGATGAACAGCATCCGCCGCACCTTTCCCTCGCCGACGTTCTGGCCGTCGATCGAGAGACGGATCAGGCCGGTTCCGTCACTTTGCCGTTCCAGGTCGAAGCCGAGGCGCCGCGCGCCGGGGGGCACGGGCAGGCTGGACCGCACCACGGTGTGGTGGTGGAACTCGTTGTAGTCGAACACCAGGTATCCGTTCTGGATGTAGAGGACGTAGCCGCTGTTGAGGCTGCCGCGTGACACAAGGGCGCCGTCGCCGCCGGCCGGATGGTCCGCCTCCACCACCGCCGTCCAGCCGCGCGCGGCCCCCGGGCAGGCGTCGGAGACGATGTGCGAGAGCGGCGGATAATAGACGAAGCGGTCGCGCATGGTTGGCATGCCGGGGCGGCGCGAGGCGCCGAACAATTGGAAGATGCCCCGGTCATCCAGGGGCAGGGCGCCGTGGGTGTCCGCTTCGGTCCACCACGCCTCGACCATGGCCTTGAGCTTGTCCGGGTGTTCGGCGGCGAGATCGCGGGCTTCGGAGAAGTCGCGATCAAGGTGATAGAGCTCCCATTTGTCGGCGTCGAACGGCGTTCCGTTCTCGTGGTGGGTGACGGCTTTCCAACCCTCGTCCCATATCCCGCGATGCCCCAGCATTTCGAAATACTGCCGGGACCGCGCCACCGGCGCGTCCGGCGCGGTGAAAGTGGGCACGAGGCTGGCCCCGTGGATTGGCATCTGTTCGACGCCGGCCACCTTGTCGGGCATCGTCACGCCGACCGCTTCCAGGATCGTCGGCGCGATATCGATGGCGTGACAGAACTGGCCGCGAACGGCGCCCGGATCCTTCACGGCGTTGGGAAAGCGGATGATCAGGGGATCGCGCACGCCGCCGCCGTGGGTGTTCTGCTTGTACCACTTCAGCGGCGTATTGCCGGCCTGGGCCCAACCCCAGGGGATGTTGCAGTGGCTGTCGGGCCCGCCGATGTCGTCCAGCCGGGCGATCGCCGCGTCGAGATCCTCGGGCAACATGTTGAAGAACCGCATCTCGTCGAACGTGCCCAGCGGCCCGCCCTCCTGGCTTGCGCCATTGTCGGAGACCAGCAGGAACAGGGTGTTGTCGAAGCGATCCAGGCTCTTGAGGAAGGCGACCAGACGGCCGATCTGGGCGTCGGTATGGTCGAGCATCGCCGCATAGGCTTCCTGCAGGCGGGCGGCGAAACGGCGCTCGTTGTCGGTCAGCTCTGACCAGGGTTTGACGCCCGGGTTGTGCGGGGCCAGCGCCGTCTCCGGCGGAACGATTCCCATCGCCTTTTGCCGCGCGAACCAGGCCTCGCGGGCCACGTCCCATCCCTCGTCGAACCGGCCGCGGTACTTCTCCAGATAGGCGCGGGGCGCCTGGTGCGGCGCGTGCATGGCGCCAAAGGCGAGATAGAGGAAGAACGGCCGCTCGGGCGTCAGCGAGGCCTGATCGCGGACCCAGCTCATCGACCGGTCCACCAGGTCCTCGGAAACGTGGTAGCCCTCCTCCGGTGTGCGCGGCTGGTCGACGAAGTGATTGTCGTGGGTGAGCTCGGGGTGGAACTGGTCGGTCTCGCCCTGGAGAAAGCCGTAGAATCCGTCGAACCCCTTGCGCAGCGGCCAGTTCTGGAAGGGACCGGAGGCCGTCGCCTCGGCCATGGGCGCCAGATGCCACTTGCCCACGGCGTAGGTGGCGAAGCCCTTGTCGCGCAGCACCTCGGCGATCGTCGCCGCCGCCGGGGAGACCGACCCGCGCATGTTGGGAAAGCCGGTGTCGAAATTCGAGATCGCCCGCACCCCCACCGCGTGATGGTTGCGGCCCGTGAGCAGGCAGGCCCGCGAGGATGAGCAGAGCGCGGTGGTGTGAAAGCCGCTGTAGCGAAGCCCCTCGGCCGCCAGGGCGTCGATGTTCGGCGTCTCGATGGTCGAGCCGTAGCAGCCCAGGTGCGCGAAGCCGGTGTCGTCGAGCACCACCAGGACCACGTTGGGCGCCCCCTTGGGCGCGCGATTGTCGGGCCAGTGCGGCGTCGATTCAGGGACAGTCCTGCCGATCACACCGGGAAAATTCGGTTCGGCCGGGTGCTTCAATGACATGGGGAGTCTCGCGGGCTGGGGCAGGTATTGGCACGTACTATGCTGATATTTTGGGTCGCGTCGAGCCGTCGAATCGCCGGGAGGGCCACGGGCGCCGCAAGGTCATGCTTTCCCTGGCGCGAAAGGCGGGTATCCTGGAAAAAACACTCCGCATTCCTGGTGAGGCGACGCAATGGACTTCGATTTTTCCGACGACCAGAAATTCCTGCAGACCGAGGCGCGCAAATTCCTCGAAGGCCGCTGCCCGGTGTCGGTGGTGCGCAAGGTGCTCAACGATCCGGCCAAGACCCACGACGCCGACCTCTGGAATGCCGTGGCCGAACAGGGCTGGCTGGGCGCGGCGATTCCCGAAGCCCATGGCGGCCTGGGTCTCGGGCGTCTTGAGCTCTGCGTCATCGCCGAGGAACTGGGTCGCTCGCTGGCCCCTATCCCCTTCGCCTCGACCGTCTATTTCGTCGCCGAGGCGATCATGATGGCCGGGTCCGAGGCGCAGAAGGCCCAATGGCTGCCGAAGATCGCGTCCGGCGACGTGATCGGCTGTTTCGCCACGGTCGAGCGTCCAGGCCCCCTGACCGACGCGCAGATTTCAGCCTCGGTGAACGGCGGCAAGCTCTCCGGCGCGAAGCTGCCGGTGACCGACGGCGATATCGCCACCCTCGCCGTCGTTCTGGCCAAGGAAGCCGGCCGCATGGGCCTCTACCTGGTCGACCTGACCGCCGGCGGCGTGACGCGGGAAAATGTCTCGACGATCGATCCCACCCGCAGCGTCGCCAAGCTGACCTTCTCGGGCGCCAACGCCGATCGCCTGGGCGACGCCGGCGAAGGCATGGCCCTGGCCGACGCGGTGCTCAATCGCGCGGCGGTTCTGCTGGCTTTCGAACAGGTCGGCGGCGCCGACCGCGCCCTGGAGCTGGCCCGCGACTACGCCCTGGAGCGCTACGCCTTTGGCCGGCCGATCGGGTCTTATCAGGCGATCAAGCACAAGCTGGCCGACGCCTATATCAAAAACCAGCTGGCGCGATCGAACGCCTATTACGGGGCCTGGGCGCTGGACGTCGACGCGCCCGAACTGCCGGTGGCCGCCGCCGCCGCGCGCGTCTCGGCGTGCGAGGCCTATTGGTACGCTTCCAAGGAAAGCATCCAGACCCACGGCGGCATGGGCTTCACCTGGGAGGTGGACTGCCACCTTTATTACCGCCGCGCGCATCAGCTCGGCCTGGTCGCCGGCGGCGCCAAGGCCTGGAAAGAGCGCCTGGTCACCCAACTCGAACGCCGCAACGCGGCCTGATCGAAACGCTCGGAGAGGACACGCGACATGGATTTCAACGATACCCCCGAGGAAGCCGCCTATCGCGCCCAGGTGCGCGCCTGGCTGGCGGCCAACGCCCCCGGCGGCGTGCAGGGCGACGACGAGGACCCCAACAACATGGCCGCCGCCAAGGCCTGGCAGGCCAAGAAGGCGGACGCGGGCTACGCCTGCATCACCTGGCGCAAGGACTGGGGCGGCCCGGGCGGCGCGCCCTGGCAGTCGGTGATTTTCGCCCAGGAAGAGGCCGATATCCCGACGCCGGGCAATCCCTTCTCGATCGGGCTGGGCATGTGCGTGCCGACCATCATGACCAGCGGCAACGAGGCCGACAAGGTCCGCTTCGTGAAGCCGGCCATGCGCGGCGAGGAGATCTGGTGCCAGCTGTTCAGCGAGCCGTCCGGCGGCTCCGACGTGGCGGCCGCGCGCACCCGCGCCGTGCGCGACGGCGATGAATGGGTGATCAATGGCCAGAAGGTCTGGACCAGCGGCGCCCACTATTCGGATTTCGGCCTGCTCCTGGCCCGCACCGATCCCGACGTGCCCAAGCACAAGGGCCTCACAATGTACTGGATCGATATGCACGATCCGGCGGTGGAGTGCCGTCCGATTCACCAGATGAGCGGCGCCTCGAACTTCAACGAGGTCTACTTCACCAATCTGCGGATCAAGGATTCGCAGCGGGTGGGGCCGGTCGGCGATGGCTGGAAGGTCAGCCTGGTGACGCTGATGAACGAGCGGATGTCGATCGGCGGCGGCGGCGGCGGCGACTATCGCCCGGTGATGAAGCTGGCGCAGGAACTCTCGACCCTGGTCGGCCCGGCGGTGAAGGACGCGGCCCTGCGCGAGAAGATCGCCGAATGGTTCGTCCAGGCCGAGGGGCTGAAATACACCCGTTTCCGCGCCCAGACGGCCCTGTCGCGCGGGCAGGTGCCCGGCCCCGAGAATTCCATCGGCAAGGTGGTCGGGGCGACGCTGATGCAGGACATGGCCCAGGCGGCCATGGATATGGAAGACCAGTTCGGCATCATCAACGATCCCAAGCACGCGCCCCTGGCGGCGGCCTTCCAGGCCGCGGTGATGGGCGCGCCGGGCATGCGGATCGCCGGCGGCACCGACGAGATCCTGCGCAACATCATCGCCGAGCGGGTCCTCGGGCTGCCCGGCGACGTGCGGCTGGATAAGGACGTGGCGTTCAAGGACATCCCGTCGGGGAGGTAGGTCAGAGTTGCGGGCGTGACCTACGAAGACTTCAACGCCTTTTGCGGCAGCCTGCCGGCGACGACCTATGTGATGCAGTGGGGCGGCTCGCACGTCTGGAAGGTGGGGGGCAAGGTGTTCGCCATCGGCGGCTGGCGCGAGGATGGCATGGGGGTGACGTTCAAGGTCAGCCCCATTGCCTATGAAATACTCCGCGATCAGCAGGGCCTGCGTCCGGCGCCGTACCTCGCCTCGCGCGGGATGAAGTGGATCCAGCACTACGGCGAACCTGGTCTCGGCGACGATGATCTCAAGGGCTATCTGGTCCAATCCCACGCCATCGTGGCCGCCGGCCTCAGCCGCAAGGCTCGGGTAGCGCTGGGCCTGTGATGGCGCGGCTCTTGCACCGATCGGCGGTTTGCCCTTCCATGCCGGCCCAGTGTGAGACCATCGCCGGGGAGGGCGACCACCCATGAGGACACCGGCCAAGGCGGCCCGCAAGATCACCGCCCAGGAGGCCGCCGCCTTGGTGAAATCGGGCATGTGGCTCGACTACGGCGGCAGCTTCGGCCAGCCTGACGTGTTCGATCGGGCCCTGGCGGAGCGGGTGAACGATTTAACGGATGTGAAGATCCGTAACTGCTTCACATTGGCGCCCCGCGCGGTGATCGCGGCCGACCCGACAGGGGCGCGGTTCCAGGTCTTCAACTGGCACTTCAGCCCCTATGACAGGGCCATGGCCGACGCCGGGCTGACCCACTACATCCCGCTCAATCTTGGCGAGACGCCCGACTACTACCGCCGCTTAATCGATCCGCCCGACATCGTCATCATCAAGGGGCGCCCGCCGGACGCCGACGGCTGGGTCAATTTCGGCCCGACCAGCGTCTGGGTTCGCGCCCTGGTCGAGCGCGCCAAGGTGCTGATCGTCGAGGTCACGCGCGGCTTTCCCCATGTCTTTCCCCAGACCAATGGGGCGCATCTCAGCGAGATCGACTACCTGATCGAGGGCGACGACGCTCCGGCCTTTATCATGTCCCGCCCGACCCCCACGGACATCGACCGCGCGGTCGCCCGGCGGATCGCCGAGGACGTTCGGGACGGCGATTGCCTGCAGATCGGCGTCGGCGGCATGCCCGACATCGTCTGCGGCCTGATCGCCGAGCAAGGGGTCAAGGACCTGGGCGTTCACACCGAACTGCTGACCGACGGGGTCATCGATCTCTACAAGGCCGGACTGGTCACCGGCGCGCGAAAGCAGATCGATGTGGGCAAGGTCGTCTTTACCTTCGCCGTCGGCAGCAAGGGGCTCTACGACACCCTGGCCGACAATCCCGACATGCATTGCGCCCCGGTGGAGTACACGAACCTGCCGGAGGTCATCCAACGCAACGACAATGTCGTGTCGATCAACAGCACCACGCAGATCGACCTGCAGGGGCAGTGCGCCTCGGAATCCGACGGTCATCGCCACATCAGCGGAACGGGCGGTCAGCTGCAGTTCGTGCGGGGCGCCTACGCCTCCAAGGGCGGCCGGTCGTTCATCTGCCTGCCCTCGACCTATGAGCGTCACGGCGTGCGCAAAAGCCGTGTCGTCCTGGACCTAACCCAGGGCAACATGGTCACCACGCCCAGGTCCGACGTCATGTACGTCGCCACCGAATACGGGATGGTCAATCTGAAAGGTAAATCCGTCGCCGAACGGGCGCGGGCCCTGATCGGATTGGCGCACCCCGACTATCGAGACGACCTGGATCGTCAGGCGCGCGAGGCCGGCTACATTCCGCGGTTCATGCCCGTCGGCGGCGGGTGACGACTTTGCCGCGGAGGGGGTGCGGGACGCTCTGAACCACAGAGACACGAAGACACAGAGTTAGGGAGTGTCGGGAAATGGGGCCACGCCACCTATCCGCGATGCTGATTTGCGCGCGAAGCGCGCGATAGCTTGGGCGAGCTTTCTTCGCAGCTTCTCCGAGCCGCCGCCACGATCTCTGTGTCTTCGTGTCTCTGGGGTTCAAAGGGTTTTCTCAGCCCCTCAGGATCGCCAAGCCGCCCCTCCGGGAAACGCGAACTCAGCCATGCTTTCAGGCTTCATCTCGACGCTGAAACCGGGCTGGGCCGGCGCCAGATAGCGGCCTCGCTCCACGCGGATCGGATCGACGAAATGCTCGTGCAGATGGGCGGCGTGCTCGATCATGCGGCCGGCGTCGCCGGAACGGACGCAGGCGGCGTCGAAGAAGCTGAGGTGCTGCACATATTCACATAGGCCGACGCCGCCCGCGTGGGGGCACACGGGCGTCTCGAACGCCGCCGCCAGCAGCAGCACGGCGAGGACCTCATTCACCCCGCCCAGGCGGCAGGCGTCGATCTGAACCACATCGATCGCGCCAGCCTGCAGGAACTGCTTGAACATCACCCGGTTATGGCAATGTTCGCCGGTCGCCACGCGCACGGGCGCCACCGCCGCGCGGATGCGGCCGTGGCCCAGAATGTCGTCCGGACTGGTCGGCTCCTCGATCCAGTAGAGGTTGAACCTTTTCAACGCGTCGACCCAGGCGATCGCCTCATCCACGTCCCATACCTGGTTGGCGTCGGTCATCAGCAACCTGTCGGGGCCCAGGATGTCGCGCAGGAGGCCGGCGCGGCGGATGTCGTCGGCGAGATTGCCGCCCACCTTCATCTTGACGCCGGTCCAGCCGGCCGCGACGGCGGCGCCGGCGAGGTCGCGGATCTTATCGTCGTCGTAGCCGAGCCAGCCGGCCGAGGTGGTGTAGGCGGCGTGGCCGCCCTGTTCGAGCCCGGCGATCCGCGCCGCCTTGCCGGCCTGTCTTGACCTGAGGATGTCGAGCGCGCGATCGGGCGGCAAGGCGTCGCCGATGTGGCGGAAGTCGATCGCCGAGACGATCTGTTCGGGCGCCATGTCGGCGAGATAGCGCCAGAGCGGCTTGCCCGCGCGCTTGGCCAGGGCGTCCCATACCGCATTGACAAGGGCCGCGGCGGCCATGTGGATGATGCCCTTTTCAGGGCCAAGCCAGCGCACCTGGGTGTCGCCGACCAGATCGCGCCAGAAACCGCGCAGGTCGTTCTCGATCCCGTCGAGGCCGCGTCCGGCAAGTTTCGGCGCCAGGGCCTCGATCGCCCGGACCACCAGATCGGTGCCGCGCCCCAGGGTGAAGGCCAGGCCATGGCCGCTCAGGCCGGGATCGGTCGTCTCGATCACGCAATAGGCGGCGGAGTAGTCCGGGTCGGGATTCATGGCGTCCGATCCGTCGAGGAACCGCGAGGTTGGGAAGCGGATGTCATGGGTTTGGATGGCGGTAATGGCGATGGTCATGGCGTGTTCCCGGCTCGGTCGGCGCCTCGGCGCGCGCCAACCGCTTGTAAAGTCGGCAAACCGCGCGAATAAATCAACGCGTGAGCGTCGATGCGCATCATCATCTCTGGCGGCTCGATCGCGGCGACTACGACTGGCTGACGCCTGAGCTAGGCCCGCTGCACCGGGATTTCGGGCCGGACGAACTGGCGGCGCTGATGCGCGCGGAGGGCGTCGACGGCGGCGTGGTCGTGCAGGCGGCCGAGACCGAGGCCGAGACGCTCTATCTCCTCGAACTCGCCGAACGAACGCGGACAATTCTGGGGGTGGTCGGCTGGGTGGATTTCGCCAGCGCCGACGCCCCGCGCGCGATCGCAAGGCTGGCGCGATTTCGAAAGCTCAAGGGCTTGCGGCCGATGCTGCAGGATCTGGACGATGACGATTTCATCCTGCGCCTGGCCTCGATGAACGCGCTGAGCGCGATGATGGATCACGGCCTGCGGCTCGACGCCCTGATCCGGCCAAGGCATCTAAGACGACTGATCGAAGTGCGACGCCACCTGCCGGATCTGCCGATCGTTATCGATCATGCCGCCAAGCCCGACATCGCCGGCGCGCAGTGGGAGCCCTGGGCGAGCGATTTGCGCGCGATCGCATGGGATGGCGTGACCTGCTGCAAGCTGAGCGGCCTGGTCACCGAGGCCGGCGAGGATTGGACGGCGCCGCGACTTGAGCCCTATGCGCGCCTCTTGATCGAAGCCTTCGGTCCCGATCGGCTGATGTGGGGCAGTGACTGGCCCGTGCTCAATCTGGCGGCCGACTACGCCTCCTGGCTCGACGCGACGAGTCAGTTGCTGCACGGGCTGACCCTGTCGGATCGCGGCAAGATCATGGGCGGCTCGGCCCGACGGTTTTATGGTCTCGACTGACCGGCCAGGCGGCCTGACGGCTTTGGTAAGGGGGGAACACGATATGGATCGATTGCGGGGCAAGACGGCGCTGGTGACGGCGGCCGGGGCGGGGATCGGCCGCGCGACGGCCTTGGCGTTCCTCGCGCAGGGCGCTCGGGTTCTGGCCACCGACGTCGACCTGCCCGCCCTGGCGAGTCTGAAGGCCGAGGCGCCGGCGATCGATACCGCCGCGCTGGACGTTCGCTCGCATGAGGCGGTTGGCGCCCTCTTCGCCGACGGATTCGCGCCGGACATTCTCTTCAACTGCGCCGGCTTCGTGCATCACGGCACGATCCTCGACTGCTCGCCCGAGGATTGGGCGTTCAGCTTCGACCTAAACGTCACCTCGATGTACCGCGTCATCCGGGCGGGCTTGCCAGGCATGATCGCCCGCGGCGGCGGTTCGATCATCAATATGTCGTCCGCGGCTTCGAGTCTGAAGGCGGCGGCCAACCGCTGCGTCTACGCCGCAACAAAGGCGGCGGTAGTCGGCCTGACCAAGTCGGTGGCCCAGGACTTTATCGGCCAGGGCGTTCGCTGCAACGCCATCTGCCCGGGCACCGTCGCCTCGCCGTCTCTGGAAGGACGGATCGCCGCCTTCGACGACCCCGTCGCCGCCCGCGCCGCCTTTGTCGCCCGACAACCCATGGGCCGCCTCGGCCGTCCCGAGGAGATCGCCGCCCTGGCGGTTTATCTGGCCTCCGACGAATCCGCCTTCACCACCGGAACCGCCAGCGTGATCGACGGCGGATGGACCAACTGACCATGACTCTGACCTATGATCTCTTCTGGTCCTTCCGCTCGCCCTATTCCTACATGATCACCCCGCGCCTGGTTGCGCTCGAGCGCGACTATGACGTGCGCGGCGTGATCCGGCCCGTCTATCCCCTGGCGGTGCGCACGCCGGAGTTCTTCGAGACGCGCGATCCGCTGTGGTTTCCGTACCTGATGATGGACGTCTATCGCGAGGCGGCGTTTCTGGGCCTGCCATTCCGCTGGCCGATGCCCGATCCGGTGAAGATGGATTTCGCCACCCGAACCTATCCCAAGGAGCAACCCCATATTCATCGCCTGACCCGGATGGGCGTCGCCGCGGCCGAACGCGGCAAGGGCCTCGACTATCTCCACGCCGTCAGCCACACGCTGTGGAGCGGCACGGTCGACAACTGGCACGAAGGCGACCATCTGGACCGCGCCGCGGAACTCGCCGGGCTGGACCCGGCCGAGCTCTCCGCCGCCGCCGACACCGAGGCCGATCGCCTGCACGCGGTGATCGAGGAAAGCCAGGCCGCCCAGCGCGCCGCCGGTCACTGGGGCGTGCCGATGATCGCCTTCAACGGCGAACCCTTCTTCGGCCAGGACCGGTTCGATCAGTTCAAGTGGCGGCTGGAACAGCAGGGGCTGAAGCGGCGCGGTGTCTGACTTGAGCGGGCCCTACCAGTTAGCAACGAAAGGCTCATTGCGGCTTTTCGCCATGATCTCCAAGTGTACGGCGACGGCATTGGCGCAGGATATACTTCGACAAACGGAAGCGCTCACTCACCCAGCCATTATCGATCGGGATATCGGTCAGTGGAACCATGCGCTCAGGCGCGAACGTCATGAGGATCAAAAGCCGGACGTTAAGACGCCCGGGAATGCAGGTGGATCAATCAAATTCTAAGCGCGCATAGGTAGAAAAATGCGTTGAAGGACTAAATATGAATAAGTCGGCAAAATCTTCGGTGGCATTTATACAAAACAATTTTTTGGATGTGTTGTTTATTCGCGCTTGGCAGTTGTGGTTCTTTGCGCCTATATTTGAACTTGAACAATATCCGTATAAAATATTGGGATTTTCACAAGGTTTGTCGGTTTCAATTGTGTTGATGGTGATTTTCGCCTGGGCTCTTGGCTTTTTTGCAATTCATGTAAGATCAAGGAATCGTTGGTCCTTTCAACGTGTTCGGAATGCACCGGCAAACGCGTTCGGCGTATGGTCCACGCTTCCAGTCGGAGGTCGAAATCCACCGCGACTTACCAGGGCCGTCGTCATGTCGTTGAGCCAGGAAGCCTCTCGGGCATGGGTGTGGATTGGCCGATTGGTCCAAGTCGCCGCGGGCGCATGTTTGTTGATTCTGGTTCTTGGTCTCCACCACCAAATGCTGCCCGCACAATTGTTGTCGACGGTTTTCGTCGCCTGGTCTCGGGGCGACGTCCTCTGGCTCGTGTTAGCTGTGGCGGTTGGCAGGGTCTTGCGAGAGTGGGCGGTTCAAAGCCGAAAGCGGCTTGAGGCTGGGCCTTAGTGCTCGCGTTCGGAAACCTTTCCGTGTGTTCGTTGCGATGAAACACTCGCTAAATGAAGGTTTTCAGCGGGTTCGCTACGCGGATTTCCTGGCATGGGGCCGGCAGGGTGACGAAATCGCCGTCCCGGCCGACGCAAGCCTTGCTGTGGAAGATCGAGCGGGCGCGGCCCATGAGCGGTCCTTCGAACGCGCGGGCCCGGACCCGGCGGAGCTCTCCGCGGCCGTCGATGCGGACGCCTAGCGCCTGCTCGCGGTGATCGAGGAAAGCCAGGCCGCTCAGCGATCCGCCGGCCACTGAGGCGTGCCGATGATCGCCTTCAACGGCGAACCCTTCTTCGGCCAGGACCGGTTCGATCAGTTCAAGTGGCGGCTGGAACAGCAGGGGCTGAAGCGGCGGGGCGGGTGAACTGTCGGTCGGAATTCGCCAGCTTTCCCCTAAAGCCGTTTCAAATGAAGCTCCTCAGCCGGTTCGAAACGCGAATCTCCTGGCTGTTGGCCGGCAGGGTGACGAGGTCGCCGTCGCGGCCCACCCGCACCTTGCCGTGAAAGATGTCGCGCGTCCGGCCCAGGAATGGGCCTTCCAGGGCGCGCAACGGCATCGGCGGAATTACGTGGGTGAAGAGCAGAAGCCGCACGTGCGCGCGCTGGGCTATCGCCGCCGCCTGTTCTGGCGTGGTGTGGTAGCTGAGGATATCGTGCAACACCTGGGCGGTATTGGTCCTGCCGTGCGCCAGGGCGGCGTCGCGCATTTCGGCCACCAGATTGGGGGCCAGACCCTCATGCACCAGGACATCGGCGCCTTGCGCGTCGCGTTCCAGCCGAGCCGAGGGGGCGGTGTCGCCGCTGACGACGACCCGGCGGCCCTTATAGATGAAGAGATAGCCCACCGCCGGCTTCACCGGTCCGTGATCGACGGGGAAGGCGATCACCTTCAGGTCCGGGGCTTCGAGAACCGTCACGTCAGGCGTGGCGGCGTCGATCGCGAAAGGCACTGGCGTTCCGCCGAAACCCTCGGGCGGGACGACCTTGGGGCCATGGTGGGCGATGCGATAGCCGCGATCGAGCTGATAGGCGGCGTTGAAGCCGTTCACCACCTGGTCGACGCCCGTCGGACCATGCACGGGCAGGGGCCTGGTGGCGGAGCCGCCGGCCCAGCGCTGCAGCATCAACTCGCCCAGGTCGGCGATGTGGTCGGAGTGAAAATGGGTGAGGAAAACCGCCTCGACCCGCGCCGGCGCCAGGCCCATCAGCGACAGGTTCTTGGTGCTGCCCGTCCCCGAATCCACCACGAAGACGTGTCCTCCGGCGACCACCACGGTGCAGGGCCCGGCGCGGGTGGGGTCGGGCAGGGGCGAACCTGAGCCGCAGAGGCCCACATGCAGGCCATCGGGCATGGCGGCGATCGGGTCCTTGCCGAAGGCCTGATTATAGGCGCGGGCCATCAGATGGGTCGCGAGCACGCCGCGGAACGACCACAGCGACACCAGGGCGACGGCCAGGATCAGGCCGGATATCACACCCACGTTTCTGAGTTTCATGTCGCCAATCCTGCTAACTTGACCCTGACATTGGCATAATGGCATGCATATTGCCATAATATTGAAAGCCGACGTCGCGCCGGTCGCCCAGGAGCTTTGCCATGCACGTGAAGAACGCGGTTTATCCCCAATCTCAGCAATTCCAGGAGTTCTTCGGCGCCCCCGAGGACGGGCGGTTCATCATGGTCAATCTATTGAAATTCAAGGATAAGGCGGAATACGCCGACGGATCCGAGCCGAACCTCAGCGGCCGCGAGGCCTATGCCCGCTACGGCGAGGGCGTCTCCCGGTTGATCGAGGCCCTGGGCGGCGCGATACGCTATTCCGGCGCCGTGACGGGCCTGATGATCGGCGAGGTCGAGGAGATGTGGGACATGGTCGCCCTGGCGGAATATCCCTCGCTGGAAGCCTTCAGAATGATGGCCACCTCGCCGGAGATGCGCGCCATCGAGCACCATCGCGCGGCCGGTCTGGCCGGTCAGTTGAACATCCGCACCAAACCCAGCAACTGAGAGCGACAGGATGAGCACGCAGATGCGAACAGACGACGGCGTCGCCTTTCTCCGGACGCCGGAAGCGGCGTTCGAGGCTCTGCCCGATTATCCCTTTGCCCCGCGTTACATCACGTTCGAGGGCCTCAGGCTGCACTACATTGACGAAGGGCCCCGCGACGGGCCGGTCGCGCTGCTGATGCATGGCATGCCCACCTGGAGCTTCCTCAACCGGCGGATCATCCATCGTCTGGTCGCCGCCGGCTGGCGCTGCATCGCCGCCGACCACATCGGCTTTGGCCGGTCCGACAAGCCGACCGATGACGGCTGGTATTCGATCGGCCGCCACATTGCGGCTCACCGCGCGCTGATCGCCCACCTCGATCCGCGTGATGTCACGCTTTTCTGCCAGGACTGGGGCGGGCCGATCGGCCTGGCTCAGGTTGCCGATCGGCCCGACCGGTTCGCGCACCTGGTGATCATGAACACCTGGCTGCACCACGAGGGCTACGACTACACGCCGGCCCTGCGGCAATGGAACCAGCAATGGCAGGCCGATGGCCTGTTCGGGGTCAATATCCCCGATCCCCTGTCCGTGGGCTGGTTCATGATGCTGCCCACCGGCCGCATCCAGCCGCGCGAGCTCTTCGGCATCATTAATGAGCGCCGGCATCCGGCCCTGGACGCCGCGGGCGAAGGGGTGCGCCGCGGCTATGACGCGCCGTTCGAGGGCTTGGGCCGCGAAGGTTGCGCCGGCGTGCGCCGCTTTCCCCTGAGCCTCCCCTTCGACAATCCCGTGGGCGGGGCGGCCATTGACCAGGCTCGCTGCTTCGAAGCGTTGAGGAGCTGGTCCAAGCCGGTTCACTTCATCTGGGGCGGAACCGACGCCGTGTTCACCGAGGCTTGGGGCCGCCAGTGGGCGGCGACATTCCCGGCCGCCAGTTTCGATCTGCTGCCGGAAGCCGGCCACTTCCTGCAGGAGACGCACGGTGACGAAATTGCCGAGATCTTTCTCGAGCGGCGCGGGGTCGGCGCCAAGACATGAGCCTTATCCCGGCCTCTCTGAACGATCGCTACGCCGGAGCGCGATCGAGCGTCGTTTATCTTTGGGTGGTCGCGGCCCTGACGATCCTGCCGGGCCTGATCCACAGCTTCCTGCCCGACGGCGGGGCCCAATCGATCGCGCATCTGGAGGTCGGGGATAAGGGCGAGCTGGTGCGCGGCCTCTTTGCATGGGAAGGCGCCACGCAGCTGGCGATGGGCGCCGCCATGGCGATGGTGGCGTGGCGCTGCCAGCCTCTGGTTCCGTTCTTCCTGGCGCTGGCGCTACTCGAACGGGCCCTGATGTCTCTCGACGGTTGGGTGCTCCTGCCGCCCAGCGGCGGTCACCACCCGCCGGAGCACTACGCCAGCCTTATAAGCCTGCCGCTCACCCTGATTTTCCTTGTTCTGGCGGTGCGTCCGAGGGAACGCGGCTAACCCGAAAATCCCGTCGGTTCGGCGCTGTCGTCGACGCCCCCTCAAGGTGGGAGACCTTGGCGCCTATTGAGCGTATACCCGCCGGTGTCGATGGGCGGCGAAAATGACACGACGGTCGCGCGGTTGACACAACTGGTTCAGACATTCTCGCTCGAAACCCGCTCGATCGATCCGATCCCGGACAGCGAGCGGCGCGGGCGGCTGACGCATCAGACCCAGTTCTGGTTCCTCAGCAACTTTCACTTCTTTGTCATCGCCATCGGTTTCGTCGGCCCGAGCCTGGGGCTCTCGCTCGGTTACACGGCCCTCGCCGGCGGTCTTGGGGTGGCGATCGGCACGACGTTCCAGGCGCTGCACGCCGCTCAGGGGCCACGATTGGGCCTGCCGCAGATGATCCAGTCGCGCGCGCAGTTCGGCTATCGCGGCGTGCTGGCGCCCATGGCGGCCAATATGGTGAGCCTGGTCGGTTACAGCGCGGTGGCGACGCTGCTGATCGCCGATGGCGCGCACGGCATGTGGGGGTGGGATCGTACGGCCACCGCCGTCGTAGTCACGGCGGCGGCGAGCGTCGCAGCCATTGGCGGACATGATTGGGTGCACCGGCTGTTCCGGCTGATGTTCTGGGTGGGCTTGCCGCTGTTCGTCGGGTTGAGCCTGGCCATCGCCGGCGGACGCGCGGGCGGCGCGGCGCTGGGGGCGGGAGGGTTCAGCGCCATCGCCTTCGCCACGCAGGTCGCCTCGGCCGCCAGCTTCAACATCACCGGCGCGCCTTACGTATCCGACTACACCCGCTACCTGCCCAGACGCACCCGCCCGTCGGCGATCATCGCCAGCGTCTTTTTCGGGTCGGGATCCTCGGCGTTCTGGCTGATCGTGCTGGGCGCCTGGCTGGCGACCCATTTCAATCTGACCGACGGCCTTGTCGCCCTGCGGCGGTCCGGCGACGTGGCGGCGCCAGGTTTTGGTTCGGTGCTGGCGGCGGCCTCCATCGGCGGCCTCCTGGCCACGATCGCCATGAGCGCCTACAGCGCGATGTTGACCGCCTTCGCCATGATCGACTGCCTGCGCCCTCTCGTTCCGGGCAAGGGCGCGAAGGCGGCCATGCTGATTGCCCTGGCGGCCGCGTGGCTGGCGATCGCCCTGGCCGCGCGCGGCGACGCCATCGTCTGGGTCAACGCCCTGCTGATCATCATTCTCTACGGCCTCGCCCCCTGGAGCGCGGTCAATCTGATCGACTATTTCTGGCTGCGCCGGGGCGTCTATTCGGTGCGCGATATCTTCGACCCCAAAGGCGGCTATGGCGTCTGGAACCGACGCGGCCTTGGCGCCTACTTCGCCGGGTTTGTCGCCAGCCTGCCATTCTTCGTCGCGCCGGGGCTCTATATCGCGCCGATCGCCCAAAGGCTCGGGGGCGTCGACATCGGCTGGCTCGTCAGCCTCGCGGTCTCGTCACTGACCTATATCGCCCTCAGCCGATCGGCGCGGACGCGACGCGCCGGCGACGTGGGCTGATCCCACGTCGCCGACGGCCGTGGTCAGTAGGCGAAGACGCCGTATTCCACCTGTAGCACCTGGCCGGTGTAGGTGTTGACGAGCAACGCGTCCGGGCCATAGCGCACCCATTCGTACCCGGCCGGCGCGACTTCCAGACCGAACAGCCAGTAATCGGCGATCAAATAAGGCGGCGCCCAGAAGGCGCGCGGCAGGATGTCGCCGTAACCCCAGCGCCGATAGGCATAGCCGCGCGGCGCGGAATAGGGGCCGATATGGAAGCTGCGCGGCGCGCGGAAGTTGTGCTGATAAACATTGGAATCGGCCTGCGCCGGCCGCTGGTTCCAACCCTGCGGTTCGGTCGGCCGCTGGTAGCCGCTGGGCCCCTGATGGACCTCGCCCTGGCGCATGCCCTGCCAACCCGACCCGCGGACCGGCGCCTGCGGCGCGACCCCTCGCGGCGCCATCGCTCGGGGCGCGGCCGCTGCCGGCGCGGCCGCTCTTGGCGCCGCCTCACGCCCGCGGTCGCCTTCATGATTCTGCGCCAGCGCTGCGCTGGAGGTCAGGCCGAACACGGCGACGGCGACCCCGATCGATTTGCGCGTCATCACATCTACTCCTACCCAAACCTACGCTCCTGCTGAGCGTTCAGGAGGGAGCCTCCGCCCGAAACGCCGGCGTGTCCAGGATCTGGGTCAAATTGGAGACATGCGCGCCTGGTAGCTGGGGGCGGGATCGAACCGCCGACCTGTGGGTTATGAATCCACCGCTCTAACCATCTGAGCTACCCAGCCAGGGGCGTATAGGCGGGAGGGCGGCTTATAGGCGGGCTGGGTGGACCGTTCAAGAGTGATCGAAGACCCTGGCGTCATGCCATGCACAGCCGCTCCGCAACCGCGGCGCCGATCGCCAGGGACGAGGTGAGGCCCGGGCTTTCGACGCCGAACATCGCGATCAGGCCGCTCAGGCCGTGGACGTCCTGGCCATCGAGCCGGAAGTCAGGCTGCGGATCATTCGGCCCGTGGATCTTTGGCCGGATGCCGACGTAGTCGGGCTGGAGGGCGCCGTCCGGCAATCCGGGCCAGAATCGCCGAACATAGAGATAGAAGCTCGCCGCCCGCGCCGGGTCGATTGCGTAGTCCTCGTGGTCGACGAATTCCAGGTCGGGGCCGAAAACCGCCTGGCCGCCGAGATCCTTGCGGTAGTGCGTGCCCAGGGCCCCGTGGATCGGCGGAGGATAGATCAAGCGGTCGAAGGGCGCGCGACCGCGCAGACGGAAGTAGACCCCTTTGCCGAAGTGGGCGGCGGGGATGAGGGTGGGGGGATAGGCCTCGATGCGCGAGGCGACGGTCTGGGCGGAAAGCCCTGGCGCGGTCACCAGATATCGGCATGTGAGCTCGGTCGGCTGCTCGCCGCCGACCTCGATACGGAAGCCGCCGCGATCAAGGGCGCGCGCCGCGGTGAAGGGGGTGGAACACACGACTGAACCGCCGCGATCCTCTATCTCGCCTTGCATGGCCAGCATGTAGCCGTGGCTGTCGAAGACGCCACTCTCGGGTGAAGCAATCGCCGCTTCGGCGCGCAGGGCCGGCTCCATGGCGCGCGCGGCCGGTCCGTCGATCAAGGAAAGGCCCTCGACCTCGTTGATGGCGCCCTGCGCGGCGATGGCTTCCAGGTGGGAAACCTCGCCAGGTTCGGTCGCCACCACCAGCTTGCCGCACTTGCGGTAGGCCACCTTGTGGCTGTCCAGGAAGGCGTAGAGGGTGCGGCGGCCCTCGACGCAGTAGCGAGCCTTCAGGGAGCCCGTGGGGTAGTAGAGGCCGGCGTGAACCACCTCGGAATTGCGCGAGGAGACCCCCTGGCCTATCGCGGTCTCCTTCTCCAGTACGACGACGGAGAGGCCGCGCCTTGAAAGCGCGTAGCCGCAGGCCAGTCCCACCGCGCCCGCACCAACGATCACCGCGTCGAAATCGAAATCCATGACGCTTGCCTAACCGTCGCGGTCCGGGATGCAAGTCAGGGGACGGTCAGCGGCTCAGTTTATGGTGGTTTTCAGGGCGCCGCGCTCGGCCGGCCATAGCGCCCAAAGTGATTTCAGCCGCGCGCGCGCCGCCTCGACGGCCGCGTCCTTGACGTGACCGAAACCCCGAATCTCGGCCGGCGCGTCAGCGATCCGGATCGCAAGCGGCAGGGTGTCGGCGGTCAGGCCCGCCAGCAGGCGATCCAGATCAGCTTCATAGGCGGCGATAAGCCCCCGCTCCATGCGCCGTTCCGCGCTCGCGCCGAAGATATCGAACGGCCCGCCCCGCAGGCCCTTCAGGCGCGCCAGGATCGGAAAGCCCGCCTTGATCATCCAGCCGCCGAAGGCGATCTTCCGGGGTCGGCCGTCATGGTCCTTCGACGCCAGCAGCGGCGGGGCCAGCCAGACCTTGAGTTTGCCGCCGCTGAAGGTCTTGCCCAGCTCCTGGGCGAAGCGGCCGTCGGCGTAGAGGCGCGCAACCTCGTATTCGTCCTTGTAGGCCATGAGGCGGTGCAGATTTATCGCCACGGCGCGGGTCAGCGCCTCCGACCCGAGCGTCGATTCCGCGGCGCGGACCTGGCCGATGCGATCGGCATACCGACGAGCGTAGGCGGCGTTCTGGTAGGCGGTCAATTCGGCCGTGCGCAGGGCGATCAGATCTTCCAACGCTTGCGCGGCGACAGTGTCTGGACGTGCGGCCTTGGCTTCCTGAGGGTCAATCGCGGCGAGCCGGCCCGCCTCGAACGCCTGCAGGTTCTGCTCGGCGGCGACGCCGTTCAGCGTGATGGCGCGGTAGAGCGCACGGCTCGACACCGGGACCTGCCCTTTCTGCCAGGCGAAGCCCAGCATGATCATGTTGGCGAACACCGTGTCGCCGAACCGCCGTTCGGCGATCTCGGCGGCGGCGCAGCCGTCGTAGCTCTTACAGGCCGAGGCGAGGCGACGGGCCGTGCCGCCGGCGTCGAAGCGCAGGTCGCGGTGGGTGATGAAGTCGGCTGTCGGTTGCAAATCGCCGTTGCCAAAGGCCGCCGTGCGGTCCTTGGCGAACAGCGCCAGGGCGTCGGCGCCCGCCGCGACGAGCAGGTCGCAGGCGATGAGCACATGGGTGCTGGCCGCCGGAACGCGTCCGCCCACCGAGGTCGCCTCGGTCTGGCCGATACGCACATGGCTGAACACCGCCCCGCCCTTCTGCGCCAGACCGGTCATGTCGACGACCGAGGCCGCCAGGCCGTCGACATGGGCAGCCATCGCCAGGATCGAGGCCACCGTGGTCACTCCGGTCCCGCCGATGCCGGTGAATACAATGTTTCGTACACCCTCGATCGGCAGAATGTCGGGCAGTGGGGCGGACTCCGCGGTCAGGGCGGGCAGGGGCTTGCGCTGCGCGTTCGCGCCGCCCTCTATCGTCACGAAGGACGGGCAGAAGCCATCGACGCAGCTGTAGTCCTGATTGCAGGTGGACTGGTCGATCTGTCGCTTGCGCCCGAACGGCGTCTCCAGCGGCTCAACCGACACGCAGTTCGAGGCGCGGGAACAGTCACCGCACCCCTCGCAAACCAGCGGGTTGATATAGACCCGTCGCGGCGCCGCCGGCATCAGGCCGCGCTTGCGCCGCCGTCGCTTTTCAGTGGCGCAAACCTGATCGTAGATCAGGACCGTGACGCCTGGCGTCTCGCGCAGCGTTTCCTGGACCGCGATCAGGTCGGCGCGCGGTCGCACCTCGACACCGGGCGCCAGGTCGCTGACGCTGCGGTAGCGGCCAACATCGTCGGCGACGATGACGGTCTTGGCGACGCCCTCCGAGGCCAGCTGGCGGGTGATTTGCGGCACGGTGAAACCGCTTTCCGCCGCCTGGCCGCCGGTCATGGCGACGGCGTCGTTGAACAGGAGTTTGTAGGTGATGTTGGCGCCCATCGCGATCGCGCCACGGACCGCCAGGGAGCCGGAGTGGTTGTAGGTTCCATCCCCCAGATTGGCGAAAACGTGCTTCTCCGAGGTGAACGGCGCTGCCCCGGCCCAGCTGAGACCCTCGCCGCCCATGTGGCTGTGAAGATCGGTGCTCGGGTCGTTGAAGCTGGCCATGTAGTGGCAGCCGATCCCCGCGAGGGCGCGCGAGCCTTGCGGCAGGCGGGTCGAGGTGTTGTGCGGGCAACCCGAGCAGAAGATCGGCTTGCGCGTCATCTCCGAAGCCAGGGTGACGGCCGCCATGCCGGCGGCCGAGACGCGGCCCAGATAGGCGTGGACGCGCTCCATGTGCGGGCCAGGCGGCAGGCGGTCCGCGATCGCCAGGGCCACTTCCGCCACCGACAAGGCGCCGAGCCGAGACAGCAATGGATGGCCCTGTTCGTCGACCTTGCCGATCACCTTGGGCTGGGCGTGCGCCGGCAGTTCATAGAGGGCGGCGCGGGCCTGATCCTCCAGCAGCGGACGCTTATGCTCGACCACCAGCAGGGTTTCCAGGCCCGCGGCGAAGGCGCGCAGTCCGGTGGGCTCCAACGGCCAGGGCATGCCGACCTTGTAGAGCGAGATCCCGAGGTCGGAGGCCTTCGCCAGGTCGAGACCCATGGCGTCGAGGGCCTCGAGCACGTCGGCCCAAGCCTGGCCATGCGCGGCGATCCCCAGTCGAGGCCGGGGCGAGGTGAGCACCGGATGGTCCAGGCCGTTGGCGCGGGCGAACGCGAGGGCGGCGGGCATGCGGTGCAGTCGCAGCCGCCGTTCCTTGTCCATCGGCTGATCCTTCACCCGAATGCCGACACCGCCGTTGGGAAACGGGAACTCGGGCAAGGTGAAGGCGCCTCGATCTGGACCGACGCTGATCGTCGCCCCGGAATCCATCGTGTCGGCAAGGGCGATCAAGCCGACCCAAAGGCCGCTGAACCGTGACAGCGCGTAGCCGAGCAGGCCATAGTCGAGAACCTCCTGCACGCTGGCCGGCGCCAGGACGGGCATCTCGAAGTCCTGGAACGCGAATTCCGACTGCGATGGGAGGGTGGAGGACTTGCAGGCGTGGTCGTCGCCGGCCACCGCCAGAACGCCCCCGGCGCCCCACGTCCCGGCGAAGTTGGCGTGCTTGAAGACGTCCCCGGTGCGGTCGACGCCGGGCGCCTTGCCATACCACATGCCAAAGACGCCATCGTACAGAGCGCCAGGAAACAGGTTGGCCTGCTGTGTCCCCCAGACCGCGGTGGCGCCGAGGTCTTCATTGATCGCCTCGCGGAACAGAACGCGGCTGGCGGCGAGGGTCTTGGCGGCGCGCGCGGCCTGCTGGTCCAGTCCGCCGAGGGGCGAACCGCGGTAACCGGAAATGAAGCCCGCGGTGCTGAGGCCGGCGGCCGCGTCGCGCCGCGCCTGATCGATCATCACGCGCAGCAGCGCCTGCACGCCGGTGATGAATACCCGCCCCTCAATTAGGTCGTATTTGTCGTCCAGGGTCACCGACGTGTGCCGCATGAGCTGATCCTCCAACATCGCACCGCCGCTGGCGGAACGAGATCTCGGGGGAAGATTATACGAAGCTTCAGGCAATGCTTGCCAAAATCATACCTTTCATGGTCTACGATCGGCACATATCGTTCACGATTTAGCGATTTTGGGGAGTAGAGTTGACCGAGACGATAGACGCGATTGGCGCGCGCATTCTTGAACTGATCCAAAACGACGCCGGACTGTCGGTCGCCGAGATCGCGGAGCGCGTCGGGCTGTCGGCCAGTCCGTGCTGGCGGCGGATCAAGAAGCTGGAGGACGACGGGGTCATTCAGCGCCGCGTCACCGTGCTGGACCGGGAAAAGCTTGGTCTGACCTTTGAGGTCTATTGCACGGCCAAGCTATCCCTGCCGACACGGGAGAACCTCGACACCTTCGAACAGGCCGTCCAGTTGTGGCCAGAGGTCGTGCAATGCGCCACCGTCACCGGCTCGGCCGACTACGAACTGCGCATCGTCACCCGCGACATGCACGCCTTCGACGCCTTCCTGCGCGAGAAACTGCTCTCCCTGGGTCTCGTCTCCAATATTGAAAGCCGCATCGTCGTGCGCGCGGTGAAGAACACCACCGCGGTGCCGCTCGGTCTCGTGACCCAGTACGCGACAGGGCGGGTTTAGAGCCTATCTGCGGGCGGTCAGGATGTCGTCAAGCAGCGGCGGCGCCGTCGGGATTCGCTCCAGCCGAGGGTAGCGCATGCCGCCATGGTATTCGACGCGCACGGTGCGATAGGTATCCTGGTCGCGCAGCAGCAGTTCGATCGGCCCGCTGGCGGTCTTGGCTTCGCTAATGGCCTCGGCGAGCTCGCTCGGGGAATAGGCCGCGCCGTTCACAGCGATGATCTGCTGGCCCTCGCTGAGGCCGGCCTTGAACGCGGGACCGTCCCACAACACTTCGCTGATGTGTCCCTCGACCGTGAGCGACAAACCAATGGAATAGAGGAAATCCGTCGCCTTGTGCGCGGCTTCGAGGCTCTTGAAGTAGGGTGTAGCGTTCTCGGTGTAGACCAGTCGGTAACCGCCACGCGTGAGGCCGTCGAGGGGGGCGTCCGGGCCGTGGCTCTGCAGACGGGCGTTCAGGAATCCCGCCCAGTCGTACGGCTGAACCGCGTTCAGGGCCTCGACGATGTCGCTGAACTCATAGGCCCTCGGACCCCGCACGCCGTCGCCGTCCGCGAAGAACCTCTGGGCGAAATCGTCCAAGGACCGCTTTCCGCCTGACTGCTGCCGTATCAGAGTGTCGACGTCCAACCAGATCAGCGCACCTTCGGCGTAGTAGTCCTCGCTGCGTTGCCAGCTGACCCAGGGCAGAGGGCGGCGCATGGCGATCACCGGATCATTGGTGGTGTCCTGCAACGGCCGCCATTCGCGGCCGGCGCGATGGTCATAGGCCGCCGCGATCGCGGCGATCGCGTCCAGTGAATCCTGACGGCTGAGCATGCCGGACCTCGCGGTCAGCACATAGCCCCAGTATTGGGTCTGACCTTCGTAGACCCACAGCAGGCTGCCGCGCATGGGGGTGTTGTAGTCCGGCGTGATCAGATCGGCCGGACGGCGGAATTTTCCATTCCAGCTGTGGGCGAACTCGTGCGCCAGCAGGTCGCGGCCGGCCGGGCTGATCTCCCAGTCGGCGAGGTATCGCGCGCCGGTCCCGTTTTCGCTCGATTGCTGGTGCTCCAGGCCGATCGTCCCCAGCCGCTCGCTCAGGGTGACCAGAAAATCATAATGGTCGAAATGACGAGCCTGGAAGAGCTTGTAGCTCTGTTGCACCAGGGCGACGTGCGCCGCGATCTGCGCCGCCGTCGCCTCGGCCTCGGCGGGCCGGTCGGCGAACACATCCAGCGTGACCCGTGTCGGACTGGTGGGATCCAGCTCGTAGCGGCGTACATGGCGTCCGGCGACCAGCGGCGAATCGACCAGGGTTTCAAGATCGGTCGGCTTGAACGTTGTGGTCGGGGACGCGGCCTGGGTGATGTCGAGCGCCGTGGCCAGGCTGAAGCCGGCCGGCACGGTCACGCTGGGCCGCACCGTGATCCGACGCGCCGGGTATCCGGCGGGATAGAGGAGCACGGTGTTCCATTGCAGGCTCAGCATGTCCGGCGTCATCATCACCCGGCCTTCGCGCGAGGTGACCGCGGACAGGAACTCCAGATCGACGTTCAGGCTGGTCACGCCATTAGGCACCACCATTTGAAAGGCAAACACATCGGCCGGGTCGCGCGTCCAGGCCAGGGTCTGTCCCCCCGCCGTGACGGTCAGATCCGCCAACTTGTCGATCGGGCCGGTGGGCGAGTGGTTGCCCGGCAGCCATTGTGGGTAGAGCAGGGTCAAGGGACCGGGGGCCACGGGAATCGTTTCGTGCGCCTTGAACACCGAATGGGCGACGTCGCTGGCGTCGACGTCCAGAGTAATGACGCCGGGATAGTCGGAATCCCGCGGCGCGCCGCCCGCGTCGGCGCGCGCTGCGCTGGCGGAGAGATACCCGGCGACGATGGCGACACAAAGCGTATGGGCGCGCGCTTGACGGCCTAGACTAGAGTTCACTCGTCCCCCATGGCGATGGCTTTTCAGGCTTTGCCCGTGTCGTTCAAGGCGCGGCGCGCCTGGGCCCAATACTGGGCGCCCGTGATCCAAGTGACAAGAGCGGCGATCCACAGGAGCCCGTGGGCGATGAGCGCCGCCCCGCCGAGCGCGTCGCCCGCGCATATCGTGATCTCGGCGGCCAGGGCCACCAGCTGCAGCGTCGTCTTCCATTTCGCCAGCCGCGTCACCGGCAGGCGCACGCCTTTGCCGGCGACCGTTTCGCGCAGGGCGCTTACCGTGAATTCTCGAAACAGGATCATCGCGCCAGGGATCGCGACGGCCACGGGGTGATCCAGCAGAACCAGACCGAGAATCGCGCCGCACACCAGAACCTTGTCGGCGATCGGATCGAGGATCGCGCCCCAGACGGATTCGGCCTTGAGCTTGCGGGCGAGCCAGCCGTCGACGAAATCGCTCAACGCCGCGATGACGAAGGCGGCCAGGGCCGCGACGACCAGCGTCTGCTTGTCGCCGGGGCCGGTCGCGCGCGACGCACCGACCAGCAAGGCGAAGGTCGCCACCGACAGCGCAAGCCGCAGACTCGTGATCACATTGGGCAGACGACGCATGGCTCACGGTAATGCCGTCCGGGCGCCGAACACCAGCCCCACCGCCAACCGGGCGTCGCGGCCGCGCCTGCCCGGGAGCGCCAACCTAGGCCCGTCTCCGGGGAACCCTGGACGTCAGGCCCATGCCCCGCCGCCGTCGGAGCTATAGCCCAGCGTGCGATAGACCGCGTCGACCAAGGCCTGGCCGCGATCATTGAGCAGGATGCCCTGGCCCATCTGATTCATGGCGTAGCCAAAGCTTATCCTGGCCACCGGATCGGCGAAGCCGAGCGAGCCGCCGGCGCCGACGTGGCCAAAGGCGTCTTCCGACAGGATCACCGAGCAGCTCTCGGTGTTGGGCAGCGCGCGGTTGTCCATGGATTTCATAAAGCCCAGGGAAAACCGGGTCGGGATCATCAAGGTGGCGTCCTCATGCGTGGCCACGCTGACGCGACTCATGCGCGTGATGGCGTCCGCGGACAGCAGCCGCACGCCGTTCAGCGCGCCCCCGTTCGCGAGCGGCGCATAGAGGCCGGCCAGGCCGCGCCCGTTGGTCACCCCTGTCGCAGAGCCGATCTCGGCGGCGCGCGCGGCGCGGGTATTGGCGTTGAACCGCCCGCTGTTGAGCATGAAACGGGCGGTCGGACCCATCGCATCCTCGCGCATGGCGATGGCGATCCGCGAGTTGCGGGCGGCGTCGGTGACGGGCGCCGCGATCATCGGCACGACCCGGTGCTCGTGCGCTTCCGGCAGGCCCATCCAGAAATCGACGCCGAGCGGGCCGGCGACTTCCTCAGCCAGGAAAACGCCCATCCGTCGACCGCTTGCGCGGCGCACCATTTCGCCCACCGTCCAGGCCGAGGTGACGCCGTGATAACCGTTGCGGGTTCCGGGCTTCCAGAACGGCGCCTCGGCCGCCACCTTCGCGGCCATGTAATCGTAGTCGTAATAGGCGCCGTCCTTGAGCGTCTCGCGGATGCCGGGCACGCCGACCGAATGGTCGAGCATCATCGAGACCAGCGCGCCTTCCTTGCCGGCGGCCGCGAACTCCGGCCAGTAGCGCGCGACGGGCGCGTCGAGGTCGAGCTGACCGCGGTCGGCGACCATGTGCGCGCACAGCGCCGAGGCGCCCTTGGTGCAGGAATAGACCACGCAGATCGAATCCCGCAGCCACGGATCGCCGCCGGGCTTCTTCTGGCCGCCCCAAAGGTCGACGACGGTTTTGCCCTCCACCGTCAGGCAGACGGAGGCGCCGACCTCGCCGCGTTGTTCGAAATTGTCGATAAAGGCCTCAAGCACGCCGTTGAAGCGCGGATCGCACTCACCGTTCACCAGTCCGCGCGATGTGGCGCGCTCAATCGTTGGCATGATCGTCCCTCCTGATTTTGAGTCCGATTAGCGCAAAGCCGGCGCGCTAAGCCAGGGCGCCATCACTCGGCCGGGGCGACCAGTCCGGTTGTCAGGCGATCACGCGCCTCCAATTGCGCGCGGATATCGGCGTGGCGCGCGGCGTCCAGCCGCCAGCCGACCACGCAGACCCCGCCGAGTATGACGAAAACAACCGGTCCGCTCAGGAACGCCCATTGCAGACGGTCCAGCGCTTCGGGCGTGTTTCGGACGCCCTCGACGGGATTGAACCCCAGCACCTGCAGAAGCGGGAACGTCAGCCCGATGGAAAAGGCCGCGGCGATCTTCGCCGCTGAAGTGTTCATCGCATAAACGAGACTCATCTGCTCGCGATCGTGGTCGAGCCGCAGCTTGTCGCCGACATCGGCGAGCATCGCCTGAATGATCAGGCCGAACGCGGAGGCCATGGCGCCGGCCCAGAGCATGAACGGGACCGCCGCCCATACCGCGCCCAGAGGTATGAAAAGGACACTGGGCAGGCTGATGGAAAATCCGGCGCACATGGCCATCAGGGCGCGATGCTTGCCAATGCGCTGAGACAGGAAAGAGCCCAGGGCCGCGCCGGGCAGGCCCGCCAGGATATAGACCGCAAGCAGGATCGACGCCGATTCCGTCGAATAGTGCCGCACCTGGCGGAAGTAGAAGAGATAGAGCGCGCTCATCCAGCCGGGACCGAGCGTGACGCAGAACTGCGCCAGAAACAGCCGCACCGAGGCCGGTTCGCGCAGGACGGCGAGGTAGGCGCTGAGGGGCGAGCCCCGCGCGCCGCGCGGCAGTTCGATCACCACCTCCTTCACCAACAGCGCGGCCAGGGCGATGCCCAAGGGCGCCGCCACAACGATGAAGACGCCCATGCCCCGCACGGCGTCCGCGTCGCTAAGGCCATAGGGTTTGCCAACGATGGGCAGGCTGAGCGCGGCGAGCACGCCCATCACGCCCATCGCCGCCTGGACGGCGAAGAGTTTGGAGCGATCGTCATAGTGCGCCGCCAGGCTCGCGCCCAAGGCCTGCATCGACAGCCAGGCGCCGGAGTAACCGAGGTACATGAACAGCAGCCACGGCCCCAGGTAGGCGACGCCGAAGCCCTTGGGGGCCATGAAGAGCTGCCAGATACCGAGCGCCAGCACCGGCGCGGCGGCCAGAGCCCACGGCTTGTATCGGCCGATCCGCGTGCGAGTGCGATCCATCGCCAGGCCGATCAGCCAATCGATCGGCAGGTCGATCAGGCGAATGCCCATCCAGACGCCGCCCACCACCGCCAGGCTGACGCCCAGGTGGCCGGCGAAATAGGCCGGCAGATAGACGAACACAGCGACACTCATGGCGCCCATCGCCACATTGGGCGCGCTGTAGGCGACCATGGTGGAAATCGGCAGGCGCGCGGGGGTATCGCTGGTCAAATTCAGAGCCTCGCTATGGACAGGGCCACCTTGCCCAACTCTTGACCCCGCCGCAAATGACGATTTGGCAAGGCGGGTGTGCGTTTCTGTAGAGGGCGGCAGATCCGCACGGCCGTGGTTTCGAGAGGCATCGCCGGAGTCCCGCGCGACCCGCAAACCACGCCTGTTGGGGACGCCTGGGCGGTGACCGCCTCGACGTTCGCTTCACGCAAACGGGCATTGCAAGCGCGAGGGGCCGCCGGTCTACTCCTCGAAGCCAACGAACACGGCCGCCTCGTCGACGGACTTGCGCTGCGAGACGACGGCGTTGGCGGGGAAGCTGTCGTCGGGATAGCCCATCGCCACGCAGATCATGATCACCTGATCATCGGGAATACCGGCATGTTCGCGAACGACGGGGGATTGCATGATCCCCTGGCTGTTGATCACGCAGCCCAGGCCCCGCGACCAGGCCGCGTTGACCAGGGCGTTGGTCACCGCGCCGCAATCGAAGGGCGCCACGTCGCCGCCGTGGATCGACCGGTCATAGGTCACGACGACGGAAACCGGCGCGTCGAACTGGCGAAAGCCGCGCAGCACCCAGTCCTGGCGGCCGGCCTGATCGTGCCGCTCGATGCCCATGGCCGAGAACAGCTGCTTGGCGACGCCGATCTGCCGCTCACGGTGCGCTCCGGCGTATTCACCGTGGCTGCGAAACTCGCGCGAAGCCGGCACGCCCGCCAGGTTGCGCTCGGTGTTTCCCGCGCGGATTCGGTCGAGCGGTTCGCCGGCGACCACATAGAAGTTCCAGGGCTGGGTGTTCAGGGATGAGGGCGCGCGCATCGCCATCTCGATCACCTCGCGGATGACCGCCTTGGGCACCGGCTCGCGCTTGTAGCCGCGGATGCTGCGGCGCCCCATGACGACGTCGTCGAAGGTCTGGGCGGAGTCTTCGGAGGAATGCATTCGACTCTCTTTCACCGGGTTCGATGGCGCGGCGATAGCCACGCGGGCTGGCTACAGCAAAACCGAAGTTCGCGTAAATGCGCGCCGGCTGCCCTAGGCCCCGATTGGGCAGGATGGCCCCTTCTGCACCTCACGGTCATCGAAGGGATGGATGACCTCGGTAAAGGGCGCCGACCTCAGGCCTCGGAGATTGGGGATGATGCGATGTGGCGACGGGCCAACGATATCGAACATCATGGTTACCCACACATTCATGCCGGTCAGGGGCCGGCCGTCGGGAAACGCATCCTTCAGGCGAACCTGTTCCGCCGTCTTCACGGCGGCCTCGCAGAGGCCGATTCCCACCACGCTCTCCCATTGCACGCGGCAAGCGCGCAATCGACCGCCGGCGCCGACCCGGCAACTCAGGTCGGCGCTTTGCAGGTTGTGGGTGTCGAGCACCGATTGGGGGATCAGGTCCTGGGTGGGTAACTCGCTGGGCGGAACAGCGAACGGTCCGACCGCGCCGAACCTGCCCAAAAGGTTATCGTCCCGCTCGCCAGTGTCGACCGGTTGCGCTCGCACATTAAAGGCAAGCGCCAGGGCGATCAGGCAGATGACGACACGAGCAGCCACAGAATTTCCCACAGCACGGCGAACCGGCCGCACGATCCATCCCGTGGCTCCCGCCGTCAACCCAGCCTCGAATTCGCCGATCGCACCTGGACTTGGAAGCGCCAAACGCGTTCTGATTGGCCGCGCACGACGTCACTCTCCGCGTGACGCCCAATCGTGCGCCTTGGGGGATGGGAGGACGACATGAGAGCGATCCTGTGTTTGCTGGCGGTGCTGTCGGTGGCCGCTTGTCAGCCCGGAGGGGGCTTTTCCAACGACCCGGCGATCCATGCGGCCGCGGTGAAGGCGCGCCAGCGCGTGATCGACATCGTCAATAAGCCGATCACGCATATGCCGCGGACCGAGGAGGCCGTGGAGTTCCCGTCCGGATGGTTCCATCCCGGCGCCGAAACGCCGGATTTCAATACCGTCGACGTGCGGGCGAGCCAGCAACTGATCTACAGTCAGTACACCTATGTGACCTCCGACGTGACGCCCAACGAGATGTTCTTCGGCCCCAATCTCGAATTCAACGCCATGACCAAGATGTTCTACGTTGACCGGACGCTGCCCAAGGCGCGCCTCTCCGAGGCGGAGATGCTGGAGATCAACAGTCTTTACCGTATCATCGGCCGCGACGCGCCGGCCTATGGCGCGCCTTGAGCAGCCCGCCTAGCGCGTGCCGGGCGGTTGACACTCAGTCGCGGTAAACTCAGCATGTCGGCCAATAAACGGAGGAACACGCCATGAGCTACGAAGACATCCTGTACGCGGTCGAGGATGGCGTCGCCGTCATCACGCTGAACCGGCCCGACCAGCTCAACGCCTGGCGCGCGCAGATGGAGCGGGACGTCCGCGCGGCGATGACGGCGGCGGCCAAGGATGACGGCGTCCGGGTGATCGTGCTGACTGGCGCCGGGCGGGGCTTCTGCTCCGGCGCGGACATGAAGGGCCTGCAATCGACGGTGAACGCGGCCGGTGGCGGCGCGCCGCGGCCGGCGGCCGAGCGGCCCGGACCGTTCGATGCGAACTCGCGGAGCGATTTCCAGAAACAGTACTCCTATTTTCCGGCCGTTCCCAAGCCGATCATCGCCGCGATCAACGGGGCCTGCGCGGGCCTGGGTCTGGTGATGTCCCTCTACGCCGACATGCGCTTCGCCTCCGACGCGGCGAAATTCACCACCGCCTTCGCGCGCCGCGGCCTGATCGCCGAGCATGGCATATCCTGGCTTCTGCCTCGGCTCGTCGGCGTCGCCCATGCCGCCGACCTGCTCTTCTCGGCCCGCACGATCCTGGCCCCGGAAGCCTTGAGCATGGGTCTGGTCAATCGCGTCATCCCCCACCAGCATTTCCAGGATGAGGTCATGGCCTATGCCCGCATGCTGGCCACCGAAACCTCACCCCGGTCGATGCGCGAAATGAAGCGCGAGATGTGGAATGCACAGTTCCAGAACCTTGGCGAGGCGATCGACGCGGCCAACGCCGACATGCCCGGCAGCTTCGTGAGCGAGGACTTCAAGGAGGGCGTCGCTCACTTTGTGGAGAAGCGTCCGGCGGCCTTTACCGGACGCTGAGCGAGACGGCCTGACCGCGGCTTGCGTGGACGGGAACCAAGCTTAACGATCATGGCGATCGAACAGGAGACCGGATCATGGATGGATCGCCGGGCGGCATGACCCGCGCCCAGGCTCTCTCGGCGCTAACCGCGCCGGGTCAGCCCTACGCACTGGAAACTCTGACGATCCGCGGACGGCCGCAAAAGGTGTTCGTGGGCGCCCCAGCGACGCTGGGCGATCTGTATGCGTCGTCGGTCAGCGACGCCACGTTCCTGGTCTATGAGCGCGAGCGCCTCTCGTTCGCCCAGACCCAGGCGCAGTCGATGCGTCTGGCCCGCGCCCTGATCGCGCGGTTCGGCGTGACCAAGGGCGACCGCGTGGCGATCGCCCTGCGCAACTACCCCGAATGGGTGCTCGCCTTCCAGGCCGCCACCTCGATCGGCGCGATCGCCGTGGCGATGAATTCGCACTGGCTGGCCGAGGAGATGGCCTATGGCCTGAAGGATAGCGGCGCCAAGGTGCTCTTCGCCGACCGCGAACGCCTCGAGCGTTTCGACGAGGGCTGCGGCGACATGGACCTCGCCGTTGTCGCCGTTCGTGCTCCGGGCCTGAGCGCGCGCGCCGTCGACTTCGACGTGGTGATGGCCGAGGCGCCAGATGGTCCGCCGCCGTCCAACCCGGCGTTGCCGGACGACGACGCCACGATCTTCTATACGTCCGGATCGACCGGCTGGCCCAAGGGGGTCGTCTCCAGCCATCGCAACGTCATCAGCGCGCTGTTCTCCTGGGAACTGGATCTGAGGGCGGGCGCCCTGGTCGCCGGGATCGAGCCGCCGGCGCCGGTGGAGCAGCCCGCGACGCTGTTGGGGGTGCCGCTGTTTCACGCGACCGGCTCGCACGCGGTGTACCTTCAGTCCTACCGCGCCCAGCGTAAGATGGTGGCGATGTACCGCTGGGATCCGGCGGTCGCCGCCGAGCTGATCGAGCGCGAGCGCATCACGAGCTTCACCGGCCCGGCGGCGATGACGGGCGACCTCGTCCGCGAGGCCAAGCGCACGCAAGGTGACCTCAGCACCTTGTTGAGTGTCGGCGGCGGCGGCGCGCCGCGCGCGCCCGAGCAGGTGAAACAGATCGAAGCCTCGTTCGCCAAGGCCCTGCCGGCCACCGGCTGGGGCATGACTGAGACCAACGCCATCGGCACGGGCATCGGCGGTCTCGACTACCTGGCCAGACCCGCCAGTTCGGGCCGCTGTTCGGCGGTGCTGGAACTGAAGGTCGTCGATGACGCGGGCGCGACCCTGCCAGCCGGCGAACGCGGCGAATTGCTGGTGCGCGGGACGAGCCTCTTCCGAGGCTACTGGAACCGGCCTGAACTCAATGCGGAACTGTTCGACGACGGCTGGTTCCGGACGGGCGATGTCGCCTACCTCGACGACGAGGGCTTTCTGTTCATCGTCGACCGCATCAAGGATCTGATCATCCGCGGCGGGGAGAATATCGGTTGCGGCCAGGTGGAGGCCGCCCTGCTGACCCATCCCATGGTCCACGAGGCGGCGGTCTATGCGATTCCGGACGAGCGCCTTGGCGAGGAGGTCGGGGCGACCCTCCACGGCGATGCGAACCTCGACGCGGATGCGGTGCGCGCCTATCTCGGCGATCAACTCGCCAAGTTCGAGATCCCCCGCTTCATCCGCATCTCCGCCGTGCCCCTGCCTCGCACCGCGTCGGGCAAGATTCTCAAGCGCCCACTTCGCGACGAAGCGGTGGCGGCGCTGGGGGCCGCCTGAGGTTCGCGCCGGGGCGCCTACCCCAGAAACATCTGGCGGATGCCCGCGCGGAAGGCGTCGATGCCGATCGCCAGCCGCTGGGCGTAGTTGGTCTTGGCGTCCTCGCCCGCGACGAAGGTCACGTGGTCGGTGGTGTCGTGCGCCGCGTCCCAGACGACCTGAGCGATCTGCTCGGCCGTGGAGCTCGACGAGCGGCGATCGGGGTTGGAGAACGCCGCCATCGTCTTGCCGATCGCCTCCATGTAGGCCGGGTGCGGCGTGAACACGAGCGACCGGCTGGCGAAGTCGGTGGCGATGCCGCCTGGCGCGACCGTCCGCACACGGATTCCGAACGGCTCCAGTTCGAAGGCCAGGCTCTCGCTCCAGCCTTCCAGGCCCCATTTGGTGGCGTGGTAGACCGAGTTGAACGGGAAGGCGACCAGCCCGCCGATGGACGTGGTCGTGATGATCGTCCCATGCTTCTGATCCCGAAGCGCGGGCAGAAAGGCCTGCGTCACCCTCATGACGCCGAGCAGATTGGTGTCGATCTGATCGACCAGCTGCTCGTCGCTGGCGCCTTCGAACGCGCCCGCGAGGCCATAGCCGGCGTTGTTGAAGAGGACGTCGATCGGACCCATCGCAAGCGCCTGTTTGGCGGCGGCCTGGATCTGTTCCGGCTTGGTCACATCCAGCTGAACGAGGGTGATCCCCGGAATGGCGCCAAGTTCGGCCTCCTTCTCGGGAGATCGCATGGTGGCGATCACCTTCCAGCCTTTGCTGGCGAAAAGGATGGCGGTGGCGCGTCCTAGTCCGGTTGAAGCGCCGGTGATGAAGATGGTCTGGGTCATGGTTCGCCTGGGTTTAAGGTTGTTCAGCGTAGCGCACACGCGACCGCGTAGGGAATTGGTTTCGGACGGCCGGGCGGGGCCGGCGTAAACCTAGTCTCGGCCGCGGGCTGACGCCTGTCGGCCGGCGGAGGGATCGAGGATCGTCGAGGAGACGGGTAGGCCGCCCAACTTGACGCCCCCGTGCTTGGTAAAACCCATCCGATTGCGCCAACACCCAGTCGTTGCGAGGCTCAAACCCGGCTCCGCGACCCGGAAGAAATCCGCGACCTCGGCCGTCGTCGCCCCGCGTCCGCGCCGTTGACAGGTCGAAAATGTACAACCGTATTTGCAATCAACGACGATAGAAGCGCGCGATGTCTCAATACACGACGAAATCACTCGACACGAACACCTGGCCAGATTTTGTCCGCCTGGTCGAAGCCAACAATGGCGTGTGGGGCGGGTGCTGGTGCATGTGGTATCACGGCGAGAAGAGCGGCGGAGACGACACGCCAGAGTATAGGCGGCAGGCGAAGGCGTGTCTGGTTCGCGACGGCCGCGCCCACGCCTCCCTGGTTTTCGATGGGGCGGATTGCGTTGGCTGGTGTCAGTTCGGCTCGCCGCTAGAGCTTCCGCGCATCCACAATAGCAAGGCCTATCTGGCGACACAGCCGACGCTCCCCGATTGGCGGATAACCTGTTTCTTTTCCGGCAAGGGTTATCGCGGCAAGGGTGTCGCCTATGCGGCGTTAAGAGGCGCGGTCGAACAGATCAAAGCGCTCGGCGGCGGGCGGATCGAAGGCTACCCGGAAGATACCGAGGGCCGAAAGGCGTCGCCGGCGTTTCTGTTCAACGGCGCGCTGACTACGTTCGAACGTCTTGGCTTCGAGCGGTCGCGGTTGATCGGAAAGCACAAGTGGGTGGTGACCCTCACGATACCCTGAGCCCTCGCCCCACGGGTTGACGCTAGCTGTGCGCCGTCATCGCCGCGGTTTCACGGCGAGCGGGAGGTCCCCGAACAGCGCCGGGGGCTCGCCAATGTGCGCGCCCTCGATCGCGAGCATCCGCAGCTTGGTCTCGACGCCGCCGTTCGCCGAGAAGCCGGTGAGGCGCCCGTTCGCGCCCATCACGCGATGACAGGGGACGATGATCGGGAACGGGTTGCGGCCCAGCGCCTGGCCGACTCTCTGGGCGAGCAGCCTGTCTCCGAGCTGCAGAGCGATGGCGCCGTAGGTCAGTGTCTGGCCGGGTGGAATCGCGCGCGTGGCGTCGTAGACCGTTTTCGCGAAAGCTTCGACCCGGGTGAAGTCGCAGGCGATGAATCCGAGGTCGGTCTTTTCTCCGGCGAGCAACGCCGTCATCGCCGAAATTGCGCGAAGGATGGCGGACGGTGGCGCGCCTTCGGACGCCTTCGCCCGCGCCGCCAATCGCGCGGCTGTCGAGGCGTCGCTGTTCTCCGGCAGGTGCGTCGCCACGACGATATCTCCCGACCAGGCGACGCCGCAGGCGCCAAGCGGCGTCGGAAACAGCGAGAACTGCGCCATTGGCGGGGTGTTGAGCGTCAAGGGTTCCGTCGATGCCTATGGCGGCCGCTAGCGGCGACGACCAAGATGTAGTCTCGTCGCTTATTCCGCCAAGTCCAGTGGCGTTGAGCCGCAACTCACCCGCAACCCACACGTGGTGTGTCTGAACAGGGAGCCGACGCCAACGCTCGTACGCCTCGGGCGCTGGGCGACGGGAACGCGCCTTAGACATTGCCGATTTGGCGGCGGCCGCGGAGTCACGCTATCGGTTTGGCTGGGAAACGGCTAGGCGAGGTCATATGCGCGGATGGATGGTCTTGGCGGGCGTGATGGCGACGCTGGCGGCGGCCGGCGCCGCGGATGGTCAGTCGCGCTGCGCCGGCGCCTACGGCACGCCGCAATGCCCTCTGACGCGGGAACAAGCGGTTCGGCCGATCCCGCGCCTGTTCGCGCCCACCGGCTGGCGGACGACCGCGCTGGACCAGATCACGATCGCCGCGCCGGACTACCGCAAGGAGGCGGCGTTCTACGGCGCCCTGATGGGGTGGAGCCTGCGGAGCGACGATGGCACGCGCGCGGTGATGGACCTGGAAGACTGGGGGACGGTGGTCTTCCTGCGCGCGCCGGAGCAGGCGACCGCGACGGTGCGCGGCTTCGGCTTCGTGATCGCGCCCTGGGACGCGAGCACCTTGGAGCGTGAACTGCGCAAGCGCGGCCTCGCGCCGATCGCCGACAATGGGCCCGGCGGCTTCGAGAGCTTCCGCGTGAAGGATCCCGACGGCTTCGACCTGCAGATCAGCAACGGCAAGGGTCTGGCGGCCGGGCGAGGAGGAGCGCGGCCTGGGGCGTCTACCGGACCGTTCGCGTCGACGGGTTGGCGGACGGCATTTCTCGATCATCTCTCGTTCTGGGTGACCGACTACAAGGAGAGCGCGTCGTTCTACGAAAATCTGCTGGGGTGGCGCCCTACCGTTGACGAGGGGAGTCAGGTCCCGGTCCTGATCGGAGACCTCGGCTCGATCACCATCCGTGGCGGCAATCCGTACAACCCAGGCTACAGCAAGGCCGCGCCGCGCGTGGCGGTGCTGGACCACATCTCGTTCGGCGTCACGCCCTGGAACGCCGACGCGGTGAGGACGGCGCTGGACCAGCGGGGTATCGCCGCGACCGTCGACGCGGGCGGCGCCGCCGATATCCATGAAGCGCGGTTTCAAAGCTACCACGTGCGGACGCCGAACGGGTTCGACCTGCAGATCAGCAATGTGACCAACCTGCAGGCGCTCACCGCCATCGTCGGCCAGCCAGCGAAATAGGGCCAATACGCGCTGACGCGCCTTCGCCGGTCACCCCTTGCGAAAGTGATCGTATAGCCGCTGGGCCAGGGCCTCATTGATGCCTGGGACCTTGGCCAGATCCTCGACCCCGGCGCGGGAGACGCCCCGGGCCGAGCCGAAGGCCTGCAACAGGGCCTTCTTGCGGGTCGGCCCGACGCCGTCGATCTCGTCGAGCGGATTCTTGACCATCTGGGCGGAACGCCGGGTGCGGTGGGCGCCGATGGCGAAGCGGTGGGCCTCGTCGCGCAGGCGTTGCAGGTAGTAGAGAACCGGGCTCTTGGGCTCGAGCATGAATGGCGTCTGGCCAGGCACAAAGAAGCGCTCCAAGCCGGCGTCGCGGTCGGGACCCTTGGCGACGCCGACCACAGGGATGTCGTCCAGCCCAAGCTCGGTCATCGTCTCCAAAGCCACGGCCAATTGGCCGCCGCCGCCGTCGATCAGCACCAGTCCGGGGCGGGGCGAGGTCTGACCCGCGTCCTCTTCGCGCGCCAGGCGCGAGAACCGTCGGCGCAGCACCTCGCGCATCATGCCGTAGTCGTCGCCCGGGGTCAGCTCCGTGCTCTTGATGTTGAACTTGCGGTACTGGTTTTTTACGAACCCTTCGGGTCCGGCGACAATCATTCCGCCCACCGCGTTCGTGCCCATGATGTGGGAGTTGTCGTAGACTTCGATGCGCTCGGGCGGGGTTTCCAGGGCGAAGGTCTCGGCCACCTGGGCCAGGAGTTTCGACTGAGCGGACCCCTCCGCCATTTTGCGGCCCAACGCCTCGCGCGCGTTTGTCAGGGCGTGCGCCACCAGATCGGCCTTCTCGCCCCGCTGAGGCCTGGCGATCTCGACTTTGCGGCCGCTCTTCAGCGAGAAGGCTTCGCTCAAAAGCTCGCGCTCCGTCGGTTCGACGCTGACCAGCATCAGGCGCGCGACCGGCTTGTCCTCATAGAACTGGCCGATGAAAGCCGACATGATTTCGGCGTCGGTGTCGGTCTTGTCGACGCGGGGGAAGTAGGCGCGGTTGCCCCAGTTCTGGCCGGCGCGGAAGAAGAACACCTGCATGCAGGCCTGGCCGCCCTCGGCGTGGAGGGCGAACACGTCGGCCTCCTCGACGGATTCGGGATTGATCTGGGTCTCCTGCGCCACCGACGCCAAGGCGCGGATGCGGTCGCGAAACCGCGCCGCCCGCTCGAATTCGAGATCATCGGAGGCCGCCTGCATCTGCTCGCCCAGTTCGGCGATCACCGCGCGGCTCTTGCCTCGAAGGAACGCCTCGGCCTGGTCGACCAGGCGGTCGTAGTCGGCGATGGAGATCAGCTCGACGCACGGGGCGGCGCAACGCTTGATCTGATGGAGCATGCACGGCCGGGTGCGGCCCTCGTAGACGCTGTCCGAGCAGGACCGCAGCAGAAACGCCTTCTGCAGGGTGTTGAGCGTGCGGTTGACGGCTCCGGCGCTGGCGAAGGGGCCAAAATAGTCGCCTTTGATCGTGTGCGCGCCGCGATGCTTGCGCAGCTGGGCGGCGGGGTGTTCGCGGCGGATGACGATTTCGGGGAAGCTCTTGTCATCGCGCAGCAGCACGTTGAAGCGCGGCTTGAGCTGCTTGATCAGATTGATCTCGAGCAGCAATGCATCGGTTTCGGTGCGGGTGGTGGTGAATTCCATCGCCCGGGTCAGGTCGACCATCAGGGCGATGCGCTGGGTGTGGAAGCGGCCCTGGGCGTATTGCGTCACGCGCTTCTTCAGCGAGCGGGCCTTGCCGACATAGAGCGCCGCGCCATCCTCGCCGAACATCCGATAGACGCCCGGCGCGTCAGGCAGGTGGCGCACCTTGGCCTTGATCAGGGCGGCCCCTGTCCGGGCTAGGGTGGTCTGGTCCTCCATCCGGCGCAATATAGCCGAGTCCGGCTCCGCGGCGACACCGGGCATGGCGCGCGCGCCACATGCAGGCCGAAAGCGGGCGGCCGCGGCCAATCGACCCCCGAGCGACGGACCGGCTTACGCGGAAATTAATTGCGGAGTAATCGTTTCAGGTCACACCGAGCGACTGTCTCAATACCGGCGGCCCGCCAAACCTCTCGAACGGATTTCGGTGCGTGGATACCTCGACGACGCAATCCACGGTGCGCTCTCAGACCATCTTCATCGGCTTCATGCTGGTGTTGGCGACACTGATCCTGGATTTCATATGGGTCGGGCCGCTGAGCCCCGAGAGCAAGATATCGCTGCAAAAGCTGTTCGCGCTGAGCGCCTACACCGCGGTGATCGGCTTGGTTTCGGCCATCTGGCGCAAGCCGTTTGCGGTCAATATCGCCGCCTTCACCATCGGCGCGATTGGGGTCATCACGCTCGCGATTCTGACGATCTGGATCGGGTCAATCCGCGATCCGCTCCTGTCGCCGTCCGGCGAGATCCTGAACGGACCGATCCCGCTGCGGGCGGGCTGGTCCTGGGCGGCGATGGCCATCTACATGATCGTCTGCGGCGCGATGCTCCCGTTTTCGCTCGATCGCCGACCGTTCCTGGCCCTCGCCGCCATGACGCTGCTGCGCGTCTACATCTGGGTGGGGCTGTTCTGGCAGCTTGGCTATGTGGTTCTGGATGGCCGCTTTACCCGGCTGTTCGCGCCAGGCGGCGCTATCGCGGTTCAGGAGTTGCTGGCCGTGGCGATGGTCGCGACCTGGACTCTCCTACTGAGAGGCGACCGACGCTGGCTGAACACCCTGATAGGAACCGACAGCAGCGTGTCGCTCGCGCGCTACATTCTGCCGGCCGCGATCGTGCCCGTGCTTGGAGCCTACCTTACGAACCTGGCCAGTCGACTGGGTTTGTACACCGAGGATGTGGCGCCTCTGCTCAACCTCGAAATCACCGGGGTCGTCGTCCTTTTGCTCGGGTCGGCGGCCCTGCGATCCCTTTGGCGGGAACGGCGGGATCGCGAAATTCTGTCGCGGGCTCTCGACCAGTCCCCGGTCATCGTTCACGACGGGATGGATCTGATCGAGTACTGGCCCCAGGGCTGCGAGGCTCTTTATGAGTACACGGCGGCCGAGGCGGTGGGCCAGTCGGCGCGCAAGCTCCTGAAAACCGAATACCCTCTGCCGTTGGAGGAAATCGACGCGACCCTGCTGCACAAAAGGGCCTGGGCGGGCGAGGTTCGGCAGACGACGCGCAGCGGCAGACAGAAGTGGGTGGCGACCCGCATGGTCGTGGTCAAACCTTCCGAGGACCCGGAGCTCAAGATCGTCGAAACCCTCACCGACATCACCGACCTCAAGCTGACCAACGCCGCGCTGCGCGACGCCGCTGAAAACCTGACTCAGGCCGTCGCGACCTACGAACTTGGCATGGTGGACTTTGACGCGGAGACCGGCCGGACCCGCTACTCGCGTGAATTCGAGCGCATCGTGGGGGTCGACCCTGGCTCGTTGGGCGAGACCCGGGATTCCTGGCTGGCGCTGATGACGCCCGAGGACGCCGAGCAGATGACCCGGTGGTTGCGGGAGGATACCGGCCGTCGCGCGACCCGGCGCACCCACCTCCTCAAGGTCAAGCGCGGAGACGGACAAATCCGGGACCTCAACGGCATGCTCCGGTATCGCTATTCACCGGAGGGCCAGCTCCAGCGCGTGGTCGGAATCTATATGGATGTCACCGAGCAGCTCTGGGAACGGGCCGAGATGCTGGCCCGCGGCGAGAGATTGCTGCAGCTCCAATCCGAGCTCACGCACACCTCCCGGCTCAGCGCCATGGGCGAAATGGGCGCCGCTCTGGCCCACGAGCTCAATCAGCCGCTCACCGCCGTCGGCAACGCCGTGGGTGCGATCGGTCTGTTGCTGAAGGATGACGAAAAGCCGATCGATCTCAAGATGCGTCAGCAAGTCGCGCGCGCCGCCAAACACGCCGAGATGCAGGCCGTGCGCGCGGGCGAGATCGTGCGCCGGCTGCGGGAATTCATTTCCCGCGGAGAGGCCGACACGCAGGATGAGGACCTGGGCGATCTCATCGAGGAATCTCTCGCCCTGGCGCTGCCCAACCCCGCGGCGAATCAGATCAAGGTCGAGACCAGTGTCGCTCCCAGCGCGGCCAGGGTTCTGGCCAATCGCGTTCAAGTTCAACAGGTTCTGGTCAATTTGATCCGCAACGCGAAAGAGGCGATGCGCAATCAGACCACACCGAAAGTCCTGCGGATCGAGGTCACCGCCGCCGACGGCATGGCGGTGGTTCGGGTTCTCGACACCGGGCCGGGACTCGCGCCGGAGATCGTCGATCGCCTGTTTTCACCATTTCTTTCCACAAAATCGGATGGAATGGGTGTGGGACTGTCAATCTGTCGCCGAATCATTGAGGCCCACAGCGGCAAGATGTGGGTGGAACACGTCGATGGCGCCGGCGCGGATTTTCGATTCACACTGCCCTTGATTCCTTCGGAGGCTCGATATGTCGCTGAGTAGAACGATCCATATCGTCGATGACGACGAGGCCGTGCGGGAGTCCACATCCCTCCTGCTGGAGATCGCGGGACACGAAGTCGTCACTCACGTCTCCGGTGTCGCCTTCCTGAAGGTTCTGGAGAACGCTGAGCCCGGCTGCATCCTGCTCGATATCCAGATGCCGGAAATGGGCGGCCTCGAAGTGCAGGCGGAGTTGAAGGCGCTCGGGTGCGAATGGCCGGTCATCGTGCTCACGGGACACGGCGATATCGCCGTG